>Ga0308170_10003790_pt1 | contig 12213 bp, 10 predicted proteins | sample PhyBR2_2_FD_202136 | JGI IMG/M metagenome (GOLD analysis project Ga0308170, IMG submission 202136) | Phyllosphere microbial communities from UC Gill Tract Community Farm, Albany, California, United States - DLSLSB.R2 | ecosystem: Host-associated > Plants > Phyllosphere > Unclassified | place... | reverse complement strand
GCTGCAATTGTCCAATAGGAACCCGCATGTCCACCAAACACGCCACTCAGGACCGCTGGCTGGACCTCAACGATCTACTGCGCCAATTGGTCGCCCAAGGCCTGATCAGTCAGGATTCAGCCGAAACCGCCCTCAATGCCCGTCGGCGCCACAACGCCAAGAGCGAACAGCACCCGCTGGAGTTCATTGCCAACCAGCACCTGGACGACCTCAGCCGCCCTGGCAAGCGCCTGGACCTGGAAAACCTGACGCTGTGGCTGTCCCAGCAGGCCGGCCAGCCCTACATGCGCATCGACCCGCTGAAAATCAACGTGGCGGCCGTGACGCCCCTCATGTCCTATGCCTTTGCCCAGCGCCACAAGATTCTCGCGGTGGCCGTTGATCGCGACGCCGTGACCGTGGCCAGCGCCCAACCCTACGTCAGCAGTTGGGAAGCCGACCTGACCCACGTGCTCAAGCTGCCGGTCAAGCGGGTGGTGGCCAATCCGGTGGACATTCAGCGCCTGAGCGTGGAGTTCTATCGCCTGGCCAAGTCGGTCAGCGGCGCCACGACGGTCGACCAGCAGCCCAGCAACCTGAGCAATTTCGAGCAGTTGCTCAACCTGGGCGCCAGCGACCAGGAGCCGGACGCCAACGACGCGCACATCGTCAACATCGTCGATTGGCTGTTCCAGTACGCATTCCAGCAGCGGGCCAGCGATATCCACATCGAACCGCGCCGCGAACAGGGCACTGTGCGGTTTCGCATCGACGGGGTGCTGCACACCGTCTATCAGTTCCCACCGCAGGTAACCATGGCCATCATCAGCCGGCTCAAGAGCCTGGGGCGGATGAACGTCGCGGAAAAGCGCAAACCCCAGGACGGCCGGGTCAAGACCAAGACCCCGGACGGCGGCGAGGTGGAATTGCGCCTGTCGACCTTGCCGACGGCGTTCGGCGAAAAAATGGTCATGCGGATCTTCGACCCGGAAGTGCTGCTCAAGGATTTCGACCAGCTTGGCTTCTCTGCCGACGACCTGCGCCGCTGGCAGGACATGACCCGCCAGCCCAACGGCATCATCCTGGTGACCGGCCCTACCGGTTCGGGCAAGACCACCACCCTCTACACCACCCTCAAGAAACTGGCGACGCCGGAGGTGAACCTCTGCACCATCGAGGACCCGATCGAGATGGTCGAGGCATCCTTCAACCAGATGCAGGTCCAGCACAACATCGACCTGACCTTCGCCGCCGGGGTGCGGGCGCTGATGCGACAAGACCCGGACATCATCATGATCGGTGAGATCCGCGACCTGGAAACCGCCGAAATGGCGATCCAGGCCGCGCTCACCGGACACTTGGTCCTTTCGACCCTGCACACCAACGATGCGCCGAGTGCGATCAGTCGCCTACTGGAACTGGGCGTGCCTCATTATCTGATCAAGGCCACCGTGCTGGGAGTCATGGCCCAGCGCCTGGTCCGCACGCTGTGCCCGCATTGCAAGGCGCCCCTGGCGCTGGACGAGGATGATTGGCAAACCCTCACACGACCGTGGCAGGCGCCATTGCCAAGCAACGCTCAACGGGCCGTCGGTTGTTCGGAGTGCCGTGATACCGGTTATCGCGGCCGCGCCGGCGTCTACGAAATCATGCAACTGGGCGACAGCGTCAAGGCCTTGATCCACCCGGACACCGATCTGTTGGCGGTGCGCCGCCAGGCGTTCAAGGAGGGCATGCGCAGCCTGCGGCTGTCCGGCGCGCAGAAAGTCGCCGCCGGGCTGACAACGGTGGAGGAAGTGTTGCGGGTGACACCTCAAAGCGAACAGAAATAGCCCATGGCGGCGCCTGGGAGACGAAACCTCCCACGCACAAACCAGACGGTTCCGTGACGATGATAGTGGCCGGGTGCCCTACACTGAGGTTTCCCGAGTCATCTCATTGGAACAAGGAACCGTCATGCAGATCGGCAGCGTACTTCTACTTTTCATAGGGCTGGTGTTGGCCGTCCTGTTCATGGGCTTCAAAGTCGTCCCCCAGGGTTACCAATGGACGGTCGAACGATTCGGGCGCTACACCAACACGCTCAAGCCCGGCCTGAACATCATCATCCCCGTCATGGACCGTATCGGCCGCAAGATAAACGTCATGGAAAGCGTACTGGACATCCCACCCCAGGAAGTCATCACCGCAGACAACGCCACGGTGCAGATCGACGCGGTGTGCTTTTTCCAAGTGGTCAACACGGCCCAGGCCGCCTACGAGGTCAACAACCTCGAACATGCCATCCGGAACCTGCTGCAAACCAATATCCGCACCGTGCTCGGCTCCATGGAGCTGGACGCGATGTTGAGCCAGCGTGACGGCATCAATGAAAAGCTGCTGCGCACGGTGGACGAAGCTACGGCGCCTTGGGGTATCAAGATCACCCGGATCGAGATCAAGGACATCAGCCCGCCGGCGGACCTGATGGCGGCCATGTCGGGGCAGATGAAGGCCGAACGAATCAAGCGTGCCCAGATCCTGGAAGCCGAAGGCCTGCGCGCCTCGGCGATTCTGACCGCCGAAGGCAAGAAACAGGCACAGATCCTCGAAGCGGAGGGCAGCCGTCAGGCCGCGTTCCTCGAGTCCGAGGCCCGCGAGCGCCAGGCACAAGCCGAAGCCCTGGCCACCCAGGTGGTGTCCCAGGCGATTGCCGACGGCAACGTTCAGGCGGTCAATTATTTCGTCGCCCAGAAATACATCGACGCCCTCGGCCGCCTGGCTTCGGCCAATAACAGCAAGGTAATCCTGATGCCGTTGGAGGCCAGCCAGGTGATCGGTGCGGTCGGTGGCATCGGCGAGATCGTCAAGGCCACTTTTGACACCAAGAAGATCTGAGGCACGCACATGTGGGCTTTTCTGCAAAACCTGTCGTATTGGGACTGGCTGGCACTGGGCGTCATCCTGTTGATCCTGGAGGTGTTCGGTGCCGGGGGATATTTGCTCTGGATCGGCATGGCCGCAGCAGCGGTCGCCGCCTTGCTCTTCGTCGTCCCGCAGCTTTCCTGGGAGCTGCAGTTCCTGCTGTTCGGCCTGTTCGCCATCGCGACAGCATTGTATTGGTGGCGTCGCCAGCGCAGCGCGGTTCGCGAAAGCGATCAGCCGCACCTGAATCTTCGGGGCCAGGAGCTGATCGGCAAAACCTTCCAGGTGCACGAAGCGATTGTCGACGGGCGGGGAAAAATCAAGGTGGCCGACGGGGTATGGCTGGTCAAGGGTCCGGAATCACCCGTTGGCGTTCGCGTCAGGGTAGTGGCACAGGAAGGAGCGATCCTGCAGGTGGAGCGGTATGACTGAAGGGTCACGGAACTGAACTGGGTGCCGGCGCTCAAAACCTATAGTTAACCCAGTGGAGTCACCTATCATGCGTCTCAAACTTGCTGTCGCTACCCTAGCCTTGCTGTCTCTTCCTGTTGGCTCGGCAATGGCTGACACGTTTTGGCGTAACGTCATCTCATCCGGTGCGACCACCGGTTCTACCTACCTGACCTTCAAGGATCACAAGCTGATCGTTGCCGCCCAGGACGATGCCGGCAGCTTCGTCGCCAGCGATGGCAGCATTCGTGGCCCCTACCTGGAAGCTGCGATGCAGAAAGTCCGTGCCGACAACCCAGGCCTGCAGGCCACCGACATGGAGTTGGCCAACGCCATCCTGGCGAAAAACGCCGTCGCCCAGGACTGATTCCCAGACCATGAAAAATGCCGCTCGATTGAGCGGCATTTTTTTGCCTGCTTAAGATCCCCCACAGGTTCGCCGGCTATTCGCCGATAGCAGCCTTGTAGCCTGCCGCGTCGAGCAGCTTGTCCAGATCAGCCCCGGCATTGGAGGGTTTCACCTTGAAGATCCAAGACGTGTAGGGCGCATTGTTCAACGCCTCAGGCTCACCGCTCAGGGCTTCGTTGACTTCAACCACTTCACCCGCCACCGGCGAGTAGATATCCGAGGCTGCCTTCACCGATTCCACCACGCCCGCAGCGTCACCTGCCGCAAACACCTTGCCAATCTCCGGCAGTTCGACAAAAACCACGTCACCCAGCGCTTCCTGCGCGTGGTCGGAAATGCCTACAACGATCAGATCGCCCTCTTGCTTTGCCCACTCATGGCTTTCGGCAAAACGCAGTTCGGCAGGGATATCACTCATATTCTGTGTCCTCAAGATAAAGTGTCAGCGGCCAGCGGCCCGCCGCAAAAAGGTTAGATCAAGGTTTTGCCATGGCGGACGAAGGTCGGCTTGACCACCCGTACCGGATACCATTTGCCACGAATTTCCACCTCGGCACGATCGGCGGTAGCCATCGGAACACGTGCCAGGGCAATCGACTTGCTAAGCGTAGGAGAAAAACTACCACTGGTGATCTCCCCTTCGCCAACATTGGCGATGCGAACCACCTGATGGGCGCGCAAAACGCCCCGTTCTTCCAATACCAGTCCGACCAGTTTGTGCTGCACACCGCCGGCAAGCTCCGCTTCCAACGCGCTGCGTCCGATGAACTGACGGCTCGCCGGTTCCCAGGCGATACTCCAGGCCATGTTCGAGGCCAACGGCGAAACGTCCTGGTGGATGTCCTGGCCATAAAGGTTCATGCCAGCCTCCAGGCGCAAGGTATCGCGGGCGCCCAGGCCAATGGGCGAAATGCCCGCGCCTACCAGGTCGTTGAAAAAACTCGGCGCTTCATGGGCAGGCAGGACAATTTCCAGGCCGTCTTCGCCTGTATAGCCGGTACGGGCGATGAACCACTCGCCGTCGGCGCGGCCTTCGAAAGGCTTGAGTTGCTGGATCAACTGGCCGCGCGGCTGCGAGACCAATTCGGCGATTTTCTGCCGGGCCTGGGGCCCTTGGATTGCCAGCATCGCCAACTCGGCGCGCTCATGCAGTTGCACGTCGTAAGCGCCAAGCTGCGCCTGCATCCAGGCCAGGTCCTGGTCACGGGTCGACGCGTTGAAGACCAGCCGATAGCCGCTCTCGACCCGATAGATGATCATATCGTCGACGATACCACCCCGCTCATTGAGCATCGTGCTGTACAAGGCACGTCCAGTGTCCTGCAAACGCTCGACGTCGTTGGCCAGCAAGCGCTGCAGCCAGACCTTGGCCTGGGGCCCCGCAACATCGATTACGGTCATGTGGGATACATCGAACACACCGCAGTCGCGACGCACCTGATGGTGCTCTTCGACCTGCGAGCCGTAATGCAAGGGCATATCCCAACCGCCAAAATCGACCATCTTCGCGCCGAGGGCGAGATGAAGGTCATACAGAGGCGTACGCTGTCCCATGGGTTTCTCCTTCCGGGCTTGGCGAAGGTGCGGACAGGGACTCAGCGCAATGCCTTGGAATAAGCATCTTGCGCCATTCTCAGTCACCCGGCCCGACGTACGGACCGCACCGAATGCCGCGCATTGTAGCCGCATGATGTAGGACTGGCACCTAGGGGCGCGTGCAATTAATTTGGTCGCCGCAGGGGATACTCATTAAGAACCTCCGCTAGCTGTTTCGATGGGCCGAACGTCGTATCAATCCGATGACCGGCAGCAAGCCCACCAGTACCAGGGTCAACGCTGGCAGTGCGGCCCGGGCCCACTCCCCTTCGCTGGTCATTTCAAATACCCGCACTGCCAGCGTATCCCAGCCGAACGGGCGCATCAGCAGCGTTGCCGGCATTTCCTTGAGCACATCGACGAACACCAGCAACGCCGCGCTCAAGGTGCCGGGCAACAATAATGGCAAATACACCCTGAAAAACAGCTGCGGCCCGCTGATCCCCAGGCTGCGTGCGGCTTCTGGCAGCGAGGGGCGAATGCGCGCCAGGCTGCTTTCCAGCGGCCCGTAGGCCACGGCCAGGAAGCGCACCAGATAGGCGAGCAATAGCGCCGAAAGGCTGCCCAGCAGCAGTGGTTTGCCGGCACCGCCAAGCAAAGTCGACAGCGGGATGACCCATTCGCGATCCAGATAGCTGAACGCAAGCATGATCGACACCGCCAGCACCGAGCCGGGCAACGCATAACCCAGGTTCGCCAGGCCGACGCCCGCGCGAATGGAACGGCTCGGCGCCAGGCGCCGGGCAAAAGCCAGCAGCAAGGCGACACAGACCGTGATCAGCGCAGCCAGGGCACCAAGGTAGAGGGTATGGACGATCAGCCCGGCATAACGCGCATCCAGGTCGAAACGACCACGCTGCCAGAACCACACCACCAGTTGCAGTACCGGGATGACAAACGCCCAGGCGAACACCAGCAAGCACCAGCCGCTGGCCGCTGCGGCCTTGAATCCACGCAGCGCATACAGCGCCTTGATCCGCGGCCGCTCGTTGCCCGCCCGATGGGCGCCGCGTGCCCGGCGCTCGCCGTAAAGCACAATCATCACCGCCAGCAGCAACAGGCTGGCCAATTGGGCGGCACTGGAGAGGCTGAAGAAGCCGTACCAAGTCTTATAGATGGCGGTGGTGAAGGTATCGAAATTGAATACCGACACCGCGCCGAAATCCGCCAGGGTCTCCATCAGCGCCAGCGCCACGCCCGCGCCGATGGCCGGCCGGGCCATCGGCAGCGCCACTCGCCAGAACGCCTGCCAAGGCGTTTGCCCGAGCGCCCGGGCCGCTTCCATCAACCCCTTGCCTTGGGCGAGGAAAGCGCTTCGTGCCAGCAGGTAGACGTAAGGGTAAAAGACCAGCACCAGCACCAGGATCACGCCACCGGTGGAACGGACCCGGGGTAGGCGCAGGCCGCTGCCGAACCATTCGCGCAGCAACGTTTGCACCGGGCCGGCAAAATCCAGCAGGCCAACGAAGACAAACGCCAATACGTAAGCGGGTATCGCAAAAGGCAGCATCAACGCCCAGTCGAGCCACCGTCGACCGGGGAACTCGCAAAGGCTGGTGAGCCAAGCCAGGCTGACCCCTAGCACCGTCACACCGACACCCACGCCCAGGATCAGCGTGAGGGTGTTGCCCAACAGACGCGGCATTTGGGTTTCCCACAAGTGGGACCAGATTTGCACGTCGATGCTCTGCCAGGACAACAACAGGACACTCAGGGGCAGCAGGACCAGCGCTGCGACGGCAAAGACCAGGGGATACCAGCGGCGTTGGACGGGGTGGGTCAAGGAGAACGCTCGTTCAAGTGATGATGCCCACGCTACAGGTGCGCAGTTGTCATTGCTGACAATTACCCATGTGGCGAGGGAGCTTGCTCCCGTTGGGCTACGAAGTAGCCCCCCGATTCTGAATCATGACCCGTCAGGTAGATCCTGGCAGAACTTCCGGGACGGCTTCGCCCTCCAGCGAGGGGAAAGCTCCCTCGCCACAGACGCACACCCAGGCCGATCAGTTCCAGCCAGCGCGGTCCATCATGCGAATCGCCTCGGCCTGGCGTTTACCCGCGACTTCCACCGGCAGCGTATCGGCCTTGAATTTGCCCCAGGCAGCCACTTCCTTGGACGGCTCGACCTTCGGGTTGGCCGGGAATTCCTGGTTCACATCGGCGAAGATGCTTTGCGCTTCCGGCGTGGTCATCCACTCCACCAATTTTTTCGCGGCGTCCGGGTGCGGTGCATGCTTGGTCAAGCCAATGCCTGAGAGGTTGATGTGCACGCCGCGGTCAGCCTGGTTCGGCCAGAACAGTTTCACCTTCAGGTCCGGCTTCTGCTGGTGCAGGCGGCCATAGTAGTAAGTGTTTACGATGCCGACGTCGCACTGCCCGGCATTGATGGCCTCCAGCAACGCGGTGTCGTCGGAGAACACGTCGGTGGACAGGTTGCGCACCCAACCCTTGAGGATTTCCTCGGTTTTTTCCGCCCCGTGGGTTTCGATCAGGGTGGCGGTCAAGGACTGGTTATAGACCTTCTTCGAGGTCCGCAGACACAGGCGGCCTTCCCACTCTTTGCCAGCCAATGCTTCATAAGTGGTCAGTTCACCCGGCTTCACCCGGTCGATGGAATAGACAATGGTCCGTGCCCGCAGGCTCAAGCCGGTCCAGGCGTGGGAGGCGGCGCGGTATTGAGCCGGGATGTTGGCATCGATCAGCGGGGAGGTGAACGGCTGGAGGATGCCCATCTGCTCGGCCTGCCAGAGGTTGCCGGCGTCGACGGTGAGCAGCAGGTCGGCCGTGGCGTTTTCACCTTCGGCCTTGATACGTTGCATCAACGGCGCTTCCTTGTCGGTGATGAACTTCACCGCCACGCCGGTCTTCTTGGTGTAGGCATCGAAGACCGGCTTGATCAGCTCGTCGATACGGGAGGAGTAGACCACCACCTCATCGGCGGCCTGGACGGCAGTAGAGCCGATCAGGGTCAAGACGAGGGCGGACAGCAGGCGCTTGGGTGCCGACATGGAAGGGGTCTCTCGATTTGTGGAATGCGCAAATGATAAGGACTCACATTTGGCATCTCAATCGAACAGTGGGCGGACACATTTCCAAATGTTGCACGCAAGGAACTGGGGTGGCCGTTCCTGCCCCATCAGCCCCAATCAGGCCTTGGCCAACTCCGGCAAATCCCCGATCAGCCCCAGCGCCTCACGCACGAACAGCGCCTTGGCCTCGGGCATGCGGTCGACCAGTTTCAAGCCGGTATTGCGCAGCCAGCGAACCGGCAACGGATCGGCCTGGAACAAGCGCTCGAAACCTTCCATCGCCGCCATCAACGCCAGGTTATGGGGCATGCGTCGGCGCTCGTAGCGGCTCAACACTTTCACATCCGCCAACCGCTCGCCCCGTCCGGCTGCCTGCAACAGCACTTCGGCCAGCACGGCGGCGTCGAGGAACCCGAGGTTCACCCCTTGCCCGGCCAGCGGATGAATCGTGTGCGCCGCATCGCCGATCAGCGCCAGCCCTTCGGCCACGTAGCGCTTGGCATGACGTTGGCGCAGCGGCACGCACAGGCGCGGGTCGGCACTCAAGACAGGGCCGAGCTGGCCCTCGAAAGCCCGCTCCAACTCATTGCAGAACGCAGCGTCATCGAGGGCCATCAGGCGCTGGGCCTCGCCTGGGGTGATGGACCAGACGATCGAGCACCAATCGTGCTGGCCGTCGCGTTCCAGTGGCAGGAACGCCAGCGGGCCGTTGTCGGTGAAGCGCTGCCATGCGGTCATTCGATGCGGTCGGGCGCAGCGCACGCTGGTAACGATGGCATGGTGCAGGTAATCCCATTCCCGCGTGGCGACGCCCGTCAGGCGGCGCACGGCGGAATTCGCCCCGTCGGCGGCGATGACCAAAGGCGCCCGCAACGTGCGGCCGTCGGCCAGGGTCAGCAGCCAGTCGTCGCCGGAACGGCGCATCTGCTCCAGTCGCGCATTGGCCAGCAGGCCGAGGTCACAGTCATGCAATCGATCCAGCAACGCATCCTGTACGACACGGTTTTCAACGATGTGCCCCAGCGCCTCGGCATGCAGGCTGGCGGCCGAAAAATGGATCTGCCCCGTGCCGCTGCCGTCCCAGACGTGCATATCGGTGTAAGGGCTGGCGCGTCGGGCGGTGATTCCCTCCCAGACGCCCAGGCGCTCGAGGATTCGTTGGCTGGCCGTTGACAAGGCGCTGACCCGAGGCTCGAACGAGCCCTGGGAATCGAAGGGTTTGACGCTCAACGGGCTCCCGTCGAGCAGCAACACTTGCAAGCCACTGCCTTGCAACGCCAGCGCCAGGGCGCTGCCGACCATACCGGCGCCGACAATCAGCAGATCTGCACGCAATTCCATGCTTCAAGCCTGTTTTGCTGGCGACGTGAGCCGCCCGTGAAAAGAATGATCGACTTCGTATCCGCACTCACACATCCGGACGCGTCCCCAGGCCCATGGCCTGGCGGGCGAACCAGCGCTTGGCCGGCGGCAGCAGGTCGAGGCCCAAGAGGCCAAGGTTGCGGCCCAGGGATACCAGCGGCAGGCTGCTGCCGAACAGGCGCGTGACCTGGTCGGAAAAACCTACGGTCAGGGCCTGGTCCATCCGCTGGCGCTCGCGATAGGCCTGTAACACGGCAAAATCGCCCGGCTCGCTGTCGCTGTCGAGTAACGCGTCGGCCAGGGCCTGGGCGTCACGCAGGGACAGGTTGAACCCCTGTCCGGCAATCGGATGCAAGCTGTGGGCGGCATTGCCAAGGATCGCCAAGTGGGGACGAACCTGCTCTTCGGCCTCCACCAGTGCCAACGGATAAAGATGCCGCACGCCCACCTGCTTCAGCGTGCCCAGGCGGTAACCGAATACACCCTGCAACTCGCTGAGGAAGCTGCGCTCGTCGAGGGCCGCCAGCCGTTGTGCATCCATGCCCTGGCGGGTCCAGACCAGTGCACAGCGATTGTCCGGCAACGGCAACAAGGCCATCGGCCCGTCGTCGGTGAAACGTTCGAAGGCCACGCCATTGTGGGCCTCGCTGGGGGTGATATTGGCGATCAACGCGCTCTGGTCATAAGGCCGATTGCGCACGCCGACGCCCAACTGCTCGCGCAGGCCGGAGCGGCCACCGTCAGCCAGCACGGCAAGGTCGCACTCCAAGGTGGTTTCATCGTCGAGGGTCAGGCGATAGCCGCCCACCAGCGGCTCCATCCGAGTGACCTGCGCCGGGCAGCGCCAACTGACCACTTCCTTGTCCAGGCCCTGCCACAGGCAATGGCCAAGCCAGGCGTTCTCGACCACGTAGCCCAGGGCCGGCACGCCTTCTTCCATCGCCGACAGGCGCGCGGTGGAAAACCGCCCGCGATCGGACACGTGGATCTGCTTGATCGGTTCGGCACGCCGGGAAATTTCCTGCCAGACACCCAGGCGCTGGTAAATCTGTCGGGCGCCGTAGGACAACGCCGAGGACCGCGCGTCGTAGCTCGGCTGCCAGGCGTCGCCAGGGGCGAAGGGCTCGATCAGCGTGATCGTCCAGCCCCGGGCCTTGGCGCCGGCTTGCAGGGCCAGCGCCAGGCTCGCGCCGACCAGGCCGCCGCCGATAATCGCCAGGTTGACCCGACTCATGCTGCTTGAGTCCGTGCGGCGGCCATCAGGGCCTCGATGTCGGCGACCGTCTTCGGTACGCCGTGGCTCAGGATTTCACAACCGGTTCTGGTCACTACCACGTCATCCTCGATGCGCACGCCAATGCCGCGCCATTTTTTCGCTACGCTGCGGTTGTTCGGGCTGATGTAGATCCCCGGCTCGACAGTGAGTGTCATGCCGATTTCCAAGACCCGCCATTCGCCGCCGACCCGGTATTCGCCGACATCATGCACGTCCATGCCCAGCCAATGCCCGGCGCGGTGCATGTAGAACGCCCGGTAGGCCTCGCTGGCAATCAACTCCTCCACCTTACCTTCCAGCAACCCGAGACGCACCAGCCCTTCGGTAATGACCCGGACCGTCGCTTCATGGGCCTGGTTCCAATGCTTGTCCGGCGCGATCTGGGCAAATGCCGCCTCCTGGGCCGCCAGTACCACTTCGTAGATCGCCTTCTGTTCCGGCGAAAACTTGCCGCTGACCGGCCAGGTACGGGTGATATCGCTCGCATAGCAGTCGATTTCACACCCAGCGTCGATCAGCACCAGGTCGCCGTCCTTGAGCACCGCGTCGTTCTGCTGGTAATGCAGAATGCAACTGTTGCGCCCCGCCGCGACAATCGAGCCATAGGCCGGCATTTTCGCCCCGCCCTTGCGGAACTCATAATCCAGCTCGGCCTCCAGGCTGTATTCGAACAACCCCGGGCGCGCCGCCTGCATCGCGCGGATATGCGCCTGGGCAGAGATCCGCGCCGCTTCGCGCATCACCTTCACTTCCGCCGCCGATTTATACAGGCGCATGTCATGCAGCAGATGATCCAGGGCAACGAATTCATTCGGCGGCTGGGCGCCTAGGTGAGCCTTGGAGCGGATGACATTGATCCACTCCATCAGGTGCCGGTCGAATTCCGGGTTGCTGCCCATGGCCGAATACACCCGGTCGCGGCCTTCGATCAGGCCCGGCAGGATGTCGTCGATGTCAGTGATGGGGAATGCATCGTCGGCGCCGTAGTCGCGGATCGCGCCTTCCTGGCCGGCCCGCAGGCCATCCCAGAGTTCACGCTCGGCGTTGCGCTCGCGGCAGAACAGGATGTACTCGCCGTGGGCGCGGCCAGGCATCAGTACCAGCACCGCTTGCGGTTCGGGGAAGCCACTGAGGTACTGGAAGTCGCTGTCCTGGCGGTAGACGTGCTCGACGTCGCGGTTGCGGATCGCAACGGCGGCGGCGGGCAG
>Ga0308170_10003789_pt1 | contig 12215 bp, 8 predicted proteins | sample PhyBR2_2_FD_202136 | JGI IMG/M metagenome (GOLD analysis project Ga0308170, IMG submission 202136) | Phyllosphere microbial communities from UC Gill Tract Community Farm, Albany, California, United States - DLSLSB.R2 | ecosystem: Host-associated > Plants > Phyllosphere > Unclassified | place... | reverse complement strand
TGGCTTACGTTGAACTGCTGGATCGTCCAGAAGTGACTTCGGAAGAAGAAGCACCGACCGCCGAGTAATCGACTGTCGTTGAAAAGACCAGGCTTCGGCCTGGTTTTTTTTCGCCTGTCGATCGCCTCCGCTCTGCGCGGCTCGGACAGCCGGTGTACCATGCCCGTGCCTTATTACAACTGACTCGACCTCCATGCCCCGATTTTCTGCACGGCACTGGCTTGCTGCCTGCCTGACGCTGTTCGCCTTCTTCACGCTGTTCGCCGCCGCGCCTGGCCGCGCTGCCGAGGAGTTTCTCGATCCCGCCATCGCCTTCAAGTTCGAAGCACGCATGGCCGATCCGCAGACGGCCGAAGTCACGTACACGATCGCGCCGAAGTACTACATGTACCGCGAGCGCTTCGCCTTCAAGTCGAGCAACCCGGCGGTCAAGCTGGGCACGCCAGCCATCCCGCCGGGCACCGTGAAGTATGACCAGACGTTCGAGAAGGACGTGGAAACCTACAAGGGAACATTGACCATCCGCATTCCGGTCGATGGCGACGGCGCGTTCACCTTGACTGCCACGGGCCAGGGATGCGCCGACGCCGGCCTGTGCTACCCGCCGCAGGATCACACCGCCAGCCTGAGCGCAGGGCAGGGCGGCGCCGCCGCACCGGCGCTGCCAATCGGCGCGGCAGCGCCGCAGGGCGGCATGTCGACACCGCTGTCGTCAACGCCAATGGCCGAGAGCGCGCCGACCGCGCCGACCGCGCCGGCAGCCACCGCCACCCCGCCAGCTGCAGCGGCACCAGCACAATCCGACCTCTCCAACATCGCCGGCATCCTCGGCGGCGGCAACCTGCTGGCCATCATCCCGGCATTCATCCTGCTGGGCCTGGGCCTCGCATTCACGCCATGCGTGCTGCCGATGGTGCCGATTCTGTCGTCGATCATCGTGGGCGAAGGCAAGAACGTCAGCCGTGCGCGCGGCTTTTTGCTGTCGGTGACGTACTCGCTGGGGATGGCGATTGTCTACACCTTGCTGGGCGTGGCAGCGGGCCTGGCTGGCGAAGGCCTGGCCGCAGCATTGCAGAATCCGTGGGTTCTTGGCACCTTCGCGCTGTTGATCGTGGCAATGTCGCTATCGATGTTTGGTTTCTATCAGTTACAACTGCCATCGGCATTGCAGACCAGTCTGAGCAATGTCTCCAACCGCCAGCAGTCCGGCAAGCTGGCCGGCGTGTTCGCGATGGGCGCCATTTCCGCGCTGATCGTCGGTCCGTGCGTGGCGGCGCCGCTGGCCGGCGCGCTGGTCTACATCAGCCAGACGCGCGACGTGTTCCTGGGCGGCGCGGCGCTGTTCTCGATGGCGGTGGGCATGAGTATTCCGCTGCTGCTGGTGGGCGTGTCGGCCGGCTCGCTGCTGCCGCGCGTGGGTGCGTGGATGGAGTCGGTTAAGCGCCTGTTCGGCGTGCTGATGCTGGCGATGGCGATCTGGCTCGTTTCGCCCGTCATCCCGCCGGTCGCGCAGATGCTGCTGTGGGCCGCGCTGCTGCTGGGTTATGGCTTTTATCTGCTGCGTCACACGCGCCACTGGGCGTCGATGGCCTTTGGCGCCGCGTTCGCGCTCATGGGTGGCATGCAACTGGTCGGCGTGGCCAGCGGTGGGCGCGATGCATTCGCACCCCTGGCGCACCTGAGCGGCACGCCGCAGCATCACGGGCTGGTGTTCACCCGCATCAAGACGGTGGACCAGCTGGACGCGGCCCTGGCCGCCAATGCCGGCAAGACCGTCATGCTCGACTTTTATGCGGACTGGTGCGTGTCGTGCAAGGAAATGGAAAAGTTCACCTTCGTCGATCCGAAGGTGCAGGCCAAGCTGGCCAATACCGCGCTGCTGCAGGTTGACGTGACCGCCAACGATGCGGCCGATAAGGCGATGCTCAAGCGCTTCGGCCTGTTCGGGCCGCCGGGCATCATCCTGTTTGACGATCAAGGCAAGGAGATTGCCGATAGCCGGGTGATCGGCTACCAGAATGCAGAAAAGTTTTCTACGTCGCTGGAACGTCTGGGCAAATAAACGCCGGCGGCATCGGCCGTCGGCGTTGAAGGACGCAATGGATTACGCGTTGGCGCGATGCTGCTGATGATGACGCCCGCCCTTGCGCTGCTGGGCCTGCGCATCGAACGTCTTGCGCTGCTCTGGCGTGAGCACCGCGTAGAAGCTGTTCAGGGCCGTGAGGCGCGACTCCATCTGCGCGGTGCGCTCTTTCTGCATCGCGATCTGCTTTTCCATGCGCTGCGGCGCGCTCAAGCTGGCCCAGGCGGCGCGGTCGCCACGCCCGGCGCGCTCACCGTGTTTCACGGGTGCGCGGCTGGCCACGAACGCATCCCAGGCCGGCTTTTGCTGCGCCGTCAGATTCAGCGACGCCTGCAGCTTGGCCTGATGCTCGGCGCGCTTCTGCGCCATCTTGGCGTGACGCTCGCCTGCCTTGGCTTGCCACTCGGCCTTCTTGGCCAGGCGTTGCTCAGCCGTCAGCGTCGATGCCTGGCGACCCTCGGCCGGGGCGGCGCTCTGGGCCTGGGCGCCGACGGCGCCGAACAGGCCGGCAGCGGTGAAAGCGATCACGAGGTGTTTGCGAAGGGTGTTCATGGTAGGTCCTTTGTGTGAGAGTCTGGTGAAGTGCATCCGAAACGCTCGCTGCACAGGACCTATCCTGGGTCAAAACTGTAACCATGGGATTTCCCCTGCCGGGCACTTTGTATCCATATGTTTCGCGCCTGTCGGCATATACACAGCGATACAAATACTTGCTCCGGTCTTGTCATAAATTCGGATAATTGCGGTTATGGATAATCCCTCTACGATTCTGATCGTCGACGACGACCGCGACATCCGCACGCTGCTGGCCGACTACCTCGAGTCCAACAGCTACCGGACGCTCGGCGCCGCCGACGGCACCGCGATGTGGAAGACGCTCGACGAAACGCGTCCCGACCTCATCGTGCTCGACCTGAACATGCCCGGCGACGATGGCCTGACGCTGTGCCGCAAGCTGCGCGCCACCTCGAGCCTGCCCGTCATCATGCTCACCGCCCGTAACGAACCGCTTGACCGCATCCTGGGCCTGGAAATGGGCGCCGACGACTACCTGCCGAAACCGTTCGAGCCGCGCGAGCTGCTGGCGCGCATCCGCAGCGTGCTGCGCCGCTCGCACGCGATGCCGTCGAACACGCCATCCGAGAACGTGCAGCAGATGCGCTTCTCGGGCTGGACGCTCGACCTGACCGCGCGCCACCTGCTCAACCCGGACGGCATCGTCATCATGCTCTCGGGCGCCGAATTCCGCCTGCTGCGCGTGTTCCTCGAACACCCGAACCGCGTGCTCAATCGCGACCAGCTGCTCAACCTCACGCAGGGCCGCGACGCCGATCCGTTCGACCGTTCGATCGACATCCAGATCAGCCGCCTGCGCCAGAAGCTCGGCGAAGACGCGCGCATGCCGCAGATTATCAAGACCGTGCGCAACGGCGGCTACGTGCTGGCCGGCCAGGTCACCGTGGAGCCGGCGGCGTGAAAGCCTTCTTCGGGTCGATGACCGGGCGCGTGTTCCTCACGCTGCTGCTGGGCATTCTGACCTCGGCCGCGCTGACGCAACTGGCGGCCGACTACCAGCGCCTGCGCGACTTCGAAAACCAGCGCGATGCGCACGTGCTCGAACGCGCCGAGCAGCTGATCATGGCCACCGAGATCGTCCCGGCGTCGGCCCGCTCGATCTACCTCGATGTCGCCAATCGCCCGGGCCTGCAGCTCCAGGTGGGCGATATGTTGCCGGAAGCGGCGCCCCTGACGCCGTTTGCCGCGTCGCTGGCCAAGCGTCTGGGCAAGGGTTATCTGGTGGCCTCACGCGCCACGCGCCCGACTGCCTGTGGTGTCGTGCAAACGCAGCCCGTGATGTACGGTTTGCTGAGCATGAAGTGGGAGGGCGCCTGCGAGTCGATCGACGTGCGGCTGCGCGATGGCGCCGAACTGCAACTGTCGGTGCTGCCACCGCGGCTGGTCGGTGAGGATGTCGACACGAGCATCATCCTGGGCATGTTCCTGGTCAGCATCGCGGTGCTGGCCTACTTCGTGGCACGCATGACCGCGCGCCCGTTCAAGCAGCTTGCGCAAGCCGCGCAGGATCTGGGCCAGGACATCAACCGCGCGCCGCTCGACCTGGTCGGCGCGATCGAGATCCGGCAGGCCAGCGCCGCCTTCAATGCGATGCAGGCGCGCATCCGCCAGTACATCTTCCAGCGCACGCAGATGCTCGCCGCGATCACGCACGACCTGCAAACGCCGCTCACGCGCATGCGCCTGCGGCTCGAAAAAGTGAGCGACACCGACCTGCAGGACCGCCTGATCGGCGACCTGTCGGCGATGCAGGAGATGGTGCGCGAAGGCCTGGTGCTGGCGCGCAGCATGGACACGACCGAGACGATGCAGATGCTCGATCTCGACTCGCTGCTCGAGGCCGTGTGCGCCGATGCGACCGATGCGGGCCAGGCCGTGACGCTCGCCGGCAAGGCCTCGATCGCGGTGCTGGGCCGGCCGATTGACATGCGCCGCTGCCTGGTCAACCTGATCGACAACGCGGTCAAGTACGGGCGCGATGCGCGCGTCTGCGTCGACCGCACCAATGGCACTGCGCGCATCCGCATCCGCGACAGCGGGCCGGGCATTCCGCGCAGCGAGCTGGTGCGCGTGTTCGATCCGTTCTACCGCGTGGAGACATCGCGCTCGCGCGAATCGGGCGGCACCGGTCTGGGTCTGACGATCGCACGCAATATCACGGAGCAGCACGGCGGCAGCATCAGCCTGGCTAACCATCCGGAAGGCGGACTGGAAGTCACGCTGATGCTGCCTACGTATTACCCGAACAGATAGCAAAAAAAACCAACAAGCAAAATAAAGCCGTAACGACAGTGTGGGACAATGCGCGCGCGCAATGGCTACATCAACAAGCAGGATCACCAAGCAACATCACCAGGCAGCATCACTGAGAGAGCCGTCGGCACTGGCGGCAAGGGACAAGCATGAACAAGAAGAATGTCGGCGTCATCGCCGTCGTGGCGGCGCTGGTCGTTGCCGGCGGCTGGTACGTCAATCAGGGCCATGAGGCCAAGGCAGAGGCCCGGGGCGCCAAAGGGCATGGCGGTGGCCAGCCACCGGTGACCGTCAATGTGGTCAAGCCCGAGCGGCGCGATGTCGGCGTCGAGCTGTTTGCCAACGGCACCGTCACGCCGGTGCGCACCGTGAACCTGCATCCGCAGACTGTCACCACCATCCGCAAGGTCCATATCCGCGAAGGCCAGTTCGTCAAGGAAGGCGAACTGATGTTCTCGCTCGACGACCGCGCCGACCAGGCCAATGTCGCGCGTGCCGAAGCGCAGGTGGCGCGCGACCGCGCCACGCTGGCCGACCTTGATCGCCAGTACAAGCGCAGCCAGGAGCTGGTGGCGCAAAACTTCCTGGCCCAGAGCGCGCTCGACTCCCTGCTGAGCCAGGTGGAAGCCCAGCGCGCGCTGGTGCAATCGAACCAGGCCGCGATGCGCGCCACCCAGGTCAGCGCCAGCTACACGTCGATCCGCGCGCCGATGTCGGGGCGCGTAGGCGCCATCGACGTCCATCCGGGCGCGCTGGTGCAGATGACGACGTCGCTGACCACCGTTACCCAGCTGGACCCGATCAATGTCTCGTTCACGCTGCCGGAATCGACGCTCGGCGCGCTGCTCGGCGCCCAGAAGGCCGGCAATGTCGACGTGCACGTGACGAGCGGCGCCGATGCCAAACCGGTCGCCGGGCGCCTCAGCTTCATCGACAACGCTGTCGATGCGCAGGCCGGCACCATCCGCGTCAAGGGTGAATTCTCCAACAACAACACCAGCCTGTGGCCGGGCCAGTACGTGACCGCGCGCGTGGTCGTGCAAACGCTCAAGGACGCCCTCGTGATCCCGCAGACGGCGATCATCACGTCGACCAACGGCACCTTCGTCTATGTGCTGGCCGAAGGCAACTCGGCGCGCCAGGTGCCGGTCAAGCGCGTGTATGCGTTTGGCGACCACGCCGCCGTCACGGGCCTGAGCGGCGCCGAGCAGGTGATCACCGAAGGCAAGCAGAACCTGCGGCCGGGTGGCAAGGTGCGCCTGGCGCAGGCGGCCAAGCCTGCCGCCGACAAGCCGGCTTCCACTGCGCAACCCAAGCAGGGTGAGCAGGCATGAACCTGTCCGAACTGTGTATCCGCCGTCCCGTGATGGTGGTGCTGCTGTCGATCAGCCTGGTGCTGGTGGGCATCCTGTCGTACATGAAGATCCCGGTCGCCGCGTTGCCGAGCTATAACACGCCGGTCATCAACGTTTCGGCCAATCTGCCCGGCGCAAGTCCCGAGACGATGGCCTCGTCGGTCGCGCTGCCGCTCGAAAAGCAATTTTCGACCATTGCCGGCATCAAGCTGATTACATCGAGCAGCACCCAGGGCGATACCAATATCACGCTGGAATTCGACACCGCCATTGATGTCGACAAGGCCGCGGTCGACGTTCAGGCGGCGCTGCTGGTGGCGCAGCGGCGCTTGCCGCTCGAGATGACGGAACTGCCGGCCTACCGCAAGGTCAATCCGGCCGACGCCCCGATCCTGTTCATGCACCTGACCTCGCCGTCGATGGACTTATCGGAGCTGAACGATTACGCAGAGAACCTGATCTCGCCGGCGATCTCGACCGTGCAGGGCGTCTCGCAAGTCTCGATCAATGGCGGCAAGCGCTTTGCCGTGCGCGTGCGTGCCAAGTCCGACCTGATGAACGCGCGCAATATCTCGATGGACGAGCTGGCAGCAGCACTGCGCGCGGCCAACTCGAACACGCCGCTGGGCATCCTCGATGGTCCGACCCAGGCGCTGACGATCCAGGGCGGCGGCCAGCTGATGAAGGCGGCTGATTTTGCGAACCTGATCGTCGCCACGCGCGAAGGCATGCCAGTGCGCCTGCGCGACATTGCCGACGTCCAGGACAGCTACCAGTCGGTCAAGGCAATGGGTAGCCTGAACGGCGAGCGCTCGATCTCGCTGATGGTGCAACGCCAGCCCAACGCCAACACGGTCGAAGTGGTCGACGCCGTGCGCGCGCTGATTCCGCGCTTTGAAGGGCAGTTGCCGGCCTCGATCAAGATCGAGCTCGTCAATGACCGCTCGCTGTCGATCCGCGAAGCGATCCACGACGTGAATCTGACGCTGCTCGGCACGGTGATGCTGGTGATCCTGGTGATCTTCCTGTTCCTGCACCGCGCGGCCGCCACGTTCATTCCGGCCGTAACGGTGCCGATTTCGCTGCTGGGCGCGCTCTCGCTCCTGTATTGGCTGGGCTATAGCCTCGACAATATTTCGCTGCTGGGCATCACGCTGGCCGTCGGCCTTGTCGTCGACGATGCGATCGTGGTGCTGGAAAACATCGTACGCCACATGGAGATGGGCAAGAAGCCGATGCATGCGTCGCTCGTCGGTGCGCGCGAAATGGGCTTTACCATCATCTCGATCTCGATTTCGCTGGTGGCCGTGTTCATCCCGATCTTCTTCATGCCGGGCGTGATCGGCCTGCTGTTCCGCGAATTTGCCGTGATTGTCGGCCTGGCCGTGATGGTCTCGGCCATCGTCTCGCTGACCCTCGTGCCGATGCTGTGCTCGCGCCTGCTCAAGGATGGCGGCCACGTCGATCCGAAAGACATGTCGTGGATCGGTCGCCGGTTCGAAGCCATGTTCACCAATGTGCGCAACGGCTACGGCCGCACGCTCGACGCCGCGCTGCGCCACCGCTTTTTGGTGCTGATGCTGGCGCTGGGCACCTTCGTGCTGACCGCCGTGCTGTACATGACGATGCCAAAGGGCTTCTTCCCGGAGGAAGACATCGGCCAGATCCGTGTGAACGTCGAAGCGTCCGAAGACACATCGTCGGTCGCGCTGGCCGAACTGCAGGGCAAGGTGGTCGACATTGTCCGCGCCAATCCGTATGTGCAGGACACGACCTCGTTCAGCGGCGGCGGCAATACGGGCCGCATGTTCCTGGTACTGAAACCCCGCGGCGAGCGGCCACCGATGGACCTCGTGATCGACGACCTGCGCAAGGCCACGCGCGCGGTGCCGGGCGTGCAGGTGTTCATGTCGCCCCAGCAAAACCTGCAACTGGGCGGCCGCCAGAGCAAGGCGCGCTACCAGTACACGCTGCAGAGCGTGTCGGGCGGCGAGATCGGCGGCTGGGCCGAACGGTTTTTGGAAGGCATGCGGCAGGATGCGCGCTTCCGCGACGTCAACAGCGACTCGCAGAACAAGGCCCTGCAAGCCACCGTGGACATCGACCGCGACAAGGCTGCGCTCCTGGGCCTGGAGATGGACGATATCCGCACCGTGATGTACGCGTCGTTCGGCGAGCGCCAGGTCTCGACCATCTACTCGACGGCCGCCAGCTACTACGTGATCCTGGAAGCTGCCGCCAGCGACCGTTACTATGACGAAGCGCTGTCGCGCGTGTCGGTGCGCAGCAAGTCGGGCGACCTGGTCAAGCTGTCGAGCATCGCCACGGTGCGTCGCACGGTTGGGCCGCTGCAAGTGAATCACCAGGGGCAGTTGCAGGCGATCACGCTGTCGTTCAACCTGGCGCCGGGTGTGCCGCTGGGCGACGCCACCGCTGCCATCGAACAGATGGGTACAGCGATGAAGTTGCCGGCCTCGGTGATTGCCACTTACGGCGGCGACGCAGCCGTGTTCCAGGACACGCAGTCGAGCCAGCTGATCCTGATCCTGACGGCCATCGGCGTCATCTACGTGCTGCTGGGCGTGTTGTACGAAAGCTATATCCACCCACTGACCATCCTGGCTGGCCTGCCATCGGCAGCGGTCGGCGCGCTGCTGACGCTGTGGATCTTCGACAAGGACCTGACGCTGATCGCGATGATCGGCATCCTGATGCTGATCGGTATCGTCAAGAAGAACGCCATCATGATGATCGACTTCGCGCTCGATGCGCAGCGCACCCTTGGCATGAGTCCGCAAGAGGCGATCCGCGAAGCGTGCATCCTGCGCTTCCGGCCGATCCTGATGACGACGCTGGCCGCGCTGATGGGCGCGCTGCCGATCGCGCTGGGTATCGGCGCCGGCGCCGAGCTGCGCCAGCCACTGGGCCTGGCGGTGTGCGGCGGCTTGATCTTCTCGCAAGTGATTACGCTGTACATCACGCCGGTGATTTACCTGTATCTGGACCGTTTCAGCGGCACGGGACCGATGACGGACGAACAGCTCGCGAAGGCCGACGATGTCCCGTTTGCACACCATGCTTAATTTCGGAAACATTTGGTAACAACCATCAACGTCAGCAGCGGTGCAGTCCGCTCGCTGGCGTGATGCGCAGGTACTCTAAAACGGTTAGACTGCGGCTCTCCGCTGTTTTTTTAGACGTCGCTTCCAGGATACCGATCTACCTTGCGTGACCATCCCCACTCCTACGATCAGGACAGCGAAGTTTGCTCCCACTGCGGACAGCCACTGGTACGCCCGGGGCCGCAATACGAGCGCGAGGGCTCCAAGCGCGGCGGCCTGATCGGCACGATTGCGCTGCACTTGTTGCTGCTGGCGATTTTTATCTTCAAGCCGCCCGAAAAAGAGCAGAAGACAGCGCGCCCGGCATCCGAGCGCGAAACTGACGTGTTCTTTGTCCAGCCGCTGCAGCAGCCGACCAAGGCGCAGCGCGAGCAAAAGCCCAAGCCGGCGCCGAAACCAACGCCCCGGCGCGAAACGCCGCGTCCGAAGCAGCCGGAGCGCGTGTTCGTCCAGCGCCTGCCCGATACGATCACGATTCCCGACGAAAAGCCGGTCGAGCGCACACAGCCACCACCGCAGCCGCCACAGCCCAAGACCGAAGTCCCGCCCGATATGGACATGGCCGCCTACGTCAAAGCCCAGCGCGAGCGCCGCGGCGCACCGACCGGCAGCGAAGTGGAAACGCCGGAAAGCGACGCGGTGCGCGGCAACCGCAACGCGCTGGCGAACATCGCCGCGATCAACGGCCGCGGCCGCGACGACAGCAACGAGTCGGGTGGCATCTTCTCGATATCGAACAAGACGTTCAACACGATGGACCTGAAGTTCCGCGGCTGGAACCCGAGCTTTAAGCGGCGCTGGCTGACGGCGGTAACGGTGGAGCAGGGCAGCGCACGCGACATCGAAACGGCCGTCATCAAGAAAATGATCGAGCTGATCCGCAAGGAAAAGACCGGCGACTTCGAGTGGGATTCGCACCGCCTGGGCCGCGTGGTCAAGCTCAGTGCTCGCCCAGCAGACGAAGCGCGCCTGACCGAGTTCTTGTACAAAGAGATGTTCCCGGAGTACCGCCCGCCACCGGGAGGCTAATGAATGTGGCAAATAAAAGCCGGGGTCAGGTCTGACATTCGGACACGACCTCGACAAAAAGCCGGGGTCAGGTCTGACATTCGGACACGGCCTCGACAGTCGGGCAGTGAGAACCGGCTGACACCGCGCCATGCTAATGCTGGGAAGACATCGTCAGATATAGCTAAGGCTGAGGCCGTGTCCGAATGTCAGACCTGACCCCAGCTGTTTTCAGACGTAAAAAAACCGTGCCATGGCACGGTTTTTTGTTGGGTGTGCGGGTGTTTAACCTGCCTTCAATTTCCGGGCAATATCCATTGCGAAGTACGTCAGCACCCCATCGGCGCCGGCGCGCTTGAACGCCATCATCGATTCCATCATGACCTTGTCATGGTCCAGCCAGCCGTTGAGCGCGGCTGCCTTGAGCATCGCGTATTCGCCGCTGACCTGGTAGGCAAACGTCGGCACCTTGAACTCATCCTTTACGCGGCGCACGATGTCCAGGTACGGCATGCCCGGTTTCACCATCACCATGTCGGCACCTTCGGCCAGGTCCAGCGCCACTTCGCGCAGCGCTTCGTCGCTGTTGGCCGGGTCCATCTGGTAGGTGTTCTTGTCGGCCTTGCCGAGATTGGCCGACGAGCCGACCGCATCGCGAAACGGCCCGTAGAATGCCGACGCATACTTGGCCGAGTACGCCATGATGCGCGTGTGGATATGGCCCTGCGCCTCGAACGCGGTGCGGATCGCGCCGATGCGCCCGTCCATCATGTCCGACGGTGCGACGATGTCCACGCCGGCGTCGGCGTGGGTGAGCGCTTGCTTGACCAGCATCTCGATCGTCTTTTCATTGACGATATAGCCGTTCTCGTCCGGCAGGCCGTCCTGGCCATGGGTCGTGTACGGATCGAGTGCGATGTCGGTGATGATGCCCAGCTCGGGGAAGTTGCGCTTGAGCTCGCGGACAACGCGCGGCACCAGCCCGTCCGGATTGGTGGCTTCGACGCCGTCATAGGTTTTCACCGACTGGTCGACCAGCGGGAACAGCGCGAGCGCGGGAATCCCGAGCGCGACGCATTCTTCAGCCACTTTCAGCAGCAGGTCGAGCGAGACGCGGGCCACGCCCGGCATCGAGCCGACTTCCTGACGCACGTTCTGGCCTTCCAGAACGAACACGGGATAGATCAGGTCGGATGCGGTAATCGTGTTCTCGCGCATCATGGCGCGGGAGAACGGGTCGCGGCGCATGCGCCGCGGCCGGGCCGCCGGATAGGCGGAAGTGATGATGCTCATCGAATGGCTCCTTGCAGGATCAGGCGGAGGTTTGATCGTCGTCCGCCGACGGCGCGCCAGATTCTTCGTGCTCTTCTTCTTGCTCACCCTCGTACTCTTCGGCAACGCCGTCCAGCCCGGCCAGCGCCAGGATCTTGGCATCGGCTTCTTCGATACCGATGCGCTTGAGCGCCGAGAACAGCTGGACCGTGAACGGGAAGCCGACGCCATCTTCATCGACGTAGCTTTCGAGCACGCCACGCGCTTCGCGCAGGGCATTGGTCGACTCGTTGCGGTTGAGCTTATCGGCCTTCGTCAGGATGCAGTGGATCGGCTTGCCGGTGGGGGCGAACCATTCGAGCATCTGGACGTCCAGGTCGGTGAACGGACGGCGCGAATCCATGATCAGGATGAGGGCCGCGAGCTGGTCGCGGCGCTGGACATAGTCGCCCAGCAGCTTTTGCCAGTGCAGCTTGGCCGTGCCCGACACTTCGGCGTAACCGTAGCCCGGCAAGTCGACCAGCAGCGCTTCGATTTCATCGAGCC
>Ga0308170_10003788_pt1 | contig 12217 bp, 11 predicted proteins | sample PhyBR2_2_FD_202136 | JGI IMG/M metagenome (GOLD analysis project Ga0308170, IMG submission 202136) | Phyllosphere microbial communities from UC Gill Tract Community Farm, Albany, California, United States - DLSLSB.R2 | ecosystem: Host-associated > Plants > Phyllosphere > Unclassified | place... | reverse complement strand
GCTCGACCGCAAGACGCTCTACGCGCGGGCGCTCGTGCTGAAACAGGATCGCTGAGGCCGGGCTTGCCGGCGGCGCGCAACACTATGGGAACGCTATGAACGACGATACACAAGGCGTGGTGGTCGACCGAAGGATCGTGCCCTTCCCGACATCGATCAGCGCCCCCGCACGCGCCGCGCTGCAACGGCTGGTCGGCGACGACGGCATACCGGTCCACGCGCTCTACGCGATGCCCGACCCGACCGATCACGACGGCTGGATACGGATGAAGGCCGCGGTCGATGCGCAATATGCCGCCTCGGTCGAGGGGCTGGCGGGCGGGCTGCACGCGCGCGTCGAGACGATCCGCACGGGCAGCGCGATCGTCCACGTCGCGACGCCCGGCACGATCGCGCACGCGGACTGCGCCTATATCGACCTGCACGGCGGTGCGCTGGTATTCGGTGGCGGCCAGGCGTGTCGCGCCGGTGCGCAGATGCAGGCGGATGCGCACGGCGTCCGCTGCTACGCCGTCGATTATCGCACGCCGCCCGAACACCCCTGTCCTGCCGCGCTGGACGACTGCATGGCGGCGTATCGCCATGTGCTCGAACGGCACGCCCCCGGAAACATCGTCGTCGGCGGAAGATCGGCGGGCGGCAACCTCGCCGCGGCGATGCTTCTGCGTGCGCGCGACGAAGGGCTGCCGCTTCCCGCCGGACTGGTATTGCTGTCGCCGCAGGTCGACCTGACCGAAACGGGCGACAGCTTCGCGACCAACCGCATGATCGACGTCGTGCTGCCCGGGTCGCTGATGGCGAGCAATCTGCTGTATGCAAACGGCGCGGACCTCGCCGCCCCCCTCGTCTCCCCGCTTTTCGGCGATCCGACCGGCTTCCCTGCGACCTTCCTGCAAACCGGCACGCGCGATCTGTTCCTGTCCAGCACCGTCCGCATGCACCGCGCGCTGCTGCGGGCCGGCGTCGCTGCCGAACTCCACGTCTTCGAGGCGATGCCGCATGGCGGGTTCATGGGAGGAACGCCCGAGGACCGCGAGCTCGCCGATGCGATCGCCCGGTTCGTCGAGGCGCGCTGGCCGAAGCGATAGAACGCGGCATGCGGTCTTGCCCGCTCGCCCGCTGGCGGGCACCCTGCTCTCATGACCGGACCCCGCCCCGTCAAACGGCCCGCCCGAAGCGCGGCATCGCGCCGCCAGGCGGATGACGCGGGTCGACGCGGGGAACGGCTCGCCGGCTGGTGGCTCCGCTTGAAGGGCTGGCACATCCTCGACCGCCGGGTCCGCACCCCGGCCGGCGAAGTCGATCTCGTCGCGCGCAAGGGCAATCTCGTCGCCTTCGTCGAGGTGAAGACGCGCGCGACCGCAGCCGACCTCGACTTCGCGATCGACGAACGCCGGCTCGCGCGCGTCGCGGCGGCGGCAGAATATCTGATGTCGCGCTATGCCGGGCCGACCGACGACATCCGCGTCGACGTGATCCTGCTCGCCCCCGGCACACACCCGCGGCATATCGAGAATGCATGGATCGGATAGGGGTGGCTCGGCTCACCCTCTCTCCGTCATCCTGACGAAAGTCAGGACCCAGGATTACTCTGGGCATCTGTGTTTGGCTCTGGGTCCTGACTTTCGTCAGGATGACGGCAGGGGGCGTGGGTGACCGGGTGACTTCGCCCCTGTGCGCACCTACATGCGCTCGACCGAACAGAAGGAAGTCGCATGAGCCTCACCGTCGCCGTCCAGATGGACCCGCTCGACAGCATCAACATCGCCGGCGACTCGAGCTTCGCATTGATGCTGACGGCGCAGGAGCGCGGCCATCGCCTCTTCCATTATTCCGCCGAGGACCTGAACTACCGCGACGGGCGGGTCTGGGCGAAGGCGTATCCCGTCACCGTGCAGCGCGTCGTCGGCGACCATTTCTCGGTCGGCGAGCCCGTGAACCTCGATCTCGGCGACGAGGCCGACGTGGTGCTCATGCGCCAGGACCCGCCGTTCGATCTCGGCTACATCACCGCAACGCACCTGCTCGAGCGGATCGCGGACACGACGCTGGTCGTCAACGACCCCGCGCAGGTCCGCAACGCACCCGAAAAGGTGTTCGTGCTCGATTATCCACAGTTCATGCCGCCGACGCTCGTCACGCGCAGTCTCGACGAGGCGCGCAAGTTCCTCGCCGAGCACGGCGCGATCGTCATCAAGCCGCTGCACGGCAATGGCGGCAAGGCGATCTTCAAGGTCGAATCCGACGGCGCCAACCTGTCCGCGCTGATCGAGGTGTTCAACATGACCTGGCGCGAGCCGCACATGGTGCAGGCGTTCCTCCCCGACGTCGCGAAGGGCGACAAGCGGATCGTGCTCGTCGATGGCGAGATCGCGGGTGCGATCAACCGCCTGCCCGGCGAAGGCGAGATCCGGTCCAACCTCGCGGTCGGCGGCTCGGCCGAGAAGACCGAGCTGACCGACAAGGAGCGCGAGATCTGCGCGGTGCTCGGACCCGAACTCAAGAAGCGCGGGTTGCTGTTCGTCGGGATCGACGTGATCGGCGGCAAGTGGCTGACCGAGATCAACGTCACCTCGCCGACGGGGATCGTCGCGATCGACCGGTTCAACGGGACCGACATCGCCGGCATGATCTGGGACGCGATCGAGGCGAAGGTGAAGGTCGGCGTACAGCGCCGCACCTGACTGCGACAATCACCACCGCGCAGCCCGTCAAGGCCTGATCCGCGCGATCGCGCCGTCCGCGCGGGCCCTCGGCATGACCATTGTCCGATCAGGTCCGGGCGCGTGTAACCACGGACACTCGGCGGAACACATCCGCGGTGCCGGAAGTATCTGATACCCATGACCGAATTCATCATCAACCTGATCGCCTGGGGCGGGTATTTCGGCATCTTCCTGCTGATGGCACTCGAGAACATCGTGCCTCCCGTTCCGTCCGAGGTCATCATGGGGCTTGGCGGGATCGCGGTCGCGCGCGGCCATATGACGGTCGTCCCGTTGATCGCAGCGGGGACCGTCGGCTCGGTCGTCGGCAATTACTTCTGGTATTATATCGGCCGGAACATCGGCTACGAGCGGTTCCGCCCGTTCGTCGAACGCCATGGTCGCTGGCTCACGATCGAATGGTCCGACATCGAGAAGGTCCACCGGTTCTTCGTGAAGCGCGGCGGCTGGGTGATCTTCGTGTTCCGCTTCATGCCGACATTCCGCACGGTGATCTCGCTGCCCGCGGGGATGACGTGCATGCCGATCTGGAAGTTCGTCGTCTGGACCGCGGCGGGCAGCGCGATCTGGAACACCGTGCTCGCCTATGCCGGGATTCTGCTCGGCTCGCGGTTCGAACAGCTCGATCGCTATGTCGGGCCCGTCTCGGTTGCGACGTTCGTCATCATCGCGCTGCTCTATGGCTGGCGGGTGCTGACCTGGAAGCCGAAGGGCTGATCACGCGCGCGGATGCGCGTTGCGATACACGTCCATCAGATGCGCGGCGTCGACCTGCGTGTAGATTTGCGTCGAACTCAGGCTCGCATGCCCGAGCAGCTCCTGCAGCGCGCGCAGATCCGCCCCCCGCCCCAGCAGGTGCGTCGCGAAGCTGTGCCGCAGCGCATGCGGCGTGGTCCGCTCGCCCAGTCCCAGCCGCGCCCGCGCGGCGCGCACCGATTTCCTGACCACGGTCGGCGCCAGCGGCCCGCCCTTTGCCCCACGGAATATCGGCTCGTCCCGCACCAGCGGCCACGGACACTGCGCGGCATAGGCTGCGATCGCGTCGCGCACCTGCGGCAGCAGCGGGACGATCCGCGTCTTCTCCCGCTTGCCCGTCACCCGAAGCGTTTCGCCGAGCGGCAGGATCGCACCGCTCAGCGCGACCGCCTCGCCGATCCGCAGTCCGCCACCATAGAGCAGCATGAGCACCGCCCAGTCGCGCGCGCCGATCCACGGCTCGGCGGCATCGTCGGCGACCTCCTCGGCGAGCGCGACGGCCTCGGCGGGCGAGATCGGACGCGGCACACCCTTGTGGACACGGGGTCCCTTCAGCCGGACGACGTCCGTTTCCGGGTTCGCCCAGGCGAGGAAGCCGCGCACCGCGGACAGCTCGCGCGCGGTCGAGGCATTGCCCAGCCCCTCGCCGCGCCGATGCGCGAGATAGGCGCGAAGCTCCGAGGTGCCGACGCGCGCGAGCGCCATCCGGTCGACCGGACCGCCCCAGTGACCGATCAGAAACGCCGTCAGCCGCTCCGCCGCACCACGATAGGCGCGCACGGTATGCGCCGAGCGCAACCGGTCCCGGGCCAGATGATCGGCCCAGAGCATCGACGCGGGAAGGCTTGCGGTTTTCGTCATCGATCCATGCTAGAGCGTTTTAACGTCAAAGAAAATTAACGGTCTGGGGTTATCAGGACTCATGTCATCCACCGACCTGATCGCTGTCGATGCGCACGCTTCCGCACCCGCCAATACAGCAAGCGACGCTGCGGTCGAAGACCGTCGGGTCGCAATGTTGCATGCATTGGCGTTGCTCGACACCGACCCCGAACGCGAGTTCGACTCGCTGGTCGCGCTCGCGGCGGAAATGCTCGATTGCCCGACCGCGCTGATGACGCTGGTCGATCGCGACCGGCTGTGGATCAAGGCCGCGAATTCGGGCGAGCAGCAGGAATTTCGCCGCGAAGACGGGTTCTGCAACTACACGATCCGCGGCACCGACCCGCTGGTCATCGGCGATCTGAGGCTGGACCCGCGTTTCGAAACGAACGCGCTGGTCGCCGCGCCCGATGGTGCGCGCTTCTACGCGGGTGCACCGATCCATGCGACCGACGACGGCGGCAATCGCTATGCGATCGGTGCGCTCTGCGTGCTCGATACCAATCCGCGGAGCCTCACCGATGCGGGCCGCCGCGCGCTGCAGCATCTCGCGGTGCTGGCCGAAACGACGATCGCCGCGCGGACTTCGGCGCAGAAGGCGCTGGCGATCGCGGTCACCGCCGAACAACAGTCGGCAATCCTGACGCGACAGGACCAGATTTTTCGCCAGGCCGAACGCATGGCGGCGATCGGGTCGTGGCGCGCGGTCTGGCCCGACGGCCCCGTTGACTGGTCGGACGGCGTCTTCCGCATCCACGACCTGCCGATAGGGGCGACGCCGCATCCCGAGGAAGCGCTCGCTTTCTATCCCCCGCATGCGCGCGAACAGGTCGCGGACGCGATGACCTCGCTGTTCGAAACCGGAAGCCCGTTCGATGTCGAGGTGGATTTCATCACCGCCGCGGGCCAGCCGCGGCGGGTGCGCATACTTGGCGAGCGCGAGGCCAGTGGCGAATCGGCCAAGGGGGATCAGGTCGCGCTCATCGGAATTTTCCAGGACGTCACTGATCGCCACGCGCTCGAGGTGTCGCTGCGACGCAGCGCGGATACCGACGCGCTGACCGGCATCGCCAATCGTGCGGCGTTCGACCGCGCGTTGCAGGCGGCGATGGCGCGCGCGCGGTGCGACCAGACGCCCCTCATGCTCGCGCTGGTCGATCTCGACGGGTTCAAGGCGATCAACGACACGCTGGGCCACAATGCCGGCGACGACGTCCTGCGCGAGGTGGGCGACGTGCTGCGCGCGCCATGGCTGTGCGGCAGCTTCGCCGCGCGGCTCGGCGGCGACGAATTCGCTGTCATCCTCGAGGATCCCGCGCTCGTCTCGGCGCCCGACGACGTCACGCTCCGCCTGCAGGATGCGCTCCGCTTTCCCGTCGTCCAGGACGGCCTCGCGATGGTCAGCGCAGGGACCGTCGGTCTCGCCGCGCTCCAGCCCGATACGCATTCGATCCGCGATTTCGTCCACCGGGCCGACACGCATCTGTACAAGGCCAAGCGCGAACGCATCGGCGAGCGGCGGCGGGGGAACCAGCAGCGCGCCGCCTGACCGACGCCGGCGATGATCCGCTATCGCTAAAATGGTTTCCGTCGAGTCGATCCGCCCCCATATGCAGGGACGATGTCGTCCCGTGCCCGTGTCCTGATCCTCAACGCCGCTCTCGGGCCGCTCGATTACCGCGTGCCCGCCGGCACGACGGTCGAGCCCGGGTCGATCGTCGTCGTCCCGCTCGGCCCGCGTCAGCTGCTCGGCGTCGTCTGGGAGGCGGAACGGATGCCGTCCGATGCGGAGGTCGGCGACAACCGGTTGCGCAACCTGCTCGCGGTTGCCGAGGTCCCGCCGCTCGGTGCGCCGCTGCGCCGGCTGATCGAATGGACCGCGGATTATTATCTCGCCCCGCCCGCGTCGGTACTGCGGATGTCGCTCGCATCGACCTCCGCACTGGAGGGCGCGCGCACCGCGGTCGAGTACCGCGCGACGGGCACGATCCCGCCGAGGCTGACGCCGCAGCGGGAGCAGGCGCTCGAGCGTATCGCCGACCGCCAGGGCCTGATCCGCGAGCTCGCGACCGCCGCCGACGTCAGCGACGCGGTGATCCGCGGGCTCGTCAAGGTCGGTGCGCTCGAAGCGGTCGAGGTCGCGATCGACAGCCCCTACCCCGTTCCCGATCCGTCGCATCATCAACCCGTGCTCTCGACCGACCAGCAGGTCGCGGCCGACGCGCTGACCGCCGGGGTCGCGGCGCATGCGTTCCAGCCGATCCTGCTCGACGGGGTCACCGGGTCGGGCAAGACCGAGGTCTATTTCGAGGCGGTCGCACAGGCGATCCGCGACGGCCGCCAGACGCTCGTGCTGCTCCCCGAAATCGCGCTGACCGAACCGTTCCTCAAGAGGTTCCACGACCGCTTCGGGTGCGAACCGGTCGCGTGGCATTCGGGGCTCCGCTCGAGCCAGCGCCGGCGGGCCTGGCGCGCGATCGCCAGCGGCGAGGCGCTGGTGACGGTTGGTGCGCGCTCCGCGCTGTTCCTGCCCTACCGCGACCTCGGGCTGATCGTCGTCGACGAAGCGCACGAGACGAGCTTCAAGCAGGAAGAGGGCGTGCATTATCACGCGCGCGACGTCGCGGTCATGCGCGGCAAGTTCGAGTCCTGCCCCGTCATCCTGGCCTCCGCGACCCCCGCGATCGAGACTCGGCAACAGGTTGCGACGGGCCGCTATACCGAACTCAAACTGCCCGGCCGGTTCGGCGTCGCGGAAATGCCGACGATCGAACCGATCGACCTCATCAAGGAGCCACCCGAACGCGGCCGCTGGCTCGCGCCCCGCCTTGTCCAGGCGATCCAGGCGACGCTCGACAGGCGCGAACAGTCGCTGCTCTTCCTTAATCGGCGCGGCTATGCGCCGCTGACATTGTGCCGGACGTGCGGGCACCGGTTCCAGTGCCCGAACTGCACCGCGTGGATGGTCGAGCACCGGCTGACGCGGCGGCTCGCCTGCCATCATTGCGGCCATATCGAACCGACGCCGCGAGTCTGCCCCGAATGCCAGGGCGAAGATACGCTGGTCGCCTGCGGTCCCGGCGTCGAGCGCATCGCGGACGAGGTCACCGCGCTGTTCCCCGAGGCGAAGACCGCGGTCGTGACCTCGGACACGATCTGGTCGCCCGCCAAGGCCGCCGAGTTCGTCGGGCGGATGGAGGCGGGCGACATCGACATCGTCGTCGGCACGCAGCTCGTCACCAAGGGGTATCATTTCCCCAACCTCACGCTGGTCGGCGTCGTCGACGCGGATCTGGGGCTCGACGGCGGCGATCTCCGCGCGGCGGAACGGACGTTCCAGCAGATCCGGCAGGTGTCGGGTCGCGCCGGACGCGGCGAGAAGCCCGGGCATGTCTTCATTCAGACTCACAGTCCCGCGGCGCAGGTGATGCAGGCGCTGATCACCGGCGACGCCGACGCATTCTACGAAGCCGAGACCGACGCGCGCAAGGACGCGGGCGCGCCCCCGTTCGGCCGATACGCGGCAATCGTCGTATCGTCGGAGGACCAGGCATGCGCGCATGACACGGCAAGGCTCGTCGGCCGGTCGGCGCCGCAGGTCGAGGGCATGCACGTCTATGGCCCCGCGCCCGCCCCGCTCGCGATGCTGCGCGGCCGCCACCGCTACCGCCTGCTCGTCCATGCGAAGCGGGCGCTGGACGTACAGGACGTCATCCGCGCCTGGCTCGGTACGCTGGAATGGCCGTCGAAGGTCCGCGTGACGGTCGACGTCGACCCGTATAATTTTCTCTGACGGCCTGACGAAACGTCGCCTTAACGGCTGGGCGCTAATGTCCCCGGCATGTCGTCCAGCCGTATCGCACCGATCCAGTGGCTCCGCGCGCTCGCCGCGACGCTCGTCCTGCTGATGCACGCGTCGGACATGATCGAGGCCGGACCGGTGCCGATGACGGGCGCGTTCGTTCCCGCGGTCCCCAACCTCGCCGCATTCGGCGCGAGCGGGGTCGACCTGTTCTTCGTCATCAGCGGTTTCGTCATGGCGCACTGGCTGGCGACCGCGGATCACGATCCGGTGCGGTTCCTGGCGAAGCGATGGCTGCGCATCGTCCCGTTGTTCGCCTGCGTCAGCGTGATCTACATGACGATCATGCACGATCCGCTGACGCTGCCGTCGGCGGTCATGTCCTTCACCGTGTTCCCCGTGCTCGACGGCGGCAGCTATCATCTGCCCGCGCTCTATCCCGGGTGGACGCTCGCATTCGAATTCGCCTTCTACGCGGTCGTCGCCGTCGCGATGCGCGCGCGCCGGCACCGCGTCGAGCACCTGCTCGCACTGACCGTCGCCGTCGCGCTGGCTGGAAGCGTGATCCACCCCGGCTGGGCGCCGCTGCGCGTGCTGCTCAACCCGTTGCTGCTCGAATTCGCGCTGGGCGTGGCGGTCTGGATGGCGTGGCGCCGCGGGATCAGTGCGCGGATCGCCGCCCCCGCGCTGGTGACCGGCATCGCGTTGCTCGCGATCGGGATCGCGTTCGGACTGGGTGTCACGCTGCCGCTGCAGGTCAACCTCGCGGTGGCGGGCGAGACGGGTTTCGCGCGGACGTGGACCTGGGGGGTTCCGTGGGCGCTGGTGGTGGTGGGCGTGATTGACGCCACTGCGTGCGGACCGTTCGAGCGGATGGTCGCGCGGATCGGCGACGCATCCTATTCGACCTACCTCACGCACCCGTGCCTGATCGCGATCCTGTGGAAGCTCGGACAGGATGTTCCGCCCGTCTCACCCTATCCGTTTGCCGCGGCGTTCGTCGCCGCGTCGACGATGCTGGGGCTGATCGTCCATCGCTGGATCGAGCGCCCGATGCTGGCCCGGCTGACGCGCGGGCGGCCAATGCCGACCAGCCAGGGCGCGGCATTTGCCTGATCGGCTTATTCGCTGGCGTGCTCGGCGAGGACGGTCAGGCCCTTGGCGTTGACCTCGGCGAACCCACCCTGGATCGCGATCGTCTCGGGCGTGCCGTTTTCCGTACGGTACACCTGAAGGCCACCGTCGCGGACCGTCGACATGAACGGCGCATGGCCTTCGAGAACGCCGAAATCGCCTTCGGTGCCGGGGACGACGACCATGTAGACCTCTTCCGAGCGGACGAGCTTTTCTGGCGTGACGAGTTCGAAATGCAGCATCTTGTTCGCCTTCTCCCTCTCCCGTCGGGAAGAGGGTCGGGGTGAGGGGCAGTACCGGGCGGGGGCGCTTCTGGCTGCCCCTCACCCTAGCCCTCTCCCCGGAGGGGAGAGGGCGCTAGAAGCGCTTACGCTTCCGCAGCCATCTTTTCGGCCTTGGCGACGGCTTCGTCGATGCCGCCGACCATGTAGAACGCGCTCTCGGGCAGGTGATCATACTCGCCCTCGACCACCGCCTTGAACGAGCGGACGGTGTCCTCGAGCTGGACGAACTTGCCGCTGATGCCGGTGAAGACCTCGGCGACGTGGAACGGCTGGCTCAGGAACTTCTGGATCTTGCGCGCACGCTGCACGGTGAGCTTATCCTCTTCGGACAGCTCGTCCATGCCGAGAATCGCGATGATGTCCTGCAGCGACTTGTACTTCTGCAGCGTCGACTGGACGGCACGCGCGGTGTCGTAATGCTCCTGGCCGACGACGCGTGGCTCGAGCAGACGCGAGGTCGAATCGAGCGGATCGACGGCCGGGTAGATGCCGAGCTCCGAGATCGCACGGTTGAGGTTGGTCGTCGCATCGAGATGCGCGAACGACGTCGCTGGCGCCGGATCGGTAAGATCGTCGGCCGGCACGTACACGGCCTGCACCGAGGTGATCGACCCCTTGTTCGTGGACGTGATGCGCTCCTGCAGCGCGCCCATGTCGGTCGACAGCGTCGGCTGATAGCCCACGGCCGACGGAATACGGCCGAGCAGCGCCGACACCTCTGCGCCCGCCTGCGTGAAGCGGAAGATGTTGTCGACGAAGAACAGCACGTCCTGGCCTTCGACGTCGCGGAAATATTCGGCGATCGTCAGACCCGACAGTGCGACGCGGGCACGCGCGCCTGGCGGCTCGTTCATCTGGCCGAATACGAGCGCGACCTTCGAACCTTCCGACTGCGGATTGCCGTCGGCATCCTTGGCGATGACGCCCGCGTCGAGGAACTCGTGGTACAGATCGTTACCCTCGCGGGTACGCTCGCCGACGCCGGCGAACACCGAGGTGCCGCCGTGCCCCTTGGCGATGTTGTTGATCAGTTCCTGGATCAGCACGGTCTTGCCGACGCCGGCGCCGCCGAACAGGCCGATCTTCCCGCCCTTTGCATAGGGTGCGAGCAGATCGATGACCTTGATGCCCGTGACCAGGATCGCGCTCTCGGTCGACTGGTCGACGAACAAAGGCGCCGATGCGTGGATCGGGGCGGTCTGCTCTGCGCCGACGGGGCCACGCTCGTCGATCGGCTCGCCGATGACGTTGAGGATGCGGCCGAGCGTCTTCGGGCCGACGGGCACGCGGATCTGCGAGCCGGTGTCGGTGACGGTCTGGCCGCGGGTCAGACCCTCGGTCGCGTCCATCGCGATCGTGCGAACCGTGTTCTCGCCGAGATGCTGGGCGACCTCGAGCACGAGCCGGTTGCCGTTATTGTCGGTTTCGAGCGCCGACAGAATGGCGGGCAGGTTGTCGGGGAAATGCACGTCGACGACCGCGCCGATCACCTGCGAGATGCGACCCGTGTTGTTGGTTGCTGCCTTGGGGGCGGCGATGGTCTCTGGGGCGGTTGCCATTGTCTGCTTCCTTGGGCTTACTTGAGCGCTTCGGCGCCCGAGATGATTTCGACCAGCTCGGTCGTGATCGCGGCTTGGCGTGTACGGTTATACTGGATCGAGAGGCGCGTGATCATGTCGCCTGCGTTGCGCGTGGCGTTGTCCATCGCGTTCATGCGGCTGCCCTGCTCCGACGCTGCGTTCTCGAGCAGCGCGCGGAAGATCTGGATCGCGACGTTGCGCGGCAACAGGTCGGCGAGGATCGCTTCCTCGTCGGGCTCATACTCGACGACGGCTTCGGCGGGGGCGTTGGGCCCACCTGCTTTTGCACCCTCTGCACCCGGGATCGTCGAAAGCGGGATCGGGATGATCTGGATCCCGGTCGGCAGCTGGACGAGCGCCGACACGAACTTCGCGTAGAACAGGTGCGCAACGTCGAACTGACCCTCGCCGAAACGCTTGATCAGGTCCTCGGAGATCGCCTGCGCATCGCTGAACGCGAGCTTCTTGATCCCGCCCATCTCGTGATCGGCAAGGATGTCGTTCGGGAAGAAGCGCTTGATCACGCGCCCCTTCTTGCCGGCGACATAGAATTTCACGGTCTTGCCGGCCGCGACCAGCTCGTCGGCCTTGCGGCGCGCCGCACGGACGATGTTGGTGTTGAACGCACCCGCCAAGCCACGCTCCGACGTCGCGATGACGATCAGGTGGACCTGGTCCTTCCCGGTCCCGGCCAGCAGCGGCGACGCGCCCGGCGCGATGCCGACTCGCCCCGCAAGGCTCGCCATCACCGCTTCGAGCCGCTCGGCATAGGGCCGGCCGGCGACCGCCGCGTCCTGCGCCCGGCGTAGTTTCGCAGCGGCGACCATCTTCATCGCCTTGGTGATCTTCTGCGTCGACTTCACCGAGCCGATGCGGATCTTGAGTGCCTTGAGGCTCGCCATCTACGTCCCTTTGTTCCTCCGCGACGGCGGAGGCCCAGCCTGCCCCCGCGTCAGCGGGGGCATGTTCTACTTAAGCGAAAGTCTTGGCGAACGCCTCGAGCGCTGCCTTCAGCTTGTCCTTCGCCTCGTTACCCAGATCGCGGGTATCGCG
>Ga0308170_10003787_pt1 | contig 12219 bp, 10 predicted proteins | sample PhyBR2_2_FD_202136 | JGI IMG/M metagenome (GOLD analysis project Ga0308170, IMG submission 202136) | Phyllosphere microbial communities from UC Gill Tract Community Farm, Albany, California, United States - DLSLSB.R2 | ecosystem: Host-associated > Plants > Phyllosphere > Unclassified | place... | reverse complement strand
GGCAAGGACCCGCTTTTCTGGAACGCCCTGGCCGTCACCACCCAGTACGTCCTGATCAACATCGTCCTGCAGACCGCCCTGGCCCTGGGCCTGGCCCTCCTGATGCACCGGGTCGCCAAGTCAACGCTCATCCGGGGAACCCTGCTGCTGCCCTACCTGATGGCCAACGTGATCGCAGCGCTGCTGTGGTTTTGGCTGCTGGATTACCAGATCGGCATCGTCAACTACTTCATCGATGCCCTGGGCATGCCCAAGGTCGCCTTCTTCGGCAGCGAGGAGTGGGCCATCCCCACGCAGGCCCTGATCAACACCTGGCGGCACATGGGCTACACCGCGCTCCTGATCTTCGCCGGACTGCAGGCCATCCCCCACCACGTCTACGAGGTTGCCAACCTTGACGGGGCCTCGCCCTGGCAGACCTTCCGGAAGATCACCCTGCCGCTGCTGCGCCCGGTCCTGGCCCTGGTCCTGATCGTCACCATCATCGGTTCCTTCCAGGTTTTCGACACCGTCGCCGTCACCACCCAGGGCGGCCCGGTCAACGCCAGCCGCGTACTGCAGTTCTACATCTACCAAAAGGCCTTCACGGAATCGGACTTCGGTTACGGCTCCGCCCTGGCCGTCATCCTCTTCGTCATCCTCGCCCTGGTGGCCTTCATCCAGATGAAGTTCCTCAAGGGCAATGAATCGGACCTGGACTAAGGACGCCACCATGACCACCGCAAGAGTCTCCGCTCCCGCCCGGCCGGCCATCCGGCGTCGGCCGTTCAACTGGCGCCGCGCCGGCGCCTGGGCCCTGGTCGCCGTCGCCGTCGCCGTGTCCGTCCTCCCGTTCTACTGGGTCCTTCGGACCGCACTGTCCACCAACGCGGCACTGGCCTCCAACGCCACCAACCTGCTCCCCGCAGATTTCAACCTGGGCGCGTTCGAGCGCGTGTTCGGCCTGCAGTCCCCCGAAGAAGCCGTAGCGGACGGCGGTTCGGGCGCCCAGATCGACTTCTGGAGCTACCTGCGCAACTCCGTACTCTTCGCCTCCATCACCACCACCGGGGCCGTCTTTTTCAGCGCCATGGCCGCCTACGCCTTCGCCCGGCTCCGCTGGCGCGGACGGAACGCGGTGTTCAGCCTCTTCCTGGCCACCATGATGGTGCCCCCGATCTTCACGGCGCTGCCCAACTTCCTGCTCATCAAGAACCTGGGCCTGCTGAACACCATGGTTGGCCTGGTGCTGCCCTATATCTTCATGACCCCGTTCGCCATCTTCTTCCTCCGCCAGTTCTTCCTGAACATGTCCCGCGAGGTGGAGGAGGCGGCCATGCTCGACGGCGCCAAGCACCTTCGCATCTTCTTCCAGATCATCCTGCCCAACGCCGCAGCCCCGCTCGCCACCCTGGCCCTGCTCACGTTCATCGGCCAGTGGAATGAATACTTCTGGCCCCTCCTGGTGGGCCAGGACGAATCCGTCCGCGTCCTCACCGTGGGCCTGGGCGTCTTCAAGTCCCAATCACCCCAGGGCGCCCCGGACTGGTCCGGGCTGATGGCGGCCACCCTGGTCTCGGCCCTGCCGGTCCTGATCCTGTTCGCCGCCTTCGGGAAGAAAATCGTCAACTCCATCGGCTTCTCCGGCATCAAGTAACACCTCTCCAGCAGCACTCCCCAAACCCCCTATCCCCGCACGCGCCATGGCGGCGCGCCCGGAAACATTCCCGAAAGGACCTCCCATGAACAAGAAGAAAGCCCTCGGCTCCCTCGCGGCGGCCGCTGCAGCAGTCCTGGCACTCTCCGCCTGCGGAAACGGCGGATCCGCCGAGGCCGGCAAGGGCGAAATCAACTACTGGCTCTGGGACGCCAACCAGCTCCCGGCCTACAAGCAGTGCGCCGACGACTTCCACAAGGCCAACCCGGACATCACCGTCAAAATCACCCAGCGCGGCTGGGACGACTACTGGGGCACGCTCACCAACGGCTTCGTGGCCGGCACCGCCCCTGACGTCTTCACCGACCACCTGAGCAAGTACCCCGAATTCGTCAAGAACAAGCAGATCCTGGCCCTCGATGACGCCGTGAAGAAGGACAACATCGACACCGGCGCCTACAACTCCGGACTCGCCGACCTGTGGGTTGGCCAGGACGGCAAGCGCTACGGGCTTCCCAAGGACTGGGACACCATCGCCCTGTTCTACAACACGAAGCTCGCCGCTGACGCCGGTGTCACCCCGCAACAGATGGCCGCACTGACCTGGAACCCCCAGGACGGCGGCACGTACGAGAAGACCATCGCCCACCTGACAGTGGACAAGAACGGCAAGCGCGGCGACGAGGCCGGCTTCGACAAGAACAACGTCGCCGTCTACGGCCTGGGCCTGAACGGGTCAGGCTCCGGCCAGGGCCAGACCGAGTGGAGCTACCTCACCGGAACCACCGGGTGGACGCACACGGACAAGAACCCCTGGGGCACGCACTTCAACTATGACGACGCCAAGTTCCAGCAAAGCATCGACTGGTTCGCCGGGCTGGCGCAGAAAGGCTACATGCCCAAGCTCGAAACCACCGTGGGCGCCAGCATGGCTGACACCTTCGCCGCCGGCAAGTCCGTGATCAACGCCAATGGATCCTGGATGATCGGCCAGTACACCGGCTACAAAGACGTCCAGGTGGGCATCGCCCCCACCCCCACCGGTCCCGACGGCAAGCGCTCCAGCATGTACAACGGCCTGGCGGACTCCATTTACGCCGGAACCAAGAAGCCCGAAGCCGCCACCAAGTGGGTCGAGTACCTCGGCTCCGCCGCCTGCCAGGACGTCGTAGCCGCCAAGGCCGTCGTCTTCCCCGCCATCAAGTCCTCCGCCGACAAAGCCGTGGACGCCTTCAAGGCCAAGGGCGTGGACGTGACTCCGTTCAGCCAGCAGGTCAAGGACGGCACCACTTTCCTCTTCCCCATCGCGGACAAGGCCGCCAAGGTTGACGGCATCATGAAGCCGGCCATGGATGCTGTGGTTTCGGGCAAGGCCCCCGCCAGCTCCCTGACCCAGGCCAACGACCAGGTCAACGCCCTGTTCAAGTAACCCCCTGACGTGGCTGCGTATGTGGTCGCAGCCACCTGGCCGGGTGGCGCCGTCTCCCTCCTCGCGACGGCGCCATCCCGCTGCCCCTTCCCGGAACTTCCTCCTGTGCGTAACTTAAGACGCAACGCTGAACACTGAAAGAGACCTCCTATGGACCCTGTGTACCTCCGCTCCGCCGGCACCAGCCTGCTGATCAGCTTCGACAGCGGGGAGGCCGAGGTCATCCACTGGGGTGCCGACCTGGGGGCCGGCCTGCCGGACCTTGGGATCCTGGCCGGCCCCGTGGGCCACTCCTCCGTCGATGCACGGGTTCCCGCCGGGCTCCTCCCGCAGGCCTCCTCCTCGTGGCGGGGCCGGCCCGCCCTGCGCGGGCACCGCATCACCGGCGAGGGCTCCGGCTTCGACTTCTCCGCCCGCCTGCGCGTCACTTCCGCCGCCGCGGAGGGCGGCACCGCCGTCATTGAACAGTCCGACGCCGACGCCGGGCTCAGCGTCTCGTCCCGCCTCACGCTGCACGACGGCGGCCTGCTGGAGTTGCGCCACACCGTCACCAACGACGGCAGCACGCCGTTCCAGGTTGATGAACTCGCCACCGTCCTCCCGGTCTCCCCCGACGCCGTCGAACTCCTGGACCTTACCGGCCGGTGGTGTCGGGAACGGCACCCTCAACGGCACCGCATCCAGCAGGGAACCTGGGTACGCAGCGGCCGGCACGGCCGGACGGGGCACGACTCGTCGCTGATCTTCGCCGCAGGCACGGAGGGTTTTGGCAACCGCCACGGCAGGGTGTGGGCGACGCACCTGGCATGGAGCGGCAACCACGAGCAGTTCGCGGACACCATCGGTGACGGCCGGACCCTGATCGGTGGCTCGGAACTCCTGGGACCGGCTGAAGTAGTCCTCGAACAAGGGGCCAGCTTCACCACCCCGGCCCTCTTTGCCGCCTACTCGGACCATGGCCTGGATGGAATCACCGAGGCCTTCTACAGCTGGTTCCGCTCCCGCCCGCACCATGTGCTGCCGGCCGCGTCCACCGGACTTCCCGCAGGAAAACCGCGGCCGGTGGTGCTGAACACGTGGGAGGCCGTGTACTTCAACCACAACCTGGACACCCTGATCGAACTGGCAGACTCCGCGGCAGACCTCGGCGTGGAGCGCTTCGTCCTGGATGATGGCTGGTTCCGCGGCCGCCGTGACGACCACGCCGGCCTGGGCGACTGGTACGTGGACGGGACCGTGTGGCCGGACGGCCTCACGCCCCTGATCGAGGCCGTCACCTCCCGCGGGATGGAGTTCGGCCTGTGGGTGGAGCCGGAAATGGTCAACCTGGACTCGGACGTGGCCCGGGAGCACCCCGACTGGATTGTTGGCCCGTCCGCCACGGCGCACAAGGACGGCGGCCGGCTGCCCCTTGAATGGCGCCACCAGCACGTCATCGACCTGGTCAACCCGGACGCCTGGCAGTACATCTTCGACCGGATTTCCGCGCTCCTGTCCGGCAACAACATCAGCTACCTGAAATGGGACCAGAACAGGGACCTCATGGAACACGGCCACGCCGGCCGGCCCTCCGTCCATGCGCAGACCCTCGCCGCCTACCGCCTCTTCGATGAACTCCGCAAAGCCCATCCCGGCGTCGAGATCGAGAGTTGCTCCTCCGGCGGCGCCCGCGTGGACCTGGGCATCCTGGAACGGACCGACCGGATCTGGGCTTCGGACTGCAACGACGCCTTGGAGCGGCAGACCATCCAGCGCTGGACGGGCCTGGTGGTCCCGCCCGAGCTGGTGGGCAGCCACATCGGGCCCACCACCTCGCACACCACCGCCCGCACCCACGATCTGTCATTCCGGGCCATTACAGCCCTGTTTGGCCATTTCGGGATGGAGTGGGACGTCCGCGGCGTCCAGGGAAAGGAGCGGGACGAGCTCCGGCGCGTGGTGGGGCTCTACAAGGAACACCGGGACCTGATCCACAGCGGCCTGCCGGTCCACGCAGACGCCGCCGATGACGCGTTCCAGCTGTACGGCGTGGTGGCCCCGGGTCCCGTTAACAGCGGAACGGCGGCGGTCTTCGCCTTTGCCAGCATGCGCACCTCGGCGTCCGAAGCACCGGGCCGGATGGGCCTTCCCGGGTTGGACGCCGAACGCAGCTACCGGGTGGAAGCCCTCTTTCCCTCCCCCGCGGACGCGGACTACGCCCACACCTTCACCCAGGTCCAGCCGCCGGAGTGGCTTGCAGGCGGCGCGGTAGCCAATGGCCGGTTCCTGGCCGAGGTGGGACTGCCTATGCCCATCCTGAACCCGGAGCACGCGTTGCTCCTGAAGGTCACAGCCCTGTAGCAAACCTCAACACCCCATCGATTGCTCCGTAGATGTCGTTTTGGGCGCCCAAAACGACCAGTACCCAGCAATCGATGGGGTGGGACGTAAGAATGCGCGGCAGGCAGGGCAAACCGATAGATTTGCAGGCATGACTGAAGCCTCCTCCACCGTCGAAGCCGGCCGCGGCACCATCCTGGTCATTAACGGCCCCAACCTGAACCTGCTGGGTACGCGGGAGCCGGAGAAGTACGGCACCTCGACCCTCGCCGACGTGGAGCAGCTCGCCGCATCCGCCGCTGAAAAGCACGGATTCGCCGTGGAATGCGTCCAATCCAACCACGAGGGCGTCCTCCTGGATGCCATCCACGCGGCCCGGGGCGCGGCCGCAGGAATCGTCCTGAATGCCGGCGCCTTCACGCACACGTCCGTGGCGCTCCGTGACGCCCTGGCTGCGGTGCAGCTTCCCGCCGTCGAGGTCCACATCACCAACGTGCACCAGCGGGAGGAATTCCGGCACCACTCGTACCTGTCACCGGTTTGCTCCGCAGTGATCGTGGGCGCCGGAATCTTCGGCTACAAGCTCGCCATCGACTACCTGGCCGAGGTCCTGTAGCCCGTCCCTTCCCGCCAGGAGACTCCTACTTCTGGATGCACTGACCGGAGGAGACGGGGGCGGACAAGGTGGGCGCCTGCTGCGCCACCGGGTTGAGGTCGCTCATGGTGATGGCGAACCCCACCTCCGCGTCCGATGTTGCCTTGGCAAAGATCACGCCGGCCACCTGGCCGTCAGTGGTGAGCAGCGGGCCGCCCGAGTTTCCCGGCTGGACGTCGCCCGCCAGGCGGTAGATGTCCTCCGGCGACGGGTTGTTTCCGTAGATGTCCGGCACCAGCACGGTGGCGATGTCCTGCACGGTGGCCGGTTTGGACTGGAAGGGCCCGCCGTGGGGGTACCCGGCGAAGGCGGCCTGGCTCCCGCCTGGAAGGTCGCGGCTCAGCGGCAGCGGCTGGGACGGCAGGTTGTCTACCGCCAGGACTGCCAGGTCCCGCTTGGTGTCGAAGTAGACCACGCGGCCCGGCATCGCGCCGCCGTCGGGCATCTCCACGACTGGTTGCGACACGCCCGCAACGACGTGCGCGTTGGTGACCACGCGGCCCTGGGACACCACGAATCCGGTGCCGGTCTGGTTCTGGCCGCATTCGTACGCCGTGCCGGCGATCCGCAGGACCGACTGGGCCGCCTTGTTCAAGGCTGGAGTGTTGGTGCTGGCGTTGGGCACCTGGACCGGCTGGCCCTGGTCCAGGCCTTCGAACAACGTGGGTATTCCGTTGCCGATGACCGTGGACCGCAGCTCCGCCATGGTCGCCTTGACCGGGGTGGGAGTGAGCCCGTCAATGAACCGGATCACCTTGGATTCAGCCAATTGCTGCGACACGACCGGCACGCCGAGGGAGCTGACGCTGAAGGCCAGCATGGACATCACCAGCGCGGACACCACCAGGTTCAGGGCCCCGCCCACCAGCCGGTCCACGGCCCGCAGCGGCCGGATCCGCATGGCGCCGCGGATTTGCCGGCCCACCATGGTTCCCAGCCCATGCCCCAGGGCCATGAGGACGACGGCGGCAGCGATGATGGCGGTCAGCCTCCACCCCGAGTCGGCAACAAAGGTGCTCACCAGGGGGACGGCAAAGAACGCCGCGACGGCGCCGGCGGCGAAACCGGCCAAGCCGCCGACCGTGACCAGGAACCCATTGCGGAGGCCGTAAACCAGGTATGACAGCAACGCCAGGATCAGGACGAGGTCCAGGACAGTCAAGCCGACCACAAAGGCTCCTTATTAAACAGTTGAACCCCCATTCTAGTGGCGCACACTGACAAACTTCTGTGGGCTGCAACGCCCTCCGGCGGACCCGGATCCGGCTGTTCCCGGGCGTTTCGGCTGCCAAGTTCGTCACAGAACCTTGAAAATTCTGAAACAATGGCACAAGCGCCACAGCCGATACTTTTACTCAGGAGATTTCATGGACATCGAGGTACTGCGCCGAGCACCCCTTTTCGCCACGCTCGACGACGACGCATTCCGTCTGCTGACGGACGAGCTCACCGAGGTGGACCTTTCCCGCGGCGCATCCGTTTTCCGCGAGGGAGACCAGGGTGACCAGCTCTACTTCATCGTCTCCGGCAAGGTGAAGCTCGGCCGCACGTCCCCGGATGGCCGTGAGTCCCTCCTTGCCATCCTCGGCCCGGGCGAGCTCTTCGGCGAGATGGCCCTGTTCGATCCCAGCCCCCGCACCGCCACCGCCACCGCGGTGTCCGAAACCCGGCTGGCCGGGCTCAAGAACGAGAGCCTGAACACCCTGCTGCGCACCCGGCCTGAGGTTTCCGCCCAGCTGCTGCAGGCCCTGGCCCGCCGCCTGCGGCGCACCAACGATTCCCTGTCCGACCTCGTCTTCTCCGACGTCCCGGGCCGCGTGGCCAAGGCCCTGCTGGACCTGGCGGACCGCTTCGGCCGCCCGGCCACCGACGGCGTCCTGGTGGCCCACGAGCTGACGCAGGAGGAACTGGCCCAGCTGGTGGGCGCTTCCCGCGAAACCGTCAACAAGGCCCTCGCCGAGTTCGTCCAGCGCGGTTGGCTCCGCCTCGAGGCCCGCGCCGTGGTCATCCTGGACATGCAGCGCCTCCGCCAGCGCTCCCGCTAGGACACATGGAAAAGGCCGCCCCGAGGGGCGGCCTTTTCCATGTCCGGATACGTCCGTGCGGGTGTCAGCGCTCGCGCTGATGGTCCCCCGCCACCGTCTTGGCGGCCTCGACCTCAAGCATCAGCTTGCCATCTTCCTCCACCAGGACCGGCTGGTAGACGTGGGCCTTGCGCTTGTAGCTCAGGTAGGCGATGCAGCCGTTGGCCGCTGCCATCTTTTCGATCATGATCTCCGAGCCGGGAACCAGCAGGTCGCCCAGCGGACGGCCCACCGTGTTCTCCTGCCCGGCCTCGTCGCCGAGTGCGGTGGTGTTGCGTTTCTGCACCACCTGCGCCGCGTTGACCCACCTGCCCCACACGCCCTTGCCCTCAAGCAGCGAGGGTTCCTGGCCCAGCGGGACGGTGGCGGCAAAGTACCGGGTATCGAACCGGCGGTGCGCAAAATCGGGGCTGCGCCAGTTGACCAGGGATTTGAGCAGGTCCGTGCGCAGCGAGAGTCCACGCTTGCCCAGGACCTGGGCAAGCGTCTTCTCCTGGTCAGCGACGGCGATGCGGGCACGCATCCACTCGGACGAGGACGTGGCCTCCACAGTGTTGGACATGTCCGGGCCGGCCAGCAGGATGCCCGTCTCTTCGAAGAGCTCCCGGATGGCGCCCACCACGTGCCGCCGCGCCAGCCCGACGTCGGCCGTCCCCATCTGCTCGGCCCAATGCTGTGGCGAGGGACCCAGCCATCCCATGGCGTCGTCGTCGGCCGGGTCCAGGGAGCCGCCGGGGAAGGCGAGGACTCCCAGCGGCGAGGAGCCGGGCCGGTAACCCAGCCACGTCTCCAAACCGGTGGGCGAATCACGCAGGAGGACCACGGAAGAGGCGTAGCGAGCGGCCCGGGGAGTCCGTTCGCCGTGTTCGAGCCAGCTTTGGGCCGCCCCTTCAAGGTCCTGGGGAAGTGCAAAAAGGCGTCGTGCGAGGTGAGGCAAGGGAAGTGACCGGTCCTAGCTGAATTCGGCGATCAGTTCGACTTCAACGGGAGAGTCGAGCGGAAGAACGGAAACACCGACGGCGGAACGGGCGTGCTGCCCTGCGTCGCCAAGGACGCGGCCCAGCAGTTCAGAGGCGCCGTTGATGACGGCGGGCTGGCCCGTGAAGGACGGGTCCGAGGAGACGAATCCCACCACCTTGACGATGCGGGTGATGCGGTCCAGGTCGCCGATGACGCTCTTGACCGCGGCCAGGGCGTTCACTGCACACACTGCGGCGTACTTCTGCGCGTCCTCGGGGGACACCGTGGGCTCGTCGGCGAACCCCTCGGTGCCGGCGGAGACTTTGCCCGTAGCTTCGAGTTTGCCGTTAATAAACGGCAGCTGGCCGGAGGTGTACACGTGGTTGCCCGAGACGATGGCCGGGACGTAGGACGCCACGGGAGCGGCGACCGCCGGGAGCGTGATGCCAAGTTCGGCGAGGCGCTGCTCGACGGCGGATGCCGGCGCCGTCGCGGCGCCGGACGGTGCTTCTGCGGGGGTGCTCATGCTACTGCTTCTCCCTCTTAAGGTAGGCGACAAGGCCGTTGCCGTCAGGTCCGGGAACCACCTGGACGAGCTCCCAGCCGTCCTCCCCCCACTGGTCCAGGATCTGCTTGGTGGCGTGAATAATGAGCGGAATCGTCGCGTACTCCCATTTGGTCATGAGAGAAAGCGTAGCCCTTGCCGGTAAAGTGGAAAACATGGCGACTCGCAACAACCCCTTATTCGACACTGCCACCACACTGGGTAAGATCCTTCTTTTCCTCGGTGTGAGCGCGATTTGCGGTGTCCTGGTGGCGGGCCTTCTGGTCCCTGCCGCTGCCGTCTCCGGCAGCGCGGCAAGCGGTTCCATCAACTTCTTCGACTCCCTCCCCGCGGAACTGAAGGTTGACCCGCCCAGCCAGACCACCCGCATCCTGGCTGCCGACGGCAGCGAGATCGCCAGTGTCTATACGGAGAACCGCACCAAGGTTCCGCTGGACCAGATTTCGCCCAACATGAAGAACGCCATCATTGCCGTGGAGGACAGCCGCTTCTACGAGCACGGCGGCGTGGACACCACCGGTATCCTGCGCGCGCTGGTCGCCACCGCCCGCGGCAACAAGCAGGGCGCGTCCACCATCACGCAGCAGTACGTCAACAACGTGCTCAATGCGAACCTCGCCGCCGCCGGCGAGGAGGACCAGATCAAGCTCAACGGCGTCAACAAGGGCGTGGGCGACAAACTCCGGGAAATGAAGCTCTCCATCGCCCTGGAGAAGGAGTTCACCAAGGACCAGATCCTTGAGGGCTACCTGAACATCGTCTTCTTCAACCGTGACGCGTACGGCATCGAGGCCGCCTCCCGGTACTTCTTCAGCACCACCGCCAAGGACCTGACCCTCCCGCAGGCTGCACTCCTGGCGGGCCTGGTGAACAGCCCCTCGATGTTCGACCCCATCACCAACCCGGAGAAGTCCAAGCAGCGCCGCGACCTGGTGCTGGGGCTGATGAAGGACCAAGGCAAGATCACTGCGGACGAATACCAGGCGGCCGTTGCCACGCCGGTTGAACCGAAGGTCACCCAGCCCAAGCAGGGTTGTGCCTACGCGGCCACCGCCCCTTACTTCTGCGACTACGTCCTGCACCTGCTGGAGAACAACCCGGCCTACGGTGCGGAGGTCAAGGACCGCCAGCGGCTCATTTACGGCGGCGGCCTGACCATCACCACCACTTTGGACCCCAAGGCCCAGGCCACCGCCCAGGAACAGGCAGATGCCGCGGCCGGCGCCAACCCGGACAAATGGGGTGCGTCCATGGTCTCGGTGCAGCCCGGCACCGGCAAGATCATCTCCATGGCCCAAAACACCTCGTTCCTGGCCGGCGCGGGTGGCTTCAATTCGCAGTTGAACTTCAACGTGGACAAGCTGGACAAGGACGGTAACGACCTCAACGGCGTCGGCGGGTTCCAGCCGGGTTCCACCATGAAGCCGTTCACCTTCGCTGAGTGGCTCAACGAGGGCAAGACCATGAATACCGTGGTCAATGCAGCCCAGCGCGTCTATCCCTTGAACTTCCCGTGGAAGAACACCTGCGGCAAGGTCACCGGCGCCTACAACACGGCGCAGAAATCATTGGGCGCAGCGGACGACCTGCAAAACGCGGAGCCGCAGTGGTACAGGCCACTGACCGTCCTGGAGGGCCTCTACAACTCCATCAACACCGTGACCTTCGCGTCCGCGGCCCAGCTGGACTTCTGCGGCATCCAAAAGATCGCCGACGCCGTTGGCCTGCACAGCGGCCTCCCGTCCGCGGACGGCAGCGAGCCGCACCCCAAGATCAACATGATGACGCTTGGCAACCTGCTCGGTTCCACCCAGACGTCCCCGCTGACCATGGCCAGCGCGTTCGCAACCTTTGCTAACGACGGAAAGTACTGCGAACCGATTGCCATCACGTCGGTCACCGATGCCACCGGCAAGCAGCTCCCGGCCCAGTCCAGCAGCTGCCGCGACGCCATCAAGCCCGAGGTTGCCCGCGGCGTGAACTACGCCCTCCAGGAAGTCATGAACCAGGGCTCCGGCTCCCTCATCCGGCCGCGCCTGTCCACGAAGACCAGCTTCCCCATCGGCGCCAAGACCGGTACGTCCAACCTCCAGGGTTCCACCTGGGTTGTCGGCCACACCACCGGCCTGGCCACTGCCGCTTGGTTCGGCGACCCGCTGGGTGACCAGGGCCGTTCCGGCCAGAACATCACGGTCAACGGCAAGTTCTACCAGGGCATTGACGGTTACATGATCGCCGGCCCCATGTTCTCGAACTTCATGACCAAGATCGCTCCGGGCTACGGCACCAACCCGTTCCCGGCACCGCCGAGCAACATGATCAACGGCACCACCTCCAATTCGGCTCCCGCCCAGAACAGCCCGCAGGCCACACAGGCCCCTGCGGCCCCCGCGGCCCCTGCAACGCAGGCACCCGTCACGCAGGCGCCGGCCCCGGGCAACACCGGTAATGGCAATAATGGCAAGGGAAACGGCTAAGCACGCATGAGCATCGATAGCCTGGCAAGCCGCGCCCGTTCACTCGGGCGCGGCTTTGCCGTTACTGCAGGCGCGGGTACCGCGGCCGGGATGG
>Ga0308170_10003784_pt1 | contig 12227 bp, 8 predicted proteins | sample PhyBR2_2_FD_202136 | JGI IMG/M metagenome (GOLD analysis project Ga0308170, IMG submission 202136) | Phyllosphere microbial communities from UC Gill Tract Community Farm, Albany, California, United States - DLSLSB.R2 | ecosystem: Host-associated > Plants > Phyllosphere > Unclassified | place... | reverse complement strand
GACCGACATCATGGGCGAGATCTCGTCGGCCAGCCAGGAGCAGATCACCGGCATCGACCAGGTCAACCAGGCCATGGGCCAGATGGACAACGCGACCCAGCAGAACGCCGCACTGGTCGAAGAAGCTACTGCCGCCACCGCGTCGCTGCAGGATCAGGCCAAGCGCCTGGCGCAGGTGGTCGATGTGTTCAAGCTCGATGCAAGTCATGTCGCGGCGGCGGCGCCGAGCGTCGTGTCTACGCCAGTGAAACGGCCGGCGCCGGCACGACCGGCGCTGGGCAAGCCCGAACCGCGGCCGATTATCAGCGCAGTGACCAAACCAGTGGCCAAGCCAGCAGCCAGGACGGCAGCAGCGCCGACAGCGCCAACGGCCAAGCCAGCCACAAAATCGGCCAAAGCCTCTGGCAAACCCGCAGCCGCCGCCAAAGTGAACGAGTCGGAGTGGGAGGAGTTCTGACCTTTCCAACCGTTTGATCACGAACCGCCGTCCCCGTTCCCGGGCGCGGCGGTTTTTTTTCGTGGCTGCATCTGCAGGCGACTTCGCGCTTCAGGCGCGAATGTACTTGCCGAATGCGCTCCCGGCAGGGAGATGATTTATCCGAAGATGCTGGCGGGCTACAGCCTGCACGGCTTTGGCGATCCACTGTTCGCCTAAGGCTTTCTGGTCTGAATCGTCGCTGCCACCCCCGCCAAAAAGCCGGGTCCGGCGATGCGGCAGGATAGGAACAGGATACGAATCATGGCGGGGCCGCGCAGCGACTGGGCACGTTGTTCGCTGTTGCAGCCGAGGCTATGTCCGAATGTCCGACCTGGCCCCGTCGTATGGCCCCGTCGTATGGCCCCGTCGTATGTGGCCCCGTCGTATTGGCCCTTAACTTTCCGCGTTCGCCACCTTTTGATCAAACCAAACATCGCTTTGCGGCGAAAAAAAACGATAGCCAAAAGGCAAAGCCAGGAATTTGGCAAGATCAGGTCTTCTTGCACTGACGTGGTGAGCGTGCACAGTTTTCAGCGTGCTGGTGTCGCCATTAAAACGATCTGTGGTAAGCCACCATCCCGACATGTGATCAGGTGATGGATATCGCACACCTTCTACTTCGTCACCTTCATAGACTCCGTCAGAAATGACAACCATCTGATCCAGCCAAGGCGGAGCAAACGCTGCCCCGACCTTTTGACAAGTCTGATGCTGGTCACGCCAGTATGAAACAGAGGTACTGACGCCAAAGACAAAATCCGTTGCTTCGGGGTTGTACTCCCAGAACACAAGCCGGTTACGGTCATCTAATTCCGCTTTGGTAAGCCAATATCCATACTTGACGGTTTCGCCGGACTGGATTGCCTTCCCAGCCGCCACATAGCTCCCTATAAACTGAACGAACTTACAACAGTCATCCAGCAACAAAGGACTATCAACTGTCGCACTTATTTCGTAGCCAACCTGATTCAACAGCCCTGCCGTTTGGCACGTCAAGCCCTCGCTGAACACGGATATTTCGATACTCAATTTTCACCTCCACACTAGCGACTCTGTGTACCTCTTACTTGGCCACCTTGTACCCGACTGCATGTCAAGCAGTGCGGATACAGCTCTTGCGGCCCACCCGAAGGGTTCAACGCATTCGGCGGCTGGTGATCGGGAATGTGATTGCCGCTCTTCGTGCCGGGATCCTTGTGCCGGATGTATGGCAACCAGTATCTTGCCCGATCTCGTTAATCTGGCCGCGCTCGTCCTTGCTAAAGTCCCTGAGGTGTACTGTCAATAGTGGACACGTCCGTTTCAAGCAGCCATCTTCGCCTTGCTGAAATTTTCGGCGAATATTGCTGGCGATACGTAGCCAAGGCGCGAATGTCGCCGCTGGCGGTTATAGAAAATCTCGATGTACTCCTTGATCGCTGCTTCCGCGTTAGCCCTTGTGGTGTAGCGTTGATGATGAATCATCTCATTCTTCAAGCTACCCCAGAAGCTCTCCATGGGGGCGTTGTCGTAGCAGTTCCCTTTGCGCGACATGGAAGCTTGCATGCCGAACTGCTCGGCCAGTTTCCGGTAATCGTCAGCGCAGTATTGCGTCCCGCGGTCAGAGTGGCGGATCAAGCCAGGAGCCGGACGCTTACTGCGCACAGCGCGCCACAAGGCCTGCGCCGTCAGATCCTGCGTCATGCGCGATCCCGTTGCATATCCCACCAGCTCGCAGGTAAAAACGTCCTTCACACCAGCGAGATAAAGCCATCCTTCGTCCGTCATCACGTAGGTGATGTCGGTGACTCAGACTTCGTTCGGCCGCGTCGGCACGAAGGTCTGGTTCAACAGATTGTCGGCGACTGGAAAACCATGGCGCGAATTCGTCGTCGCCTTGAACTTGCGCTTTTGTTTACAGCGCAGACCGAGCTCTTGCCGTAGCCTGACAATCCTGTCCCGCCCCGTATCAAAGCCTTGGGAGATCAGCTCGGGATGCAGGCGCAGTGGCCCGTAGGTCTCCCGGGTCTGGACGTGTGCTGCCTTGATCGCGATCTTCAATCGCTCGTCGTCTTGCGCGCGTTGCGATGGTGGACGGTCCAGCGCTGCATAGAATCCACTAGGCGAAACGTCGAAGACACGGCATAACAAGCCAAGCGGGTAATCGAGTCGCACCGATTTCATGAACGCGTACCGGGCAACGACTCCCTTGCAAAGTACGCGGTGGCCTTTTTTAGCACTTCCTTTTATATGCGCTCGACGGCCAGTTCTTTGCGCAGCTTAGCTACCTCGGCTTCCAACTCCGACACGCTGCGACTGCCTGGTGGCGCCGTCGGGTCGCTGCCTTTCTTGGCTGCGCTAACCCAGTTCGCCAAAGTCCCTTTGGGGATGCTAATTCGCTTCGCTGCCTTTTCCAGAGTAAGGCCCTGGGCAAGGACCAACTTGACAGCTTCTGCTCGGAATTCCGGTGTGTATGTCGTTAATTTCATGCTCTCACTCCCTCTGACAATTTTATCAAATGGAAGTGTCCGAAAAAGTCAGGTTACCTCAACATTAAGCGCCGACACATTGCAACCTGTGTCGACCACTCCAAACCTCTTGTGACGCTGATAGGCAATTATCCGGCTCGCTAACCGGAGAATCCAATAAAGGGGCCAAAGAAGACTTGACCATCTTCTACCACCGCTGGCAACTGCTCGGTACTTGGCATTTGATCTGCGTATTCAGGCCAAACACTCTCAATGTAGGCTGCCCACGAATCCAGAGGGACCTCGCGCACGCCATTCTTAATGTCATCGAATTTGTACCCCATTTGCATAATAGCTTGCACGCCCTTTTTTAACGCTGCTTGATAGTCCAAAGCAGCGACGTAGCATGCAACATACGCTCCTTTCAGGCCATCCGGCATTTCCATGCTCTCACCAGGGAGAACTTTCATCGTGAATTCATACAGATTGTTCATTACTAATCCTTTAAAAGACGGCCAATCGATGCTACCCACCGGAGCCTTTAACAATCACTTGCCGAAGCTTCTGTAGCTGCTCAGCGGTAAGGCCGAATTGATTAGGCGCCTTCGTTGGATCAGCGATTACCGGCCGTGTCGGATACAGCGATCGCTGCGCTTCGGGAACCGCTGTTGCACGCAACTCATCCAGGAACGATTTCGGATTGTCAAAACTCTTGATCGTATTGTCAGGGAATTGCTGCAAACGCTGTTCTAAGAATTGCTGAGCACGGGCCTCGTCACCAAAATTCAAATAGAGATTTCGCTCTGGGCCACGGCCCTTATTGGTCAGGAGTTCTGGAATATTCACGTTACCGGCTTCATCGATTAGAAGTCGCTGATTTCCACCACCCTCAACCCGGAATACCTTTACCGTATCCGCAGTGCTATTTGCCCCAACTGCTGCCTGTTATTGGCAGACTTCAGGAAAAGCAAACCAAAGACCCTCTTCATCCGGATCACTTTGACTATCCCGCCACTCCCGTACGATTGTACCTGCCGCGAGTTGATGATCCTTCCCATACTCATACACAGGTCTCCAGCCAGACGCTCGAGTGCGATCCCCTACAATTGGAATCGCCCCCCCTTGCAACAAAGCGAGAACAAAGTCGAGAACGAACTGATCCAACTCCCCATCGCTCAAGCCGAAGCCTGCGCGTCCTGCCCTTACCATGGCCCAAAAGCCTACTGGATCACGTCTCGCCTCATCCAGTGAACGCTGGAACCAGTCGCATTCGCTCGTACCAAACCTCAAGTGTCGCCGCATACTTACCTCTGGTGAATCTTACTGACGTCTGGGACGCCTGGAATATTTATGTCGATGGATTTGCCGTTTTCTCGGCTATCTCGAATGCCAAAACCACCTTTCCCACCAGGCAAGTCATACCACTCACCCGGATATTTCTTGTCAGGGTTTAGTTTCGCACCAGTCTCTTTTAACCGATCAGCAATTTCGCCCAGTTTTTCAGGTGAAACTGTCCTAACATCACCTGTTGTGCCGCCCACGACTTCACCAACGGGTTTACCATCCGGTGTCAGGATATTGGCTGGGTCATTGTTTGTACCCACATCCGACGATTGCACGGATTCATTTCTGAACGGATCGGCGCGCTCCCGTCCGCGCTGCTTGTCCATCAGGTGTGCGTAGTACATGGCCGCACCAGTGACGACGAACACACCGCCGCAGATAACTGGGTTGAAACAAAGCAGTGTCTGCGCCTGCCGTCCGTCCGGGTCGCGCATATTGACCGGATCGTTCCCGACATAGGTGTACAAGCCCATGTCATCCTGGTAGCCGACCGGGTCCGTCTGCAGGAAGCGTCCGATCCGCGGATAGTATACCCGCGCCTTGTAGTAATACATCCCCAATTCGGGCAGCATCAGTTGCCCTGTATAGCCAAACCGCCCTTTGTTGGATACACCGGGCACACCGTACGCATCGTAGGTACTCACCGACAGGACCTTGCCGGCATTGTCAGTGATGGCGATCGCCGAGCCTTGATGGTTGGCGTGAATGAAATGGCGGTTGGCGCCGCCAACCTGCGCGCCGTCGTATCCGACGAGTGGCCGATCGCGACCGGTGCCAAACACGTAACGCCTGACCATGACGCCGTTCTGATACTCGGCCACCAGGGCGTCGCCGCTGTAGAGAAAGGCGGTGGCGGCACTGCTAGCGGGAGCCACCGAGACCAGGCGCCCCAGGGGGTCGTAGCCCAGCGTCGTGGTCGCGGCCCCGGCAGCCTTGATCAGCCGGTTTTCTGCATCGTATTCATAGACGGTCGTGCCGTCCGAGCTCAGGTTGCCGTTGTCGTCATGGTCAAATACATGGTTGCCGACCTGCGTGTACTGGTTCAGTCCGTTCACCAGGTAGGCACCGACCGCGCTACCTTTTTCTACATACTGAAAATTGCTGTTGCTCAGTTCGCGTGTAGCAATCTGCGCAGCCGGGTTGTAGGTCAGCGTGTGCGTCAGATCGTAGGCGGACGTCGCCGCGTCGAAGCCGATGGTGCGCGGACGCGACGCGGCGTCGTAGCCGAAAGCATCGACCACGCTGCCGACGGTCGTCCTGCTGCCGAGCCGCGCCAGCTCGTCATAGCGCTGACTTACCAGTACTGCGCCATTCACGCCGTCTTCGAGAACGTCAGCCAGCCTGTCCAGTTGGTCGTAGCGGTAGGTGAACGAGGCATTGTCCGGGTGAGTAACACGGGTGCGATTCCCGTTCAGGTCGTAGCGGTACGTCAGCGTCCGGGCCACGCCACTTACATTGGTGGTTTCCGCCGCCAGTTCCCCAAAACCGTTGTGGATTTTGGTGACGCCGGCGCCGGCATCGCTACCAAAGCGGGCATATTGCTGGTTGCCCAACAAGTCATAGCCATAGAAAACAGGCGGGAGCACGCCGCTGCCCGATGTCAGTTGCCGGCTTAGTACACGATTGAGACCGTCGTAGGCGTAGCTGATCACCCTGCCGTCGCGCTTTTTGAGCAAGGTGCGATTCCCGTTTGCGTCGAGACCGTATTCCTCGTAGTCGTTGCTGTTATAGCCTGAATTGGGCGCGACCAGCGCCTGGGGAAAATACATCCGCTTGAGCCGGCCGCGCCCGTCGTAATCGTAGTGGGTAAGGTTGCCATTGGCGTCGAGCTGATCCGAGACGAGGTAGCTGCCGCTGACGCCATACCGGTTTTCCAGGTAGGTCTGTTCAAACTCGGTGGTCAGGCCACGTTTTTCCGTCAAGACCAGGTGCGCGATCTTGTACTGGTACTGCGTGATCCGGTCGGGTCCGGCGGCGCCCTCCAGCCCCAGATCGCATGCGTCCGGCAGGCTGGTGTAGGCGGCCGGATTCATGCGTACGGTCCTGCACTTCAGACGGTCCAGTTCGTCGTAGCCGAACTGCGTCAGCGATACGGCGTCGAGGGCGGCGCCATCCGGACCGCCAACCGATTCAGTCCGCCTGCGCCCTACTTCGTCGTAGGTGTACACCATCCTGCGTGCAACGATGAAGCTCTCGGCAGACCAGTTGGCCGGTTCGATCGTTTCGTCCTGCCAGGCGTTGAGCACGCCTTCGTCGACTTGCACCAGCAGACCTTTGCTGTCATACAGATTGCGGGTGGCAGGATACGAGGCGCTGCCGTCCGGGGACGGACGGATCACGGCAGTGACCTGCTGGTTGAGGTTAAAGCGCACTGCCGTCGTGTAGGCAGCGGGCCCTTGCGCGGCATGGGCTGGCAGTGCCATCAACGAGCAACACAGCGCTACGCACGCAAGCAACAGGCGTTCGAACGTCGTGGCGAACTTGTTGAACATGAGCGTTTCCCGTTCTGGTCTAGTAGCAGCTGTTCAGGCCCGCCTGCGGCCTGGTTTCGCCGATCCGGTTGCCGTAAATGTCATTGGTGTAGCAGGTGCGCCGGGTCTGCCGAACGCCGTCGGCGAAGGCGGTGACGGTCATGCCACGCAACAGGAGGTTGTTCGGCTGTTCTTCCGGGCCGTAGTCGTACTCGGTCACGACGGCATCGGCGCTGCCCTTGCTGCAGTCCCCACCATCGTTCATGTTGCCGGTCAGGCATTTGCGTTCTCGGACCAGTACATGCAGCGGTGTGTCGGCGCGCTGGGGCTGGGCGCCGGCGCTGCGCAGGTAAAACGCATACTTCGGCTGGTAGTCGTAACGCGTTTCGGGCCGCACGCCGTTCTTGTCGGGGGGCAGCCGCACCAATACTGTGTGGCCGGAGTCCGCTGCGTAGCCATAGTCAGTCTGGTTACCGTTTGCATCCCTCGTCCAGAGCGGTTTATTGCAGGTCTTGCGGGTGGACACCGTGCAGGCCGCAGGATAAGCGGCGCTACTGACGACGGCGCCGTTCTCGGTGATTTCCCGAATGTTGTAGCGCTCGTCATATTTGTATTCAACCAGCACCCCGTCGGTATTGCGCCGGACCGCTGTGAGCTTGTTGGGCAGCTGTTGCTCGAAGCTGAAGGTCTTGTCCCAGGTATCGATCTGGTAAGTGCCAAACGTGAAATTCGTCCGCACGCCCAGGATGCCATTGCCGTCGCTGCTGCCGTTGACCGAAACGCTTCCTTGACCTGCCCGCGCGCCCACCTCATAGCCGATCGCGTCGGCGCCATTTCTGGTCGAGCCGCGCAGCCGCGCAGCCGGGCCGGACACGTAGATGGGATACATCGTGTCATCCATGCCCTGCGACTCGCTCGACGTGGCGTAGTCGTAGGTGACGCTCACGTCGCTGCTGGTGGCTGTCTGCACCTGGTACAGCCGAGGCACGTGCCATTCCGGGGCGCTGGGCGACGTCGACCGGAACGGTTTGTGTACATAATTCGTGACTCGCCCCATCGCATCCGTGATCGAGAACGTCATGGTGCGGTCAGTCAGGTAAGCTGCGCGCGGCATGCCCGCCGGCCAGCTGTAGCTCGCGACCGGCCATCTGTACCGCAGGTCGGGGAAGGCGTCGGCTGCCGATGCGACCTGGCCATAGGGACTGAAAGCGCAATAGTCGAACGCATTGTTGACCGCGATGATGTATGCCGGGACTGCACGTGACCAGTTGGGATCGGCGGCAGCCGGTGCCCACGGCTGACTTTCCTGCGGCAAGTCATTGTCGGGCGCCGAGTGCGGCTTGGCGGCATAGACGTACGTCAGCTGGAAGCCGGTGTTGGTCTTGACCTCGGCCGGGGTATTTGCTGCGCTGCCGCCGGTAATGGTGAAACCATTGGGATACTCGATGCGCGAGATGCCATAGCCGGCGAGTTCCGAGGTGAACTTCGGCTGGAAGCAGGTTCCCTGCTTCGCGCTGAAAGGCGCATCGAAGACGACGCGGGTACCGTCCGGACGCGTCCAGACCAGCCCTTTCCGGTCGCTCGTGTACTCCAGTAGATGGCGAGGATCGCCGTCGTAAGAGGCGAACGTATTGAAGCCATTCAGACTTGACAACTTGCCCGAGCCGCATCCCGGACTGATCGTGAAATCGTGGGCGCCGTCGAAGCTGATCGCGCGCATGACAACGACCCAGGTCGAGCTGTTCGTACTGGGTTTGTGATGAACCGCCGTGACGATCCGGCCAAAGAATTTGTCGCGTGGGCCCAGGGGGCCGTAGCCCGCTTCGTAGTTCACGAAGTCGCTGTTCGCGGTCGTGACCCAGTGCGACAGGCCAGTTTCTCCGCCAATGCTCAGGTCAATGAACCTCGGCGCGGCCGTCCCTGACATCATGTTCACCTGGTGCCGGTTCATCACGTCGAAGGGCGGCGGCTCCAGCGGAGCCGCCGACAGCCCTGCCGTGCAGACTGCCGCAACTGCCGCGATCGATAACGTCTGGCGGTAATGGCGTACGGTTCGAGATCCCATGCGGCTCGTCCGCCCAAGTTCGGCGTCAAGCCGTCCAGATTGCTTGATCATTCGGTCACCTGTCTGCGGTTACCCGCCTTGTCGTAGTCGTACCGGGCTCTGGTCGAACCGTCTGTGCCGACCCGCCGCAGTCGTCCCAGCACGTCATAATCGAACTCCTCGGAGACCTTGACGCCAGCCTGGATTTCTCCCGCGATAACCGGCGCCGACAAGGCATACGCGGAACATCCGGTGCTGTTGCATCCGCTTACGCCGTAGACGTACGATGTGCCCTTGGTGACCCCGGCGTCGGCATAGGGCGCGGTCGCCGCAGCGGCGATCTGGCTGCCGTTCCGGTTGAGTTTGAAGCTGCTGGCGTTGTCGGTGCTCGGCCAACTGACGTAAATGGCATCGGCGCGCGCGGTTGCCGTGGCTGGCGCCGGCGCAGCGGGAATATGCGGTATGCGGATGGTTGCCGACGACGTCCATCCCGCCGAACAGCCTGTGCTATTGCAGGCCTGTACCTGATACATGAGCTCGGTATCGACCGGCACATTGGTATCGTCTACGCCGGTGCCGGCCGTATCAGGGAATGCCACGGCGCTCGCGCCGCCGGCACGCCGCATGCGGTACAGGGTGGCGTTGGCACTCGCCGCCCACGCCACTTTCACCGTCAAGCCACTTTGCGTGACGGTGATGAACGCTGGCGCTCCCGGCAGCGCCAGCGTCACCGTTGCCGATGCGCCGCTCGAGCTGGCGGAGCACCCGGCGCTGTTACAGGCACGGACCTGGTAGATGTAGGTCGTCCCCGGCGTGACGGCAGGATCGACGTAGCTGGTGCCGGTGCGACCGGTAACGGTCGTCACCGCGCCACCCGCCGTCCTCTGGATCGTGTACGACGTGGCGCCGCTCACGGCCACCCAGTCGACCACGATCGATGCCCCGCTGGCCGTTGCCCTCACGCCCGTGGGTACTGCCGGGACAGGTGGGGAGATCGTGACGGCATTACTGGTCGTCGCTGCAGAACAACCGCTGCCGTTGCAGGCACTGACCTGATACGTATAGGTATTTCCCACCTGGACAGTCAGATCGGCGATCTCGGTGCCGGTCGACGTCTGGCCGTTCTGGCCGTAGACGCGCTGTATCCGATAGGACGTCGCGCCACTGACCGCTGTCCAGGAAATGATCGCGTAGCCGCTGAGCGAAGTCGCCTGAACGATTGCGGGGGCGCCCGGAATGGCGGCCGCCGCCGTCGCCGAGGCGCCGCTCGAGATGGCCGAACATCCGCCGCTGTTGCAGGCCTTGACGTTGTAGGTGTATCTGGCGCCAGGCGTCACGTTCGGATCGACATAACCGGTGCCGGCGATCCCGCTGATGTTGGTGACCACGCCACTAACCGTTCTCTGAATCGTGTACGACGTCGCGCCGCTCACGGCGTTCCAGCCGACCACGATCACCGCCCCACTTGCCGTTGCCGTCAAGCCAGTGGGCATCGCCGGCGGCGGCGCGGCGATCGTCACGGCGTTGCTGGTCGTCGCGGCAGAACAACCGCTGCCGTTGCAAGCACTGACCTGAAAGGTATAGGTATTTCCTATCTGAACAGTGAGATCCGCGATCTCGGTGCCGGTCGACGTCATCGGGCCGTTCTGGCCGTAGACGCGTTGTATCTGATAGGACGTCGCGCCACTGACCGCTGTCCAGGAAATGATCGCGTAGCCGCTGAGCGAAGTCGCCTGAACACTTGCGGGGGCAGCGGGAATCGGCACCGGGGGCACCGGGGTCGACGCCGTTGCACCGGCCGATATTGCCGAGCAGCCCCCGCCGTTACACGCTTTCACGTTATATGTGTAGGTCGTGCCGGGTGCTACCGCCGTGTCGGTATAACTGGTGCCGGCGATTCCGGAAATTTCCGACACGGCGCCGCCGACGGTTTTGCGCAGAGTGTACGACGTGGCGCCGCTGACGGCATTCCAAGCAATCGCGATCTGGCTTGCGCTTGCCGCAGCGGTTACCCCCATCGGCATGTTGGGCGCGCCGACGCCGATCGTCAGCGGTGCAGCATTGGCAGGCGCCGAGCATCCGCTGGCGTCGCAAGCGCTCACCTGGTAGGTATAGGTGGAACCGAACATCACCGCGATATCGGCGATTTCGGTCCCGCTCGTCGTGAGTGGTTGATCCCTGCTGTAGAGTTTCTGGATCCTGTATGAGGTGGCACCGCTGACAGCTGTCCACGAGACATATGCGTAGGTACTTATTTGAATGGCCTCAACCCGTGCCGGTGAGGCAGGTGCGGCCTGCGCTACTGCGCTGGCAAACAAGAACGTGCACAAGTTCAGGAACAAATAAACGGCACGCAGGTGCGCGCGAAAAGATGACTTCACAATCAAATCCTGGGTAATCATTCGAAAATGGTTGATACAGCAAGAACAGCCAGAACAAGCATGGCGATAAAGCTGCCATTCGAAGCCACCATCAGAAAAAAACGGTCAAGACCAGAAACCTCAATTGACTTACTGCGAAAGCTACGCCAGATAATTTCGGCAATAGATTTTTATCGAAGCCGCAACAGGATTTAGCCAGTACCCCTGACAAGCAATTAATATAGTTCGAGAATATCGGGAAATTTTCCTAAGTTCAATAATAATATGGGGCAAATTAAATATTACCCATCATGACTGGCGCCACTATTCAATACGGATAGGATTTCTATAAATAACACTAAGGTGACGCCGACAATGCCGCAAAGAAAATCGGCGTTACTACCCTGTACATATTGGATTGGGGCGACTATTTACATGCCCGGCGCAAGCTCTGCTGGCACTTGATGCGCTGAAAAAAGCGGACATGAGCGCACCGCGCCACCGCACCTCCCAGTGGACCACCACAGAAAAGCGTCATGCCCATGCACATTGACATGCCAAGTGGGAGATGCAATACTTCCCTCGATGTTAGCGTTATCATGTGCACGCTAACCATCGGGAACAACAACTAAAATCCGGAGACAGCAATGTTCAAGCGCGGGCCAGAGACACCTGCAGCGACGGGCGGCAACCTCGGCTGGCGAGAAAAGATCAGCTATGGCGTGGCCGACATGGGCTTCAATTTTTATTGGGCCAATATCGCCACCTTCCTGCTCATCTTTTATACCGACACCTTCGGTATCTCGGCGGCGCAAGCGGCCACCCTGCTCGCCTCGATCAAGCTGATCAACGCCTTCACCGACCCCGTGATCGGCGCCTTTGCCGACCGCACCAATACCCGCTTCGGCAAGTTCCGTCCCTACCTGATCTGGATGTCGATCCCCCTTGGCGCGGCGGCCGTGCTCACCTACACCACGCCCGACCTGGACGCCAACGGCAAGCTGCTGTGGGCCTACGGCAGTTATCTGGCGATGATGGTCTGCTACACCTGCGTGAACATTCCCTACAACGCGCTCTCCGGCG
>Ga0308170_10003782_pt1 | contig 12228 bp, 5 predicted proteins | sample PhyBR2_2_FD_202136 | JGI IMG/M metagenome (GOLD analysis project Ga0308170, IMG submission 202136) | Phyllosphere microbial communities from UC Gill Tract Community Farm, Albany, California, United States - DLSLSB.R2 | ecosystem: Host-associated > Plants > Phyllosphere > Unclassified | place... | reverse complement strand
CTGCCGACCTTGAGCTGGCTTAAAACAGTCCCACTCGAACAACTTGCGCTGCATAAAAAAAGCTCGCCGAGGCGAGCCTTTTCAAACTACCAGGACTGAGTTCCCCCAGGCGACCTCACTCCCACTCGATTATCAATGGCTGAGGTAACCTATTGAAATTCGAACGCTTTTGCAAGCACCACATCAGTCATACCATGAGCAATACCATGCTTGACCACTGTACACACTGCTCAGCTCACGGCAAAACCCTCAGCTCGGTCTAGAATTTTGCGTGGTTGGTCTGAACCGCAGCGTTGCCGAACTCGGCAGCGGCGTCCGAGTATTTCTATCCATAGCCCTACGCCACTACAGGTTCCAGCGACACGCCATCGTCTTCGTCAAGCCCAAGCAAATCATCCGCAGCCAGTGCCGTGGGTGCATCCACGACCGGAAGTTCCTGAACTTCGCGTAGTTTCCTTTGGATTGCGCGCGTTCGTACCCCTACCTCATCAAACTTTTTCGCAGCCGCGTCAATGGACTTTTTGGTCGCATCGACGATGCTGCCGAATTTTTGGAACTCTGTCTTAACCGTCCCGAGGAGGCCCCAGACTTCCGAAGATCGCTCCTCAATTGCCAAGGTGCGAAACCCAAGGCGCAAGCTATTCAGCATGGCCGCAAGCGTCGTCGGTCCAGCCACTACTACGCGGTGCTCGTTCTGAAGCGCTTCGACCAGACCAGGAATACGTGCAACCTCGGCAAACAGTCCCTCGGTAGGCAGGAAGAGGATAGCGAAGTCGGTTGTATGCGGTGGGCTGACATACTTGCTCGAAATCTTCTTTGCCTCCGCGCGGATGGAAGACTCAAACGCGGTAGCTGCTTGTTGAATGATGGTCTTATCCAAGGTGTCATGGGCGTCCTGCAGTCGCTGATAGTGCTCAACCGGATACTTCGAGTCAAGCGGCAACCATACCGGTGCGTCATCCGTCTTGCCCGGCATCCTTACCGCAAACTCGACTAGATCGTTGCTCCCAGGGACAGTCTTGACGTTACGAGCAAACTGCTCCGCAGTCAGCAGGCTCTCCATGATGGCACCAAGTTGCACCTCGCCCCAAGTGCCGCGGGTGCGAACGTTCGTCATCACCCGCTTAAGATCCCCCACGCTGCCGGCAAGGGTTTTCATCTCACCGAGTCCAGCGTGAACCTGTTCGAGACGCTCACTGACCAACTTGAAGGAATCGCCCAGCCGCTGCTCCAGCGTGGCGTGAAGCTTCTCGTCGACTGTACGGCGCATCTCTTCCAGCTTCTCGGTGTTATCTTTCTGAATGGCAGCAAGCCGCTCGTTCATCGTCGTGCGTAATTGCTCCGAATTGGTCTGGGAACCCTGAGCCATGGTGCTAAGTTGTTGGGCGACAGCATCTTGAAGCGTAGCGAACTGGTTCCGAATCTGATTACCGTTGCCCTCTAGCTGCACTTTCATGGCGGTCGACATCACACCAAGCTGGTTGGTAATGTCCGACTTTAACGAATCCAGCGTCCCACGGGTTGCCCCAGTCAAGGCTTCGAAGCGCTCCTGAATCCGGGTTTCGAACGCTGCGGCGCTGTCGGCCAAGGCTTGACGCGACCTCCCGGTTTCGTGCGCCACCGTGCCCAAATGCTCGGTCATCTCTGTCCTGAATTTGGCTAGCGCCTCGGCGGTTTCGTTTCGAGCATTCGCTGCATCGGTCTGCGCTTGGGTCAGCAAGTCCATCAACGCCTTGCTAAAGGTATCTAGTCGTGCAGTCAACGCAGTTTGCAGCCCCTCGAACCGTGCAGACAGCGATGTATCAAACGAACCAAACCGCTGCTCAAGTTTCACTTCGAACGCGTTAAATGCAGTGGTCAGCTCGCTCCGACCGCTTCTTCCTTCCTCAAGCGTCTGCCCCAATTTCTCATCGACGAGCTTGCGACTAGCTTCCAGGCTTTCCGTGGTGGTCCTCTGCAGCTCTGTCACACGTTCGCCAACGCTGCTTGAGAGCGCCGCCACCTGCTGTCCAAGCCGGCCTTCAAACGTTTGGAACGCTTGAGCAAGTTCCGACCGTCCGTTTCTAGCCTCGCCCACTGTGCGCTCGAGCTGTTCATCAAGCGCGCTCTTGGACGCGGCCATGGCTGCAGTAGTTGCCTGCGTAAATCCTCGCAACTGCTCTTCGATGCGCTGCATGCCTCCTTCGTTGCGCGAGACAACTTGAACTAAGCCTTGGGAAGCCTGTTCAAGCAGACCCAGCCGAGCATTAACGTCCGCCGGCATCTCGAACTTCGGCTTTCGCAGCAGTAGAAAAAACAGTAGAAACGCCAAGAAAATTCCCAGCGCGAAGAGTATGAAAAAGTGGATCTCAGTCATAGTTTGAGCTCGTCTTCAATGTTGTATCGAATCATCGCGAGTGCGTCAGACGCTCCCTCGATGCCTTGGCCATGGCGGACGGTAGCATATTGGCAATGAACAATAACTCACCAATTCTCTCGGGAATGTTAAGCAACAACCGGACACTACTGCTTTAAGCAACTGGAGGCTCTACGGAGCAATACAGAAAAAGCGATATTTATATGTGAATTTCTTGATAAATATTCACAGAGAATAAACTTCAAAATAGGTATTTTTACAACGCTTGGCGGACGATAATGAGCAGCCGCACTGTTGAACAGTGACAGGAAATTGACGTGAAAATAAGAAAAGCCCTTGATTATTCACTCCAGCTTGTCGAAGAATGACTCAGGCCCCTCAACCAGCCTAAACCTTCATCGATGTCCAGAAATAAGCTCGCATACGCTTTACGCATCAATCCGTCTGGTAGTGCCCAATCCCATTTTTCACGTCGCAGGTTCTTCGCGTCCGCCAGCAAGACGTCTAACTCAGGCACATCGGCCGTTGCGACATCAAATATTGCATCAAGCAGCTCGGCCGTACTTCGCTCGCCCTTTCGAACCTCGATCCCGGCGCCTGCTGGGTGCGCAGCGATGCCGTGGAAGCGAAGTACACACGCGATCGCCTCATTTGCCGCATCACCGAGCCAAGTCATCAGCATGACTTCTCGGCCCTGGTCGATCACGAAGTCATCCTTCAGTCGCAGCATCGCGTAGTTCGTCCTTGCCTCCTCCAGAAAACGCCGCCCAGTTGCGTCGAAAAACGCGGTCGCCGGTTCCGAAGAACCGAGTAAATCCCGCATGCGTTGGCGTACTCTCGTGTGAGTGCGCCCAGCCCCTCCACTGAATGCCGGCGGAAGGCCACCACGTGTACGCACTACGTAAATGGTCTTCTGCTGATCATCGATGACGTCGATGACCCATGTTTTCCCGGCGAAGAGGATCCGCTGCCCCGCAGTGAGCATCTGCGATATTGGAAGTGTGCCCAAGGTCCTTGCCCCAGCCACCAATCGGTACTCTTCGTCTATAGAAAACGCCGCGTAGAACGTGTAGTGATTGACGAATCGCTCACCGAGCTGGCCATGCAAGAGGAGTCCGGAGGATTCCTGCATGAGGAGATCGTTCTGGCCAAGGTGACGCACGAGCTCTATGAACTCGTCTTTCCTTACGCCAGCAAACGGTGCGCCGGGCGTACAAAGGAGCTTGTATAGATCCCCGATCGTTGCGCCACCGTTCTGCGCTATGAACGAAAGCATTTGCTGGACCAGTGTCGACAGATGGATGCCTTGGGTTATTGGCGGCTCAAACCAGCCTTCGACCAGCAGCGAGATCATGGCCACCATCCGCACCGTGTCCAGACGAAGCAAGGTTGATAGCGAGCCCCCTGAGCCCAGCGCCTCCTCGACGCAATAGCCTCGTAGAATTGCCGGTTCGCCTTTTCGGCGGCCTGAGCGACCGAGCCGCTGTCTCAAACTGGCGACTGAGGGCGGGGGACCAATCTGGGCGACGCTTTTAACTGCGCCGATGTCGATGCCCAGTTCCAGAGTATTGGTGCAGATCTCAGTCGCCGGCTTCTCCTTTGCCTTCAGTGCCGCTTCGGTTTCGGCACGAATTTCTTTCGACAGACTGCCGTGGTGAGGCCAAAACTCGTTGGGTACCTGCTCGCGTTCGCACAATTTATTCAGCAAATGTGTATAGCGCTCGACTTCACGCCGAGCGTTCGGGAAGACGAGGTTGTTTGATCCACGTAGGGAATTGAACAGATGCGCCGCGATCAACCCGGGCGATACCTCCTCGACCTCGTCACCGGCTCCGTCATGAACCGCTATGTCACCCTCAGGGGCACGCTGCCGTTCCGCTGGAGGATGAACCGACACCGGCTCCTCATACCCTTTAACCAGGATTTTTAATTCAGCCGCCTGTGCCCGAGACACTACCAACGACACGCCATCGCCTCCGTTCGGGCGCAGATACTCTGCCGCGAGAGCCATGTCGCCCAGCGTGGCGGACAGGCCTATCCGCGGTACCGCCCTGTCAATAACCGTCTCGATTCGGTGCAGCAGGGCCTGAAGCTGCTTGCCGCGCTCAGATCCGATGAAGGCGTGGAGTTCATCGACAATGAAGTACGCCAGAGACTCGAATGTCGCCCTTACCGAAGTGCCTCGGTTGCAGAGCAGCGCCTCCAGGGACTCAGGGGTAATCAGTAAGACGCCGTGACGTTTGTTTAGAAACCTCGTCTTGGTCGATGCCGACACATCGCCGTGCCACGGCCACACCGGGACTTCCAATTGTTCGCAAAGCCGGTCGAGACGCCCGAACTGGTCATTGATAAGCGCTTTGAGCGGACTGACATACACAATGAGGCCCGGGGAATCCGAACGCAGAATGTGGGTCAGCGCCGGCAGGAAGGCTGCTTCCGTCTTGCCGGCTGCGGTAGCGGCAGCGACGATCACGTCCCGCTTGCCGTCGACGATCAGCGGAATGGCTTCCTCCTGGGCGTCGCGCAAGGCTTCCCACCCTTCGGACCAGAGGAACCGCTGTATGCGTTCGTCGAGGTGGAAGAACGATGTGCTATCGCCCGACATCGTAGTGCCCCCCCAAACTACATTTTGAACGAGGTAAATTCGTCGTCGTTTTCAACCTCGACGACGCTGTCTGTCACACCTCCCATGTCGCTCTCGATCTCGATAGCACCTAATAGCGCTTGCCAGGCCGTACCAGGGTTCTGCTCAAGCACCGCCAGCATGTTAATAAAGGAAGTGATGGTCGTACGTGGCGTCCGAAAATATGCCTCCCCAATGCGATTCGAGCAGTGCTCCATGAAGCTCATGATGCCTTGATCGGGAAGCAGGTACTTGCCCTCGTCCCCACCAGCATAAACATGGCGGATCTTCTGCAGAAGGACGTAGAAATCCTCCGGAGTCAAACTGGTGAGACGAAGTACCGGGCCGCTGAGATCTACCAGGCCGTCGGTCGCGAAGGTGTTCTGCGCCAACCGGCTTTGCAGCGCCGAGTAGCTGTAGAGCCCACGCCGTGTGTCAAGCAGAAAGTCTGGCGTCCCGCCGAGGACAAAGCCCAGACCAACGGCACTTCCTTGCAAGGAATCGTTCAGGATGCGCAGTATTTGTTCGTAGTTGGCATTGCGCGCCTGGGTATTGGCGAGTTTATATAGATTGACCAGTTCGTCGAGGCCCACCAGCAACCCTGAAAAGCCGGCAAGGCGCACGAAGCGGGCCATGAGCTTCAACTGATCATAGACCGTCGCATCGTCGACGATTGCTCGCACGCCGAGTGCCTGGCGGGCATCCGTCTTGGTATGGAACTCACCCCGCAGCCAGCGGATAGCGTCGGATTTCAACTGCTCGTTACCCTCCTCGTAGCCGCGGCAGTAGGCAGCGATGACATCGGCAAAATCGTAACCGTTGACCAGCTCCGTCAGCTGATCAAGCTTCTGACGCACCACGGATTCGGTGGGCTGTCCCGAAGACTTCGCCTCAGACTTGGCTGTGGCAATGAACTTCTCTACGATGCCCGAGAGCGCGCCACCATCAGGCTTAGTGCGCGTCGCCAGGCCGCGCATCAGCTCCGCGTAAAGCGAGCGTGCTTGCCCGCCGGTCGCATGCAGACGCCGGTCCGGATTCAGATCGGCACTGGCGACCACAAGCTTTTTCTCGAGGGCGACGGCACGGACCAGGTTCAGGAAAAACGTCTTACCTGCTCCGTACTCGCCAATCACAATCCTGAAGGCAGAGCCGCCGTCGGCGATGCGATCGATGTCCTCGACCAGGGTCGCAATCTCCCTGGCACGGCCCACCTGGATGAGGTGTTGGCCCGTACGCGGCACAACGCCCGCACGCAGGGACTGGATGACCGCGTCACGGTCTTTCGGGCGAATAGGCGTGTTCATGCTTCAAGCTTCTCCAACAGTTCGGGATTCACTACAACAGGGTTATCCCCGTCGACGAAGGGGACGTCGTGTTTGTCGAAGGCCGCTTCGTTGAGCGTCTCGAGGGCGCCATCGATCATCAGGTCCAGGTCGGCCGCCGCATCATTTAGCTCTTCCCTGCGCCATTCGACACGTGTGAGCAGCAGCCGCGCCAACGCCGAATGCTGCTCGTCCAGTCCAAGCAGCCCTTCCATCGCAACATCGGACTCGGTGTCCGCCTCGGTTACCTCTCGTGGCGGCGTCTCTTCCTGGAAAATATTCGACAGGAGCGCAGTGACCGCTTCCGTATCGCGCTGGAGTGCCGCGATACGATGCGCGTCGAGCTTGAAGCCCGTTCCTGCTGTGCTAGTGCTGACACGTGCTTCTGACTGCAATTCAGACGCTGCAGCGTGCACGTCCGAGAAGACTTTGGTCGACTCGATTCCCAACGACTTATACAGCTTTTCCAGAAGCTTTATCTCTTCTGGTGAAACGACGCCATCTGCCTGCGCGACCTTGGCCATGAACGTGGCGATTGACCCCTTGGAAGCTGGGTCGAGGGGCTCGATTTTGGCTCGAAGAGCAGTTAATGAAGCGGGCGCCACGTGCAGCAAGCGCAAGTGAGCCAGCAGCCGACGAATTTGGTTGGGGGCGAGATGCGTCCATGCCTCAACTTGGGCGTGCAAGTAGGCGAGCTCCTTCGCGCAGAAGTCCCCGTCGGCGTTCGCCACAGCCGACGCTAGCTGCAGCGTCAGCGCTGCGGCCTGGTACGCCGGCGTTGAACGGGCGATCGTCTCTCCGGGCGGTATCGCAAACAGCGCTACCTTGTCGTCGGAGCGCGGCAATTTCGAGCCGTCGAGGACATCCGGTTCCATACCGATATGCAGCGATTCCAACGCCCGCGCCAATGCGAGCACCTTATCCTTGGTGAGCGTGCTCTTCGCCTCAAGTGCATGCAAGAGCTCTTGGAATGACATGATGAGCATCCCCTCACCCATCCTGGCTTTGAGCGCCTGCAGTGCAGTGTGAGACGCATCGGGCCACAGCACTGGCGGCAGCAACAGCAGTCCCTCGAGCGCGTCGCGCGACTCGGGATTTTTTCCGACGAAGCGGCTGTACGCCTCCAGCTCCTTAGTGGTCTCCTCGACCAACTTATGCAACTTCTTGATTGGACCAGTCAGGACAGATACATCCGGAATGTCGCCCAGGGGCGCTACCTGTTCCTTGTTTTGAAAGGCGGATGAAGCGGGATAATGGCTAAGCTTGAGCTTGGTTCGGTTTGGCGGCACTACCATGCCTTGCCCGAACGTTTTCTGGTAGTTCAGCACGAACAACTTGTCGAATTCGCTAGCGCAGCGACTGGCTGGAGTACGGATATTTGTCCCAGGATGGAGCTTGGTCCACGCTAAGGCGAGGTTCGCCGGAACCGGGGCTTTATCGGCGGCCGCTTGTCCCAACGCCAGCCGTATCTCGAATGGAAGTTCATAGCCGCGCTCAACGGCCTGGAATTCTCGAAGATACGCTTTCTCCCCAATGTCAGCCTGAGCCATCCAACCCAGAAGCGACGACGCGTACCTGCGGAACGATCCAGAGAGGCCGCTATATATGCTGTACAGACGGGTCAACTCTGTCCTGACGGCGGGCCAGTCTGCCCTAGCACTGGGGTTTCTTTCGCTATCGACTATAACCCGTCGTTCCAGGCCGTAGAAGAATAGGAACACAAAACCGATATCGGCATCAGGGTCCTTCCGCCCGCTGGCGAGCCAATTCAGATATGCACGGCGCGCCGTTGGACTAATGTTCGAATAGCTTGGCCAGTAGTCCATCTGGCGCTGACGATAGTCGCCTATGGAGGACACATGCTTCGACGGATCGATGAGACAAGGATCGTTACCCCGGGTATCCGATGGCAAGGACGTCCCAACGTAAATGAGGCCCCCTGGGATCACGACACCGGCAACCGTAACCGGATGGTTCGTGGGTATCCATTGGGCTTGACCAAACTGGGCTGGCGGGTCAGGGATTCGGAAGGAACTGACAGACTCTGGTGAACCGCCAACCCGAAAGGTAACCGAGACCATCGTCTCGTTGGCGGCAGTCGTGGCCGGCGAGTGCGTAGTCCCCGCTCGCCCATCACGGGCTTTCGCCGGGACCGCCGGAGGACTTATCGGTGCCAACGCGGAACGCGCCGAATCTCTGGCTCCCGCCTGCGCTGCCTCTCTTGTCACCTTTAACAGTGGGTCCCGGGCCTCGCTCACAGTCGATAGATCAGCAACTGCTGAACGCGGGTCGCGGCTTTGCATGGTGGCTGGCAAAGATTTAACGGGGGACGCTACCGGAGGCACTTGAGCCTCTATCCCATGCTGCGTGGAGCTTTGGGAATTTTTAGAAAACAGATAAATCAGGAATGCAGTTAATCCAATGCCCCCGATGGCAATTAACAAGCCCTTAGGCAGTGAAGCCAGTATCCCGAGCACGACCACGACAGCCACAAGTGGGGCCGTAGGCCCTTTCGACTTACGTTTTCTCGCCACAATCGTTCCTATCCGTGAACATGGAGCACCAATGACGTCATTCGAGTTAGGGTATTTGACGCCAACGCACTCTGCCACCATATTTCAAGGAATGCAATTTTTATGGCATCTTTTCAATGCAGGTTTAACAAATCAAGCGTCGCGACGTATTCGTGCTGCCAAGCTTTAGCGCGGACGGTGAGGTTGGCAGCATTCACCCGCACGTCCGCTCCCTCGACAGGTTGCAGGCCGACCCCGATAACGCAAATATTGCGAATGTTTTTTCATTGTCTTCGCCTCGCCTTACCAATGTTTCGGCAGGCAGACGATCTTACCCGGACAGCGTGCAGTAAAAGATGATCGCAACAACAAAGCAATAACTACATGGTTATCACGTACAACGACAACCTCTTCCTCACGTGCCCATAAAAAAGCTCGCCGAAGCGAGCTTTTCTAAATCACCAAAGACATTTCCAATAGGAAATCTCACTCCCACTCAATCGTCGCCGGCGGCTTCCCCGAAATATCATAAACAACGCGATTCAAACCACGAACCTCATTGATGATCCGGTTCGACACCCGCCCCAGCAGATCATGCGGCAGATGTGCCCACTGCGCCGTCATGAAGTCCAGCGTCTGCACCGCACGCAGCGCCACCACGTATTCATAGGTACGCCCATCACCCATCACGCCAACCGATTTCACCGGCAGGAACACGGCAAACGCCTGCGACGTCGCCTCGTACCAGTTCACGGGCGCTTTACCCGCGTCGATACCCGGCACCATCGGCGCCACGAACGGCGTATTGCGCAGCTCTTCGATGAAGATCGCATCCGCTTCGCGCAGCAGGTCGGCGTATTCGCGCTTCACTTCGCCCAGGATACGCACGCCCAGGCCCGGACCCGGGAACGGGTGGCGGTACACCATGTCGTGCGGCAGGCCCAGGGCCACACCCAGCTTGCGGACCTCGTCCTTGAACAGCTCGCGCAGCGGCTCCAGCAGTTGCAGGTTCAGGGTTTCCGGCAGGCCACCCACGTTGTGGTGGCTCTTGATGGTCTGGCCCTTCTTGCCCTTGCCGGCCGATTCGATCACGTCCGGATAAATCGTGCCCTGGGCCAGCCAGCGAGCGGAAGTCAGCTGTTTGGCCTGTTCCTGGAACACCTCGACGAATTCGCGGCCGATGATCTTGCGCTTCTGCTCCGGATCCGTCACGCCGGCCAGGTGGCCCATGAACTGGTCGCTGGCGTCGATGCGCAGCACCTTCACGCCGAGGTTCTTCGAGAACATGTCCATGACCATCTTGCCCTCGTCCTTGCGCAGCAGGCCGTGGTCGACGAAGACGCAGGTCAGCTGGTCGCCGATGGCGCGGTGGATCAGGGCTGCGGCCACGCTCGAGTCGACGCCGCCGGACAGGCCGAGGATGACTTCATCGCTGCCGACCTGGGCGCGGATCTTCTCGACGGCTTCGCCGATGTAGTCCGGCATGTTCCAGTCGCTCTTGCAGCCGCAGATCTCGTGCACGAAGCGGCCGATGATGGCTTCGCCCTGGGTCGTGTGGGTGACTTCCGGGTGGAACTGCAGGGCGTAGAAGCGGCGTTCTTCGTCGGCCATGGCGGCCACCGGGCAGCTGTCCGTCGAGCCCATCAGCTTGAAGCCTTCCGGCATTTCCAGGACCTTGTCGCCGTGGCTCATCCAGACCTTCAGCATGCCGTGGCCCTCGCTTGTCACGAAGTCGTTGATGCCGTTCAGGAGCCTGGTGTGGCCGCGGGCGCGCACCTCGGCGTAGCCGAATTCGCGCACCTTGCCGTTTTCGACCTTGCCGCCCAGCTGGGCCGCCATGGTCTGCATGCCGTAGCAGATGCCCAGCACCGGCACGCCCAGTTCGAACACGGCTTGCGGCGCGCGCGGCGAGTCGCCTTCCAGGGTCGAGTTGTGGCTGCCGGACAGGATCACGCCGGAGGCGCCGTAGTTGCGGACGAAGTCGTCGCCGATGTCGTAGGGGTAGACCTCGGAGAACACGCCGGCGTCGCGCACGCGGCGGGCGATCAGCTGGGTAACCTGGGAACCGAAGTCGAGGATGAGGATTTTGGAATGCATATGGTCTTCTAATGGCGAATACAAAAACGCGGCCGCAGGGGCCGCGTCTCGGGATCTTTTACTCGGAGCGGTAGTTCGGCGCTTCCTTGGTGATCTGCACGTCGTGGACGTGGGATTCACGCATGCCTGCCGACGTGATCTCGACGAACTCGGCTTTCGAACGCAGTTCTTCGATGGTCGCGCAGCCGCAGTAGCCCATCGACTGGCGCACGCCGCCGACCAGCTGGTAGATGATGGCCAGCACGCTGCCCTTGTAGGCGACGCGGCCTTCGATGCCTTCCGGAACGAACTTGTCGGCCTTGCTCGAGGCTTCCTGGAAGTAGCGGTCGGCCGAGCCCTCGGCCATCGCGCCTAGAGAGCCCATGCCACGGTAGCCCTTGTAGCTGCGGCCCTGGTAGAGGATCACTTCGCCCGGCGCTTCTTCGGTACCGGCGAACATCGAGCCCATCATGACGGTGTGGGCGCCGGCAGCCAGTGCCTTCGAGATGTCGCCCGAGAAGCGGATGCCGCCGTCGGCGATGCAGGGTACGCCCGTGCCTTCGAGGGCTTCGGCCACGTTCGAGATCGCGGTGATCTGCGGCACGCCGACACCGGCGACGATACGGGTGGTGCAGATCGAGCCCGGGCCGATGCCGACCTTGACGGCATCGGCGCCGGCTTCGACCAGCGCGCGCGCGGCGGCTGCGGTGGCGATGTTGCCGCCGATGACGTCGACCTGCGGATAGGTGTCCTTGATCCACCTGACGCGGTCCAGGATGCCCTGCGAGTGGCCGTGGGCGGTGTCGACCACCAGCACGTCCACGCCGGCTTTCACCAGCAGTTCCACGCGTTCCTTGTCCTTGTCGCCCACGCCCACTGCCGCGCCCACGAGCAGCTTGCCCTGCGCATCCTTGGATGCGTTCGGGTGCTCGTGCGACTTCAGGATGTCCTTCACGGTGATCAGGCCACGCAGTTCGAAGCCGTCGTTGACGACCAGCACGCGTTCGAGGCGGTGCTTGTTCATCAGGCGCTTGGCTTCGTCGAGCTCCGCGTCGTCCTTCACGTAGACCAGCTTTTCGCGCGGGGTCATCTTGGTGCGCACTTCCGCTTCCAGGTCTTCTTCGAAGCGCAGGTCGCGGTTGGTGATGATGCCGACCACCTGCTTGCCTTCCACCACCGGGAAGCCGCTGAAGCCGTGCTGGTGCTGGAGCGCGATCACGTCGCGGATCTTCATCGTCGGCGGGACCGTGATCGGGTCGCGCAGCACGCCGGCCTCGAAGCGCTTGACGCGCGCCACTTCGCGAGCCTGGTCGGCGGGACGCAGGTTCTTGTGGATGA
>Ga0308170_10003780_pt1 | contig 12230 bp, 15 predicted proteins | sample PhyBR2_2_FD_202136 | JGI IMG/M metagenome (GOLD analysis project Ga0308170, IMG submission 202136) | Phyllosphere microbial communities from UC Gill Tract Community Farm, Albany, California, United States - DLSLSB.R2 | ecosystem: Host-associated > Plants > Phyllosphere > Unclassified | place... | reverse complement strand
TCGTCGGCCCGCTCCCTGCGTCCGACCGCCTGTACCGCACCGCACTCGTCCTCGTCAAGTTCACGGCCAAGCTCTGCATCGGCCACGCCGACGGGTGGCAGAAGCGCGTCCACCACGACCTCCTCGTCGGCAAGGAGGAGGTCCAGGACCTGTACCAGCAGCTCAAGGACAAGTACAAGTGCGTCCACCCTTCCCCCTCCTCGGTCGCGACCCCTCGAGCGTCGATGCTGAGGCTTCGCCGTCCGCCGCCGCAACAGCACTGACCTCCTGCCGCACTCTCCGCGCATCACGTTCAGGTGGATGCTCTCGGCCTGGCGCGAGTCGACCGACGCGACCAAGCACGTCTTCGAGGACGTCGCCATCGCCGCCTGGCTCATCGTCCTCTGGCGCGGCATGTTTCCCGGGTCGGGCGGCAAGCCGCCGGGCGGGTTCGTCGACGTCGGCTGCGGCAACGGCTTGCTGTGCGTCCCTCTCTTCCTTCTCGCTCTCACTGAGCTCTCTTGGATCGAGCTGACATCGAGCCCGTGCAGCGTCTTCATCCTCAACGCCGAGGGCTACTCGGGCTACGGCTTCGACCTGCGCGCGCGCAAGTCCTGGTCGGCCTACTCGCCCGCGCCCGACCTGCGCGTCTCGTCCATTCTCCCGCCCTCGCTCGTCGCGTCGTACCTCTCGACCTCGACGCCGGCCTTTTCGCCGGGCGCGTTCCTGATCGGCAACCACGCCGACGAGCTCACGCCGTGGCTGCCGCTCCTCGCCGCGTGCACGCCCAGGTCGGCGTTCCTCAACATCCCGTGCTGCCTCCACGAGCTGCACGGGCGCTTCGACCGCCAGGCGTACTCGATCCCGGCGTCGTACCTCTCGGCCCTCCCCTCCCCTCCCCCTTCCCACTCCTCGACCGACTCGTCCTCTCCCTCGCCCTCTCCCTCTCCATCTTCGACGCACCCTCTCCTCCACCCCTTCTACGCCCCGACGCCCCTCGCCCAGTCGTCCACCTCGACCGGACCCTCGATCACCGGCGGGCGGTACGCCGCGTACCAGCTGTACCTCGCGCACCTCACGCTCCGCTGCGGGTTCGTCCCCGAGCGCGAGGCGCTGCGCATCCCGAGCACCAAGAACTTTGGCATGGTCGGCAGGACGAGGCTGTATGCCGAGGGGGACGACGAGGGCGCGGCGAGGGTCAGGGAGGAGCTCGAGCGCGTCCTGAGCGAGGTCGAGCGGCGCGGCGAGTGGGTCGCACGGCGGCCCGAGGGCAAGGCGGGCGAGAAGGATCACTAGAAGGGCTGCAATAGACGACTGCCAGCTTCTCGCGCTCTCGTTCTCCCAGGCTCGCGTCGGCTAGAAGAGGTCCGTGCGAGCTGCGAGTTGCGAAAGTGCGAGCGAGTCTACCCAAGTCCGGCGCCTCCTCAGCCGAGGAGCACCCTCGAGAGCCCGAGGTTCGTCCCGACTTGCACCCACACGAACCACCCAGCTCGGTACAGCACCGCCGGCGCAAAGACGGTGAGCGCGAACAGGTGCTCGCGGAAGTGGGTTGCGCTCGCTGCGAGGACCGTGAGCGCGACGACGTGGAAGGCCGTAAGGTAGTCGAGGACGAGAGGGCGGAGGACGGGAGGGAGCGTGTGGAGCGAGAGGGAGAGGAAGATCGGGCCGGAAAAGTTGGAGAGGAAGGCGAGGAGGGTGACGAGGGGGAGGGAGAAGGACCGCAAGCCGTTGTAGGCCTGCGACAGGTCGGCCCTGCGAGATCTCGAGTCAGAGAGGAACGTAGAGAGTAGGAAAGGAGGAGCTGGACGCACGTCGCGAGCGAGTTGGACCCGCCGAGCCCGAAGAAGGCCGAGCTCTGCAGCGCCGCGACGACGAGGGCAAGCACGGCGGGCGAGGCGGACGGCTTGCTCGCGAGGCGAGACAGGGCGAGGTGCTGGACCCAGAAGGCGGCGAAGAGCGGGACGTTGGTCGGCCGGGTGACGGACATGAGGAGGAGCGAGAGGTGGACGAGCGGCACGGCTGCGGGCGCGACGAGGCGAGTCAGTTGAGAAACGGACTGAGCTAGCTCGGTGGGACGCACTCGTTGACACCTCACGTCGGAGGGACGTGCGCCACAGCAGCCAGCCGGCTGCTGCGAGGCCGAATCCTGCTCGGGCGAGGCTCCCATGCCCGGCGAGGTCGAGCTGCTCGAGCAAGCGCGACAGCGCGCTCGGCTCGCCGTCGCCTGCGAGCGTAGAGAGGTGCATCGCAGCGCCGACGATGCTCTGCGCGACGGCGATGATGGCGATGGCGGCGAAGAGGGGCGCCCGACGGAGGAGCGCGGCCGGCGGGAGGCGTTGTCGAGCGACGGTCCGAGCGTCGCGGACGAGGGCGCCCAAAGCGAGCACAGGTACGAGGGCGTAGATGAGCGTGAGGAGGATCGACGTGACGTTGGGAGAAGTCGCGAGGTAGGCGCTGATCGAGTCGTTCGAGACGTTCTTCTGGCCTGCAGGATCGGCATTAGCGGTTGCGGCCTTGCTCGTCGACGCAGAGACGCTCGGACGTACCGTTGTGTACCCAGCTGCGCAGGAGACGGACCGAGGCCGCGGCTGCGGCGAGCGAGAGACGGTCGGTCCAGTCGAAGTCGGACCTGGGAAGGTCGAGAGCGTCAGCTGGATCCTCGAGACAGGGTCAGAGAGCAGGGACGCACCTCAGTATAGACACGATGAGAGCCGTCACCGAGACGAAGTACCAGATCTCGTGCTCCTCCTCGATGAAGCTGGTCGCGAAGAGCGAGCCGAGGAAGGCGAAGAGGACGCCGACGACGGCTTGCCGCGCTCGACCAGTCTCGACCGACCAGATACGCCCGAGGCGACCCAGCGAGATGAGTGACGCGAACGAAAGGGCGACGAGGCCGAAGAAGAGCGGCTTGAGGTGGTACGAGCTGGACGAGGCGAGGAGGCGGGACTGAGCGAGGGCGAGAAACTGCGAGCGAGCGGACAGTTGGTCAGCGCGAGTGCGAACGAGTGGCATGCGAGATGCTCACGTACCTTTTCTTGTTCCTCGAGCGTGCCGCGGTCGACGAGCTCAGCGAGCATGGACGGACGGCCCTCCCTGCCAACTTCGGCGAGCGCTCGTTCGACAGCGCTCGACCCGCTCGCAGCAAGCACGTCACCGACTTGAAGCACGTTGGCCCGCAGACCGTTGACGATAGCTGCGCGCAGGTGAAGAGTCAGCTGTGCGGCCTCGTGCGCGCTCGAGCGAGAAGAGGAGACGCACCCGCAGGACGCAGAGCTTGGACGGCGGAGCGGACGAGCTTGCCGATCGAGTTCCTGCTCGAAGAGAGCGTGAGCTACTTATCCGTCGAGAAGAAGAGGTAGCAGAGGGAGAGCGGCGCACCTTGGCACGCCGAGGTCGAAGAGCACGCTCAAGGTCGGGACTAGGTCGATCTGCTGGACGATCTCGAAGTGCTCGTACGGCGACGAGTGCGGGACACGTAGAGTGCGCTCGTCAAGGCGAAGCGTCGGTGCTGCGAGGAGGAGGGCCTGCGGGGAGGACGTGAGCGAAGTGCTGCGCGAGGACGTCGTCGAGGAGCGGGGACGCACAGCCGAGGTCTCGGCTTCGGTCGAGCCGCCATGGTTGCCGCCCTGCACGAACGTTCGAGTCGAGTTAGGCCCGCAGGTGCTGCAGAGGTGGAGGGCGAGCGGTCGGACTCACCTCGGTCATGCCGTGGTCGCCAAGGAGGACGAGCAGGCTTCTCTGCCCGTCGGCCTCGTCTCGGTACTCGAGGTGTCGGTAGATGCGCTCGACGACCTTGTCCATCTCGACCTGCTTTGGCGCCATCAGCGGGCTGTCGCACACAGAGTTAGTGACGAGCAGGACGACGCTCTCGAGGAAGCGGTCTGAGCGCACCTTGTTGGCCCTTCTAGATGCCCGACATGGTCGAGGCCGAGGTAGTGGAGGATGAGGACGTCCCAGTCGCTCGACGGCGCGACGGGCCGAGCGGCTGGAGCGCTCGAGGGGGCAAGAAGTGTGTCGAGATGGCGAGTCACGTTCGAGTCGACCGTGACGGTGTCCTGCACGAGTCGAGCGTCAGCGTCAGGTCGTCAGGTGCCGAGAGATGAGAAAAGAGAGAGGACGTACCGAGACGAAGAAGCTGCTGACGCCGTCGCGCCAGCTGAACCACTTCTCGGGGAAGAGGCGCAGCCAGGTGTCGTCGCCGGCGAAGGCGACCTTGTTCGGCGCCGCGCCGCCTCGATCCGGCACCGCGAGCTGCCGCAACCACGAGTCGACGTTCTCGAATGCCGCAGAGCTGGACGTCTCCTCGGCGAGGTTGAGGAGGGCGTCGACGAAAGTCGGGTTCGACCCGGTCGTGAGGGCTTTGAGGCGAGGAAGGGTGACGGTCGGCGCCTGCGCGACAGCCGTGTACGGTAGCGCATGACCGTTGTCGATGAGCCTGTCGCGACACGAGTTTTGGTCGTCAGCAGGAGGACGAGGTGGGGGAGGGTAAGAGGGAGCGGGTCGAGGGGACGCACGACGCGACGAAGCTCATGGACGACTCGGTGCCGAGCGCAAAGTCACTGCGAGAGGTGGAACAGGGTCAGCTGTGCAGAACAGAAAGGCAGGGAGAGCGAGGAGGGACGCACCTCCTCAAGGCGTCGACGACGACGAAGGCCAGCCGCGAGAAGGCCTCTGAGCGCAGCTCGCCCGGTCCATGTGCACTCGCAGGCTCATCCTCGTAGGCCTGCCGGCTCGAGAACCCTGGCAGGAGCGGCTTGCCTGGAAAGAAGCCGAGCGCGAACGAGGCGAGGCCGGCGACAGCGAGGACGAGGGAGGCCGAGAGGCGCAGGCGCGCGAGGCGTGCAGGAGCAGCTCTGGCCGAGGCAGAGTGCATCGACTGTGCAGGCGAGGGCTACAGCGCGAGCGTAGAGTGCCAGGGGGAGCTGGTCGCCGCGGCCGGCGAGAGGTGGTGGTGGGGAGCGGCGAGAGAGGGGGTGGATTACGAGCGGGTTGCTATTCGAGCCTTAGCGACGCGAGGCCGGATTAGCCAGAGCGGACGATGGTCGCGCGCGCGAGGCAAAAGTCTTGCGCGGCGGCGGGCTCGCCTTTGGTGCGGCTCGCTCCCTCTCCTCCTCCCCTTCCCTCCATCTCCTCTCGCCCCCGCGGCTGCTCCAGCTCCCCTCCCTCCTTCCTTCTTTCCCCGTCAAGCTCCCGCTAGTTGTCCACCATGGTCAACTTCACCGTCGGTGCGTCGCCGTCCCGTTCCGCGGCCGGACCCTCTCGGACTCGCGTCCCTCCCTGAGCTCGACCCAGTCGCTGACCTCGCCGCCCTCGCCACGCCATGCAGACGAGATCCGTGGCCTCATGGACAGACCCACGAAGTGCGTCCTCCCACCTGCGACTGTCGCCGAGCCCGTGCGAGGCTCGGAGCGTGTGAACGAGACGGTCGAGCTGACGTTTCCCCTCCCCCTCTCCTCCCACCTCCACCCTCTCGCCCCCGCCCTCGCCATGGCTCGTCGTCGTGCAGCATCCGCAACAGTGCGTCCACCTCGGCTCTCTGCCCCGCACGAGACCCTCGCGCTGACTCCCTGTGCCCTCGCAGTGTCGGTCATCGCCCACGTCGACCACGGCAAGTCGACCCTCACCGACTCGCTCCTGTCCAAGGCCGGCATCATCGCCTCGGCCAAGGCCGGCGACCAGCGCGCGATGGACACCCGCGCCGACGAGCAGGAGCGCGGCATCACCATCAAGTCGACCGCCATCTCGATGTACTTCGAGCTCCCCAAGGAGGACCTTGGTGAGATCAAGCAGAAGAACGACGGTGCGTCCCCTCTTCCCCCCTCAGCTACCATGTCGTCGAGAGCTGCGAGACTGACTCGGTCCCCCTCCTCCTCGCAGGCCACGACTTCCTCATCAACCTGATCGACTCGCCGGGTCACGTCGACTTCTCGTCCGAGGTCACGGCCGCCCTCCGTGTCACCGACGGTGCCCTCGTCGTCGTCGACACGATCGACGGTGTCTGCGTCCAGACCGAGACCGTCCTTCGCCAGGCCCTCGGCGAGCGCATCAAGCCCGTCGTCGTCATCAACAAGGTCGACCGCGCGCTCCTCGAGCTGCAGGTCCAGAAGGAGGACCTGTACCAGACGTTCGCCCGCACGATCGAGTCGGTCAACGTCATCATCTCGACCTACAACGAGGAGGTCCTCGGCGACGTCCAGGTCTACCCCGAGGCCGGCACCGTCGCGTTCGGCTCGGGCCTCCACGGCTGGGCGTTCACCCTCCGCCAGTTCGCCGCTCGCTACGCCAAGAAGTTCGGCGTCTCGAAGGACAAGCTCATGCCCAAGCTCTGGGGCGACAACTACTTCAACCCCAAGACGAAGAAGTGGTCGACCAAGGCGACCGACGCCGACGGCAAGCAGCTCGAGCGCGGCTTCAACATGGTGCGTCCCGCTCTCTCTCTCTCTCGCTCTCGTGTGCACTCCTCGACGAAGACGAGCAGCGTGCTGACACCGAGCTCCCCCCCTCCTCGCAGTTCGTCCTCGACCCGATCTTCCGCATCTTCGACTCGGTCATGAACTTCAAGAAGGACGCCATCCCGGCGCTCCTCGAGAAGCTCGAGATCAACCTCACGTCGGACGAGAAGGACCTCGAGGGCAAGGCGCTCCTTAAGGTCATCATGCGCAAGTTCCTCCCCGCCGGCGACTCGCTCCTCGAGATGATCGTCATCAACCTCCCCTCGCCCGTCACCGCCCAGCGCTACCGCGTCGAGACCCTCTACGAGGGCCCCATGGACGACGAGTGCGCCGTCGCCATCCGCGACTGCGACGCCAAGGGCCCGCTCATGCTCTACGTCTCCAAGATGGTCCCGACCTCGGACAAGGGTCGCTTCTACGCGTTCGGCCGCGTCTTCGCCGGCACGGTCAAGTCGGGCCCTAAGATCCGCATCCAGGGCCCCAACTACGTCCCGGGCAAGAAGGAGGACCTCTTCGTCAAGTCGATCCAGCGCACGGTCCTCATGATGGGCGGCCGCGTCGACCCGCTCGAGGACTGCCCCGCCGGCAACATCGTCGGCCTCGTCGGCGTCGACCAGTTCCTCCTCAAGTCGGGCACCCTCACCACGAGCGAGACGGCGCACAACATGCGCGTCATGAAGTTCTCCGTCTCGCCCGTCGTCCAGGTCGCCGTCGAGGTCAAGAACGCCAACGACCTGCCCAAGCTCGTCGAGGGCCTCAAGCGCCTCAGCAAGTCGGACCCGTGTGTCCAGACCTGGATCTCGGAGACCGGCGAGCACATCGTCGCCGGTGCCGGTGAGCTCCACCTCGAGATCTGCCTCAAGGACCTCGTCGAGGACCACGCCGGCGTCCCGCTCAAGATCTCGGACCCGGTCGTCGGCTACCGCGAGACGGTCCAGGCCGAGTCGTCGATGACGGCGCTCTCCAAGTCGCAGAACAAGCACAACCGTCTCTACGTCAAGGCGCAGCCGGTCGACGAGGAGGTGGCCAAGGCGGTCGAGTCGGGCAAGATCGGCCCGCGCGACGAGTTCAAGGCGCGCGCTCGCATCCTCGCCGACGAGTACGGCTGGGACGTGACCGACGCCCGCAAGATCTGGTGCTTCGGCCCGGACGGCTCGGGCCCCAACTTCCTCGTCGACACGACCAAGGGTGTCCAGTTCCTCTCCGAGATCAAGGACTCGTGCGTTGCCGCCTTCCAGTGGGCGACCAAGGGTGCGTCCCTCTCTCTCTCTCTTCGAGCATCGTCGTCGTCGTCGTCGTCCTGAAGCTGACGCTCGCCCCTTTTCGCCTCGCTCGCAGAGGGTCCCTGCGCCGAGGAGATCATGCGCTGCTCGCGCTACAACATCCTCGACGTCACCCTCCACACCGACGCCATCCACCGCGGTGGTGGACAGCTCATCCCGACCTGCCGCCGTGTCGTCTACGCCGCCTCGCTCCTCGCCGAGCCGGGTCTCCAGGAGCCGGTGTACCAGATCGAGGTCCAGTGCCCCGAGACGGCGCTCGGCGGCATCTACTCGACGCTCAACCGCAAGCGCGGTATGGTCTTCTCGGAGGAGCAGCGCCCGGGCACGCCCATGTACACCGTCAAGGCGTACCTCCCTGTCAACGGTGCGCTCGCCTCTCTCCCTTTCTCACCTCGCCCTCGTCCTCGTTCCCGAGCTGACTCTCCCTTCGTCCCCCTCGCAGAGTCGTTCGGTTTCACGGGCGAGCTCCGCCAGGCGACCGGTGGCCAGGCGTGCGTCCTCCTCCCTCTCTCCCTTCGTCCCCCTCGTCGAGACCTTCATTTGCTGACCCTGTCCTCCCCCTCTCTCGCCTCACAGCTTCCCCCAGATGGTTCGTCCTTCTCTCGGCTCTCTCGCGCAGGCGCAGGGAAAGAGGAGCACGAGCAGGCGTCGTCGGCGTCGGCAGCGCCTCTCGGCGCTCCTCCCTCCCTCCCCTCCCCCTCGCCGTAACGTCGCGCTGACCCTCCTCCCCACTCTTCCTCCCTCGACAGGTCTTCGACCACTGGCAGACGATGCCCGGCGCGATCACCGAGAAGTGCGTCGCCCGTTCCTCCCTCCCTCGCAAAGGAAGAGCGCTCGGGCCTCCTTGGCCTCCCACCTGCGCTCGAGCTTCCTCGCTGACCATCGCACGCTTCTTTCACTTCGCAGGGGCGGCAAGGTCGAGGCGCTCGTCCTCCAGATCCGTCAGCGCAAGGGTCTCAAGCAGGAGATCCCCACGCTCGACCAGTTGTGCGTCTCCCTTCCTCTCTCACCTCTCTCTCCTTGCCCTCGTCCTCGCTTCGGGAGCTTACTCGCCGTCCTCGCGCCCGCAGCTACGACAAGCTCTAAGCTCTTCGTCACCTGCGCATTCCCTCCCCCTTCTCCTTGTGTCGTTCCGCAGTCGTTCCAATGCACAACGGCTCCTGTCGTTTTCGCTGCCTCCTCGTCGCGGTCTTTACGTCTGTGCAAGCGAGAGGAGCTAGAGCGAGAGCGAGCTGTCCAGGCCGGCGCCTTCTCGCGCGAGAGACGACCTCGAGCGAGGTCGAGCTTGGCAGTGAGCGACTGCTTCGTCCGGCCGGCTCTGTTCCTCTCGACCATGCTCTCCGGGCCTCATCGAGTGCATCTCGAGCGAGGCAAAGCGCGTGAAGGCTTGTGAGCTGCGCAGTCGGCGCCGGCGGGCGGGACGAGCAAAGCTAATGCGGAATAGGAACGGCCCGTGTAGCTTTGATTAGCCGAGCCAGGGCTAATGCGGATTAGCCAGGGTCAAGCCGGCCGTTTGTAATGATCTCGCCGGAGCCAATTGGACGGTTTCATCTTGTCCGTCTCGTCCTCTTCTTCGCGCGCCCTCTACACGACAAGGGGACAGCACGCACAGCCAGATCACGCCTCTGGTCAGCACCCTCGGCACCCGCCGTCGCACCGCGCTCGCCACACACCACCACCTCGAGCTCCTCCTCCTCCTCGAGCTTCCTCGATGCTCCCTCGTGCCGCGCGGGCCGCAGCCAGGCGACCTGCAAGGCGCCATGCATCTTCTGCAGCAGTCGACCATCGCGCCCTCGACATCTACACCGCCCATCACGCCGAGCAGGACCGCGCTCTCGCAGGCTCGGACGCCGTCACCAAGTCGACCGCCGCCAGGCGAGGCGAGGCGCTGCGAGGCGACGTGCAGCTTCCTCGAGAGCTTCAAGTCGCGACCAACGCCGTTGTCGATGGTGCGCAGCGATTCCCCCTCGAACCGGCCTGCCCCTCGCCTTAGAGCTCCCGAGCTGACTCCTGGCCTTTTGCCGTGCAGGTCTCGACGACAAGACGATCATCCGCAACACCGCCCTCGACCTCTACGCCCGCCTGAACCGCACCTCGGGCTTCCCGACCTCCGCCCAGTCGCAGAAGGACAAGCAGGACAACAAGGTCAGCTACGACGCCGCCTCGTCCCTCGCCTACCTCGCCGGCCTCATGCCGCAGGTCTACGCCGCCACCCTCCACGTCCTCGACATGACCAAGCAGCGCCTCGAGCTGCTCTCGACCGAGGCGCGACGAGAGGCCGGCGCGCAGGCCGAGCCCTGGCAGCCCGACCGCCTCGTCGACTACGGCAGCGGGACGGGCAGCGCGGCGTGGGCGTTCGAGGTCGTCTGGGGCGTCGAGACGCCCGCAGGAGCGGCGCGCGAGTACGTCGGGCTCGACCCCTCGCGCAGCATGGTCGAGCTGTCGAGCGGGCTCTTCGGCGCCCTCGCTCTTCGCCGCACCGACGACGGCACGTCGACCGGCGCAGCGAGCTCGGCACGTCTAGACGCCAAGGCGCACCAGCTCGCGCTCCCAGCGTCGGCGTCGTCGCTCGCGCGCATGCACCTGTCGCCGAAGGCGAGCGAGCACAAGCGCACGATCGCGCTCGCCGCCTTCTCGCTCGGCGACCTCGCGACGCGCGACAAGCGCAAGGACATGGTGCGCGCCATGTGGGACTCGGGCGCCGAGGTCATCATCGTCATCGACCGCGGCACGCCCGCCGGGAGCAGGACGGTCGTCGAGGCGAGGGAGCAGCTCCTCATGTACGGCCGCAGGGAGGTGACCCGGGCCAAGGGCGTCGTCGAGGTCGAGCTCGATCAAGATCTCGCCGATGCGGGCATGGACGTCCTGCCCGAGGTGGCCGAGGATGTCGAGGTGGATCCAGCGTTGGGCTCGTTCGTCATCGCGCCGGTGCGTCCGCCTCTCCCTCTCGCTGTACATCCTGCACGCAAGATCCTCCAGCTGATTCCCTGCATACCCACAGTGCCCTCACGACGGCGACTGCCCGCTTCACCGAGCGACCAAGGCGTTCTGCCACTTCTCGCAGCGTGTCAAGACGCCCGCCTTCCTCCGCCACACCAAGCACTCGACCCGAGGTGAGGAGGACGCCAAGTTCTCGTACGTCGTCGTCCGTCGAGGTCAACGTCCCGCAGCCTCGCTTCGACAATCGGCCTTTTCCGACCTCCTCGCCGACTTTGAGAAGGTCGGCGCGTCGAGTTCGGCCGGCGAGGCGACCTCGGTCGTCGTCTCGGACGTGAAGACCGAGATCGAGGAGACGGTCGACACGGCGAGCGAGCTGTCGTGGCCTCGACTTGTCGCGGCGCCCAAGAAGCGCTCTGGGCACATCATCCTCGAGGTCTGCGCTTCCTCGGGTGCGTCCTCTCGCTCTCTTCCAGCTTTCAGCCTCGCTCGCCGCTCATACGCTCTCCGTCGCTCGCAGGCGATATCGAGCGGCACACGATCCCCAAGTCGCAGGGGCGCCAACCTTACTACGACGCCCGCAAAGCGTCCTGGGGCGACTCGTTCCCGCACCCGCCCAAAAACGGGCCGCAGCCCTCGCCATCGACCGCACCCTCTCCGTACGACTTGCTCGACGACGCCGCACCGCGCAACAAGTTCGGCGGCGACCCCAAGCAGCGCGGCAAGAAGGCCGAGCGCGAGATGGGCAAGCGGGCGGCAAGGTCGCTGCGTGAGGACGGGCGGCGGGCGAGGGGCGCCAAGCGCGCCGGCGCGAAGGAAGGCGACGACCCTTTTGCAGGCTTCGCACGTGCGGCGTCGGGCGCCGACGGCGTCGTCGACGTGCAGCTCGACTTTGGGCCCGACGGGCGGCTGCGGGCGAGGAGCTAGACTGCGGGCTCTTCCTTGCTAGACTGTCTCTTCACCATGTTGTGTCACACCTATGCAATGAGATCCTCTCTCTAGTCGAGCGTCGTCCAGCAGCGAGAGCCTGGTTCGTACCGAGAGAGGCCGTCGAGCTCGAGGGGCTCGAGGGGCTCGTGCGGTCAGAGCGCGCACGCTCGCGCGCTCGTGGAAGCAGACAAAGCCTGTGCGCATTGCAATTGTGCTCACGCTCCAGACTAGGCACTGCAGCAGAGAGGCAAGCACACAACGTCTCCTCGCTACTGCCTCGAGCCCGCTCTCGGACCCTTTTGCTCCGTCTCGCCCTCCTCGACTCGGCTCGCCGCCAGCGCTTCCCCTCCTTGGCCGGAACTGATGTAGCTCACTCGTCAACGGGCGTCGGGCGAACGACGGCAGCCCGGCCGACACGTCGCCGCCGACTCGTCGACTCGCTCGGCTCGACTCAGGGTCGCTCTCGCACGCTGCTTGCTCTCTCGGCGTGCTCCTCGTCGCAGTGCCCGGCGCAAGGGTCGTAAAGAAGCGCGTGACAGGTACGGAGGGCAAAGAGGGGGAGGAAAGCTACAGACAGAGGGAGGCGGACGACGGACCTGCCGCGCGCACGAGGGGACGAAGAGGAACGAGAACAAAGCGAGGAGGAAAA
>Ga0308170_10003779_pt1 | contig 12230 bp, 14 predicted proteins | sample PhyBR2_2_FD_202136 | JGI IMG/M metagenome (GOLD analysis project Ga0308170, IMG submission 202136) | Phyllosphere microbial communities from UC Gill Tract Community Farm, Albany, California, United States - DLSLSB.R2 | ecosystem: Host-associated > Plants > Phyllosphere > Unclassified | place... | reverse complement strand
GTGCGTCGCAAGAGCCGCTCTCGACTTGCCCGTCCTGTCCCGAGCTGACTCTCACGACTGCGCGCAGGCCGTACACGTTCAAGGTCCCCGAAGAGCTGCCTGGGTGCTCCAAGTGTGCGTCCTCTTTATCCCTCTGCGAGCGAGACGGCCGCAGCTCGCTCGCACGGGCCTGCGTCTCGACCGCCGGCAAGAGCTGACTCTTCCGCCGCCGCAACAGGCCTCTTCTTCTGGTCCTGGTTCAACAAGACGGGCAACCGCGAGATGTACCAGAACGTGCGTCCCACTCTTTCCTCCCCTCGTCGTCCTTGCTGTCCGCTCACTCCCCCTCCTCGCTCGCAGGCGGCCGTCGTCTCGATCAGCGGCACCTCGACCTCTTTCACGGGCCCGCAGGCGTTCCGCATGAACACGTTCGGCGACGGCGTGTGCTCCCTCGTCGCCGAGGAGCCCGTCGTCTTCCCCGCCCCGGGCGCCCAGGTCATCTACGGGTCCGGGTTCGACAAGAGCACGGCCTCGAACGCGCCCGACTGCCCCGACTGGGACAACAACAAGCAGCTGACGGTCACTGGCTCAGGAGACGGCCCCACCGAGGTGCGTCCCCTTCCTTTCTCCTCGTCGGCTGGGCCTCGAGGACACGTGGCTGACCTCGCTCGCCGACTTTCGCGCGCAGGCTCAACCGTCCGGCGGCGCAGCAGGAGGCTCGACGGGAGCATCCAGCTCTGCATCCTCGGCGTCGGGCTCGGCGGCGGCAGGTGCGACGGGCGGCAAGTCGGACCAGGACGACGTCGCCAAGTCGACCTCGTCCGGCGGCGCGGGCTCGGCGGGCGCTACGAGCGGCGGCGGTGCGGGCGGTGCCGCCGGGAGCACGAGCTCGGGAGCAGCGAGTGCAGCTCAGACGGGCGGCGCAGCTGCAGGAGCCGGCGCAGGCGGCGACGACGGAGCCCCTGCGACAGGCTCGAGCGGCGCAGGCTCGGGCTCGTCCTCCTCGTCGGCCGGCGGCTCGGGCGACTCGTCCTCTTCGTCGACCGACAAGGAGTTCATGCTGTTCGCCGGCGGCGCAGTCGCGCTCGTCATCGTCGCTGGCGTCGTCGTCTTCCTCGCGCACCGCAACCTGTCGTCGGCGCCGACGTCGTCGAGCCGAGCAAGGCGTCACGGTCGCAGCCGGCGCGTCTCGAGCAGCGACAGCTCGGGCTCGTCGTACGCCGATCGGCGACGGAGAGGAGGGCGGCAGAGCCGGCGAGGGAGGAGAAAGTACCGCGACGAGGAGAAGGACTCGTCGAGTTCGGACGATTGAGCGGGGCGTAGACACTCTGCATCGTGCGCGCGCTGCTATTCGTGCGAGTGTGAGCCTAGAGAGCGTGCGACAGTCGCCCGAACTTGACGCGTTCTGTTCATCGGCTGCGGAGGACGAGAATGCGGGGAGAGGGGCGCGAGGAGAGGCGGCGCCTTGGTCCTCCATCACGCCCCTCACGACGCTCGATCACGCCTAGCGAGTGAGCAGCGGCTACTAGCAACCCACTGCGAGCAGCGCGCACCTCGACAGCGCTTCCCTCGCCCCGCCTCGCGTCCATCAACATCGACTCGCCGTCCGTCTTCTCGCCCACCCTCTCGCGCCGCGCCTGAGCCTGAGCCGAGGGGCACAGCAGCGCTACACCCATCATGTTCTCCTCATCGCGGCCCTCGACCTCGTCCCTGTCGTCCGCCAAACCCCGTACTCGCGCCAACACCCTCACCTCGCCCGTCGCTCCCCCGCCCGCTTCGACAGCACCAGCGACGAGCCTCAGCCCGAGCCTGTCGCGCTCGTACCGCCAGCCGATCGGCACCGGCTCGCTGCGCCGCCAGCAGCAGCAGCTGGGCGCGAGCCACGGCCGCAGTCGGTCCCTCGGCGACGCCGGTTCTCCGCTCAGCGCGAGTGCGAGCTCTGCCGGTGGGAGGCGGCGCGCCGTGTTCTGCGACGTCGTAGTCGATGATCTGGAGCTCGGAGAGAACGGCGAGGTGGTCTATCCCGTCGGTGCGTCTGCTTCTCCTCCCTCCCCTCCTCGCTCGGCTCAGGTCTGACGCTGACTCCTCTCGTCTGGCTCTGCAGGTCTGTCCGGCGCCTTCCTCAACACGCTCGGCGCGCCTATCCGCTCAAGACCGTCCGACACGGCCGACCGCCGACCGTCGCGCCCGCCCACGCCGGCCAAGCCGGGCAAGATCGACTACGACCGCGTCCGGCAGAGCCTGCACGAGCTGTGGGCGACCGAGGAGTCGTACCTGCGCAAGATCTCGAGCCTACAAAGGGTGCGTCCCCTTCACAGCGAGTCTCTCGCTGTCGGGCCCTCGCTAACTCGTGCTTCCTCCCTCGCAGGACTACGCCGCTCCGCTGCGGGACTTCGCCAAGAGCCGCTCAACCGCCATCGTCCCGCTCTTCGAGGCCAATCACCTCTTCGTCAACATCGACGAGCTCGTCCCGCTCGCCGCCGCCTTCGAGGCCGACCTGCGAGTCGTCGTTGGGCGGTCGCAGCGCGACAAGGCGAGCTTGCCGACCGGCTTCGGCGAGGTCATTCTGCATCATGTGCGTCCCCTCCTCCCCACCTACCTTCTGCACGTCCATGCTCGTGTGCTGACTCCTTTTCCTCGCAGATCGAGCGCATGCAGAACCCGTACAAGGTCTGGCTGTCGAACGTTCGGGCCGTCGAGATGATCCGCAGCGAGCTCGACCGGTCCAACTCGTCGTTCCGCGAGTTTATCGAGCGCACCCAGATCGTCAGCCGCGAGATGGCGCAGACGAGCGGCGGGTTCAAGGAGTTCCTCGCCGAGCCGCACCAGCGCATCGCTCGGTACCGCCTCATGCTCGACCGTGCGTCCCCTTCTCGCCCTGTCCGCCTCTTCTTAGTCGCTCGCGCTCGAAATGGCTGACTCTTATCCCCTCGCAGCCATCGTCTCGTCTCTCCCGCAGGACGACCCGAACGTCGACAAGCTCCAGGCCGCCATCGAGCTCCTCAGCGCCGTCTGCTCGATGGAGGTCGACGACGCGACTAAGCGCGCCGCCGTCTTCTGGGCCCTCGGCGAGGCGGTCGACGGCCTGCCCGGCGCCCTCGTCGGCTTCGACCGCCACTTCGTCGACGCCATCGACGTTGACGAGGTGTTCGAGGTGTCGGACCCGCGCACGACGACCGAGACGCTGCGCTGCACCCTGTGGCTCTTCTCGGACCGCCTCCTCATCACCAAGCGTCCGAGGGGAGGCCGCACGGGCAAGGCGCAGGCCGGCCTCGACGACCTCGACCGCCTCGTCCAGCTGTACGAGACGTCGCACCTGAGCTCGTCCGAGGCGAGCCTCCTCGGGTCGCCCAAGCGCCTGCGCAAGGGCGTCCTCGCCTACCGCGGCCTGCTCAACCTCGCCGAGGTCGTCGCCGTCGACCTCGGCTCGAGCAGCTCGAGCGACGTCATCCACGAGCTCGGCCTCCTCCTCGACGACCCGCCGATGGACCAGACGTCGCGGTGGAACGGCCGGCCGTCGCGGCGGTACGTCGTCGCCGAGACGTACGCGGTCGAGCAGCGCGTGCGGGAGAAGGACCGCTTCCTCGCGAGCTTCGGCGAGACGGTCCTGCAGCAGAAGCTCAAGGACGGCGCGAGGGCGGCGTACAAGGGCCGGCTGAAGGTGGACGAGACGGGCACGAGCGAGGTGTACTGGGCGCTGTGGGACAGGAGGGCGTACGAGGCTCTGCGGGGGATTCAGAAGGTCCGTCTCCCTCTCCCTCCTTCTCCTCCCTCTCCCCCCGCTCAGGACCTCACCTTTCCCTCTCCTGCAGGGCAAGCTCGCGATGCACCTCGTCGAGACTCGGCGAGCGTCGCAGCTGCCGACGTCCGGGCTGCGGCCCAACGTCTCGGTCCGCGTCACGCCGCTCAACGGCTCGAGCACCTGCTCCTTCGAGGTCTCGACCAAGGACGCCGCCAGCGGCACCGCCGAGAACATCGCCATGGACCGCATCCCGCCCGCCATCGTCGAACTCGGTGCGTCCCTCTCTCGCCGCTCGCGCGCTGTCGAGCTCGACTAACGCACTCGGACCTGCAGGCTCAAGCTTCGGCCTCTACTCGTTCCCGATCCTGCGCCCTATCTCGGACCTCAGCCGCAGCCGCCCTCGTTCGGCCCTCCTCAGCGTCGTCGACCTGTTCACGAGCGGCGGCGGCCTCAAGCGCGGCAACTCGACAACGAGCCGCGGCTCGAGCTCGGCGACGACGACGGTCGACACGCCGCGCTTCTCCGACTCGCACACGCCACGCTTCTCGACGCCGACCTCGCCCCAGACGTCACTCTCGCAGTCGCACCGGCGGCGGCTCAGCAAGAAGTCGGCGCCCGACCTGTACGCCTCGCAGTCGGCATCCCGTTCGACCAACTCGGTCAGCACTGCACTGCCGCAGAGCGACTCGAGCCCGTACGACGGTCTCGCCGACCTCGGCAGCGCTCCCTCTGTCGAGCGTGCGTCCACGCCTCCTCTGGCCAAGCCTCATGACCGTAAACTGACGCTCCTTGCCTGCAGCTCTCTCCACTCGCTCCCGCACCCGCCCTCGCCGCTCCATCTCCCTCCCTCCGCCCATGTCGACCGATCAGGTCTCGGCGACTCCGACTACGGCCGCAGCCCCGACGGCGGTCGCCGAAGCGCTCGAGGACGCCATCGAGAACGACGCCACGATGGACTCGATCTTCGACTCGCCGAGGCGTCCCCGCCTCGACCTCGAGGCGCCCGACACGTCGCCGATGGCATATCGAGTACCCGAGCGCAACTTGTCTCGCCGCCGCATGATCGGTCCGCGCGACATGCGCTCGCCGGCTGCGGTGCGCAGCTTCGAGGACTCGTCGCCGGCCCACCTCCCCTTCGCTCGAGAGCGCTCGCCGACGCCGGTCCACCATCCTCACGTGTTCGACAACTCGGCGGCGACGTACCGCTCCTCGCCATCGTACTCGGACGCCGGCGACGTCAGCTTCGAGTCGCAGGCCAGCTCGACCAGTGCCGCCTCGAAGCGTCCTCGGCCGCTCGTCGAGGCGTCGCCTCGCCCTACGCCCGCCAAGAAGGTCGCCTCGCTCGTCGGCTCGAGCACAGGGCCTCGTGCGCCGCCGCCGCTGCAGCCCGACCTGTTCGGCAGCGCGCGCAAGTCGTCGGGCGGCTCGCTCCTCTCGCAGCGACTCGTCACCTCGTCCTCGAGCATCCTCAACCGGGCTCGCCCGACCAGCAGGCGCATCGCGAGCGGTGCGTCGACGGTGCGCGGCCCGGCAACGCCGCCTCGAGACGTCGACTCGCCCGACGTCTTCTCGTCGCCCGCACCACCGCCGACGGCAAGCTTGCGCGAGGACGCAGCGATGGCTGAGGTGCGTCCCTTCCCTCTCACCCCTCGACATTGCGAACAGCCCCTGACGAACACTACGCCGCAGCTCGACCAGCAGCCGTTCTACCGCCTGCGCAAGCACGTCGACGACATGCGCCTCAAGCTCGCCCGCGAGGTCGCCGACGACAAGGAGAACGACCACTTCGTCTCGCCGACAGCCTTGACGCGCTCGCCGCAGACCCGCAACGTCTTTGTGCGTCCTCCTCGCTGTCTCCTCGCGTTGTCCGCCCCCTGACGAGCTCTCTCTCTCGCTCGCAGGGCAAGACCATCTTCGGCTCCGAGCCCGCCTTCTCCTCGCCGCAGACCCGCCTCTCGAGCGCGACCAAGGCCTTCACGCCCGTCTCGGAGAGCCGCCCTCGCGCTCGCCACCTCGACAAGCACGTCCTCGCCGAGTGGACCCGCAAGCTCGCCGAGCTCGTCGACGACGCCGAGGCCGCCGCCGCAACTGCAGCCTCTAAGCCTCGTTCGCCGCTTGATGGCGGCGGGAATGCGCTCGAGCTAGCTATGCTCGAGCAGGAGCGGGACCTGCTCGCCGCCGAGCTCATCGAGATCAAGGACGAGGTCAAGAAGGTCCGTCGCCCTGTTCTCCTGCACCGCCTCGCCTCGCAAGCAGTACTTCAGCTGATGCCTCTCATGTGTAGATGCAGAACGAGCTCGGCGCGTCGAAGGAGGCGCACGAGGCCAAGGCGGCGCTCGAGTCGGCTCTCGCGTCGGCGCACATGGAGATCGCCAACCTGCGTCAGGCGTACGGTGACATCTGCGGCGAGGCCAACACCCTGCTCGAAGTACGTGTCTTTCGCTCGGCCGAGCCCTCAAGATGACGCTGATCCGCTCGCTCCCCCGCCCGCAGGACTTCAACATGGCTCTCGAGGAGGGTGCGTCCTGCTCTTCCTCACTCCTTTCTCCCTCATCCGCCCGACGTCGTGTTGACGCCCTTCCCTCGACGTCTCGCAGTCACTCTCGCCGCTCAAGCCGAGCCGACCGCCACGGGCGAGTACGTCGACCTCACCGACCAGGTCCGAGCGTCCAAGTCGGCCCAGTTCCAGGCCGAGCACGACCTGCGCGCGTACCGCCGTTCCGTCCAGTCCGACCTCGAGGCCAAGGTGCGTGTCGAGGAGGAGAATGCGCAGCTGCGAGAGCTGTGCAGGAGGCACGGCCTGCTCGTCTAGCGCGCGCGCCGGTCGTCCTCGCCGAGACCGCCTCCGTCACCTCTTCGTCGTCGTTGGAGCTTGTCTATCCGTGTACTGTCTTTTGTAGCATCACTCGCTCTGCACCTAGCTGTCTTTCGTCGAGCACGGAGAGCATCGAGAGCGAGTCTCGGACTGCGCTGCGCTTCCTCAAGGCCTCACTGTGCCTCGGCGGCTCGACGTCGCACGAGCGTCATTTCTCGCTCTCGCCCAGCTCTTTTGCTCGAGCACGCCGTCAAGGAGCATCGACAAGCAATGCCGAGCAAAAGAGCAGGAGAAGGCGAGAGCGACTGGCAAAAAGCGATCCGCGCTGGATGGCATCATAGCAAGAGATTGGCGAACGAGGCTAAGCTCGACGCACGGTTGTGGATTTTAGTTTGCAATAAGCAATAGGAAGCGTCTCGGTTGTTAACCTCACTGACTACCTCGCGTGCCCGTGCACAAAGATAGCCCGGGACGATCCGGGTCGGTATGGCCATCTGACAAAGGAAAGTGCCACTTTGTCAAACGACGCCACACGCACTTCAGCCCCTCTCTGCCGGACTTCCTCGCCGCTCTCGCTCGAGTCGGTGCAGCTTGCACGGCTAGGCATCTCGAGCTATTCCGGCTGCACGTCCACCAGCGCCGCCGAGCCGAGAAGAGGTCGAGGCGACCGTGCAGCAGCGGAAAGGCGCATTCCGGACCTCGCGCTCGCTCATTATTGCTCGTGAGACGACGTTACGGAGCACGTTACAGGCACAACAGTGACGAGAGAGCACGATCTACATCGAGAGCTAAGCAAGAAAGTCGGAGAGCCGCTTGGTGACCCGGACGGCGTTCGAGAAGCCCTCGTGGAAGCGGTAATGAGCTTGGCGAACGCGCTTTGGCTGCGGCGGTGCGAGAGAGGTACCGTCGGCATGCACTGCGTAGCAGGGAAGGGTCAAGTCAGCGTCGGCGCGACGGAGAGGGAGAGCAGCGACTGAACGCACCTTCGCTCTCGAGCACGGCGGCGCTCGCGAGGATGGCGCGCCCGAAGAAGTCGACGGCCTGCTTCGTCGACGTTGGCGCCGTTGCAGCCTTTGCAGGGTCGCTGCGTGCAGAGGAGGGAGCGAGAGAGTCAGGACCTGGGTCGGACGAGGAGGGGAAGGACGGGCGGGACGCACGCTTTGTAGGCGTCGAGGATCTCGGTCGCGCTCTTGGTGCCGGCCTTGCTGCCGTCGCCACGACGAAGAAGCTCCTGGTCGATCTGTAAGAAGAGCTCGGAGTCAGCACGAACGACAGGCGCACGCGGAAAGCGAGAGAGAGAGAGAGAGCTCGCACGGACCTCGCGGTTGATCATCTGGCGCACGGCGAAGCGACCCGGCGCGATGTCGGTCGGCCGCTTGCCCTCGTAGTGCACGAAGACGTCGATGGGCCTGCACGAGAGGGAGGAGGGAAGAGGTGAGCTCGAGCGGTGACGGCGACGCTCGGGAGCCGAGGGAGGGACGCACGGGTCGAGCTTAAACGAGAGCTGGCCGTCCTCGCTCTTGTCCAGAACGAAGGCAAGCTTGGTCGTGATCATCGTGTTGACGAGGCGCAGCAGGCGGGCGCGCTCGTCGTTCTTGACGACCTGGCTGTTGACCTGCGAGGCGGACGAAGAGCGTGAGCCGCAGCTCGACGAGCCGTCGACACGCAGAACCGTCTCCGTCGACGCGAGAAGCTGATCGAGAGAAACCGGACGCACAGGCTTGAGGTCGGGCGCGACGATGCGGTTGAGGAGCGGAAGGAGCTCGGCGATGACGTTGGTGCCTGTGAAGAGCGTCTTGAGGTGGTGCGGCATGTTCTGCGTGAAGGCCTCGGCGACCTCTTGGTGGGCGGTGCGCTGCAGGTACATCTGTGCGACGAGGGGGAGGTGCATCAGGCCGAGGAACGGCGGGAGAGGCTGTACGGCGAGGGCGAAGACGCACCTCGTAGTCGGTCTTCGGCAGCTCGACGTGCTTGGGCGTCTGGCTGCTGAAGAGCGGGTACCACGCGACGAACGAGTAGGGCACGTAGGCGAGGAGCTCGTACTCGCGCTCGGCGCGCAGGCGGCTGTCGATGCGGTCGTACAGATGGATCCAGTCGAGCGCGTCGCTGATGCGCCCGAACGCCTCGTTGTTGACGCCCGTCGCCGACAAGTAGTTTTCGAAGCAGCCTGCGAGCGAGAAATGGAGTCAGGCCATGAGGGCGAGGCGGCGGGCTTCGGCAGAAGGACGGGGAGGAGGACGAGAGGGACGCACCCTGCGCGATCTTCTCGTACTCGCCGCTCGTCTGCACGTCGGTCACGATGCGGGACATGTAGCGCTCGTCCGAGCCGATGCCCGTGCCGGCCTGGAGGCCGCGCTTGCGCTGCGGCTTCTTGAAGAGCCGGTCGAGGACCTGGCTCGCCGACGTGCCCGTGTCCTTCTTGCCGAGCGACGAGCTGCGGATCGCCGACTCGTCGACGACCGAGCCGTTGCGCTTGATGAACTGTGGGCGACAGCGAAGGGCAGGAGAGCGTCAGGATCGGGCCCGTGAGGGAGAGAAGCGGCGAGGAGGAAGGTCGACGCGCCTGCAGGGTGTTGAGGCAGCTGCGCAGGTCGCCCTCGGCCGTGTCGACGAGCAGCGACAGGTGCTTGCTCTCGGTTGAGAGCTCCTCCGAGTCGCAGATGGTGCGCAGCCGCTTCGTGAGCATGGCGCTTGTCGGCGGCGAGAAGCGGACGATCTTGGCGAGGGGGCGCAAGGGGCGAAGGGTCGGGGCGTAGCTGCAGCACGACGTCGCTCGGCGTCAGTATTGCTTCTCGGAGAAGTGAGGAGGACGAGAGGAGAGACAGGGACGCACAGGTCGTTGCAGATGCAGATGATGGGCCTCAACAGCGGGCGCTGGTGCTTGGCCTTGCCCTTCTCTGCGAGCGAAGACATCAACGTCGAGTCAGCTCACCTATCTAGAGCCGAGCAGCAGAGTAGGAGAGGGAGGTGAACGTACTCGGGCGCTTGAGGGAGCTGCCGTCCGTGACGAGCTTGACGAGCATCTTGACGAAGCTCTGCGCGAGTAGGACTGAGTCAGCAGGCGCAAAGGCAACAACACGTCGCTGAGCAGAGCTTCGGTTCTGGAGGGAGGGAATGAGAGAGCGGGCGAGGACGCACCGAGTCTCCTCCCGCCGCGGCGCCGTCGACCTCGTCGATGATGACGCACGTCGGCCTCGTCCTGCCGTCCTCCCTCTCCCTGTCGCGCCCCTTGCCTTTGCCCTCGGGCACGCCGAGCGTGAGCGCCTGCGAGTCGAGCGCGTTGCGGATGCGGTGCTCGACGATGCCGCCCGTGCGCTCGTCCGACGCGTTGATCTCGAGGACCTGGTACCCGGCTTGGCGCGCGAGGACGTGCGCGAGCGTCGTCTTGCCGAGACCTGGAGGGCCCGAGAGGAGGAGGACCTGCAAGGGGAGGGAGAGGCGAGAGCGAGGCGGCAGAGGAGGACGAGGAGGGAAGGGCGAGTCAGTCTCGGCGGGCGGGCAGGGAAAGCAGACGAGGCGAGCGAAGCTGTACCTTCTCTTGCGGACGACCGTAAGGATCGGGTGCCTGCAGATCGAGAGAGAGACGAGCTCTGAGTCAGCTCGAGATGGGGAGGGTCCGTGCCCGAGCGAGTCGACGCACCGCCTCCTCGAAGCCCTCGCCGCCAGCTCCTGCTCCACCGCCGCCGAATCCGCCCTTCTCGCCCTCCCTCGCGCGCTTGTTGCGCCGGTCGCGCTTGAGCTCGGCGGCGCCGTTCGTCTTGCTTGTGCCCTTGAAAACGCACAGGTCCCACTCCTTGAGCCAGAGGAGGGCGGTGCGGTGGACGCGCTGCGCACGAGACGGGACAGGGTCAGCATCGAGAAGTGTTGCAGGCGCGATTGAGAGCCTCGAGGTGCGGAGCAGGGAAGGGTGGAAGAGGATGGGGACGAGGAGGGGGGAGGTCCGGACGCACCTCGTCGCCAAGCAAGTCGACGAAGCGCTTGGGCCGGTAGCGGTCCGTCCAGAGCTCGGTCTCGACGACTGCTGCTGCGCGAGTGGCGATGATCGGGTTGGCGCTGCGGGCGACGAGAGGAGAGGGCCGTGCGGGTCAGCTCGCGCTCAGGTCGATGGCGGACGTCGCGCCGAGACGAACGCAGGGCAAAAGGGCTCGAGAGGAAGAGGGAGGAGGACGCACGCGTCGGCCTGCTGCTGCTTCTTGGCGATGGCGGCGTCCTGCTCGATGCTGCGCAGGATGTCGACGTAGGGCTCGGCGAGCATGCTGGCGGCGAGCTGCTCGAGCGCGACCGATTCCTGCTTCTGCGGGCGCGCGAGAGGATGTGCATGCACTGTGAGCTTGTGAATTTCGTGCAGCTGGTCGCTCGAGGCCGAGCAAGAGCGAAAGGGGACGCACCTTGGTCACCCCGGTCGCCCTCCAGCTCTCGAGCTTCTTGCGCCGCTTGAACACGAGCTGCTTGCCGTCGAGTGTCGTCGCCTGGACGGGCGCCGCCTCGATGTAGCCCGGCGGGATGGTCGACAGGTTGAGGGACGAGACGGGGCCGAAGCGCGAGGTGTAGTCGTGCGAGTGCGTCGCGGCGCCGGCGAGGCCTGCGGCGCGAGGTGCGGGAGCTGCGCGGGTCTCGATGTCAGCTGTCGATCACGGAGAGGCTCCGAGATGGGCGAGAGGGACGCACCTCGGCTCAGGAGAGACTCGGCTGCGCTGCCTTCCTCGCCGACCGCGCCAAACTCGTCGTCCTCCTCGAGGAGCATGCGGCTCTTGCCCTTGCGGTCGCCCGTCGGTGCTGCCGACGTAGTGCTGGCGGTCTTCTGCACCCCGGCAGCGCCCTTGCCGAGCGAAGTGGTGCCCGCGCCGCGAGTGTCGCCGTCGCGGCGAGAGCTGGCCTCGCGCTCCTGGGCCTCGATCTCGCGCAGGACGTCCATGTCGACATCGTCGCCCTCGTCGTCGAGCATCAGGGCGGCACGCTCTGCGGCATCGGCCTCTGCGGCGGCCTCGAGGGCGGCCCAGTCGTCGTCGTCGTCGTCGGCGGGCGGAGGGGGAGCCGAGGCGAAGGCGGAGCGCTTGGAGCCCGGGGGCGAGGGGCGGCGGAAGGGTGGAGGGCGGTTGAGCTCTGCCAGAGCAGTCATGGCGGCTGTAGCGAGGCGAGGAGCGAGAGTGTCGAGCGAGAGCCGAGCGCGTTCGTTCGCGCCGACGACGCGACCACCTCCGCGCGCCGCCAGCAGAGAGCGCCTCCCAGCTCGTACAGAGAGCTGTTGTAGGAACCGTAGGGCGCATCATGCCATCGTACGCCTCTCTGCAGCTTGGCATACCCGCAGGAGCGGACGAGGCGAGACGATGGCTGCGCACCGCCTCCTCGCTCCAGCTCGCCCTCGCTCCCGCTCTCACAGCACCCTCGAGCCCAGCTGCTCGACCGACTAGATCAACCGCAGGCCGTCCGTTGCGCCACCGAGTCAACGCGGCCCAGCCAGCACCTCGACAGCGTCGTCGCCCGCCGCCCCGCCCCTTGCCATCTCGCCACAGCTCCACCTCGCCTGCGCACACCACTTGCGCACGATCAAGTAGCCCGACATGCAGCCACGAGCCCTACTTGGCGCAGCGACCGCCCGCCGCACCTGTCGAGCCCTGTCGACCAGCCGCGCCGCCTCTCAAGCCTCCACCTCGGCGGCCGCCCCACCTCCCGACTCTCGCAACGACTCGTCCG
>Ga0308170_10003776_pt1 | contig 12237 bp, 12 predicted proteins | sample PhyBR2_2_FD_202136 | JGI IMG/M metagenome (GOLD analysis project Ga0308170, IMG submission 202136) | Phyllosphere microbial communities from UC Gill Tract Community Farm, Albany, California, United States - DLSLSB.R2 | ecosystem: Host-associated > Plants > Phyllosphere > Unclassified | place... | reverse complement strand
GCCGCCGCCGTGTACATCCTCAAGACGCCGTGCCTCTGGGCCATGGCGCCGCCCATCTTCGACGGCCCGACCGTCTTCAAGCCCTCGACGACCTACTACGAGCGCGCCAAGGCCTATATCGCCGCAGGAGACGAGTGCGTCCATCTCTCTCGCCGTCTCGACCCGCATCAGCGAGTCGTGCGCTGACGGTCCGAGCGCCGCGCGCAGCACCTACGAGAGCTTCTTCTGGCGCTTCCTCGACTCGAACCTCAATCTCATCAACCCCGCAGACGAGCGGTGGTGGCTGACGGGCGACACTCGAGCTCCTGGGTCGCCGATGCCGTGGAACCGTGCGTCCTCCCTCTCCCTCCGCTCGCGCTCTCCTTGCCGGTGGACCCTCTCTGACGCTCCTCTCTCGCTCGCAGGCGGCATGATGATGATGCACGGCTACCTGCGCCTCGCCGCTGCGCACGAGACCGAGGCGGCGTTCGACGCCAACCTCACGGCCTACTACGACGCCGTCTCGCGCTCCCACATCTTCAACTTCGTCACGGACCTCAACCAGACCAAGGCCGTGCGCGACGGCGTCACGACGTTCGAGTGGGACTACAGCTTTGGCGAGGACCACACCGAGGAGAGCCAGGGCGTGCATGCTTAGTGCGTCGTCGTCCTCCCTCCTCCTTGCCTGCTCAGCTCGACAGCGCCTGACCTTCCTACCCTCTTCCTCCCTCGCCGCAGCTACGACATTTGGGTGCGGCATCCCTGTCTCTCTCCCTCGTGTTGTACTCTGCACGCCGTACACTTGCCGAGCGCGCCTCGAGCTCGACTGGCTTCAGGTCACCGAGCAGGGGCTGACTCCGCCACCCTCTCCCGCTCACGCAGGGCTCGTGGATCGGCTGGCAGCGCAACTCGGCCGTCTTCGGCTTGTCCAACTTCATCGGCACGACGTTCGCGCAGACGTTCCAGAGCACGATCTCGTTCGGGAACGGCTCTTTCGCCGGCCTCGTCACGGGCTCGTCGTCGACCAAGGCGTACACGATCAACCGGCTCTACGGCGGCTGGTCGTTCTACGCGCTGTGGCTGCCCGAGTGGTACGACACGATCGCGACGGCCAATGTCGAGGCGGGCTTCAGTGGCAGGACCTGGCTCGCGATTCCTCTTCGTGCGTCCCTTTCTCTCCTTCCTTCTCTCACTCCCTGCTCCTGCGTACACTCTGAGTGACTCTTCGCCGACGCACAGTGTGGACCAAGCACGCCCTCGCCCTGAACGACGTCACGTTCTGGTCGGGCCGCTTCTCCTCTGGCTTCGGCGCCATCGTTGGCACCGAGGAAGGCGGCGGCGCCTCGTCTTCTCGACCTGCAGGGTCGTACAGCGGCACTGGGAGGACGAGCCCGAGCGTCGCGGCGCCTTTGCTCGTCGCCGTCGTCGTCGCGCTCGGGCTCGCGAACGCACGGACCTGAGCTCTCCTTCTCTCCCTCTCGCCCCTTCCCCCCTCCCTGTACCACTCTGCATCTCCTCGCGCTCTCTTTGCACCTTCTCGTCGCATCTACAGGCCCTCTCGTCGTTGTGCTCGCCCTGCATTGCACTCTCTTCCGCCGTCGACTCGCTGTGTCTCGACGCTCCGAGTCATTGCAGCCTCGGCGAGAGCTCTTTCGTCGCTTGCGCTCGGCAGTAGAGTCTCTGTGTAGCCTATAGTCACCCTACAGACGGGCTGAGCTGGGCTTGAGCGAGCTCTCTGCGGCAAAGCGCACGGGGACGAGCGGAGCAGCCAAGTCCACCTCCGCACGGCGACAGGGCGACCTGTCTGAGATGGTACAGGCATATGAGACTATACGGCAGGCTGTGGCGGTCCCGCCTGGTCCACAAGCGAGAGAGAGTCAAGCTTCGTCGAGTGCGGCTCATCGCCTCAAGGCGAGGTTCGGACAGCTCTCCTCCTCTACCACAGCGACTTGCGCCAGTCGTTCACCTCGCACTCTCCAGCACAGTACCAGGAGATTCGCTCGCACCCCTCTCTGTCCAACCACGCGCTGCACTCGCCCATCCCTCAGCAGCTCGCCCCGCCCTCCTCGAACTCGGCGTTGCCCCACCTCCGCCTCTCGACGCACGCCTATCGACCGCGCCATGGTCCGCCTGCGCCGCCCTTCGCTCCCGACCTCGGTCCTCCCCAAGCTCGGTCGCTCCCTGTCGGGCGAGCTCACCACCGACCGCCTCCTCACCCTCCTCGCCCACCTCCGCCTCCTGTACGCCGCACCACCACAAGACGGCGCCGCTCATCCGGACGAGGAGACGGTCCAGGACTGGCCCTACTCGCGCGAGGTCGAGGAGGACGACGGCGTCGACCCGCTCCATGCGCACGATGCCTTTGAACGCACATGGGCCGTCAACTGGCTCAACCTCGTCGTCAAGCGCGGCGAGGGGTGGATGGCCGAGGCGGACGAGATGGGCGACGAGGGCGAGAAGGAGGTGCGGGCGAGGATCGTCGACGAGGCGGCGCAGCTCGTGTCGCTCATGTCGGCGACGTCCGGTGCGTCCTCGCGCTTCTCCTCCTCGCTCGCCGCGCATCTCGAGCTGACGCCTGTCTCTCGCTCGCAGAGGGCGGCTCCATCCTTCGTCCACTCCTCCTCCCAACCTGCCTCGCCGACGCCAACCCGCAAACCGAGCCCCTCCTCATCACGCTCAACGACGGCCTCCCCTCGTCGCTCGACCCGACCTCGGTCGGCCTCCAGTCGTGGGGCTCGTCCATAATCCTCGCCCGCATGATCGCCCTCGACCCGCTCACGTTCGGCCTCGGCCTGCCCGGGCACCGCGCGCTCGAGCTCGGCGCCGGCACGGGCCTGCTCTCGCTCGTGTGGAAGGGCATGAGCGAGCGGCTCGGCGCGCCGAGCGAGGTCTTCGCGACCGACTACCACGAGGCCGTCCTCGACAACCTCAAGCGCAACGTCGAGGCCAACTCGGCCGCCATCACGCCCATCACGTCGCCGGCGGGCTCGCCCTACATCAACCCGGCCGACTCGTCGACGAACGTGTCGAGCCTGGCGTCGTCGTCGTCGTCGCTCCCGGTCCAGGCGCACAAGCTCGACTGGTCGGCCGTGCACTCGTCGCGCGCGTTCGCCGCCGCGTCGAGCCGAGGCCAGCCCGTCACGATCAGCATGCCGCCGCCGTTCGACAAGCCGTTCCACACGCTCCTCGCGGCCGACGTCGTGTACGGGCCCGAGCACGCCCAGTGGCTCAAGAGCTGCGTCGAGCAGTTCCTCGTCAAGCCCGACAGCCCCGAGGCGCAGGGCCAGGTCGCGCACGATGCGGCCGAGGCGGTCCCGACGAGCTCGATCGCGTCGCTGTCGCTCGAGGACACGCAGGACAAGGCCGTGCCGATCCCGACCCGGCCCGCGCTGCACTCGACCGAGTCGACGGCGGTCGAGGACGGCGCGCCGACGCACACGGCCAAGACGACGTCGACGAGCGGCGGCGGCGGCGGCGGCGGCGGCGGCGCGGCGCGCGGCGAGTACAGCCCGGCGTTCCACCTGATCGTGCCGCTGCGGCCGACGCACGTCGAGGCGATCGCGAGCATCAAGGACGTGTTCCCGCGCAAGGAGGACCTGGCGCCGAGGAGGGACGGCGAGCCGTGGCGGGTCGCGGTCGAGAGCGTGACCGAGATTGAGCGGGTCAAGGGAGTTGGGAGGGCCGACGAGGAGAATTACCGGCTGTACAGGATTGCGTTTGCTTAGCTGTTGCTGCACTCGATGACCGTATCGCACTCTGCCTGCTGCGAGACAAAGTTGATCAAGAGGCCGGCGCCGCTCGAGGAGGAGGACGAGGCGGCGTTGGCCTCGCTTGCACACCCTCGCTCGCTCGAACCGCCTCCGAGTGCTGCACCAGACCCTCGAGTACACCCTACAAGCGTTCTCGAGCCGCCCGCGCCCCCCTCCACGCGCCGACGACCTCGCCTCGCCTTCATCAAACAACCGCCTCGCCCACCTCCCGCCCTCGCCCTCACACCACGCGCACAAGCGCCAGTCGCGCTCCAACATGGACGCAAAGGCCGCACTCGACGCCACCTCGACCGAGGAGTCGCTCTCGGCCCTGTCGACCCAACTCGTCTCGCTCGGCTACCTCTCGCGCCCGCTCGACCTCTCGACCCTCTTCCTCTCGCCCGCCCTCCCCTCCCAACCCTCGGCCAAGGCCCTCAAGCGTCACCACGACCTCCTCGTCCTTCAGGCGCGCGCCCGCGAGCAGATCGCAAAGTGCCTCTGGGGCATGCTCGACCAGCGCCAGAGCGAGCGCGACGTCATGCAGGACTTGCTCGCCGCCGAGGCAAAGGCCGCCGAGGAGGCCGAGCGCGAGCACAAGGCGCGCGAGCGGGCAGAGCGCGAGCGCGAGGCGATTGCGAGGGACCTCGAGGCCGAGCGGGCAAAGACCAAGTGCGTCCCGGCCCTCCCTCTGCGCCTCTCCTGCCTCGGTGCACCAAGCTGACTCTACACCGTGCTCGCAGGGAACTCGAGACCAAGCTCAAGGCGGAGCAGGAGCGGCACCGTCACGCGCGCGAGGAGCTCGGCAAGACCAAGAACGCGCTCCAGTTCGTCAAGACGCAGGCCACGGTGCGTCGAGCTTCCTCCAGGTCTCGGCTGAGCATCGATCACTCGCACGAGCAACTTCTGACGCTGAAATTGCCACAGCATGACCTCAAGCGCCGCGAGACCGAGGTCCAGTCGCTCCACCAGCGCCTCCAGAAGCTCACGTCCGCCCCGTCGTCGTCCGACGCCGCCTACACGCGCTTCGTCACCCTCAACTCGCCCGCGGCCTCATCGCCCAACGCCTCGCCGCTCTCGGCGACCTTCGGTGGCGCCAACCCCGGCCGCGCTTCCCGCCTCGGCGCCCGCACCCCGACTCCGAACTCGACCTCGTCCCGCGCCCAGGGCGCCTCGCCGTCCTCGGCCGTCCTCGAGGCCGAGCTCGACCTCGTGCGCACGTCGCTCGACGAGTGCCTTTCGGCGCGCACGACGCTCGAGGGCGAGTGCGCCGACCTGCGCGCGTTCGTCGGCGAGGTCGGCGAGTGGGCCGAGGGCATGCTCGAGGTGCCCGAGCTGGTTGCCGTGCGCAAGGATGGCGAGGAGGGAGAAGAGATGAGGGGTGTGCTGCACGGCGAGGGAGACGAGGTGCGTCGGCGGTCTCGTTGTTCTTGCGGTCGGCAGCTTTCGCCTACGGCTCTCGCTGACTCAGTCAATGTCGATCCGCGCAGTCCTACCTCGTCCCGACCCCGCATCTCGCCCTCCCCGTCGGCGCCCTTACCGCCCCGCTTCACCGCAAGCTCTACGCCATCCGCCTCGGCCTCCTGTCCCTCTCGTCGACGTCGTCTTCTGCACTCGGCGCGCTGCGCGAGGAGCTCGAGCACGAGATCGAACGACTGCACGAGGAGGTTGAGGAAGAGCAGAAGCGGCGCGAGGACGTTGAGGGCGAGCGGGACGCCGCGAAGGAGCAGGTCGAGGCGGGCGAGAAGGTCGTCCAGGAGTGGGCCGAGCGGGCCGAGAGGGAGGCTCAGAGGGCCAAGGAGGACGAGTCCGAGTGCGTCTTCTTCTCTCTATCTGTCCAGCGTGGCCGGCCTGACGTCGGTCGCCCGGCTTCCGATATCCCGAACGAGTCTGACGAGCGCTTCTTGCCCGCAGCGACGACCTCCCGCCCGAGATCGAGGCCTCCCTCGCGCTCGACAAGCAGAAGCGCCTCGCACGCAAGGCCGCCAAGCACGCCCCCGCCGCAGCCGCTTCGACCCTCGCACCCGCCTCCTCGACCGCCGCCTCCGCCGCCCGCCCTTCCATCCCCTCGGCGCACGTCTCGGCCTTCCTCTCCGAGCTCGGCCTCGACACGCCCGGTCTCCCCTCCTCGTCCTCGGACGTGCCGAGGGAGAAGGCGCCGCTCAAGGCCGACAAGGCTTCGATCACGAGCGCGCGCGAGCGCGACCTCGCGCAGAGCCAGCGCGAGGGCAAGCGCGAGCGTGTGCGCCCGAGCATCGCCCGGCCTGCGGCGGCAGGGCGCGAGCGCGAGCGCGACGGCGAGTCTGAGCGCCCGGCGGGCAGAGCCAAAGCGAGGGACGAGCGCAAGGGCGCCATGCTGCCGCCGCCGAACCCGGTGCGGCGCACCTCGTCTTCAGCGCGCACCGCTGCGCCTTCGACGCGTGACGACGACGCGCCCGTCGTCGCGCCCGTGCCGCAGCCGCAGCGCAAGGCCGCCTCGACGGTGCAGGACATCCTCGCGCTCGCCGACTCGCCGCCGTCGGCGTCCGAGCCGCTCGTCTCGTCGCGCGTGCTCAGCTCGTCGCGGGCCGTCAACGGCGCGCCGCCGTCTACATCGACTGCGGGTGCGAGCGCAACTGGCAACGAGGACCGTGTGCGGGCAAAGCGGGCGGCGCTGCTCGCGGCGGCGAGGAGCTCGAGGGCGGCCTGAGGAGTCGTCTCGTGGTCGGCTCTGCAGATTTGTGTTCGACTTTCTTATCGTCTGTGCGAGACTGTATTGGCTAGCCCTATTTTCCCTGCGTCCTGTACGACTTGTCCTCGGAAGCAAGGTCGGCAAGAGCGTCATCAGGCGAGGCGGAGGTTGAGCGGCCTCGTCCGCTCGTTCACAGCACAAGCAGACCCTGAATCGCGCGAGCGGACTCTGTGAGTGTGTCTTCAGCTCTGCGCGTGCGTCTCGCTGTCGCACAACCCGAGCTGATGTCTCCTTGCCCGCAGCTCGCCCTCCTCATCTCGACCCGACTGCCAACGCCCGACACCGACCACCGCCGACCCAGAATGAGCAGCAGCAGCAGTTCGACCGCCGCAGGAGCCGGCGCTGCTCCAGCAGGCTACGAGAACGGTCACTTCAAGTGAGCCTCACCTCCTCCCCGGCTCGAGAGGTCTGCCTCTGCGCCGAAAGTGAGCTGACCCTGCTCTTTCCTCCTCGCAGCCAGATCACGCAGCAGTGGGAGCGGCCCTCGGACCGCCCCGAGATCCCCGCCTCGCAGGCTGCGTCGACCATGCCCGACGCCGACGGCAGTGCGCTCCTCTCCTCCCTCTGCCTCGACGCACGCTTCCAGGACCAGCGCTGACTGTACTCGTCTCGCTCGCAGCTACACCGCAGACGAGCTTCAAGGACCAGGTCAACGCGTACAGCAAGAAGTTCGCCGGCAAGATCTTCGGCAAGGTGCGTCCTCGTCCTCCTCCTCGGCTCAGCATTCTCTCTTCAGCACACCCAGGACGGAGCTGACTCTCCCTCCTCATGCGCACAGGAGCACGAGGTCGTTCTCGGACAGTCGCTGCAGGAGGGGCGAGGCCAGGAGCAGGCCGTCACCGACGCCGAGATCGTCAAAGAGCGCAACGCTTGAGCGAGCGAGAACAGCTAGAAGTCGTAGAAGCAGCAGTCTCTGTCCCTTGCAGTCCTCATTGGTACCTCTCTCGATGCTCTCGGCGACGTCGTAGGCGTGCGATAGGAACAGAGAGATTCGCAGAACGAGAGAGACAGCGAGAGACGAGGTGCGAGGAGAGTGTCTACGAGCTGCGAGCGATAAAGACAATGCGACGAGGTGCGAGGGCTGCGAGAGATGCGAGATGCGGGAGAGAGACGGATAGGGTATCGAGAGGCGAGAGGAGGAAGAAGGACGGCGAGGAGGAACGTGCGCGGAGCGGGAGGGCGACACGCTCAGCGAGGCGAGTAAAGGCCCGAGCCGATCGTGCAAATGTCGTCGCGCTGCGACTTCTTGACGGCCGACTTGCCCGTCGACGCGTCGGCGCCAAACACGAGCACGTTGAGGTCGCCCGCCGACGCTGCGACCGGCGGCCAATTGACGAGCCCGAGGCTCGCCGGCGCACGGTTCGGGTCGCCCGTGCGGATGAACGAGCCCCAGCGAGCCTGCACGTCGGTCGAGACGGCGCCCTGGACCGAGGTGCTGACGTTGTCGCGGAAGACGAGCTTGATGTCGTCCCTGCAGAGAAGGCGAGGAGGGTTAGCGAGCGAGTCGGCGCCGAGAAGTGCGAGAGCGGGACGCACTGGTGCCCGACGCCTCCAGCGCAGTATTCAACCGAGCCCTCGGCGAACTTGGAGATGCCGACGTCGAACCTGCGTGCGAGGAGGCGAAAAGTCAGTCGAGCTCGAGGAGGACGAGGACCGTGCGCTGCGAGAGGGACGCACTCGGCCAAGTAGACGTTGCCGCTGTAGTGGCTCGCTGCAGTCTGGTTCAGGGCCGTCTGCTGAGCCGGGCAAACCCTGCGAGGCGAGGAAGGAGAGGTCAGTTCCGGGTCGGCGAGGGAAAGGCGAGCTCGAGAAAGTCGAGGACGGACCAGGTAAAGTCGGTCGTCATCTGGATGAACTCGTTGCGGAACGCGTCGGCGTCGTCGGGGATGTTGGACGGGTCGTACTTGCCCGAGTTGAGGATGTCGGCGGCGCGATTTCCGAAGAAAAGGGCGACGAAGCCCGGGGCCGACTCAGGCCAGGCGGCGGCCGGGACGGGACCGGCGAGCCTGCGAGCGCAAAAGAAAGAGTCAGAAGGAGCCAGTGAGCAAGGAGGTGCAGCACGCACACTTGCTGAACGCCGTTGCAGCCTTCGTTCTTGACCGTCGAGTAGATGACCGGGCGCGAGGGGACGTTGAGCGGCTGGCCCGAGGCGACGATCTTGCGGAAGTCCTTGGTGACGACCTTGCCGTCGACGTGGATGCGGAACGGCTCGGCGAAGGCGAAGTCCGAGAACGAGGCCCACTCGCCGCCGTTGGCCTTGTTCTGGACGTCGCGCTGGACGGCCATCATCTTCTCGACCGACTGCTGGCGGAAGCAGGGCCAAACGCGACGGTCAGGGCAGTCGAGGCTCTTCCAGGCGTACCTGCTGATCTGGGCCTCGGTGGCGAAGCTCTGGTCGGGGTAGTCGAGCGGCGCCGACTGGATGATGGCGCGGTGGAAGAGCGAGTCGGCCTCGTCGACGACGAGCAGCGTCTTGACGATCTCGGCGCCGGACGACTGGCCTGCGAGCGTGACCTGGGTCGTGTCGGCGCCGTACGAGCCGAGGTCGGACTGGACGAACTCTGCGTGAGAAGGCCGAGTCAGCCGGGGACTGAGACGGTTGCGACGAGAGGCTCGAGGCCGGAAGCCGGAGGGAGAGAGCACGCACTGAGAGCCTGCATGACGTCGGTCAAGCCCTGATTGCCGTTCGAGCCGAACCAGCCGAGGAAGCCGAGGATGCCGAGGCGGTACTGGACCGTGACGACGACGACGCGCTCCTGGCGCACGAGCGAGCGCGCGCCCTCGTCAAGGTCGCTCGGGCTGCCCTGGAGGAACGAGCCGCCGTGAAGCCAGACCATGACGGGGAGAGCGGCGTTCGAGCCGGCGTCGGCGGGAGCGTACACGCTGCGAGCGCCGAAGAGCAAGTCAGCTTTCTCGAGCTTTGTCGGTCCGAGGGAGGAGGGGAATCTTGCGCACTTGAGAAACAGGCAGTCTTCCGAGCCAATGATGTTGTCGCTCGAGTCGTACTGGGTGCAGGGCGGCGGCAGCTTGGTCCCGTCGACGTTGCTCCATGGGCCGATGTTGGAGGCGGCCTTCCAGCGCTGCGCGCCGAGCGGCGGCTGAGCGTAGGGGACAGTGTAGCGCACGACGTTGTCGCCTGCGTAAAAGGAGAACGTCAGCGAGGTGAATGCCGACAAGAAGAGGGAATAGCGAGGGAGAGAGGACGCACTGACTGCGCCGGCGACCTTGCCGTGCGGCGTGTTGATCGTCCTGCTGAGCGAGGCGACCGAGTCCGAGGTCGGTGCAGCCCTGCAGGACGCCGCGAGGAGCCCGAGCAACGGCGTCGCAGCGCAGAAACGGGCGATGAAGGAGGAGAGAACCATCGAGCCGGCTCGAGCGGGGCGAAAGAGGAGGGCTGGGACGAGGGAAGAGGGGAGAGAGAAGCGAGAGCCTCGCAGCTCCCCATCTCGTACCGAAGCGGAAGCGAGGACAAGCCCGCCGGAGCGTTCGGACTCAGGAGAAAGGCTGAAGCAGGCCAGGGGAAGCGCCGAGTCGAGGACAAGGGCGGCCCGCCCCTCGCGCTCTGCCTGAGGCTCGGCCGGACCGTGCCCTCGGACACCGTTTCTCGGTGCCCGTCGCCCGTCCTCGAACACGGAAGTGCAGCCGCTCGAAGCGTGAGGCGGTTGAGGAGGAGGAGAAAGGGCGGAGGCCGGGTCGAGCGACCGCAAGCGGCGCTGGCGCGGCGCAAGCTTTGCGCCGAACCTGGGTGCCGATGCGCAGCTCCTGCGCTGCGTCGACCTTGTTCTCGGCAGCGAGGCGGAGCGGAGCAGGGAGAGCTCTTCGTCTCGAGCTGATGGACGTCGATTGGACTCGCGGCGGCGACACGGCTCCCCTCCTCCGCACCGCGCAGTCACGGCTGCTGCCACACTGTGCATCTGTGCAGCTCCCGAGCCGACGCGCCAGCCCGCACCACCTCGCCGCCCTTCGCCTCGCCTCGCCGCTCTTCTCCTCTCGCCCTCACGCCGCCCGCCGCCGGCCCACGGCTCGCCGCCGCCCTCGAATCCAGACCGAGCGACAAGGACGCCGACAACTCGGACTTTCCGGTCAGGAGCGGGCGGCGCGTGCAGGCCTAGACGATCGGCGAGCGGCTCTGCCTCAACCGCCCTCCTCCCTCCCTCCTCTTCTCCCTCGTCCCGCCCTTCACCTCATCCTGGTGGGGCATGCACGGCATGCGCTCCGCTCGCTTCGCTACTCTCATCGGCACGAGTACCGCCCGAGCACAGCGCGCGCCGGCGGCCGGCTCTCGGCTGTCCGTCTCGAGGCCGTCCGCGCACAGGGGTTGCCCGGGCGGACGCTTGCCGAGACTCGCTGATGCTCGCCAGCTTCTGCGGCGCGAGCGACGCTTCTCTGCGGATCGGTCCGTCGATGCTCGGTGCCCGGAAGAGCCTCACCGCCACCTTGCGGATCGTCGCTCTCCGCTCCTCCCCTCTCTGCTCGCTTCGCTACCGGGCTCATTTCTCGAGCCGAGCACGGCCACGAGATGGCGTCGGACACGCAGGCCATCTTGGGTCTGCTGGGCGACCTCCCGCCCGGCGCCAACCCGTACGAGGTCGTGCGCAAGTACGCGCTCGAGGCGCTCAACCCAGTCCTGCCAGAGTCGCACCGCCGCCAGCTCATCGCCATCGCCGTCATCTTCTCCTTGTGCGTCCTTCTCTCCTTCTCTCGCCGCGCTTGAGGAGCAGGCGCTGACGGCTCTCGCCTCGCAGCTCGTTCTTCTTCATCGTCGCGTCGCTGGTCGTCCGCTTCCTCAACGGCTCGTTCTGGGTCGTACACTGGGGCGATAGCCCTCGACTGCTGCGTCCACACTTCAGCGTGTCATGGTCGCTCTGGGCTGCGGCATTCCTGATTCGTGCGTCGCTTCTCCAAACCCCCCTCCCTCCTCTCGCCCTCGAGGTCTTGCGCTCGCAGCTCACTGCTGAGCTCCTTGCCCTGCAGTCATCGAGGTGGTCGTCATCGACTCGATCAAGCAGTTCCAGCGCGCGTCGATCCAGAAGGACTATGCTGCTTGGCGTACTCTGTCTTGGGTGCGCTCAGACCCCTCCCCTCTCGCCCTCGCCCAGCTCTCGCTGATAGCTCTCCTTCGCTCGCAGCTACCGGCAGTATACGGCGGATGGACCGCTGCCTGGGGCACCCTCGTTTCGTACCTCCTCCACCTGCACGCCTACGGCCGAGCCGGGCTCGTCGACCGCCTCGCACCCTGGGTCAACGCCTCGTCGCTCCTCGTCCCCCTCGTCTTCAGCCTCATCTTCATCCCTCTCGCCTTGATCGCCTCGAACCGGTTCCGGTGGACGATGGACACTTTCTACGCGATCGACGCGCTGCTGCAAGAACTCGCGGCGGCCTACCACGGCGAGAACGCCCTCGTCGCGCTCCTCTCGTCGGGTCTACCGCTCCTCCAGGAGCTCGAGAGTCGCACCAACATCTTCTTGCACTGGTGGATGGTCACTCTGAGCGTCGCCGCTGCGTTCGGCTTCTTCCTCGTCGCAGTGCGTGACTCTCCTCGTCCTCGCTCGGTCCTCGGGCTCAGCTGACTCTCTTGACCATGCAGATGCTCGTCACGGTCGCCTCGCTGTACCTCTTCGCCCTACGACGCGTCTTGCGCCTCTCGACATGGCAGACGGAGTCGGGCTCGACCCGCACCTCGTCGCTGCAGCCGCTCCGCCGCACGTACGCCAACATGGCCATCACGATCTGCGCCTTCTCGATCCTCGGCCTCACGACGTCGACGACCGTCGTGGTCAT
>Ga0308170_10003774_pt1 | contig 12243 bp, 8 predicted proteins | sample PhyBR2_2_FD_202136 | JGI IMG/M metagenome (GOLD analysis project Ga0308170, IMG submission 202136) | Phyllosphere microbial communities from UC Gill Tract Community Farm, Albany, California, United States - DLSLSB.R2 | ecosystem: Host-associated > Plants > Phyllosphere > Unclassified | place... | reverse complement strand
CGGTGGACGATGCCGAGACCGCGCGCCAGGCCGCCAGCCATGGCGCGCTCGGTTTCGTGGTCAAGCCGGTGGATGCGGCCCGCCTGCTGCCGGCCTTCGAGGCGGCGCTGGCGCGCGCGGACGAGATCCGCCAGCTGCGCCGCACCGAGGCCAACCTGAACGCGGCCCTGGCCGCCGGCCGCGAAACCAGCCTGGCCGTGGGCCTGCTGATGGCGCGCTACCAGACCGACAGGAATATCGCTTTCGAAGTGCTGCGTGATCATGCGCGCTCGAGCCGGCGCAAGGTGAACGAGGTGGCCGAACAGATCGTCGCGGCCGAGGAGCTGCTCAACAGCCTGCACGGCGCGTTCGCGGGCAGGCTGCGCAACAAGTAAGCGTTAGCTCCGCTGCGCCGAGGCCACGCCGGTGGTGGCGAAGCGCTCGCGGTAGAGGGTGGGGGCGATCCCCATCCTCTTCTGGAAGGCGCGGCGCATCTGCGCTTCGCCGTTGAAGCCGGCTCGCGCCGCTACCGTCTTGAGCGGCAGCGCGAGGTCGGCCAGCAGTTGCCGGGCGCGTTCGAAGCGGCAGGCGGCGATGAATTCCTGGGTGCTCATGCCGACTTCCTGCAGGAAGACGCGGGCGAAATGGCGCTCGCTCATCATCGCCTTTTCCGCCAGCTGGGTCACGCTCAGCCGTTCGTGCAGGTTTTCGAGGATCCACTTCTGGATCTCGCGGATGCCGGGCCGCGCCGTGCGTTCGCTCAGCAGGTGGGAACTGAACTGCGACTGTCCGCCCGGGCGCTTCAGGTAGACCACCATGTCGGTCGCCACCTGCAGCGCCAGCTCCTTGCCGAAATCCTCTTCGACCAGGGCCAGCGCCAGGTCGATCCCGGCGGTGACGCCGGCCGAGGTCCACAGGTTGCCCGCGCGCACGAAGATGGCGTCCGCATCGACGGCGATGCCCGGATGCTCGGCCTGCAGGCGTTCGGCCACGCTCCAGTGGGTGGTCGCGGCCTTGCCGTCTAGGACGCCGGCCGCGCCGAGGAAGAAGGCGCCGGAACACAGGGCGGCCAGGCGCTGCAGCCGCGGGCCGGCGGCGGCGACCCAGTCGACGATGGCGCCGCCTTCGGCCAGCGCGCGGTGGATGTCGCGCGCGCCGACCACGATGGCCGTATGCGGCAATGCCAGCAGGTCGAGGCGCTTGCCGGCCTGTAGCGACATCAGGGTATCCGAGGGCACGCTGCCTTCGCGGCTGGACGCGATGCGCACCTCATAGCCGTCCGGCTTGCCGCTCTTGCGCAGGTGCACGTTGGCATATTCGAAGACCGACATCGGGCCGATGGCTTCCATGGCCTTGAAGCCTGGATAAACGACGATGTCGACGGTAATTGCCGGGGACGCTGGCCTGTTCTGCATGGCTCTTTACTGCTCTTGACGGCTGACAAATCCAGTCATTATTGCATTAATTTCGGACATCCAGGAGAGCGCCTATTGGCCGCGGCATGGCTTGTGCGGATAATGGCAGGATTGCACAACCACTCAGGAAATCCCATATGAAAACCAAGGCAGCGATTGCATGGCAGGCGGGTAAGCCGCTGACGATCGAGGAAGTCGAGCTCGAAGGCCCGAAGGCGGGCGAGGTGCTGGTCGAGGTCAAGGCCACCGGCATCTGCCACACCGACTGGTACACGCTGTCGGGCGCCGATCCGGAAGGCATCTTCCCGGCCATCCTCGGCCATGAAGGCGCGGGCGTGGTGGTCGACGTCGGCCCCGGCGTGACCTCCTTGCGCAAGGACGACCACGTCATCCCGCTGTACACGCCGGAGTGCCGCCAGTGCAAATTCTGCCTGTCGCAGAAGACCAATCTCTGCCAGGCCATCCGCAGCACGCAGGGCCGCGGCCTGATGCCGGACGCCACCTCGCGCTTCTCTCTGGACGGCCAGCCGATCTACCACTACATGGGCACCTCGACCTTCTCGAACTACATCGTGGTTCCTGAAATTGCCCTGGCCAAGATCCGCTCCGACGCACCCTTCGACAAGGTCTGTTATATCGGTTGCGGCGTCACCACCGGCATCGGCGCCGTGATCTTCACGGCCAAGGTGGAGGCGGGCGCCAACGTGGTCGTGTTCGGCCTGGGCGGCATCGGCCTGAACGTGATCCAGGCGGCGAAGATGGTCGGCGCCGACAAGATCATCGGCGTGGACATCAACCCGGGCCGCGAAGAGATGGCGCGCAAGTTCGGCATGACCCACTTCGTGAATCCGACCCAGGTCGAGAACGTGGTCGACACCATCGTCCAGCTGACCGACGGCGGCGCCGATTACTCCTTCGAGTGTATCGGCAACGTCACCACCATGCGCCAGTCGCTGGAGTGCTGCCACAAGGGCTGGGGCCAGTCGATCATCATCGGCGTGGCAGAAGCGGGCAAGGAAATCTCGACCCGTCCGTTCCAGCTGGTCACCGGCCGCGTCTGGAAAGGCTCGGCCTTCGGCGGCGCCCGCGGCCGCACCGACGTGCCGAAGATCGTCGACTGGTACATGGAAAACAAGATCAACATCGACGACCTGATCACCCACCACCTGCGCCTCGACCAGATCAACGAAGGCTTCGACCTGATGAAGAAGGGCGAGTCGATTCGTTCGGTGGTGGTGTACTGAGCACGCGGCACCCGCGCGCTTGAATCGTCGCTCCCGCAATTAAACACGTCGCCCCCGCGAAGGCGGGGGCCAAGTTAAGCCGGCGCAATGCCGGCTTTTTTCCATCCACTCCGCTTTTCCTGCAGCCTGTCGCAGAACGCTGGCTCTCCTCCCCACCCAATCCTATCCTGCCATCATCGATCAAGCCCCCAAAACTAGAAAAAAAGTTCTAGACAAATTTTTCTAGCTGACCTATTCTGAATCCGTCGAAAGGAACCCGCATGAGCCTGCATCACTGGAAGGAAACGCGATGAACGTCGCGGCCTGGATGTCCGGCCTGGCGTGGGCATTGCTGGACTTCGTCTGGCAGGGCGCGCTGGTCGGCTGCGCCGCCGCCGTGCTGCTGGGCCTGCTGAGCAGGGCGCGTCCGCAGTGGCGCTACCTGGTCGCCTGCAGCGCGCTGCTGCTGTGCGCGGCGCTGCCGCTGGCCGGCATGCTGGCGCGCGTGGCGGGGCAGGGCGCGGACAGCGTTCTCGTGCTGCCGTCCGCGCTGTTGCAGGCGCTGCCGTCCGGCGCAGGGCAGGCGGCGCCCGGCCCGCTCCATGGCGCCGACCTGCCGGCCGGGTGGCGTCTGGCGGACTGGCGCGAGGCCCTGCAGCCGCGCCTGCCGCTGGTGATCCTGTGCTGGTCGGCCGGGGCCGCGCTGATGGCCGTGCGCCTGCTGCTGGGCCTGGCCTGGGTGCGCCGGCGCAGCCGTCCCGGCGCCTACCGGCTGGACGCGGAGTGGCAGGCGGTGCTGGATCGCCTCGCGCCGCGGCTGGGGATCGGCCGCAAGGTCATCCTCGGGCTGGTGGACGACCTTGCCAGTCCGGTGACGGCGGGGGCCCTGGCCCCGCTGGTGCTGGTCCCGGCCTCGCTGGCCACCGGCATGGCGCCGCAGCTGCTCGAGGCCCTGCTGGCGCACGAGCTGGCCCATGTGCGGCGCCACGACTACCTGGTCAACCTGGTACAGAGCGCGATCGAGATCCTGCTGTTCTATCACCCGGCCGTGTGGTGGCTGTCGCACCGCATCCGGGTCGAGCGGGAACTGATCGCCGACGATTTGGCCGCAAGCGCGCTGGGCGAACCGCGGCGTCTCGCGCTTGCATTATCCGAGCTGGACCTGTTCCAGCTCTCCACCCCGCAACTCGCCCCTGGGGCATTTGGAATAAGAGGAACGCTCATGTCTCGCATCAAACGCCTGGTTCGCCCGCACGCCGAACCCCTTGACTGGAAGCTGGCACTGCCTGCCCTCGGCCTGGCCCTGACGGCCGCCATCCACGCCCATGCCGGCACCACGCCGGCGGCCGCGCCGGCCCAGCAGAAATCGACCGTTCACGTGACGCAGCAGGATAGCCGCGAAGCGCCCTATGCGCTGGTGGGCGAGGGCGACAACGGTTTCAATATAAGCGGCAACAGCGCCGACTGGCCGTCGATCAAGCAGCTCAAGCGCAGCATCAAGGGCGAATTCCTGTGGTTCCGCGATGGCGGCAAGACCTGGATCGTGCAGGACCGCGATACCTTGGCCAAGGCGCACGCGGCCTGGGAACCGGTCAACCGGCTGGGCGAGCAGATGGACGCCTACGGCAAGGAAATGGACAAGCATGGCAAGGCCATGGATGCGATCGGCAAGGAGATGGAGCAGGCCGCCGCCGGCATGCGGCCCGACGAGGCGCGGGTGCGCGAGCTGGAGCGCAAGATGAACGAGCTGGGGCGGCAGATGTCCAGCCTCGGCCAGCAGATCGGCAAGGCCGGCAGCGACAGCGAGCGCGACCGCCTGAACGACAGGATGAATACCCTCGGCCGGCAGATGAACGCACTGGGCGAGCAGATGCGCGCCGCGCACGAGAGCGAAGGGCAGCGCCGCGCCCAGGCCAGCATGGACGCCGCCGGCAAGCGCATGAACGAGGCCGGCAAGCCGATGGACGCGCTGGGCAAGAAGATGGATGCGCTCGGCAAGCGGATGGACCAGGAGAGCAAGGTCGCCGACAAGACCATGCGCAGCCTGATCCGCGATGCGATGGCCAGGGGACTGGCGCAGCAGGCGCCGGGACAGGGCTGAGCAGCGTCCGGCATCCCCTGCAATATTGCCGTGCTGGGTGCGATGTGGCAGCATACGGACGTTTATCTTTTATAAAGTCCATGCCATGCGCCCAGCCCGCTTAGCTGTCGTTTTATCCCTTGCCGGCGCCGCTGCGCTGGCACATGCCCAGAACGCTTCCGCACCTGCCACCGCCGCACCGACGACGGCCGAACGTCCGGCCAAGGAATTCCCCTACACGCCCGGGCTGGACGTGAATTCGATGGACCGCAGCGCCGACCCCTGCGTCGACTTCTACCAGTACGCCTGCGGCGGCTGGATGAAGAACAATCCGATCCCCGCCGACCAGGCGCGCTGGTCGGTCTACGGCAAGCTGGCCCAGGACAACCAGCGCTTCCTGTGGGGCATCCTCGAAGACCTGTCGAAGCGCCAGGACGGCCGCAACGCCAACCAGCAGAAGATCGGCGACTATTTCGGCGCCTGCATGGACGAGCGCACCATCGAGGCGCGCGGCGCCGAACCGCTGAAACCCTATTTCGACCAGATCGCGGCGCTGCGCTCCAACAAGGACTTGCCGCGCGTGCTGGCGCGCCTGCACCTGGCGCTGGCCGACCAGGGCCTGTACTTCGGTTTCGGATCGAGCCAGGACTTCGGCGATTCGACCCGCGTGATCGCCTTCGCCACCGCCGGCGGCCTGGGCCTGCCGGATCGCGATTCCTACCTCAAGACCGACGACAAATCGAAAGAGGTGCGCGCCAAGTACATCCTCCACATCGCCAACACCTTCAAGCTGCTGGGCGACGCGCCGGAGCTGGCGCAGCGCAAGGCCGAGCGCGTGATGGCGATGGAGACCGAACTCGCCAGGGCATCGCTGTCGCGCGTCGACAAGCGCGATCCCTACAAGCTGTTCCACAAGATCGACGCCAAGGGCCTGCAAGCCCTGACCCCGGGCTTCGACTGGCACACCTACCTGGGCGAGATCGGGCAGGGCAAGCAGAACACCTTCAACGTCACCGAACCGGCCTTCTTCAAGGCGCTGGCCAAGATGTGGAAGAGCAGCGACATCGACGCCACCCGCACCTACCTGCAGTGGCATGTGGCGCGCAACCTGTCGCCGGCGCTGGCATCGAACTTCGACCAGGAACACTTCGACTTCTTCAGCAAGACCCTGCGCGGCGTCCAGCAACAGCCGCCGCGCTGGAAGCGCTGCGTGGGCCTGGTCGACCGCCAGCTCGGCGAAGCGCTGGGCCAGGAATTCGTCAGTCGCGCCTTCTCGCCGGAGCTGAAGGCCAAGTCCCTGCACATGACCCGCCAGGTCGAAGAGGCGATGAAGAAGGACATCGAGTCGCTCGACTGGATGAGCCCCGAGACCAAGAAGCGCGCCCAGGAAAAGCTGGCCGCGATCGTCAACAAGATCGGCTATCCGGACAAGTGGCGCGACTACGGCAGCTATGAGGTGAAGCCGGGCGACTTCGCCGGCAACGTCGAGCGCGGCAACGTGTTCGAATCGCGCCGCCAGCTGGCCAAGATCGGCAAGCCGCTCGACCGCGGCGAATGGTCGATGACCCCGCCGACGGTGAACGCCTATTTCGATCCGCAGATGAACGACATCAACTTCCCGGCCGGCGTGCTGCAGCCGCCGCTGTTCGACCCGAAGATGGACGATGCGCCGAACTACGGCAACACCGGCGGCACCATCGGCCACGAGCTGACCCACGCCTTCGACGACGAAGGCCGCCAGTTCGACGCCAAGGGCAACCTGAAGGATTGGTGGACCAAGAAGGACGCCAAGGAATACGAAGAGCGCGCCCAGTGCATCGTCGACCAGTACGCGCAATACACGGTGGTCGACGACATCAAGATCAACAGCAAGCTGACCCTGGGCGAGGACATCGCCGACCTGGGCGGCCTGATCCTGGGCTGGATGGCGTGGAAGGAAGAGATGGCCAGCATGCCGCAACAGGCCCAGCCCCTGCGCGACGGCCTGACCCCGGAACAGCGCTTCTTCGTCGGTAACGCCCAATGGGCCTGCGAAAACGACCGCCCGGAAAACCTGCGCGTAAAAGCCCTGACCGACCCCCACTCGCCGGGCCGCTTCCGCGTGAATGGCCTGGTGGTGAACATGCCGCAGTTCCAGGAAGCCTTCCACTGCAAGCCGGGGCAGCCGATGGTGAAGGAGAAGCGTTGCAGGGTGTGGTAAGAGTGTAATCGTCGCCCCGCGACCAGCGTCGTCCCCGCGAAGGCGGGGAACCAGGTTCGCTGGCGCTAACGTAACGCAAACAGCACTTGGACCCCCGCCTGCGCGGGGGCGACGTTTACAGGTGCGTGTCCTCAACTACACACGTATTCATTCGCGCGCAAGGCCTCAACGCCGCCGAGTTCCCTGATCGCTCGCCTGCGCCTGCATGTGAATCAGGTTCGCCTCGAATGACTGCATCTGCAAGCCGATGTCCGACATGTCCACATTCGACCGCTGCAGCCGCGGGAACAGCTGCTGTTCTTCCTCGTCGATGTGGCTGAGCACCGCGTTGAGCATCTCGCGCATCAGCGGCTCGGCGCGCGGTTCGTCGGGCTGCATGCCCTGCAAGGTGGCCAGCAGGTCGTCGACCTTCAGGTGGTCCTGCTCGAAGTGGCGTACGAGGTTGTCGTCCAGGCAGCGCACGTTCGGATAGAAGATCGATTCTTCCAGCCGCGAATGGGTGTGGATGGCTTGCAGCAGCTGGATGGCCGACTGCTTCTTCACCTCCGTGTCGCTGCTGTTGAGATAGGTGTCGGCCAGCTTGCGCACCATGTCGTGGTCGCGCGTCAAAGCCTGGATCGGGTCAACATTGTCCATGATGGGTCTCCTGAAAAGGAGTGCCATCCTACTCCCGGTCTTCGCGGTGGCGCGATCCGTTTAGGGCCGGCAATCCGGCAAAATAAAACGCCGCCCGCGGGCGGCGCTTGGATGGGCCGGAAGCCCGGTCAATGCTGCGCGATCTTGCCGCGCCAGGCGCCGGTTTCCTTGCCGCGCGACTCCAGCATTTCCTTGAACTTCTGCAGGTTGCCGCGGGCTTCCATGCGTACGGCGCCGAAGGCGTCGCCCAGTTTTTCCAGCGGGCCTTCCGGCTGGTAATCCATCTGCAGGGCGACGCGGGTCACGTCATCCGAGATCTTGTGGAAGGTGACCACGCCGCCGTTCGGCACGCCGGTGACGCTGCGCCAGGCGATGCGCTTGTCCGGGATCTGCTCGGTGATCTCGGCATCCCATTCCTTTTCTTCGCCGGCCACGTTGGCCTTCCAGTGCAGGTGCTTGTCGTCCAGCTGGCGGACTTCGTGGACGCTGCTCATGAACTGCGGGAAGTCCTCGAACTGGGTCCACTGGTTGTAGGCAGTGCTCACCGGCACGTTGACTTCGATCGTCTCGATGATCGAAGAGCCCATGTTCGAACCACGATTTTTCATTTTTTTCGACAGCATCATGCCGCCGACCGCGAGCGCGGCCACGGTAACGACTCGATTCAGCATTGTTGCCTCCTTGTTACGAGTAAAGCTTCGATAAGAACGGCCGGATCAGGCCGGCTTGAGAACACATCTGCTCGTAACTTACGATAAGTCCTGTTTGGGTGGCGCTAGCGAGCCTTGAGGAAACTGTTGTGATACTGTATATATAACCAGTAAATTTGTGCTCGATAGCCGCCTGCGGCCCATCCCGACGTTTATAATGCCCGCATGAATCTCCTCGACAATCTGAATCCCGAACAGCTCGCCGCGGTCACGCTGCCGTCCCAGAGCGCCCTGATCCTGGCCGGCGCCGGCTCGGGCAAGACGCGCGTGCTGACCACCCGGATCGCCTGGCTGATCCAGACTGGCCAGGTCTCGCCGGCCGGCCTGATGGCGGTGACCTTCACCAACAAGGCGGCGAAGGAAATGCTGACCCGCCTGTCGGCGATGCTGCCGGTGAACACCCGCGGCATGTGGATCGGCACCTTCCACGGCCTGTGCAACCGCCTGCTGCGCACCCATCACCGCGACGCCGCGCTGCCGCAGAGCTTCCAGATCCTGGATTCGCAGGACCAGCTGTCGATGATCAAGCGCATGCTGAAGGCCCTGAATGTCGATGACGAGAAGTACCCGGCCAAGGACCTGATGTACTTCATCAACAACGCCAAGGACAATGGCTTGCGCGCCAGTCAGGTCGAGGCCTATGACCACGTGCAAAAGCGTATGGTCGAGCTGTACGACGCCTACGACCAGCAGTGCCAGCGCGAGGGCGTGGTCGATTTTGCCGAGCTCCTGCTGCGTGCCTACGAACTGCTGCAGCGTAACCATCCGCTGCGCCAGCATTACCAGATGCGCTTCCGCCACATCCTGGTCGACGAGTTCCAGGATACGAACGACCTCCAGTACAACCTGCTGAAACTGCTGGCCGGCCACGGCGAGGCGGCCGGCGGCGCGCTCTTCGCGGTCGGCGACGACGACCAGAGCATCTACGCCTTCCGCGGCGCGAACGTCGGCAATATGCAGGCCTTCGAGCGCGAGTTCGAGGTCAAGAACCTGATCAAGCTGGAGCAGAACTACCGCTCGCACGGCCACATCCTCGACACCGCCAACTTCCTGATCGCGAATAACACCCGGCGCCTGGGCAAGAACCTGCGCACCGACGCGGGGCAGGGCGAGCCGGTGCGCATCTACGAAGCCTCGAGCGACCTCGAAGAGGCGCAGTGGATCATCGACGAAGCCAAGAGCCTGATGGCCGAGGGCATGTCGAGGAGCGAGATCGCGATCCTGTACCGCTCGAATGCGCAGAGCCGCGTGATCGAGCACGCGCTGTTCGCGGCCGGCCTGCCGTACACCGTGTACGGCGGCCTGCGCTACTTCCAGCGCGCCGAGGTCAAGCACGCGATCGCCTATCTGCAGCTGATGGACAATCCGCACAACGATTCGGCCTTCCTGCGGGTGGTGAACTTCCCGACCCGCGGCATCGGCGCGCGCTCGCTCGAACAGCTGCAGATGGCGGCCGAGAGCTATGGCGTGTCGCTGTATGCGGCGGTGCCCTATATGACCGGCAAGGCCGGCACCGCGCTGGGCAACTTCGTCAAGCTGATCGAGGGCGCGCGCTTCGAGACCCAGCAGCTGCCGCTGCCGGAAATGGTGAAGGTGGTGCTGGAGCGCAGCACGCTGCTGGCCTACTACGAGAAGGAAAAGGAAGGCGCGGAGCGCATCGAAAACCTGGAGCAGATGGTCAGCGCCGCCACCCACTTCGTGCAGGAAGAAGGCTTCGGCGTGAACGCGCCGGCCCACCTCGGCCCGCAGGCGCAGGCCAGCAGCGGTGAAGCCATCGTCAACGCCGACGGCGTCGAGCTGCTGGATGCCGACGCGCCGCTGTCCACCGTGATGTCGCCGCTGTCGGCCTTCCTGTCCCACGCCTCGCTGGAAGCGGGCGATGCCCAGGCCCAGGCCGGCCAGGATGCGATGCAGCTGATGACGGTGCACTCGGCCAAGGGCCTGGAGTTCGACGCCGTGTTCATCACCGGCCTGGAAGAAGGCCTGTTCCCGCACGAGAGCAGCTCGCGCGAGCTGGACGGCGTGGATGAGGAGCGCCGCCTGATGTACGTGGCGATCACGCGCGCGCGCAAGCGTTTATACATGAGCTTTACCCAGCAGCGCATGCTGCACGGCCAGACCCGCTTCAACATGAAGTCGCGCTTCTTCGAAGAGCTGCCGGAAGAGTCGCTGAAGTGGCTGTCGCCGCGGGTGCAGACCAACTGGTTCGGCGGCCGCAAGTCGACCACCGCCTGGGACGACGCCAGCTTCCGCGAGGGCGGCAGCGACAACCAGATCGCCCTGCAGATCAAGCAGAAGTCTTCAGGCAGCAAGAGTAACGACGGGGGCATCGGCTGGCGCATCGGCGAAGGCGTGTCGCACGCACGCTTCGGCGAGGGCGTGATCGTCAACATCGAGGGTGGGGCGGGCAGCCCGCGCGCCCTGATCAACTTCGGCGGGGCCGGGATGAAGATGCTCGACCTGTCGGTGGCCAAGCTGGAGAAGCTGGCACGGTGATCATTTGACCGTGGGGCAATTCAGGCCAGTGGCCTGAATTGCGGTGCCCACGCATCACGCCGGCTGCGTCTCCTTGCCAGCGGCCGGCTTGCCGAAAATGTCGCGGTAGCCGGCGTAGATCGCGCATTGCAGGAACAGGATAAACAGGAACATCAGCCACATGAGCACCACCTGGGCCAGCGCGATCGCGCTGAACAGGTTCACCACCACGAAGGTGATGAGGGTGAAGATGCCGAACCAGGACAGCAGCAGCACGCCGAACACGCGCGCCGAGCGTATCACGGCGAAGAAGCTGTAGAAGGTGGCCTTGCCCGGTCCCATCTGCTTCCAGTAGGTGAGCGGAGCGGCAAAGCACAGGGTCAGCAGCGAGACCGTCTCCAGGATCAGCAGACCGAACACGGCGGCGACGTCGCCCAGCGTGAAGGGCAGCTTGTCCTTCGGGTCGAGCTTGATGTTGCCCGGCAGCTGGCGCAGCGATTCCGGCGTGATCATCAGCGCGATCAGGGTCAGCACCAGGAACACGCCGAGATAGATCACGCCCACCTTGCACAGGCCACCCAGCACCGGCTTGCGGAAGCCCGTCAGCAGCACGGCCGGGGTCACGCGGTCGCCGTTGTCGATCATCAGGCAGGCTTGCATGAAAGCCATCGAGAACGAGGGAATCAGCACCACCACGATGATCGGGCCGATGATGGGCACGGCACTGATGCCGATCGCCAGCAGGATGCTGGCAAACAGCAGGGTGGTGAGGGCGGCGGGCTGCTTGCGGAACAGGCTCATGCCCCGTTTCAGCCAATCCCAGCCGGTACGTGCGGGCAATGTGTTCATGCTGTGAGACCCGGGGCGGGAACGGCGATGCGCTCGCGCAGCACGCGTTCGAAGTGAGTGGGATCGTGCGGCGTCAGCATCTCGGCTTCGCGCGGACGGTGCAGGTCGTACAGGCGCGACAGCCAGAAACGCAGCGCCGCGGCGCGCAGCATCGCTTGCCAGGACTGGGTTTCGGCCTCCGTGAAGGGCCGGGCGGCGTGGTAGGCGCGGGTCAGCGCCAGCACGCGGTCCTGGTCCAGGCGGCCGGTGTCGAGGTCGATGCACCAGTCGTTGACGGTGACGGCGATGTCGAACAGCCAGCTGTCCCAGCCGGCAAAATAGAAGTCGAAGCAGCCGCTCAGGCGCTCGCCGACGAACATCACGTTGTTGCGGAACAGGTCGGCGTGGACCGGACCCTGGGTCAGTTCGGCGTAGACGGGGCCGGCGGCGAACTCGCGCTGGAAGGCCAGTTCCGATTCCAGCAGGGCGGCTTCATCCGCGTCGAGGAAGGGCAGGACCTTGGGTACGGTCTCGACCCACCAGTCCAGGCCGCGCAGGTTCGGCTGGTGTAGCGGGAAGTCCCGGCCGGCCAGGTGCATCTTCGCCAGCATGGCGCCGACTTCCGCGCAATGCACGGGCTGCGGATCCATCTGCGAGCTGCCGTCGAGCTTGCTGACGACGACGGCCGGCTTGCCGT
>Ga0308170_10003773_pt1 | contig 12245 bp, 11 predicted proteins | sample PhyBR2_2_FD_202136 | JGI IMG/M metagenome (GOLD analysis project Ga0308170, IMG submission 202136) | Phyllosphere microbial communities from UC Gill Tract Community Farm, Albany, California, United States - DLSLSB.R2 | ecosystem: Host-associated > Plants > Phyllosphere > Unclassified | place... | reverse complement strand
CTGGCACATCAAGCAAGGAGTGAATTCATGCAAGCCGTACAGCGTGAGATAGCTGAACAGCTCAACGTCCAGCCACCGTTCGCCGATGACGCCGCCCTCAAGGCCGAAATCGCCCGCCGGGTGAGCTTCATCCAGGATTGCCTGGTCAATTCAGGGCTCAAGAGCCTGGTGCTGGGTATCAGCGGCGGCGTTGATTCGTTGACTGCAGGCCTGTTGGCCCAACGTGCCGTGCGTGAGCTGCGGGAAAAAACCGGCAACGCGGCGTACAAGTTCATCGCCGTGCGCCTGCCGTATGAAACCCAATTCGACGAGCACGAAGCCCAGGCTTGTGTCGACTTCATCGAGCCGGATGAGCGCCACACGGTCAACATCGGCCCGGCGGTCAAGGCACTGGCCAAGGAAGTCCTCGCGTTCGAAGGCAAGGGGCCGGGCTCGCGGGACTTCGTGCTGGGCAATACCAAGGCACGGATGCGCATGGTGGCGCAGTACACCATCGCCGGCGCCGAGCAGGGCCTGGTGATTGGCACCGATCATGCGGCTGAAGCAGTCATGGGTTTCTTCACCAAGTTCGGTGACGGCGCCTGCGACCTGGCCCCGCTGAGCGGTCTGGTAAAAAATCAGGTCCGGGCCATTGCCCGTGACTTTGGCGCGCCAGAATCCCTGGTGGAAAAAGTCCCCACCGCCGACCTTGAGGACCTGTCGCCGGGCAAGCCGGACGAAGCCGCTCATGGCGTGACCTACGGCGAGATCGACGCGTTCCTGCACGGCCAACCGATCCGCGAAGAAGCCGCGAAGATCATTTGCGATACCTATCGCAAGACCGAGCACAAGCGCGTGATGCCGTACGCGCCTTGACCACCATTTGGTGGGCAGCCCCCTGTGGGAGCGGGTATTTACCAGGTATAAAAAAGCGCCCTGCATGGGGGCGCTTTTTTTGTACCTGAAATCTGATTATTTCAGGGTAACGGTGCCTTTCATCATCGAGATGTGGCCTGGGAACGAGCAGAAGAAACCGTACTTCTCGGAAGCGCTGAGTTTCGACACGTCGAAGGTCACCGAATCTTTCTCGCCGGCACCGATAATCTTGGTGTGGGCAATGATGCGGGCATCGCCTTCCTTCAGGTAGTTCTTGTCGATGCCGGCGCCCAAGCCGTCGGTGGCGATCGGCTGCATGTCAGCCTCTTTGCTCAGCACCCAGTTATGGCCCATGACGTTCTTCGGCAAGCTGCCGGAGTGAGTCAACTCGACGGTGAAGGTCTTGCAGCTCTTGTCGATCTCGATGGCCTTGGTGCTGAAGGACATCTGGTCGGTCGAATCGATGGTGGTCGTGCACTCCGCTGCCATCAGTTGGCTGCTAGCCAGTGTCAACAGGGATACTGCTACAAGTTTGGCGAACATCATGAATCTCCAAGGCATGGTTAACAAAATTCCGTCAAAGGGGAAGACTGCCTGATTTTCGGGCAAGTTCCTATGACCTGTGTCAAAGATTGTATACAACTTAAGCCTATCAGCCTGATGGACAGAATCAACCAGCCATAAGTATGACCGCCCCCTATGATCAGCCCCATCAACTCTCTGGAGCGACCGTCATGAACCTCAATAGCCTGTTGTGCAGCTTGCTCGCCGCCTACGCCTGCGGCGCCAGCGGCACTTATGAAAAACCCCAGCGCGAGGTTTAATTTTCTTGCGCAATAAAGGGCAGGCTTTACTCTGGACCGGTTACCCACCACGGAGTAAAGCATGTCCATCGCATCTGTTTGTGTATTTTGCGGCGCCAGCACCGGCAGCCATCCAGCCTATCGCGAAGCGGCGCAGGCACTGGGGCGGGCGTTGGCTGAACGAAAGCTGACCCTGGTCTATGGCGGCGGCGCGGTCGGCCTGATGGGCGTCGTCGCCGATGCCGCTCTTGCGGCGGGCGGCGAAGTCATTGGCATCATCCCGCAAAGCCTGAAGGACAAGGAAATCGGCCACAGCGGCCTGACGCGCCTGGAAGTGGTGGACGGCATGCACGCACGCAAGGCCCGCATGGCCGAACTCAGCGACGCCTTCATCGCCCTGCCCGGCGGCCTCGGCACACTGGAAGAATTGTTCGAAGTCTGGACCTGGGGCCAGCTCGGCTACCACGGCAAACCGTTGGGCCTGCTGGAAGTGAACGGTTTCTACAGCAAGCTCACCGGTTTTCTGGATCATATCGTCGGCGAGGGTTTCGTCCGTGCGCCGCATCGTGACATGCTGCAAGTGAGCGACTCACCGCAAAACCTGCTCGACGCGCTGGACGAATGGCAGCCATCGATCCAGCCGAAGTGGGCCGAACAAAAACCCAACTAACGTCTCGACCCCGATACAGGGCAGAATACGCGCCGCTCAACCTCACCTTCGACCCCAGAGGATCGCCCATGGCCAAACCCAATTATTCCTTCGCCAAACGTCAGAGAGACTTGGCCAAGGAGCAGAAGAAAGAGGAAAAGCTCCAGCGCAAGAAAGCCAGCGCCGAAGAAACAGCATTGAACCCGGATGCCGAAGGCGACGTGGCGACAGAAAGTGATGTTGATGCACCGAAAGATCAGGCCCCCGACGCCTGATATCCCCACTTGGACCCGATGATCGATCCGGTCCAACGGTTTGTGTCCAGGGCTGGCAGCCTCGCTGCCGGCCCTTGCAAACCTGCTATATCCCCAACGCCTTGACGATCGACAAGCGATAGCCTTCAGGCAAATTGGCCGGCAATCGCCCCGGTTCGAACATCCCGATCTCCTTGTGCTCGTGACTGATCACCGGCACGAAACCGCCCAGCAATTGGCAGCGGTAGGTGGAGATGAAAACGTGCTTGCCTGGGATCACCTCGAACAGATACGAATCCAGTGGCTCTCCCACGCTGACCTCGACCGCCAGTTCCTCGGCAATCTCCCGGGCCAGGCATTGCGGCGCTGTTTCACCCAGTTCGATCCGCCCGCCGGGCAGTTCCCATTCGTCCCGCTCGTTGAGCATCAGCACAATCTGGCCTTCGGGGGATTGCAGTACACCTTTGATCGATACCGGGAACATATAGAAGTCTCGTTGTTAATCAGTTCCCCTGTGGCGAGGGAGCTTGCTCCCGCTGGGCCGCGAAGCGGTCCAAAGATTTTACGGTCGCTGCGCAACCGCGCGGGAGCAAGCTCCCTCGCCACAGGTGTTCATTGGAACATCAGATCACTGTTCCAGCGGCATCACCGTCACCCGTACTTCGGGGTCATGGGTACCGCCGCCCAGGATCACTCCGCGCAACGGTGACACGTCGGAAAAATCCCGGCCCCAGGCCAGGGTGATGTGTTCCAGCGCCGGCTGCACGTTGTTGGTCGGGTCGAAGTCCACCCACCCCAACACCGGGCAGAACACCGACACCCAGGCGTGCGAAGCATCGGCGCCTATCAGGCGGGCCTGGCCGGGCGGTGGCTGGGTCAGCAGATAGCCGCTGACGTAACGCGCCGCCAATCCGCGGGATCGCACACAAGCCAGCATCAGGTGGGCGAAGTCCTGGCAGACGCCGCGGCGTCGCTCCAGCACTTCCACCAACGGCGTCGCGACCTGGGTGGCCTCGGCGTCGAAGGTGAACTCTTCGAAAATCTTTTCCATCAATGCCTGGACACCGACCATCAGCGGTCGTCCCGCCGGAAAACAGCTTTCCGAGAATTCCACGAAGCTGCGCTTGAGGTGCACATAGGGCGATTCGAAACGGTAGCGACAGGCGTCCAGTAACCGCGCTGTCAGCGGTCGGCCGCTATAGGTCAACGCGTCACGGGTCGAATCCCAGGCCGGCGACAGATTGAAATCCAGTTCAGGGCGCGCCAGCACCTCGACGCTCAGGCGGGCATTGACCAGCAATTCATCATGAGGCCGCTCGAAGGCCAGGCGGGTCAAAGGATTGCCGAACACGTCCTGCTCATCCCGACGGGTCGTCGGCTCCGGACTGATCAGCAACTGCTGTTCGGTGCAGCGCTGCCAGTCACAGGCCCGTGGCCACAGATGGGCCAGTTGCTGTGCGAGGGACACCGGGCTGTCGTAGTGATAATGGGTGTCGTGGAGGATCTGGTAACGAGCATTCATCAGACGGACACCGTGCGTTGGCTGACGTCATCGACGTGGGCAAAATGGCGCAAGGCCAGGCGATCGGACACCTGGCCGCTGACATCGGCCACTTCCTGCAACAGCTCGGCCAGCCCGTCGAGTGCCGCGCGCAGGCTGGCTTCGCCGAACAGCGGGTTTTCCAGGCAGCGCAGGTCGAAGCGCGACAGGCGCGTCACCAACTCCGGCAACGCGGTATCCCTGGGCGCGCCAAAATCATCGTTCAGGCGCTTGAGGGTGCGCGCCACCAGTTTCAATTGGAACAGCACCGCGTGGGGGTTCTGTTCGTCCAGCAACAACAGGTCGAGCACCGGGATCAACTGCGCCACCGCCAGGTAGCGCGAGCGGTAGGTGATGCTGCTGTTGCCCAATTCCAGCAACCACTCCAACCCGGCCTGATCGAAAACCGCCTCGCCTCGCAGGAATGCCGCCAGGCTGCTGCTGAGGAACTGCAGGCGCTCCAGGCGCCGACCGATCATCAGGAAGCGCCAGCCCTCGTCGCGGGTCATGTCGTCCAGGGCAAACCCGGACAACGCCGCCAGGGACATCACCAAGCGGTTGAGGAAATCCAGCAACTCACCGAAATCCGGTTCACTGGTTTCCAGTTCCACGGCTTCGCGCTGCAGCTCCACCAGCGCCTGCCAGTTTTCCCGCGACAGCTTGCCGCGAACCTGCGAAGCCGCCCACTGCAAGCGCTGCAGGTTGGAACGCAGACTGAAAGACCAGTCATCGCCGAGCATGGCCGCCATCAGGCGTTCGGGCAGCTCGCCCTCTTCGGGCAACAGCATCAGGCTTTCGCCCAGGGAGACCGCCGATTGCAGCGCCTGTGGGTCATCACCGTCGACATACCGCGCCAGCATGATCCGCAGGAGGCGAGCGCTGCCGTCGCATCGTTCGCAGTAGCGGCCGAACCAAAACAGGTTTTCGACGACTCGCGACGGCAGGTACGGATCGCGGCGCACCAGATCATGAACGCCCACGGTACGCTGCGCCTTCCATTGCTCGCCGCCGGGCGCTTGCTCGCCGAGCACCCACGTGTCCTTGCTGGCACCACCGCGCTGCATCGACACCACCTCGGCATCGGCCTCGGCAGCCACGCGGGTCAGGCCACCGCGCAGCACCCGATAATCGTTTTTCCCGGACACGGCGTACACGCGCATGCCGATGGCCCGGGGCTGGATCAAGCCATCTTCGGCCTGCCACACCGGAGCCTGGGACAACTGCGCCAGCTCCTGGGCGACGTAGGCATAAGGCCGCGCCTGCATGCGTGCCGCCAGTTGGGCGCGCTGGTCCTCGTCCAGGTCTCGGCCGAACACCGGTGTGAAGCTTTGGGAAGGAAACGCCGGCTTGATCAACAGCTGAGGTAGTTTCTCCAGGGCCTGGGCCAGCACTGGCGGTTCACCGCACCACCAGGTCGCAATGGAAGGCAGCATCAGCTCTTCGCCGAACAGATACTGGTTGATCTTTGGCAAGAACCCCAGGAGCCCAGGCGATTCCAGCACCCCGCTGCCCAGGGCATTGGCCACCAGCACTCGACCCTGGCGCACCGCTTCCAACAGCCCGGGCACGCCCAGGGCCGAATCGGTGCGCAACTCCAGCGGGTCGCAGAAATCATCGTCGAGCCGGCGCATGATCGCGTGGACCCGACGTAATCCGCTGAGGGTCTTGAGATACACCGTGGCGTCCCGAACGGTCAGGTCACCGCCTTCCACCAATGGGTAACCGAGCTGGCGCGCCAGGTAGAGATGCTCGAAATAGCTCTCGTTGAAACGCCCGGGCGTCAGCAGCACCACCAGCGGCGGCTCGCCGTCGCTGGGCGCCTGCCGTGCCAGCGTCTCTTGCAAGGTCCGGAAGAAACCGGACAAGTGCTGCACCTTCAGGTCGCGATAAAGATCGGGAAACGCCCGTGACACGATGGTGCGATTTTCCAAGGCATAACCCGCCCCGGAAGGCGCCTGGGTCCGGTCAGCGGTGACCCACCAGCGACCGTCTGGCGTACGCGCCAGGTCCACGGCATACAGGTGCAGGAAGTCGCCATCGGGCGGCGTGATGCCTTGGCAGGGCCAGAGGAAATTGTTGTGGCCGAACACCAGTTCTGCCGGCAACAGCCCTTCGCTGATCAGCCGCTGCGGCCCGTACAGGTCGGCCAGTACCGCATTGAGCAAACGCGCGCGCTGGGCAATGCCAGCCGACAACAGCTTCCATTCCTGGACATCGATGACGTGGGGCAGCAGATCCAGTTCCCAAGGCCGATCGGCGCCCTTCGGGTCCGCATAGACGTTGTAGGTGACGCCGTTTTCCTGGATTTGCCGGGCCAGCAACGCCTGGCGCTGGATCAGTTGCGCCGGCGTACTGCGCTGCAACTGGTCGAACAGCCGCCGCCAGTGCGGGCGCACCGCACCGCTGTCGTCCAGCAATTCGTGATAGGTGCCCGTCGTCAGCGGGTAACGGTCAAGCAGGTCAGGCATGGAAAGCTCGGCAGGACGGCAATGATAGGTGAGACTAGCGCAAGCGCATGACGCCCGGATAGGTGTGTTTGTGTTGGATCCAGCCTGGGTTTGCACGCTGCAATCCTTGTGGCGAGGGAGCTTGCTCCCGCTGGGGCGGTCCGACGTCTCGGGCGCAGCAGCCCCGAGATCTTACGGTCGCTGCGCAACCGAGCGGGAGCAAGCTCCCTCGCCACAAGGTCCAGCTAGCTTTTTGAGGTCCCGTGAAAGCGCCGCAGATCGAGCGTGAAGGGGAATTCGTCATCCGTTGCCAGATCGGGTATCGGAAGTTTCCCCGGCGTGTGTCCGATACGGAAGAATCGCGCCATCCGCCGACTCTCCGCTTCGTTGGCATTCACCGGCAAACTGTCATAGTTGCGCCCCCCCGGATGCGCCACATGGTATTGGCAACCGCCCAGGGAGCGCTGCATCCAGGTGTCGAGCACGTCAAAGACCAGCGGCGCATGGACCGGGATGGTCGGCTGCAAGCAATTGAACGGTTGCCAGGCGCGGAAACGCACCCCGGCGACGAACTCGCCGACGCGACCGGTTGGCTGCAACGGCACCGGCACGCCATTGCAGGTCAGCAGATAACGTTGCGGTGCCAATCCCGTGAGCTTGATCTGCAAGCGCTCCAGGGACGAGTCCACATAACGCACCGTGCCGCCCGCCGAGCCCTCTTCCCCCAGCACATGCCAAGGCTCCAGCGCCTGGCGCAACTGCAGCTCGATACCGTTGACCGCATAATCGCCCACCTTGGGAAAGCGGAACTCCAGGTGCGCGGCAAACCAGTCGGCGTGCAGGGGATAACCCGCAGTATTCAGCTCCTCGATGACCTCGGCGAAATCCTGCTCGATGAAGTGTGGCAACAGGAAACGATCATGCAGCTCGGTGCCCCAGCGCGCCAGCTTGGCCGGTGCATAGGGCTCACGCCAGAACCGCGCCACCAGCGCCCGCAACAGCAATTGCTGGGTCAGGCTCATGCGGGCGTGGGGCGGCATTTCGAAAGCGCGCAACTCCAGCAAGCCGAGACGCCCGGTGGCGCCGTCCGGTGAATAGAGCTTGTCGATGCAGAACTCGGCGCGATGGGTATTGCCGGTCACGTCGATCAACAGGTTGCGCAACAGCCGATCGACCAACCACGGCGGGCATTCCTCGCCGGGCTGGGGCATTTGCGCGAAGGCGATTTCCAGTTCGTACAACGCGTCATTGCGCGCCTCGTCCACACGCGGAGCCTGGGACGTCGGGCCGATGAACAACCCGGAAAACAAGTAGGACAACGACGGGTGGTTATGCCAGTAGCTGATCAGGCTTCGCAGCAAGTCCGGACGTCGCAGGAACGGTGAGTCAGCCGGTGTCGCGCCGCCCAGTACGAAATGGTTACCGCCACCGGTACCGGTGTGCCGGCCATCGATCAGGAATTTCTCGGTGGTCAGTCGGTTCAGTCGCGCTTGCTCGTAAAGGAATTCAGTGCGCTCGACCAACTCATCCCAGCTCGCTGAAGGCTGCACGTTGACCTCGATGACACCCGGGTCCGGCGTGATGCGGAAATTACTCAGGCGCGGGTCGCTTGGTGGCTCGTAGCCCTCCAACAATACAGGGCAGCTCAGCTCCGCGGCGGTCGCCTCGATGGCGCTGACCAGTTCCAGGTAATCCTCGACCCGCTCCAGGGGCGGCATGAACAGGTACAGCCGCCCTTCCCTGGCCTCTGCGCAGAAGGCGGTGCGGGTCAGCCAATCGGCCGATTCGTCGATCTTCGGCGCGCGATCCTGTTCCAGTGCCGGCTCGCCGTGCTGGTTCAACTGCTCGGTGTCAGGTAACCCGGGCAAATCCTGGTTCGGGTCGGTGGGATGGATAAACGGATATTCGGCCGCCGTCACCCACGGCTGGGACGCCAGGGGCAAGCGGTAGCCCAAGGGCGAATCCCCCGGTACCAGCCGGCAATGATCGTCGCGCAAGTACCAGCGCCCGCTTTGCCATTGGTCGCCCTTGGCGGTTCGGGCCAGCGGCAGGACCTGGCCGATCACTTTGTCCAGGCCCTGGCTAAAGACCTTACGCAACCGCGCGCGCTCCAACGGGTCTTCCAGACGGGGATCCTCGGCCGTCACGTTCGAAGGCAACGTGCCTTCGCGCCATAGGTAATGGAAGTTGTCTTCGTAGGCGGGAAACACAAACCGCGTAGGAATTTTCAAGCGTTCAGCGACACTCGCCAGAAAACGGCCCGCCAACTCGCCATCGGCGCCGTAGTCTTTCTTCTCGTCGGCAATCAACGCGCTGTCATGCCAGATCGGCACCCCGTCACGCCGCCAATAGCAGTTGAGCGACCAGCGTGGCAGTTGCTCGCCGGGGTACCACTTGCCCTGGCCGAAATGCACCAGCCCTTGCGGCGCGTAATGTTCGCGCATGCGCTGGAACAGCTCGGCGGAGAGGCGGCGCTTGGCCGGCCCGAGTGCCGCGGTGTTCCACTCGGCACCGTCCGGATCATCGATGGAAACGAAAGTCGGTTCACCGCCCATGGTCAGGCGCACGTCGCCTTCCTGCAGGTCGTCATCGATCTGCCGGCCCAACGCCTGGATCGCCAGCCATTGTTCTTCGGTGTAGGGCTTGGTGACCCGAGGTGCTTCCCAGATCCGCTCGACGGACATTTCGTGGCTGAACTCACACTCGCACGGCTCCACCAGGCCACTGATCGGCGCCGCCGAGGACGGATCAGGACTACACGCCAAGGGAATATGCCCTTCGCCCGCGAACAACCCGGACGTGGCATCGAGGCCGATCCAGCCGGCGCCGGGCAGGTAGACCTCGCACCAGGCATGCAGGTCGGTGAAATCCACTTCCGTACCGGACGGGCCGTCGAGGCTTTTCACGTCGGCGGTCAGTTGGATCAAGTAACCCGAGACAAACCGCGCCGCCAGGCCCAAATGACGCAACAGTTGCACCAGCAGCCAGGCCGAGTCGCGGCAGGAACCGGAGGCGTGTTCCAACGTATGCTCCGGCGTCTGCACGCCCGGCTCCATGCGGATCAGGTAGTTGATGTCTTCGCTCAGGCGCTGGTTGAGCGCCACCAAAAAATCCACCGCCGGCAGCGGCGTGCGGTCGATGCCATCCAGATACGCCTTGAACTTCGGCGTCAGCGGAAGCTTTTCCAGGTAGGGCATCAGCTCATGTTTTTCATCAGCCGCGTAGGTGAACGGGATTTTCTCGGCGTAGGGCTCGAGGAAAAAATCGAACGGATTGAACACCGCCATCTCGGCGACCAGATCGACCTCGACCCGCAGCTCATCGGTCTTTTCCGGGAACACCAACCGCGCCAGGTAATTGCCCTGGGGGTCTTGTTGCCAATTGATGAAATGCTGATCGGGCGAGACTTTCAGGGCATAGGAAAGAATACGCGTGCGGCTGTGGGCCGCCGGGCGCAGGCGAACGATCTGCGGACCGAGTTCGACAGCGCGCTCGTAGCGATAGTGTGTGACATGGTGCAAAGCGACATGAATCGACACGGCGTGCCTCCTGCGGAGCCTGGGCGTTATCGAAAGCGGCGCAAGACTTATGCCATGCAGGCAGGCCGGACACTTTCAACGTCTACTCAGGGCAGTAGAGCACTAAAACCGCGCGATGCCTGTATTGATCTGCGAAGGCCGCACATAAATGCGGCGCGGGGCGGTAGCGAATCGACTCAACGGCGCGGGCGCGAGGCCTTGGCGGACTGGAGGATACGCTCACGTTGATGACGGATTTCGATGAGCTTGCTGCGCATTTCGCGGTGGCGCTTGCTGTTGAGCAGCAGGAGTCCCAGTAGCGGTAACAGCACCGCGAACACGTACACACCTTGATGCGGCCCATAAGCAAACGTCGGCAACACCGCCGCCAGACAGGCGAGGAAATAACCCGCCACCCACCAGGTCGCCCAGGCACGCCCGCGTGCGATCATGAGATTGCCCAAGACCAGGACAAACACCAGGGCCAATGTGCCGAGCCCGACAAAATCGGTCCTGGCTGACGGTTCCAAGGCGCGCCAATAGGTAGTCCCAGCCAAGACAAGGAGCGTGGACCCAGAAAAGCAGCCCAGCAGGATCGTCGCCATGAAAACCGGGAAATAACGGGCGAGGAACTGCTTCAGTGATCCGCCGCCGATCATTCCGTGAACTCCTCATACAACCCGACGGCAACAGTCTTCACGGCGCCATCGCCGGTGTAACTGCCAATGATCCCCAAAGCGCCGCCGAGAGAATCCTTTATTTGAGTCAGCGTGGCGTGCCTGATTTCAGCGGAGGAGTAACGCTTGGGCAAGGCGCCCGCTCGTTGCTGCAGTTTGAGCAGCTTGGCAGTAAGACTCGGATCTTTCAGGGTCAACAATTCCTTGGTGAGTTTGCTGCGTTCCTGACGACTCAGGCCCTTGAGCAACTGATACCAGCTTTTCCCGGTGCCGGCGGCTTTGCTGGCCTTCAGCAGCCGAACAGTCGTGAGAGCCGAGCCACCGACGCCCACAAGGGAAACACCGTCGAGAATGGGGCTTACGATGTTGTACCAATCGGCGTCGTTCATTTCATCGTTGCCAGTAGGATTGGTTAACTCATTCGCCACCCGCATCCCGCCTATGACGCATTGCGCAGTGCTGGCCGTTGCCGCAGCGGCGCCCAGGGCAACGACAAAGGCACTTGCCCCGGCGGTAAACGGAACAGCGACGCTTCCGCTGAATACCACCACCCAACCGATGACAGCAGCGACACAGGACAAACCGGCATTCATCGACTCAGTCCCGAGCTTTGACTCACGCGGACTGCTTTTTACCTGATCAATGAATTGCTGCGGGGCGATGTATTTCTTTGCCTCGCGCAAGATGATTCGCTTGGGCGCGATGCTGCAAATCGGCTTGAATTCGCGCAGCGTCACCACGTTGTATTCGGAATCGATGTACACCACGCCCGCACCGGCGATGTTGGGGTCGGCATCGATGGCTGCGAACAGACGCGGCAGGTTGACTTGGCTTTCGATGCGTTTGCGGGCCATGAACTGGGAAAAGCTCAAGTCCATGCCGATGCCCGTTGAAGCGCTGCTCATATGAATCGTCCTTGAGAATCGGAAAGTGGGCCTTTATCCACACTGAACACCTGTGGCGAGGGAGCTTGCTCCCGCTCGGCGGCGAAGCCGTCGTAAACCGGCCGGCACGGTCTGCCTGGGAACATTGCATGGGATTGTTTGGGGCCGCTTCGCAGCCCAGCGGGAGCAAGCTCCCTCGTCACAAAAGCTGTGCATCCGCCGTCACGCCGTTGGCGGTCGCCACGATAACAAACGGCCAGCACCGCCGCTAGAAAGCAAAACGCCAGCACTTAGGCTGGCGTTTTACGAGGTGGCGGGATGATCAGCGCGGTACGACAGGCTTGCGCGCCGGCTTGGGGCCCTTGCCCTTGGCCGCGTCCTTGCGCTCCTTGGCGGCCTTCTGGTTGCGGGCGAACGCGGCGGCCTTGGCTTGCTCGCGCTTGTCCCAGGCATTGCCGCCGTCGCTGGCACGTGGGGGCAGGCCGGTGTGCTGGGTCAGGATCCTGGTGGTTTCCTTGGCCACTTTATGGCTACCAGCCGGCGTCGAGTTCTTGCGACGGGCGCTCTGGTAGCTGTCGGTGGCCGGCTGATGCAACGGAATCAACTGGTTCTTGCCCG
>Ga0308170_10003772_pt1 | contig 12250 bp, 19 predicted proteins | sample PhyBR2_2_FD_202136 | JGI IMG/M metagenome (GOLD analysis project Ga0308170, IMG submission 202136) | Phyllosphere microbial communities from UC Gill Tract Community Farm, Albany, California, United States - DLSLSB.R2 | ecosystem: Host-associated > Plants > Phyllosphere > Unclassified | place... | reverse complement strand
ACAGAGGTGAGAGTGGTGAATGAAAGTATCTTTTAATCGTAACATGTGGTGTTCATCGTCTTTGTCCCATTGATTATTAATCTATCCTCAAATTCACTCGCTCAATTAGCTTATAAAGTCTGAGAAGGGAACAGAAAGGGAGGAATGAGAGAACGTACGAGTTCGAGAATAGTAACTTCCATCATCGATTGTTGAAAGTAAGCAGGTTTGTTCTTGACTACTTTAACCGCCACAATCTCGTGCGTCTTCATATTCTGACATTTGACGACTTGTCCAAAAGTACCTTGTCCCAAAACATCCAAAATCAAATACCTACGACAAAATCGAGGGTGAGTGAGTGAGTGAGTGTCAGCGAACCAATTCCTTATAAGTAAAGATGTCGGTTTCTCCTTCTCCTTTTTCTCGTTTTTTGTTCCCATCTCCTCTTTCTCACCCTCTTTTGCCTCGACCCTTTCTCTCCCTCCTCATCATTTCTCTCCCTCGCCTTTTTGATCTCGTAGCCCGGTTGGTGACCCAAACCTCGTTGTTCCTCTCCTCTTCTTCCCCATTCCCGTTCTCCTCCTACTGCCTCAACTCGTTTCTATCTCAAAACTCAGACCTTTCCCTATCTCCGCTCCCTCCCTCCTTCCCCTCCCCTCATCCCGACTCTTTCCCCCTCCCTAAATCTCGTTCCGAGAAAGTGAAAGAAGAGAGAGAAGAAGAGAGAAAAGAAACTTACCTAGATTTCTCTTCTGGACCCAACACGTCATTGACATACAAAATGTAATCCGAATCCTCATTATCGAACCCATCGTTCATACAAGGTTTACTAGGTTTCGTCAATACCCTTCGAGGGTTCAAAGAGGTTTCATAATGGAATTGAGGGTTGACTAGATTGTACGTTTGAGGGAGGTGAGTGGTTAGAGCTTTCAATGGCTGCACACACGCACAAGGGAGTCAGCAGGGAGATGGGAGAAAGGAAGGGCAGAGGTTTTGAGTTTACGGATATGAAACCACCAGAAGGTGAAGCTCTTCTACCTCTAGGTTGAACGTTGGTACGACGTAAAATTGAAGAAGCGTCTCCTTCAACACGTCGGAGTCCTTTCTTGGTCGAACGGGATCGAGAAGAGGGGGAGGAAGGTGAACCGACAGGAAGGACAGGTGAACGTTCGTTTGAATTGAGAGATAAGGATCTTAAATCACTCGGTCCTCCTCCTCCTCCTCCTGAAGGATAGAATCCAGATTGTTGTTGTTGTTGTTGTTGGTTGTTGTAGTGGGAAGGAGATAGTTGAGGTACGTTTGGGGATTGGGATTGAGATTGAGGTTGAGAAGATTGTCTCATCGCTGAATCCAAGTAACTCTGACTCTGGTAATATTGTTGAGGACTGACGGATTGTGGTGGGGGTTGTTGTTGAGGGTTCGGGGAAAGTGATAAGGAAGAAGACGTGTTTGAGGAAGAAGGGGGTTGAGAATGATGGTAAGATTGAGCGATGTGTTGTGGGTAGAAATTGGATGCGGAAGAGGAGGAATGGGACGATTGAGAGGGAGGTAAAGGAGGTGCCGAGTAACGAGATGGAGAGGAAGCTGAAGGAGGAGGGAGATTTGGTTGCATCATTCGTGGTGAAGTGCCTCCTCCCTGTTGAACTCCAGTCATGGGAGTTCCATAGATTGAATGAGGTCGACCTTGTCCTTGACTTTGGTTCGGTTGGTTTGAAGAGTAAGAAGTTGGGAGTAGAGAATGTCGATGATTCGTAGCTCCTCCTGATTGATTCGAAGACATTACTCCTATTCCAGCCATTCCTGCCCCTCCGACTGCTGGACCATCATAGGATAAGCCTCGCCTCATTCCACTGCTTGCACTCGCTTGAGCTTGAGAAGAAGAAGAGGAAGGTTGAGAGAAGGAAGGAGATTGACGGAAATGATTATTGATTGAAGAAGGGTTTGCGGGTGATTGAGAGTAATTCATCGCGACGTCTCCTATTTATGATATTGGGGATTAGCTCACAGAGTGCGAGTTAGAGAGAGAGAGAGAGAGAGAGTCGGTTTTACCATGTGAGTCAGTACTCGAACCTCCTCCTGTTGCACCAGTTGAAGTGGGTAACATGATTGATTGTCTGTTGTTTGTGTGTTGTTGCAAGTGATTGATAGAAGGTACTCTTCCTACTGATCTAGTTTGACGGTGTTGGTGTTGTTGATGAGGGAGAGGGAGAGGGAGAGAAGAAGTGGGGGAGTGAGAGTGATAAGGATTCGAGTGATAGTTGCCACCTTCCAACAGTGCTGAATGTCTGTAAGATCTAGTTGAACTTGAACTCGAGGAGGGAGTTGCACTAGTTGAGAATGCTCCTGGCAAGAGAGACGAGAGATTCGGACTATTGAATCCACTCGCACTCCCACTCGATAACAATGGAGAGTGTTGTTGGTGATTGACTGGAATAACGAAACTTGTATTGTTGTTCCCACTAGTAGGAGTAGGAGGAGATTGTTGGTGATAGAGTGGATTCGAGTATTGTGACATGTAATTCAATCACTACTCTTTACTCTTGTTCACAATCCAGTTTGATCGCTTGTCGGGGTTCAAAGGTGTGGATAGGTCGACACCGGGGAGTAGGTGAACAGAGAGAGAGAGAGTTGAATCGACTTTCGCACGTTGGGTGTTCCCTTGGAGACTAGTAACTTTATCACTTCGCTGCGAAACGATTCGCTCTCCTTTCAACTCACTCTCACCCGGCAGGAACCCACAACCCACTCAGCCATAGGTCAATCATCTCCAAATCGCTCTCTTTTGTTCTCCCACTCCGATAACTAGTTATGACTTCCTTGTAACTTCCCCTTCTCGACCCACTTCCGGTCATCCTCACTCACTCACAACCTCAACCTAATGCTCCTCAATTCCACGCATCTCTTCCAGGACAGCTCATAAAACAATACTTTTCTCCCATTTCTTTTTACCCCACAAATCAACCTCGTCATTTTTCAAACCCTTCAAGTCGCTTTGCCCCCAATCTGAGTCGAGCACGAGCACGAGGAGATCACGACGGAGAAAGAGGAGGAGAAATCGTTTTGAGACGAAAAACCTTCAAACATGTCGACACTATCTCTCGTAGTTTTCTGTCCCTTTCAAAGGTCTTCCATCAGTCTACTCGAGTGAATGAATTCGTACGATGGATATCAGTCTCGTCGACCCCGACCAACCGACATGCCTCAGAAAACGTCCTCGCCAGTCATTTCGCACGAGAAACGAGTAATTTCGACTCGAAACCGATATCTTCACTCTGACGAACGGTTCGACCGCCTCGAAACAGCTAGAGTATCGGAAGAGCTATAGTTAGGTCTGGTGAGTGTAGGCGTGGAAGGGATGTCAGAGCGAGGGAGTTGAAACGAGGTAGGAAAAAGTGAGCGAGGAACTTCAGGGAGGGACTTGCAGGGAAAGACACGACGAGAAGGCGGTCGGAACGGGTCGCTCGATGAGACGTCTGAGGGGAGGGAACTTGCGAGATGCTTGTAGAAGAAAGTTCGCTCTACTCGACTCGTCGCAATGAAAAAACCACTGTTTTCGCATAGTCTTCCAGATTCTTTCTCTTCGTCTTTGCTATCGCTTCTATGAACCCGGCTGCAATTGAAGCTCGTGAAAGCCTTGTTTACCTTTATCTGTATTCTGAAAGAGCGAACTCCAAATGAGGTCGTGCGAAACTTCCCTTTCCTCCTTTTCCCTCCTTCCTCTCTTTCTCTCCATTCTCTCTCCTAATCCTCTCTCAAACCACCATCCAATCATGCCTCCCGACACACCCGATGTACGTCCCTCTCCTCTCTTTCCCCCATCCTCGATTATTCCTCATCTCCCAACTTCCCTCTCCTCGTCCTCCCCCAACTCCACAGATCCTAGTAGCAACCATGCCATCCGTTAGACCTTTAGCATCACTCCTCAAATCCCTCTCATTCAAATCCGTTAGTCCCCCTCTTCTCCCTTTACTTTTGATTCAACTTTAGAGAACTGAGACGGAAGAGGGTTGGGTAATGGCAGAGAGCTACTTTAAAGATTGATAGTATTGGTTTGAGAATGATTGTTGAAGAAGGAAGATCTATACAAGGTACTTACGCTTCTCCTTCTCTCTCGTAAAATGGGAATAATCTCGCTGAAATTCAGTCGGACAGGACAGCTCATGCATTCATTTCAAGTAATTGTTTCAGTACCTATACATTCGAATTACAAAGAGATGATCCAGCAGCATTTTACGATGAACCTCCTCAAGATACCTCCGAAGAAGAAGAACAAGCGAGGAGGGATGTAGAATCTTCTCAAGATTCTTCTTCTCCTGTTCCTCGACAAACAGAACCTAGGGGTGATCCACATTGCGAGATGACGATTTCTTTATCTACCATGTTGGAATGTTTGAATATTTTTGGGAACGCTGGTACGGGGAGTACGAACCCTTTCAAACGAGATTCGAAAGGAGGAGCAGGAGGGGATGAGGAGGAGGATGATCAGGGAGATCCTAGAGGAGGTGGTGGTGGTGGGAGGAGGTGGGGAAAGGATAGGGACAAGGGAGAGAAGGGAGACAAAGGGGAAGAGAAACAAACTAGTTTGAGATTGAGTTATAAAGGGTTAGGCGAACCTGTCGTACTATTGTAAAGTTTTCACTTTCTCCCTCAGTTTTGAGGACAGAGAGCTGATTAAGGGGAAATGGAAACAGGTTGGAAGAGAGTGGGATTGTGACGAGGTGTGAATTGACCACTTATGAACCGGAGGGATTGTTGGACCTTAGTTTTGTCGATCAAGAGAGGGTACAGAGATTGATCATGAAAGTATGTTTCTCCCTTCCTCTCCATCTCGACATAGTCGAGGGTCTGCTGACGAGGAGCATCGAGTCTAGTCGGAATGGTTGAGAGACGCATTGTTGGAACTACCACCGAGTTCGGAAAAGTTATCGATTAGTTTCTCACCGATTAGGGACGATATCGATCAGGATGACGAGGAAGGAGAGAGGGATGAGGATGATATAGTACCTCTGTTCAGGTTGGAAGCTACTGGTGCGGCAGGTTCAACCGAGGTGAGCTTTACCCTGTCCCTTCTCGATCTCCTCGCGCAGTCGAGTATCTGCTCTTCTAGTCAAGTACGAGCATTGAGCTGATCATTGACAGAGTGTGAGAGCAGATGGATTATTCGGATAATAAAGATATTCTCGAAGTTTTCGAATGTGAGAACCCGATACGAAACAGGTACGCCCTCCCTCGCTCCATCTGTCGAGATCACGTACTGATGATGCTACAGGAGCGGTACAGCTATAAGTTTTCTCATATTCAGTTGACGAAACATGCGTTAAACAACTCGATAAAAACCGTTCGTCTCCTTTCCTCTCCCTCCTCTCTTTCCCGCAAAACGTCTCATCATCGCTCACGTTCCAACGTCCCTCTTTCCTTCCATCGCACTCGTCTCGTCTGGTACCCATTCCCTCGCTCGTGTACAGTCAATAAGAACGGATGATTATGGATTAGTTTCGTTTCAATTCATGATTCCGTTGACTTCGAACCCTGCGAAACTAGGAGGAGTTGGTAAGAAAGGAGGAATAGGAGGTGGGGGAGCTGCTACTGCAGCAGAGGAAGGGAGAGTGGCTTATGTCGAATTCTTGGTGAGTTTCGAAGAGACGCTTTATTTCTTCGGGAACTAATAGATTCTTTTCTTTCTTCACAGTGTGTCGCGCTCGACGAGTAGGCTTTCGCCTACTCTCGTGCATCTGTGCTAGATCGTCATGGTCGAGTTGTTGTAGCTGTCTCTCCTCACTCGTTTTGCTCGTTCTGTTTGTCTGTTGTTTCTATTACGCTTCACTCTGCAACTAGCCCTGTCGTCTTTCTTCTATTCAAGACTCGTTATTGCACGCATCTCACGTTCCTCAAGGTGGGGAGAGAGAGAGAAATGACAAGTTCATCTCTTGCGAAACGAATTGCGAAATTTCCATCAAAGTCCGGCTCGCTCAGTCCTCTTCCTCCCTTTCACTTTCCTCTCCCTCTCGAATTGCAAGCTACAAGAGAACATGGCACCACGTCGTACGACTTCTATCTCACTCGGAGTCCCCTCTCCTCGCGGTTCCCAAGCTCCTCCGACTCAAGATGAGATAGATCCAACGTCTGCTCTCCCTCCATCTCTCAGCTATCCTCACAACCAGCTGACGAGATGTAGTTTGTGCACAGTGTTATAGCAGAAATGGTAGCGAGGGAGAAAGCTCGATTGAAGAGACAGAGGGAGAAGAAACAACAATTAGTCGTCGATCAAGCAAAGGGAGCTGGGAAGAACTACAGGGACGCTGTCAAGAAGGTTGTGGACGAGGGAGAGAAGAAAATGTGAGTTGACTGTTTTTGCTGAGGTCAAGTGCGTCGAGTTGTCATGCGGGAATCGTCGAGGAGTGCGAAAGTATTCTCGCTCGTTTTCGTTCTCGAACTGATCAGTATCTCGTCGCATGTGAACAGGGGAGAAGTAATCAAGCAGCACCAGGCAGAGGAGAAGAAATTGAAAGATGAGCTCAATCAACTCGAGAGCGAGTTGACTGAGATGGTTCAAGCCGATGTCGTTCGTCGTCTTTCCGATTCAGCGGCCATGACTCGCAGCTGATGCGATCTTGGTATCGAACAGAGCGAATCAAAGCTGGTCTCTGCGTCTATCATGTCCGCGATCGAACAAAACGAACAAGCCAAATCCGCCATGATCCAAAACCTCGCAATGATCAGTAAACGTTCGTCGCTTTCTCTACACAGTTCAGTCTATCGACGTTCGCTGATTGTGAAGACCGAGACTGGAACAGAAGAGGAGAAAGTTGCAGAAGCTGGATTGGCTGAACTCTGGTTGACGGATGATGAGGAAGAAGGTCCGCATGACGATGGGGAAGATCAAGGAGCCTATAGCGCTTGAAAGGGATCGTAACGCTTGATCGACGATTGCTGTAAATAGGGAACGCTGGTTGTACGCGAAAACAGGAAAAATGCAGTGACCTCTCTCACTCTCGTTCAAGCTCGAGACAGGAGAGGTAGTGAACGAAAGATTGTATTGACAAGGAGAGAGATTGAAGGAGATTAGGAAGGGGGTACTGCATAGAGAAAGGTAGAAACTGTCGAAAGGGAAGGATGTAACAGAAAACTCGACAGAGAGAACAAAACAATCTTATGTACAAACGAACTACCTGACCCGCAGGAAGAACGCACAACCACTGGAGACGATCGAGACTGAGAGAGAGAGGGAGAAGGAGGAGATTAGAAAGCGAATCCTAATCCTCCACCTCTCTTCTTGGTTCCAACCGAGTAGACGAGGAACGAAGCAAAGAACAATCCGATAGTGATACCGATTGCGACTTGAACCATTCGGAATCCGATCATCAATCTGTCCAAAATCAACTAGTAAGCACGTGCTCTAGAGAAGGGCAGAAGGAGGAAGGAGAGGCGTACCCAGAGTTGTAGGAATCGTTGCCTCCTGATGACATTGCTAATCCTCCTGCGGCGGCAATACCTCCGGGAACGAGGAAGAGTACACCAGAAGCCATGGCTGTTGATTGTATGGAACTTCGTCAGTTGATTGATCGATGAGAGGGAGAGAGAGAGAGAAACGTACCGGTGAAGGAAGTTCCGTTGAAGATTCGAGAGTACAAGTTACCGAGGAGACCAATAACGGTCGCTCCGATGAAGGAGACGATATCTGAACGTTCGAAGATCTGGATTGGGGGTAGCGCAGATCAGAGATCTGCTTTGTAAGTCTCGATTCCTACTTTGACTTACAAACATAGTAGCTGCTCGATTCGCAACGTAACCAACGACGGCGATGAAGATCATGACTGGCAATTCTCGTGATCGGAGAGGTTGCATGTTGGACAATGACGAGAAGAAGGAGAAAGCTGGAACTAGGAGAATCAACCAGTAGATCGAAGCTCTGCGAAGAGTACGTACTCCACGTCAGCTCAATCTTTGTGAAAGAGAAAAAGGGATGGGAGACTCACCCTTGACGCCACCATTGCCATTCGGGATCACGGTAGCACATGACTTTACCCTTTTGAAGGGAAGCAGTGTTTTGCGAAACAATCGATTGAGTAGCGTTGGTGAACGAGAAGGAACCTTCGAATGATTGGGTAACGTTGTTCGCGATAAAAGTACCGTCGAGAGTCGTGACTGTCATACCGTGATCGGCTGCGATGGCTCGGGACGAAGGGTCGAAGAGGTAGAAAACGTCTGAACCGACCGCGATGGAGAATCCGAGGAAAAGAGTGTAGATGATGGCGTAAACCATTCGGACACTACCGGCGATCAAGTTCTTTGAAGCGAGTTCCAGAGATCCACAGACTAGATTCAGCGCAAGGATTTGAGTCAGTTGCAAAGTCGCGAATTCGAGATTTGTTTAAACAGTCGACTCACGAACAACGTAACCTGGAAGGACCATGACTACTCCTGCTGAAGCGACAGATTCGTAGCAGAAGTACTCGGTAGTTGATAGACCTCGAGCAGCGAACGAGATGAGGGCGGCGACCGAAATTCTGTCGATTCGAAGAGAACGTCAGTCGACGAGATCTCGAGAGGTTCGAGGAATGTTGTTCAAGACTCACTCGAAGATGTTGGAGAAGACGGCATTCTTTCGAGCGACGTAGAGTTGAAGGAAACAGAGAATTGCTCCGAAAGCCCCGGCGACGAGAGCATCAATAATTGAACCGGCGAAACTAGAGACATGGAAGGCGAGTCAGCTGGGGATGAGCAAGCAGCGAGAGAAGAAGTGAACGAACCCTAGGGGACAGATGAGTCCAGCACACATTCCAGCGAAAACGACTCGCAGCCAATTCGGGTAGATGGGTTTCGCTTTGAGACAGCGATCGAGTGCGACGATACCCTCCTCGACTCCCATCTCATCGTGCACTACATCTCGGTAGATGATGTGAATGCGATGAAGTTGTCCGAGATTGAGTCCTCCGGAAGCTTTGATGAATTTGGTCTCGGAGGTGTGGGTATCGGAATCACCGAAAGAAGCGATGACAACGGAGGGAACGTGGCTGTCGATCGAAAGACGGTCAGTAAGAGTCGAATGCAGTTATTCGAGGAAGAGAAAACTCACATGAACTGGGCGTTGACACCGAGAACAGCGGAAGTTGCGTTGAGTTGAGACTCGAGACGATGGCTGTGGAGGTCGAGTAGAGATCGTCAGATAATAGGCAAGCAAAAAGTCACGAAAGAGAGCATACGAAGGAGCACCGAAAGTCATGAGAGCCTTTGCGAGTTTGAGAATGAAGTCTTGCTTCTGTATGAGAGCTATTTGGAGGACGCGATCGTCAGTGAGTGGACGCAATCTCGAGCGATGAAGAGAAGGGAATGCTTACTAGCGACGTGAGCAGTGATCGAGTTCTTGTGCTTGAGCTTCTTGTACTTGTTCTTCTTTCGTTCTCGACCTTCGAGAGCATCTCGGTGTTCGGCAGCGTCGAGAGATCCAAGTTCATCTCCAGTCTTCGCAGCCTTGTCGTGAGCTTCCTTCGCAAGTTTGAGCGCCTCCGATTCATACCATTTCTCCATTCCTGGACCGATCTTTGATCGAGGATCATCCGGGTCGAGAACCTTGTCCTCCGCTGAAGTACCGACGGTGTTGACAGAATTGGTTGAGTCGGCTCGTCTCATTCGACTCTTGTTGGATCCACCTCGAGGGAAAGCTCCTTCGTCAGCTTCACCCGATCGTCGGTTCCTCCTTCGAAGGTCTTGATCCTTCTCGTTGTAGTAGCTGCCAGTCGAAGAGGTACTTCCTTGAGTCATACCTCGATTCATACCAGCGACTGGACCACCTTGACCGTTTCCGTAGAGTCGAAGAAGGTTCGAGAGAATACCAGCGGCTGCTCGTTGTTGATTTTGCCAATCCTCTCCGACCTCATCCTCCCAATCTTCGTCCTTGCGTGGTACTGGTCCTTTCTCGGTACGGTGACGACCATCGACGTGAGAGTTGACGAGATCGGAAGCTTCTCGAGCAGCTTGTTGACGAAGGTGCTCCTCTGTCGAACTGCGACGAAGTGCTGGTTTGAGTGGAGGAGGTTGTTGTTCACCGACGAGCGTCTCCTCCGAAGTTGATCCGTACCTCCCTCGAGTGACACCTAGCTGATTGTTGTTCGTTCGGAGGGGAGCGGTCGAAGGGTAAGGAGAAGGGTTGTCGAAAGGATTGGTGTAAGTGGGAACTGAAGATTCGTGACCGGAGCGATCGAGACCTCGTTCGGGGAGTCCACTACCGTGAGTAGGAGCAGGTAGTGGTCGAGAAGGAACCGAGTAACCTCCTCCGACGTCGCCATACATATCTTCCATCGACATTGGGTCTCTCGAAACGATGACAGTCGGAGGAGGGTTGTGAGGAGCGGTAGAGTAGTTGTTGGAAGGAGGAGGCATGGAAGGTTGAGAAGAGTTGAAGGAAGGGGAGAAGACTTGATCAGGTTGACCTTGATCGTGAGAGAAGCGAATGTGTCGGTGACCGTTCTGAGGGGAAGTTTCGTCGTTCATCTATCATTGACTGGGTCAGCTTCTTCGTTCTCAATAGCAGAGTTGAGGACGTACCTTTGTGAATTAGAAGAGATAAGAAAGTTGACTTGAAGTAGCGTGACCTGCACGGGATAGTCGAGTCGAGGTTTGAAAGCGAAAGGGTTCGAGTTTGAGGTAAAGAGTCAACGAGTGTAGGTTTGTAACGAGAGTGAGATGCAATGACCAGCAGAGCGGAGTAGTCTATCGACTGTAAGATGGAGGACTGGCTGTTCAAAGATAGCTGGCAGGAAGAAGCGAGCCTTTCGAAAAGAGAACTCGCCAGTCTTTCGAAGCCTCGGAACGAATTGCCCCGCTCCATCATTGAACCACAGAAGCTTGGGATCGCAACCGACTCTTACTTGCCCTAAAGAGCTGGAAAAGCGTTGGAAGATTTCGAAATCGACTGGTTCTCAATAGAACAGATCTGCGAGTCCTCCTTGCCGGTAGTGGCTTAATCAGCTGCGTATATGAACCTCGGAACACCGAAGAATAGCTCTGGAGAGACTGTCGAGCTGCCGAGATTAGCTTGTAATTCGCGCTTTCAGTCTGGAAGGAGAACTCACTTGCCGAAGCTCAGTCGCATCCAGATACATGCTGATAGTTTCTGAGAGCTTCTGATGCTGCAGCTGAGCTTTACTGAGGTGCGGGGAGTGATCTGTCGAGGTCGAGAGATGAAGTTGCTCCTGTTTCTTTGCGGATTGGAGTCGGAGGGGTTGTAATAAGGCGTGCACGAGACTATCTCCTTCGCGTGCAGTAAGTGTCGAGCTAGAGAGCATGGTCGTCGGAGGAAAGGATGAACAAGTCGAGAGTAAGCTGTCGGATTGCAACTCGACTTTCGCGACTAATCCGCTTCGAGGAAATGCTTTTGCATGGCTTCGACCCTTTGTCTCGTGGATCAAAGAGAAAGGCTGAGATGAGCAAAACTCAACGTTGCAGTGCAAAAAGGAGTTCGACTGTGCGAGAAGCAAAATTTTAGTTTTCCCCGACGGGGAATCGAACCCCGCTCGCGGCTGTGAGAGAGCCGAATCATAACCACTAGACCATCGAGGAATAGATGAGGAGGCCGAGTAAGCCGATATTCAAGCGCTTCTAGAAGTCTATATCCGACCTATGAATTCCGACGGTTTCGCTTCGCCTCGAATGCGCGGCGTGTGGATGCGGATCCACCAGCGTACTATCATCTGGACGCAAGGGCGTGTGCAAAGGTAGAACCGAATTGGGCTGATTCCCATGAATCTGAAATCTGCACCAGGTTTCGACCGTACGAGAATTCCAACAATTACCCCGGCTGTGAAGCCTCTCGACCAGACGCAGGGCTTCTCTGCCTCACAACAGGGACCCTCTGAGTACGAGAGAATAGAGGAATGCGCTCTTCCCTGACCAAAAATGAAGTGAGGCTCTTGCGCTGCGTCCACAGCGACATCGGCAAAAGATGAGGTCGTACCCGGGTTCGAACCGGGGTTGCCCGGAGAGCTTTGAATACGATCAAAACCGAGCGTGATGACCACTACACTATACAACCCTGTCTCTGGTGACATTGCCGCGAGAAATTGCCACGACAGCGCTCGAGCTCGCACCCCTCGCTAATGCTTGACTACAAGGCTCGATTGCGGCTACGCTTGTGGTAAAGAATCGAGAACTACAAAGGCAGAGGTCGTCGAGAAACGAAGCGGCCATAGAAACCCAGACTTTTCAGAGGTTTCGTGCTTCAGAACTTTTCTTTCTCTCACCGGGACTGATGCTTTGCGTGCGGCTGATGAGA
>Ga0308170_10003769_pt1 | contig 12255 bp, 8 predicted proteins | sample PhyBR2_2_FD_202136 | JGI IMG/M metagenome (GOLD analysis project Ga0308170, IMG submission 202136) | Phyllosphere microbial communities from UC Gill Tract Community Farm, Albany, California, United States - DLSLSB.R2 | ecosystem: Host-associated > Plants > Phyllosphere > Unclassified | place... | reverse complement strand
ACTCCCTTCGGCCGCTTCGGCGGGCTGCTTTCGAACGTGCGCGCCGACGACCTGGCCGCACTGCCGATCGCGGCGCTGATCGAGCGCAACCCGGGCGTCGACTGGGCCAAGGTCGACGACGTCTACTACGGCTGCGCCAACCAGGCCGGCGAGGACAACCGCAACGTGGCGCACATGGCGGGCCTGCTGGCCGGACTGCCGCCCTCGGTTCCGGGCACGACCATCAACCGCCTGTGCGGCTCCAGCCTGGATGCGGTCGGCATGGCCGCACGTGCGATCCGCACCGGCGAAGCGCACTTGATCATCGCCGGCGGCGTCGAGAGCATGACCCGCGCCCCCTTCGTGATGGGCAAGGCCGATACCGCCTTCTCGCGCACGGCGAAGATCGAGGACACCACCATCGGCTGGCGCTTCGTGAACCCGAAGATGAAGGCGCAGTACGGTATCGACTCGATGCCGGAGACGGCCGAGAACGTGGCGAAGGACTTCAATGTGTCGCGTGAAGACCAGGATGCCTTCGCGCTGCGCAGCCAGCAGAAATGGGCGGCGGCCAATGCGGCGGGTGTCTTCAAAGAGGAAATCGTACCCGTCACGCTGCATAGCAAGAAAGGCGAATCGCGCGTATTCGACACCGACGAGCATCCGCGTCCCGACGTGAGCCTGGAAGGCCTGGCCAAGCTGAAGGGCGTGGTGACGCCGGACGGCTCGGTCACTGCCGGTAACGCCTCCGGCGTCAACGACGGCGCCTGCGCGCTGCTGCTGGCTTCCTCGGCTGCCCTCGAACAGTACAAGCTGACCCCGCGCGCCCGCGTGGTCGGCATGACCACCGTCGGCCTGGAGCCGCGCATCATGGGCTTCGGCCCGGCGCCGGCGACGAAAAAGCTGCTCTCGATGACCGGCCTGACCATCGAACAGATGGACGTGATCGAACTGAACGAAGCCTTCGCCTCGCAAGGGCTGGCGGTGCTGCGCGACCTCGGCCTGCGCGACGATGACCCGCGCGTGAACCCGAACGGCGGCGCGATCGCCCTCGGCCACCCGCTGGGCGCGTCCGGCGCGCGCCTGGTGACGGCCGCCGTGAACCAGCTGCACCGCATCGGCGGCCGCTATGCGCTGTGCACGATGTGCATCGGCGTGGGCCAGGGCATCGCCCTCATCGTCGAGCGGGTCTGACATGCCCATCTACGAAATCGACGGCATCCGCCCGGTGGTCCACCCGAGCGCCTACGTGCACCCGACCGCGGTGCTGATCGGCGACGTGATCGTCGGCCCGCGCTGCTACGTCGGCCCGCTCGCCTCGCTGCGCGGCGACTTCGGCCGCCTGGTCCTGGAGGAGGGCGCGAACCTGCAGGACACCTGCGTGATGCACGGCTTCCCGGAAGACGACACGGTGGTCGAGGTGGACGGCCACATCGGCCACGGCGCCGTGCTGCACGGCTGCCGGGTGGGGCGCAACGCCATGGTCGGCATGAATGCGGTGGTGATGGACAAGGCCGTGGTCGGCGCCGAATCCATCGTCGGTGCGGCGGCTTTCGTGAAGGCCGGCATGGCGATCCCGCCGCGCAGCCTGGTGCTGGGTGCACCGGCCAAGGTGATCCGCGAGGTGTCCGATGACGAGATCGCGTGGAAGAGTTATGGGACGCGGCAGTATCACGATCTGGCGCTGCGGTCGATGAAGTCGCTGCGCGAAGTCGAGGCCTTTACCGAGGTGGAGGCTGGGCGTGGGCGGCTGGTGTTCGATGAGCCGCACAAGCCGAAAAAATAGCCGCGTGACATACGTGCAACTTGGATTCCCGCGAAGGCGGGGACCCAAGGAAAAGCATCAGCAATCGAAAAACTGACGTTAGACCGAACCGACTGACGGAGACGAAACAAATGACCCCAACCACCCTGCAAAGCTACATCGCCGGCCGCTGGCAAGGCCAGCAAGCCCACCAGCCCCTGCACAGCGCCCTGGACAACCAGCTGATCTACCACACCCACGCCGAAAAAATCGATTTCGACGAAGCCCTGACCTACGCCCGCAAGCAGGGCGTGCGCGAGCTGATGGCGCTCGACTTCCAGAAGCGCGCCCAGCGCCTGAAGGCCCTGGCGCTGTACCTCATGGAGCGCAAGGAAGAGCTGTACGAGATCTCCCACCTGACCGGCGCCACCCGCCCGGACAGCTGGGTCGACGTCGAAGGCGGCATCGGCACCCTGTTCGCCTACGCCAGCATGGGCTCGCGCGAGCTGCCGTCGTCGAACGTGCTGCATGAAGGCCCGGCGATTGCGCTGGGCAAGCGCGGCGGCTTTGCCGGCACCCACATCCTGGTGCCGCGCGGCGGCGTGGCCGTGCACATCAACGCCTTCAACTTCCCGATCTGGGGCCTGCTCGAGAAATTCGCGCCCAGCTTCCTGGCGGCCATGCCCTGCATCGCCAAGCCGGCCACCGCCACCAGCTACCTGACCCATGCCGTGGTCAAGATGATGATGGAATCCGGCCTGGTGCCGGAGGGCAGCCTGCAACTGGTGATCGGCTCCACCGGCGACCTGCTGGACCGCCTGACCGGCTTCGACGCCGTCACCTTCACCGGCTCGGCCGACACCGCCGCCAAGCTGCGCGCCAACCCGAACCTGATCCGCGAAGCCGTGCCGTTCACGGCCGAAGCCGACTCGCTGAACGCCGCCATCCTGGCGCCGGACGTCGGCCCGGACGACGAGGAATTCGACCTCTTCGTCAAGGAAGTCGCGCGCGAGATGACCGGTAAAGCCGGCCAGAAGTGCACGGCGATCCGCCGCATCATCGTGCCGGAACGGCATGCCGATGCGCTGGGCGAGCGCCTGCGTGCGCGCCTGTCGAAGATCGTGGTCGGCAATCCGAAGGTCGAGGGCGTGCGCATGGGCGCGCTGGCCTCGATGGACCAGCACCGCGACGTCTCGGAGCGCGTCGAGATGCTCGCGCGCGGCAACGAAGTCCTGTTCAGCGCCCGCGACGGCTTCAAGCCGGTGGGTGAAAATTGCGGCAACGGTGCCTTCTTCTCGCCGACCCTGATCCTGTGCCGGAATGGTTTGACGAACGACGCCGTGCACGACGTCGAAGCCTTCGGCCCGGTCAGCACCATGATGACCTACCGCGACATCGACGAAGCCCTGCACCTGGCCGCACGCGGCAAGGGCAGCCTGGTGACCACCCTCGTCACGAAAGATCCGGCGATCGCCGCGCACGCGGTGCCGGTGGCGGCGGCCTCGCACGGCCGCGTCCACATCCTCGACCGCGTGGCGGCCGTCGATTCGACCGGCCACGGCTCGCCGCTGCCGCAGCTGAAGCACGGCGGTCCGGGCCGCGCCGGCGGCGGCGAAGAGCTGGGCGGGATCCGCGCCGTGAAGCACTTCCTGCAGCGCGCCGCGGTGCAGGGTTCGCCGACCATGCTGACCGCGGTGACCGGCGAATACGTGCGCGGCGCCGAGGTCAAGGAAAGCGAGGTCCACCCCTTCCGCCGCTGGTTCGAAGACCTGGAGATCGGCCACTCGCTGCTGACCCACCGCCGCACCGTGAGCGAGGCGGACATCGTCAACTTCGGCGGCGTCTCGGGCGACTACTTCTACATGCACTTCGACGAGATCGCCGCCAAGGACACCCAGTTCGGCAAGCGCATCGCCCACGGCTACTTCGTGCTGTCGGCGGCGGCGGGCCTGTTCGTGTCGCCGGCGCCGGGTCCGGTGCTGGCCAACTACGGCCTCGACAACCTGCGCTTCGTGGCGCCGGTGGCGATCGGCGACACCATCCGCGCGCGACTCACCTGCAAGCGCAAGGTCGATCGCAACCGTAGCGACGAGCAGGGGCGCGGGCAGGGCGTGGTGGCCTGGGATGTGCAGGTGACCAACCAGCATGACGAGCTGGTGGCCAGCTACGACATCCTGACCCTGGTACAAAAGCGGGGCTGATCCTTGGAGCCTGTTCCGCTAGGCCGGAGTCGCTGCCTGCCGGGATAGGCTCCTAGAGCGCGGTGCTCTCGCGGCATTCGCCCAGGCCGCCGGTCTGCATCGCGTCCTGCAGGTTCTTCATGCGGTGGGCGCTGAGGATCTGCCAGGCGCGCGGCGCCAGCGCGCCTTCGGTCATTGCGCTGGCCACGCCGCCGAGTGCCAGCTTGCCGCTGCACATGAAGGGGTGCCTGGTGCAGTAGGCCGCCGTGCCGAGCGCATTGCCCGGCATGCGTCCGATGGTGCCGCCATTGTCGATCGCCGATTGGCGGTCGGTGCCCGCGGTGCCGGCGCCGACCGCGGAGCCGGCCAGCTGGCCGGCCGTCTTGGTGAGCGCGCCGCCCTTGTTGATCGTCTTCAAAGTGGTGCTGGTGATCTTTTCCTGCAGCGAGCGCGAGAAGCCCAGGTACTCCGGCGTGCCGAGCGGCGCGCAGACCGCGACGGCGTACTGCTCGCCGATCACGCGGAAGGTCTTCATTTCCGGCAGCTTCAGGTATTCCTTGGTCAGCTGGGACAGCGGATCGTAGGTACGGCCGTTGGCCTCGGTCGCGATGAAGGAGACATAGTGGCGCAGCCGGATCCCGGCCGGGCTGCCGCCGCCGATATCCTTCTGCAGCTGGGCGCTGAGCGGCGCCGGGTTGAACGCGACGATCTGGCCCACGCGGTGGAGCAGGCCGGCGTACTGGGCGTAGCCGCCGCCGAGGGAATGGCCGGCAAGGACGATGCGTTCGCGCGGGATGCCGCTGGCGACGAGCTGCTGCACCAGCGTGGCCGCCGCCTTGAAGGATTGCGGGCGTCCGATGTTGTCGGCGTCGATGTGGCCGGCGTCGTAGCCCTTCACCACGGCGCTGCTGATGCCGGTCAGGACGGTCTGGCCGGCGCTCGACTTGACGCGCGTCGCCAGCTCCGCGGCCAGCTCGGGCGTCAGGCCCAGCTGCAGGTCGGTCATGATGTCCTCGCTGTTGTCGGTGCCGCGGAAGACCACGATCTCGCGTCCGTCGGGGAGGGCATAGTTTTCCGCATACAGCTTGCCCATGCGGGCGGTGGTGTCGAGCTGGGGCCGGCGCTGGCGCCGCAGGCCGTAGGCCGCCATCGTGTCCTGCTTCAGCTGCATCTGGTCCTGCAGGTTGGCCAGCTTCAGCTCGGCGGCCTCGATGTCCTTCTGCAGGCGGCCCAGTTCACGCTTGCGGATCAGTTCATCGCGGCCGGTGTCGGCGGCGATGCGTTCCGCCTTGGCATGCAGCTGTTCGACCTGTTGGCGGGCTTCGGCAATCTTGGCGTCGTCGCTGTAGACGGTGTAGGACAGCACGGCGAGCAGCTTGTCGAGGTCGCGGGTTTGCGCATCGCTGGGCAGGCCCAGCCTGATGCGCGGATCCGGAGCGGGGTCGCCGCCGTTGCCGCCGTCGCGATCCGTGCCGGCGGCCGTATCCTCGGGTGTGCCCGGCCCCGTCGGCGGCTGGGAGACCGGCGCGGCACCGGGAATGCCCGGCGTCGCGCTACGCGGTACGGCGCCTCCCGGCGCAGTGGCGCCCGGGCCGGTACCGGGGCCGGCAGCGGTTCCGGGGCCGCTCTCGCGCGGCCGGCTGTCGGCTTTCCGGGCGCCGGGCATGGGGCCGGCGATCAGGATTTCGTCGGTCTCGAAGTCGACCAGCACCAGCCCGAGGACACGCGCCGGCTGGATGCCCGACACCACGATCGGGTTGAAGAAATCGCCGAAGCGCATCTTGCCGCTCTCGACCGGGCTGAAGCGGCCATCGGCCTGCATGACGAAGAAGAATCCGGCCTGGTTCTGCTGCAGCTTGCGCTTGATGAGCTGGGCCTGCTGGACGTCGTCGATCGCGAGGTACTCGAATGCCGTGTTCTTGCGGTTCCAGTTGGTGGCACTGATGCAGGCGGTCAGCAGGGACTGGCGGAACTTGTCGTAGGCGCCGGTGCAGTGGTAGCTCTCGGGCGACTTCGGCTTGCTCACTTTCAGCTGCAGGGACAGCGGAAAGCGGTGGCGCGCGAAATCGTATTCGCCCAGCTGGTAGTTCAGGCGCACCAGATAGCCGCGGGCATGCCGCAAGCCATTGGCCTGCTCGTCCAGGTAGGGCTGGAAGCTCTGCAGCGCCTCATGGACCTTGAACTCGTCGCGGTCGCGGAGTTCGTTCACGCGCTGGCGCAGGCTGGGCGGCAGGCTGTCGCGCCCCTCGATCAGCAGGAGCTTCGCGTCGTAGGGCTTGCCGGTGGAGACCGGGTACAGCAGGGGCGTGTTGATCTGTTCCATCGACACATAGCCCGCGCGTTCCAGCTCGCCGAAGGTGGCGGCATCGGGCATTTGCGCGCGCGCCGCGCCGCTTCCCGCGAGAGCGAGGATGGCGAACAGGCAGGCGCTGGCCGGTGAGCGTTCATTCATGGTGTTCGTCCGCAATGGTGGTTGGGTGGTAGCCGAATTCGTAGCCGCCGAGGACATGGACGCGCACCGCCTCGAAGACCGGGTAGGCGACGGGCTGCGCCTGGATCACGCTGCGGGTGAAGAAGACCGTGGCGCGGCCGCCCAGATTCGGTTCGCCGTCGCCGTACAGGGTCGCGCCGCGCTGCTCGAAATAGTCGAACAGGGGTTGGCGCGGGATATGGCTGGTCGGGATGAAGTAGAAGGCGCCGAGCATGGCCAGGGCCAGGACCGGCACGCAGACCGCTTTCACGAGACCGTAGGTGAAACCGCGGGCGAAGGCGAGCTGGGTCAGGAACAGGGCCAGCTTGATCACGTGGATCAGCGCGCCCAGGATCGAAAACGCCAGGGCGATCGGCGGGACCGCCATCGCGCGCATGTTTTCCAGGCCGAGGTCCTGGAGCTTGCCGCCGTCCGCGAACGCGGAGGCCGGCGCGCCGAATTTCTTCAGCTTGTCCTGCACGTGCCAGTCCAGCACGCGCTGGTAGACCGTGCGTCCGAAAAAGGCCGGAGCCTCGCTGTCGCCCGGCAGGTTGACCGGCAGGACCACCCCGGTGCCTTCGTAGCGCAGCTGCTTGCGCCAGTTGTCCTGCACCACCGGATGGGAGAAGAAAGCCTGCTGGTTCAGGTTGGGCGCCACGCCGGCGCCGTCGAAGTGGCGCGCGACGGCCGACTGGAAGCGTTGCGCGGCTTCGCTCCGGATCTTGCGGTCGATGGCGGCGTCGAAGCCGCGGCGGTCGGCCGGATCCCAGTCTTTCGACACCGGCACGCCGCTGGAGCGGACGTCGTTGCGTACCTTGCGCCAGTATGCCGGCGGCACCCGCTCGGGCGAGAGGCCGCGGCGCGCCAGCTTGCCGGTATAGCTGCTCCAGGCGCGCTGCTGCTCGCCGCCGATGCGCGCCAGGGCCTGGTTGTATTCGTCGCAACCGCGCAGGTAGTCGCCGTTGTAGCGCTTGATCAGCTCTTCGCGGGAAGCCAGGAAGCGGTTGTAGTTCTTGTCGAGGCCACCGTACAGGTGGTCGGTCACGACGCGCAGCATGTGGGCCTTCTGGTCGCGGATCTTCTGTTCGAGATTGCGCGTCGAGTAGGCCAGCAGGGGGAAGACGGCCAGGAAGGTCTTGCCGTCGGGCGCCGCCAGCTCGGCCCTGGACAGCGGCAGGTCGTCCAGTTCGACACCGCCCACCACCAGCGCGTTCTGCACCGTCAGCAGGTTGACGGCCAGGTAGCGCTGTTCGGCGCTCGAGTGCTCCACGACCTTGTCGACCAGGGCGCGCTCGCCCATATAGGTCAGCCAGACCAGCGGCGTGCTGGCCGCGGCCAGCAGCATGGCGGTCGCGATCCAGTGCAGGTGGCGCCCGGCCGCGACCTTGAACAGCCAGGGCCAGAACATCAGCGCCACCGCCATGCCCGAGATCAGGCGCCCGCGCACTTCGATCCGCTCGACGGTCTCCTTGTCCGGCATGCCGCCGACGACGTCCAGCAGGCGCGAATTGAAGCCGCATTCGACCAGCAGGTAGATGGCGGTCACGATCGCCATCACCCATACCCAGGTAGCGCGCGGCTGTTCCGAGAACAGCCAGCCGGGCTTCGGGGCCGCGGCCGGCTGGCGTAGCAGGTCAGTTAGCGTCACGCAGTGTCACCTTTGCGGGAGCCATTTCGGTCACGCCGTTGGACGGCAGCCTGGTGTAGCGGCCGGCGTCGATCTTCCTGGCCGGTGGCGGGCTGGAAGCCGCCGGCGTTGCCGAAGCTGCGGCGATACGCGGTTTGGCGCCGGCCGGCGTCGATCCCGCCGGCGCGCTGTCGGCCGGCGCGGCGGCCGGACCGGCCACGGCGGCATCGCCCGACTCGAAGCGCGCGGCCGGGCGCCGCGAACCGGCTGGCTGGGCCGGCGCCTGGGCCGGGGCGGCGGGCGCGATGCCTGCCTGGCGGGCGCGCTGGTCGGCCCTGGTCGGGTCCAGCATGCTGGCCAGCTTGCCGTCCACCCAGAGCCAGACGGTGGCGTCGCTGCGGCCACCTTCCTGCTGTGCGAGCCAGGCCGTGCCGTCCGACGCGAAGCTCAGGGGCTGGCCGCACTTGCCGGGGATATTGTTGATGTCCCACATGCCGACGTTCTGGCCCTTCACTTCGTACAGGCGGTGCGCGTAGGGGCAGTGCCGGGTGGGGGTATGGACCGCGATCAGGTCGTAGCCGGCAAAGCGCTGGGTGTCGACCACGTGCGGATTGTCGAGCCGTCCGAGGTCGATCAGCTTCATGCGGTCATACAGCTTGATCTGGTACTGCTGGTTCGCGGTACGGCGCAACACCCCTTGCGCGCTGCCGAGCTGGAAGGTTTGCAGCTTCACGGCCGTCAACTCGTCCTGGTCGAAGCGGAAGGTGGTGTTGTTGCCCTGCTGGCTGACCGCGCAACCGGCCAGCAGCAGGGACAGGACCGGCGCCGCGAGGCGCCGGGAAAAACTGCCCGGATTCCACATGCTTACAGCTCCGCCAGTACCTCACCCGAAGGATCGAGCAGGCGCACCTTCATCACCTGCAGCTTGATACGGCGCTGGCTCGGATCGGCATCCTGCACGTAGGCATAGGTCTGCAGGCGCAGCTGGGTGTACTTGCTCAGGTAGCCTTCGATCTTGCGCGCCTTGGTTTCGTCGCTGACCGGGAAGCTGGCGAACTGGCTGCCGTTGGTGGTCGCCAGGGTGTACTGGCTGTTGTCGTTGAAGTAGGTATAGCGGTCGTTGCCGGAGTACTCGTTGACGCCGAAGGATTTCTTCTCGAAGTTGTAGCGCTGCAGCAGGCTGTTGTCCTGCTGTTCGAGCATCACGTAGCGGCCGCTCTTGGCGCTGGTGATTTCCTGGTCGACGCGCGGCTTCAGGGCCTGGACGATGTCGTTGCGCTTGAAGCTGTCCGAGGTGCGGCTGTAGTCCGGCGAATAGACCTGCGCGATATCCTCGTAGGGCACCGGCATGTTCGACAGCGCGTAATAGAGGAACATGACCTGGTGGCCGCTGTCGATCTTGCGGTAGGCGTTCAGCGGGGTGGCCGGGTCGCCTTTCGGCAGCGTGGATTCGGCCACCTTGGCGACCGTCGCCGGATTTTTCAGTTCCGCCAGGCCGGGCGCCTGGGCGGCCGGCGCGGCGGCCGGGGTCTCGTCTTTCTTGCTGCATGCGCCCAGGGTGAGCGCGAGGGTGAGCGGCAGCGCCAGGGCGCCGATCGTGGTGTGAAGCCGGGTCATTGAATATTCTCCTGATACGTTGGTTGAGGTTTTAGGATCAGCGCGACTTGAGCATGGCCTTCGCGCCGCACCATGCGAGGAACAGGGCGGCCGCCAGCGACAGGTAGGTGCCGAAGCCGATCGAGAGCGCGTTCGAGATCTGCTGCATCATCGCGTCGGCCATGTCGTCCATGCCTTTGCCGCCGAAGGAGCGCATGCTGTTCCGTGCGGCGTTCGCCATTTCATGGACCTTCATGTAGATGCCCACGCCGGTGAGCAGCAGGAAGGCCAGCGGCGCGCAGTAGCCGAGCGGCGCATATTTGTGCTTGAGGAAGGTCGGCAGCAGGGGGGCGAACATCGCCAGCACGCAGATGAAGCCGTACAGGCCGCTGCTGCCGCCGCCCATCTGGCCGAAGTTCTCCAGGCTGGCGCCGGCATTCGCCAGGCGCAGCACGTCGAACAGGGTGACGCTCTGCTTCATGCCGGCCATGATGGTGACGCTCACCGCCGGCAGCCAGATCCAGCTGACGATGACGGCAAACATGGCCGCCAGCACCGGCTTGCCGATGCGATCGACATAGGCCATGACGACCGGGGCGCCGCCATCCAGGGCCCTCTTCGCCATGTCCTTGACCTTCTCCAGGTCTTCGGCGCTGGTATTGACCGGCACCGCCGAGCTGATTTCTCCGTGGGCGTCGAGCGTGACGTCGACCGTCATCTGCACCTGCGGCGCCATCGCGCCTTGCCAATGATGTTCGAGCGTGAAGGTCTTCTTGGCGCCGTTCACCAGGATCAGTCCGGAGCCGGCATTGGTGTCGCGCAGGATGGTGCCGCGTACGGTGGCGGGAGCTGCCGGCGCGGCCGGCGCGGCCGGCGCTGCGGGTACGGCAGGCGCTACCGGTGCGGCCGGCGCCGGCGCGGCCTGGACGGCTGCGTTCGGGGTACCGCATTCATCGCAGAAGCGGCTGCTCTCGGCCAGGGACTGGCCGCAGGAGGTGCAGTTGACAAGGACAGCGGACATGGAAACTCCTTCAGGACGGGACAGTGATTGTTATTAGAGCGAGGACATGCGTTGTTCCGCAGCCTGGACCAGTTGCAGGTTGGCGTCCCGGGACGAGGCCAGCTTGCCGTTCAGGTAGACGTCGGTATGCAGGCGGTAGGCGCCTTCCGGCGCGCCTTGCGGCAGGCGCAGCGTGAAGCTGTTGCTGAATTCGCCGCTGCCGCCGCTGGTGTCGACCAGTTTTTCGCCGCGCTTGAACTCCTTGCCGTCCGGGGAATAGGCGACCAGGACTTCCTTGATTTCGCGGATCGGCTCACCGGTACCGGAAACCGCGCGGATCGCCGACTGGACCTTGATCGGTTCACCGCTGCGGGCCTGGCCCTGAGGCGACACGTTGCTGGCATAGCTCACCAGTTTCGCCGATGGCGGCAGGACGTTGCGGTTGGCGCTGCGGTACTTCTGTTCGACTTCGGTAGCCGAGTGCGTGCGGGCCGACGCGATCTCGATGACGGCGCAGGCGCCCAGGCCGATCACGGCACCTTTCACCGCGCCGCGCTTGCCGTTGAGGAGGCCGCCGATCACGGCACCGCCGGCGGTCATCAGGCCGCACTTCATGACGGAGTTGTCGTTATCGGCGAGGCCTTCCTGGCCGGGGGTCGCGCATCCGCCCACCGCGAGCGAGAGTGACAGGATGATGGTCAGGGCTTTCAGTTTCATGAGGATTCCTCTTGCTTGGATTTATTCGATCGAGCTGCCGTTACGCAGCGCTTCCATTTGTTTTGCCTTGGCTCTCTCCAGCAGGGCGCGGGCGGCACGGTTGCCCGGGTCCAGCTCGATGACGCTTTCCGCGGTGGCGATCGCCTTGTCGTACTGCGACATCGCCAGGTAGCGCTCGGCGCGCTCCAGCACGGCGGCGGTCCTGTCGTTGGCGGGTGCGGCATCGTTGGCTCGCGCCGGCGCGGCGGTGGGCGCCTGGCGCGGCGGCGCGGATTGTGTCCGTGGCGCCGGCGCTTCCACGGCTTTGGGCAGGTGCGCCGGAGTCCGCTCGGCGGCAGGGGCCGGCGCGGCTGCGGGCGCGGCCGCCTGGGCCGGCCTGGCCGGCACCGCCGCCGGGGCGGCCGGTTCCGGTGCCGGTACCGGAGCCGGAGCCGGAGCGGGAACAGGGGCGGGAACAGGGGCGGGAGAAGGCGCGGCCGCGGCCGGTCCCTGCGGCTCTGCCGGAGCGGCGGGCGCCGCCGCCGGTGCCGGTGCGGGGGCCGCGGCTTCCGTCGGGGGGCGGTGGAGCAGGTAATAGCCGGCGCCGGCGGCAGCGGCTGCCGCCACCACGCAGCCGGCCAGCGCCCACAGCTTCAGCGGCGACGGCGTGCGTGTGCTGCTGCCGGTATCGGCATCGGCATCGGCATCGGTATGCGCATCGGTATGCGCATCGTCGGCCGCCGCGGCTGCGGCGATTGATGCCTCGACTTCCGGTACGTCGCTCACCGGCGCTTCGGCCACTGGCTCGTCCGCCGCCGGGACCTCGGCCGCCGGGGTCTCGGCCACTGGAACCGCAGCGGCCGGCGTATCGACGGCCGGCAGCGCTTGCGCCTCCTCGACCGCGACGGCTTCCGCGAGTTCTTCCGCAACCACGTCGACCGGCTCCTGGACGGCCACATGCAC
>Ga0308170_10003765_pt1 | contig 12261 bp, 6 predicted proteins | sample PhyBR2_2_FD_202136 | JGI IMG/M metagenome (GOLD analysis project Ga0308170, IMG submission 202136) | Phyllosphere microbial communities from UC Gill Tract Community Farm, Albany, California, United States - DLSLSB.R2 | ecosystem: Host-associated > Plants > Phyllosphere > Unclassified | place... | reverse complement strand
CGTTTTCCTTCAGGCCGCGCAGACCGTCGCGCTTGCCCATGATCGCCGCTTCGGTCAGCACGCGGGTGGTTTCCTGGAACGATGCGGCCGAGATGAACGAGTCGGTCGACAGCGATGCCTTGGTAATACCCAGCAGCACGTTTTCGTAGGTTGCCGGCAGTTTGTTGGCCGCTTCCATGCGATCGTTCGCTTCCAGCAGTTCCGAACGCTCCACCTGCTCGCCGACGATGTAGTCGGTGTCGCCGGCTTCGACGATGGCCACACGACGCAGCATCTGGCGAACGATCACCTCGATGTGCTTGTCGTTGATCTTCACGCCCTGCAGACGGTACACGTCCTGGACTTCGTCGACGATGTAGCGGGCCAGCGCTTCGATACCCAGCAGGCGCAGGATGTCTTGCGGATCGGCCGGGCCGTCCACGATCATCTCGCCCTTGTTCACCACCTGGCCGTCGTGCACCAGCACTTGCTTGTCCTTGGTGATCAGGAACTCGTGCTTGTTGCCGTCCATGTCGGTGATCTCAAGGCGCTGCTTGCCCTTGGTCTCTTTACCGAATGCGACCGTACCGGTGACTTCCGCCAGCATGCCGGCATCTTTCGGCGAACGGGCTTCGAACAGCTCGGCAACGCGCGGCAGACCACCGGTAATGTCACGGGTCTTCTGCGATTCGGTCGGGATACGTGCAAGCACTTCACCCACCGACGCCTGCTGGCCGTCCTTCACCATGATCAGTGCGCCGACCTGGAAACCGATCGTCACGGCGTGCTCGGTGCCGGCGATCTTGACTTCCTGGCCCTGCTCGTTCAGCAGCTTGACCTGCGGACGCAGGGTCTTGCCCGAACCGCGGCGTTTCGGATCGATCGCCACCAGGGTCGACAGGCCGGTCACGTCGTCCACCTGGCGAGCGACGGTGACGCCCTCTTCCACGTTTTCGAAGCGGATGGTGCCGCCGTATTCCGTGATGATCGGACGGGTCAGCGGATCCCAGGTTGCCAGCGGCACGCCTGCTTTCACCACCATGCCGTCATGCACGGCCAGGGTCGCGCCGTACGGCACCTTGTGGCGCTCGCGCTCACGGCCGTGGTCGTCGGTGATCAGCACTTCGCCCGAACGCGAGATGACGATCTGCGCGCCCTTGCCGTTGGTCACGTAACGCATGGTCGCGGTAAAGCGGACCGTACCGTTCGACTTGGCTTCGACCGACGATGCCACTGCCGCACGCGATGCCGCACCACCGATGTGGAAGGTACGCATAGTCAGCTGGGTACCCGGCTCACCGATCGACTGTGCTGCCACCACACCGACGGCTTCGCCGCTGTTCACCAGCATGCCGCGGCCGAGGTCACGGCCGTAGCACATGGCGCACAGGCCGAAACGCGTGTCGCAGTTCAGCGGGGTGCGGACCTTGACTTCGTCGATGCCCAGGCGCTCGATCTCTTCGACCATGTCTTCGTCCAGCAGCGTGCCGGCTTCGAACAGGGTCTCTTGCGTTTCCGGATTCACGACGTCGTTGCCGGTCACGCGGCCGAGGATACGGTCGCGCAGCGGCTCGATGACTTCACCGCCTTCGACCATCGCCTTCATGTGCGTGCCGTTGTTGGTGCCGCAATCATCCTCGATCACCACCAGATCCTGGGTCACGTCGACCAGGCGGCGGGTCAGGTAACCCGAGTTTGCGGTCTTCAGCGCGGTGTCGGCCAGACCTTTACGGGCGCCGTGCGTCGAGATGAAGTACTGCAGAACGTTCAGGCCTTCGCGGAAGTTCGCGGTAATCGGCGTTTCGATAATCGAACCGTCCGGCTTCGCCATCAGGCCGCGCATACCGGCCAGCTGGCGGATCTGGGCGGCCGAACCACGGGCGCCCGAGTCGGCCATCATGTAAATCGCGTTGAACGATTCCTGGGTGCCTTCGGTGCCGTCACGCTTGGTGACCGGTTCCACTTTCAGCTGGTCCATCATCGCCTTGCCGACTTCGTCCGAGGTCTTGCCCCAGATGTCGACGACCTTGTTGTAACGCTCGCCGGCGGTGACCAGACCCGAGGCGTACTGCTGCTCGATCTGCTTCACTTCCGCTTCGGCGGTCGCGATCATGGTCTTCTTGACGTCCGGGATCAGCATGTCGTCCACGGCGATCGAGATACCGGCGCGGGTCGCCAGGCGGAAGCCCGACTGCATCAGCTTGTCGGCAAACACGACGGTGGCGCGCAGGCCGCACTTGCGGAACGAGGTGTTGATCAGCTTCGAGATTTCCTTCTTCTTCAGCGCGCGGTTCAGCACCGAGAACGGCAGGCCTTTCGGCAGGATCTCGGACAGGATCGCACGGCCGACCGTGGTCTCGTAGCGGGTCAGGGTCTGGTCGAAACCGCCCTGCTCGTTCTTCGGGAACTCGACGATACGCACGGTGATGCGGGTCGCCAGCTCGACTTCCTTGTTGTCGTACGCGCGGATGACTTCCGAGACGTCCGGGAACATCATGCCTTCGCCCTTGGCGTTGATCGCCTCGCGGGTCGCGTAGTACAGACCCAGCACGATATCCTGGGACGGCACGATCGACGGTTCGCCGTTCGACGGGAACAGGATGTTGTTCGAAGCCAGCATCAGGGTGCGGGCTTCCATCTGCGCTTCGATCGACAGCGGGACGTGGACTGCCATCTGGTCACCGTCGAAGTCGGCGTTGAACGCCGCGCAGACCAGCGGGTGCAGCTGGATTGCCTTGCCTTCGATCAGCACCGGCTCGAACGCCTGGATACCCAGACGGTGCAGGGTCGGCGCACGGTTCAGCATGACCGGGTGCTCTTTGATGACTTCTTCCAGGATGTCCCAGACCACCGGTTCCTGCTGCTCGACCAGCTTCTTCGCAGCCTTGATGGTGGTCGCGAGACCCATCAGTTCCAGCTTGTTGAAGATGAAGGGCTTGAACAGTTCCAGGGCCATCAGCTTCGGCAGGCCGCACTGGTGCAGTTTCAGCTGCGGACCCACCACGATGACCGAACGGCCCGAGTAGTCGACGCGCTTGCCCAGCAGGTTCTGACGGAAGCGGCCGCCCTTACCCTTGATCATTTCGGCCAGCGACTTCAGCGGACGCTTGTTGGCGCCGGTCATCGCCTTGCCGCGACGGCCGTTGTCCAGCAGCGAGTCCACTGCTTCCTGCAGCATGCGCTTCTCGTTACGCGTAATGATTTCCGGCGCGCGCAGTTCCATCAGGCGCTTCAGACGGTTGTTACGGTTGATGACGCGGCGGTACAGGTCGTTCAGGTCGGAGGTCGCGAAACGGCCGCCATCCAGCGGGACGAGCGGACGCAGCTCCGGCGGCAGAACCGGGAGCACTTCCATGATCATCCACTCGGGCTTGATGCCCGAGCGCTGGAATGCCTCGAGCACTTTCAGGCGCTTGGCGTATTTCTTGATCTTCGCTTCCGACTTCGACTCTTTCAGTTCGACGCGCAGCGCTTCGGCTTCGCGGTCGATGTCGATCGAGCGCAGCAGTTCACGGATGCCTTCGGCGCCCATGAATGCGGTGAAGTCGTCGCCGTACTCTTCGTACTTGGCGGCGTAGTCGTCTTCCGACATGATCTGCGACTTCTTCAGCGGGGTCATGCCCGGATCGGTCACGACGTACGCTTCGAAGTACAGCACGCGCTCGATGTCGCGCAGGGTCATGTCCAGGACCATGCCCAGACGCGACGGCAGCGACTTCAGGAACCAGATGTGCGCGGTCGGCGAGGCCAGCTCGATGTGGCCCATGCGCTCACGGCGGACTTTTGCCAGCGTGACTTCGACGCCGCACTTCTCGCAGATGACGCCGCGGTGCTTCAGGCGCTTGTACTTGCCGCACAGGCATTCGTAGTCCTTGATCGGACCAAAGATCTTGGCGCAGAACAGGCCATCGCGTTCCGGCTTGAACGTACGGTAGTTGATGGTCTCCGGCTTCTTGACTTCGCCGAACGACCACGAACGGATTTTTTCGGGCGACGCCAGGCCAATCTTGATGGCGTCGAAGCTCTCGTTTTGCTGAACTTGCTTGAATAGATCGAGCAGTGCTTTCATTTATCACTCCGGGTGATTGAATTCTGTACCAACTACTACCGCCGCTTCTCACCGATTTTCGCCGGTGCTTGCTGAACCGTATTGTACCCCTTGAAAAACGTCATCCCCGCGCAGGCGGGGATCCAAGTTTGCCGGCGTTTCCACCGGGCTTGCGCCCCAGCCTGCGCCGGGGCGACGAATCGAAGGTCACGGGCCAGCCCGAAGGCTGGCGGCCATGCTGACTGCTTAGTTGCGCTCGAGATCGATATCGATACCCAGCGAACGGATTTCCTTGACCAGCACGTTGAACGATTCCGGCATACCGGCATCGATCACGTGGTCGCCCTTGACCAGGTTCTCGTACACCTTGGTACGGCCATTCACGTCGTCCGACTTCACGGTCAGCATTTCCTGCAGCACGTAGGACGCGCCGTAGGCTTCCAGTGCCCACACTTCCATCTCACCGAAGCGCTGGCCACCGAACTGGGCTTTACCACCCAGCGGCTGCTGCGTCACCAGCGAGTACGGACCGGTCGAACGCGCGTGCATCTTGTCGTCGACCAGGTGGTGCAGCTTCAGCATGTGCATGAAGCCGACGGTGACCTTGCGCTCGAAAGCTTCGCCGGTGCGGCCGTCGAACATCGTGACCTGGTTCTTCGACGGGGTCATGCCCAGGTGCTTGGCGACCGGATCAGGATAAGCCAGATCCAGCATGCGGCGGATTTCGTCCTCGTGCGCACCGTCGAACACCGGGGTCGCGAACGGCACGCCGTTCTTGAGGTTGTGCGCCAGGCTCAGGATTTCTTCGTCGCTGAAGCTGTCCAGGTCTTCCTTCTTGCCGGTTTCGTTGTAGATCTTGGCCAGGAAAGCGCGCAGTTGCTCGGTCTCTGCCTTGGCCTTGATCATTTCGCCCAGACGCAGGCCCAGGCCCTTGGCTGCCCAACCGAGGTGGGTTTCCAGGATCTGACCGACGTTCATACGCGACGGCACGCCCAGCGGGTTCAGCACGACGTCGGCCGGGGTACCGTCCGCCATGAACGGCATGTCTTCCACCGGCACGATACGCGAGACCACACCCTTGTTACCGTGGCGGCCTGCCATCTTGTCGCCCGACTGCAGGCGGCGCTTGACGGCCAGGTAGACCTTGACCATCTTCTGCACGCCAGGCTGCAACTCGTCGCCTTGCGTCAGCTTCTTGCGCTTTTCTTCGAAGGCCAGGTCGAACTGGTGGCGCTTCTCGTTGATCGATTCCTTCATCGCTTCCAGCGCGTTGGCGGTCTCGTCGTCGGCCGGGCGGATATCGAACCAGTGGAACTTGTCCAGGTCAGCCAGGTAAGCGGCGTCGATGACGGCGCCTTTCGCCAGCTTCTTCGGACCGCCGTTCACGGTCTTGCCCACCAGCAGACGCTCCAGACGCTGGAAGGCATCGCCTTCGACGATACGCAGCTGGTCGTTCAGGTCCAGGCGGAAGCGCTTCAGCTCGTCGTCGATGATCTGCTGGGCGCGCTTGTCGCGGACGATGCCTTCGCGGGTAAACACTTGGACGTCGATCACGGTACCGACCATGCCCGACGGCACGCGCAGCGAGGTGTCTTTCACGTCCGAGGCTTTTTCGCCGAAGATCGCGCGCAGCAGCTTCTCTTCCGGCGTCAGCTGGGTTTCGCCTTTCGGGGTCACCTTGCCGACCAGCACGTCACCGGCCTGCACTTCGGCGCCGATGTAGACGATGCCCGATTCGTCCAGGCGCGCCAGCTGGTTCTCTGCCAGGTTCGAAATGTCGCGGGTGATCTCTTCCGGTCCCAGCTTGGTGTCGCGCGCCACGACCGACAGTTCCTCGATGTGGATCGAGGTGTAGCGGTCGTCCTTGACGACATTCTCCGAGATGAGGATCGAGTCCTCGAAATTCAAGCCGTTCCACGGCATGAACGCCACCAGCATATTCTGGCCCAGTGCCAGTTCGCCCAGGTCGGTCGAGGCGCCGTCAGCGATGACGTCGCCGCGTGCCACGCGATCGCCCACTTGCACGATCGGACGCTGGTTGATGTTGGTGTTCTGGTTCGAACGGGTGTACTTGATCAGGTTGTAGATGTCCACACCGACTTCGCCGGCTTGCGCCTCGTCGTCGTTGACGCGGATCACCACACGGCCTGCATCGACGTAGTCCACCAGGCCACCACGGGTCGCCTGCACGGTGGTGCCGGAGTCGACTGCCACGGTGCGCTCGATACCGGTGCCGACGAAGGCTTTTTCCGGACGCAGGCAAGGCACGGCCTGGCGCTGCATGTTGGCGCCCATCAGTGCACGGTTCGCGTCATCGTGCTCGAGGAACGGGATCAGCGACGCTGCAACCGACACGACCTGGCCCGGGGCCACGTCCATGTACTGGATGCGTTCCGGCGAGACCAAGATGGTTTCGCCGGCTTCACGGGCCGACACCAGTTCGTCGCTCAGCGTGCCTTCGCTGCTGATCGTCGCGTTCGCCTGGGCGATGATGTAGCGGCCTTCTTCGATCGCCGACAGGTATTCGATCTTGTCGGTGACTTTCGAACCGTCGACCTTGCGGTACGGCGTTTCCAGGAAGCCGTATTCGTTCAGGCGAGCGTACAGTGCCAGCGAGTTGATCAGGCCGATGTTCGGGCCTTCAGGCGTTTCGATCGGGCACACGCGGCCGTAGTGGGTCGGGTGCACGTCGCGCACTTCGAAGCCGGCGCGTTCGCGCGTCAGGCCGCCCGGGCCCAGTGCGGAAACACGGCGCTTGTGGGTAATCTCCGACAGCGGGTTGGTCTGGTCCATGAACTGCGACAGCTGCGACGAACCGAAGAATTCGCGGATCGCGGCCGAGATCGGCTTGCTGTTGATCAGGTCATGCGGCATCAGATTGTCGGCTTCGGCCTGGCCCAGGCGCTCTTTAACAGCGCGCTCGACACGCACGAGACCGGCGCGGAACTGGTTTTCGGCCAGTTCGCCCACGCAACGCACGCGGCGGTTACCCAGGTGATCGATGTCGTCGACTTCGCCGCGGCCATTGCGCAGCTCGACCAGGATCTTGATCACGGCCAGGATGTCTTCGTTCGACAGGGTCATGTCGCCGACCAGTTCGTCACGGCCGATACGGCGGTTGAACTTCATGCGGCCGACTGCCGACAGGTCATAGCGTTCCGGCATGTAGAACAGGCCGTTGAACAGCGCTTCGACCGATTCTTCGGTCGGCGGTTCGCCAGGACGCATCATGCGGTAGATCGCCACGCGTGCGGCGGTCTGGTCGGCGGTGTCGTCGGTGCGCAGGGTCTGCGAGATGTAGCCGCCCTGGTCCAGGTCGTTCGTGTACAGGGTCTGGATCGACTCGATGTTGGCGTCGCGCAGCTTGGCCAGCAGTTCGTCGGTCAGCTCGTCGTTGGCGTTGGCGATGATCTCGCCGGTGTCGGTGTCGACCACGTTCTTGGCCAGCACGCGGCCGACCAGGTAGTCTTCCGGTACCGAGATGTAGGTGATGCCGGCGGTTTCGACGTCACGGACGTTCTTCGCGTTGATACGCTTGTCCTTGGTGACGATGGTCTTGCCCGACTTCGGATCGACGATGTCGAAGCGCGCGACCTCGCCTCGCAGGCGCTCGGCCACGAATTCGAGTTCTGCGCCTTCCGAGCGCAGGTTGAAGTTGTCGAACACGAAGAAGTTCGCCAGGATCTGTTCCGGCGTCATGCCGATCGCCTTCAGCAGGATCGTCACCGGCATCTTGCGGCGGCGGTCGACGCGGAAGAACAGGATGTCTTTCGGGTCGAACTCGAAGTCCAGCCACGAGCCGCGGTAAGGAATGATACGTGCCGAGAACAGCAGCTTGCCCGACGAGTGCGTCTTGCCGCGGTCGTGCTCGAAGAACACGCCCGGCGAACGGTGCAGCTGGGAAACGATCACGCGCTCGGTACCGTTGACAACAAACGAACCGTTGGCGGTCATGAGCGGCAGTTCGCCCATGTACACTTCCTGCTCTTTCATTTCCTTGACGACCGGCTTGGTCGGCGATTCCTTGTCCAGGATCACCAGACGCACCTTGGCGCGCAGCGGCGACGCGAAGGTCAGGCCGCGCTGTTGGCATTCCTTGACGTCGAAGGCAGGGTCACCCAACACGTAGGAGAGGAATTCCAGGCGCGCGAAGCCGTTGTGCGACACGATCGGGAAAATGGAGGAGAACGCCGACTGCAGGCCTTCGTTCTTGCGGACGGTCGGACCAGCGTCCGCCTGCAGGAAGTTCTCGTAGGACTCCAACTGGGTGGCCAGGAGATAGGGAACGTTGTGAACGTTGGCGCGCTTCGCGAACGATTTGCGAATGCGTTTCTTCTCAGTAAATGAGTAGTGCATGGACACTCCGTGAGTGACAGAAAGGATGAGAATTCAGGGATTGCCAGTGGCCAGCCCGACGGCGCACCACATGCAAGGCCTCAAATCTCGCCCTCCCCTGTCATGATGAAAAGGGCAACTGGAACTGCTGTGTTACGATACTGCTGTGCTTCCACTGCTTTTACAGCAGAGCAATGGGCATTCTGTTGCAGGGACGACAAAAGAGCCAAAGCAGCATTTCCCACCTTGCGGCAGGAATTTGCAAGCTTTGACTCCGGCGCTGGGCACCGTGTCCGGCGCCCAATGCATATGTATTACTTCAGTTCAGCCTTGGCGCCAGCATCTTCCAGCTTTTTCTTGGCGGCTTCAGCGTCAGCTTTCGGCATGGCTTCCTTGACGGTCTTCGGTGCGCCGTCAACCACGTCCTTGGCTTCTTTCAGGCCCAGACCGGTGATTTCGCGGACGGCCTTGATGACGCCGACCTTGTTCGCGCCGATTTCGGTCAGCACGACGTTGAATTCGGTCTGCTCTTCAACTGCTGCAGCAGCAGCGCCGCCGCCAGCTGCAGGAGCCGACATTGCAGCTGCCGACACGCCGAACTTCTCTTCGAAAGCCTTGACCAGGTCGTTCAGTTCCATGACCGACATTGCGCCAACTGCGTCCAGGAACTCTTCTTTGCTAATTGCCATTTGAAACTCCAAATATTTAGTGTGTGATTAGTACTTGAGCAAAAAGGCCAGGGCTTATTCAGCCGCTGCCGGTTCCGCTGCGGCTTCTGCCGGAGCTGCGGAACCTTCGCCTTTTTGTGCTGCCACGGCAGCCAGAACTCGTGCAAAGCCGGAAACCGGAGCCTGCATGACACCCAGCAGCTGGGCGATGAGGACTTCACGGCTCGGGATGCTTGCCAGCGCGTTGACGCCAGCGACATCCAGGTTCTTACCAGCGTAGTTACCGCCCTTGACCACCAGTTTGTCGTTGGTCTTCGAGAAGTCGCTGATGACCTTGGCTGCTGCCACGGCGTCGTCCGAGATCGAGTAGATCAGCGGACCAACCATGGTGTCAGCCAGGGAGGCGAACTGGGTGCCTTCCACAGCGCGACGTGCCAGCGTGTTCTTCAGAACACGCAGGTACACGCCCTGCGAACGAGCATTTGCACGGAGTTTCGTCAGAGCACTAACCTGGATGCCACGGTACTCGGCGACGACGATGGTTTGCGCGGTTGCTACTTTTGCGCTAACTTCTTCGACGACGACCTTTTTGTCATTCAGATTAAGACCCACGGTCAATCTCCTTAAATGATGTGAGGGACATCCCCCGCATCGGTTCGAACACGGCGTCCGAAGTTAAGAAGTACGACAAAAGCATCGACTACAAAACTTGTTCGGGTTCGCCATCTGCGTTGGGTGGTCTATTAACCTCCGGCTCAACCTCTGCTTTCGGCCCAACGGTCTTTGATTGCCTGGTGGGTTGCCCCACCAGCCCAAAGATCCGCCCTGTGATGTTCTACAGGGACTTTATTCTTGCTAATTAGGCAGCCAGGGTGCCCTGGTCGACGCGGACGCCAGCGCCCATGGTCGACGACAGAGCGACCTTGCGCAGGTACACGCCTTTCGACGATGCCGGCTTGGCCTTGTTCAGGGCGTCGATCAGCGCGACCAGGTTGGTCTTCAGCTGTTCGTCCGAGAACGACTTGCGGCCGATGGTGGCGTGAACGATACCAGCCTTGTCGGTACGGTACTGAACCTGACCGGCCTTGGCGTTCTTGACGGCGGTGGCGACGTCCGGGGTCACGGTGCCGACCTTCGGGTTCGGCATCAGGCCGCGCGGGCCCAGGATCTGACCCAGGGTACCGACGATACGCATGGTGTCCGGCGAAGCGATCACGATGTCGAACGGCATGTCGCCGGCCTTGACGCGTTCTGCCAGGTCTTCCATGCCGACGATGTCGGCGCCGGCGGCTTTAGCCTGCTCGGCTTTTTCGCCCTGTGCGAACACGGCGACGCGGACGGTCTTGCCGGTACCAGCCGGCAGCACCACGGAACCGCGGACGACCTGGTCCGATTTCTTCGGATCCACGCCCAGTTGCACGGCGACGTCGATCGACTCGTTGAACTTGGCGGTAGCGAATTCTTTGACGATCGCAACGGCGTTGTCGAAAGCGTAGACCTTGTTACGGTCGACTTTGGCTTTCATTTCTTTTGCGCGCTTGGACAGCTTAGCCATTTAGATACCCTCCACCGTGATGCCCATCGAACGTGCCGAGCCGGCGATGATGCGCACTGCTGCATCCATGTCCGCAGCGGTCAGGTCCGGCTGCTTGGTTTTTGCGATTTCTTCCGCTTGGGCACGGGTCAGCGTGCCGACCTTGTCGGTATGCGGCTTGGCCGAACCTTTGGTGATGCCAGCGTACTTCTTGATCAGGTAGGTTGCCGGCGGGGTCTTCATCTCGAAGGTGAAGGACTTGTCCGCGAAGGCGGTGATCACCACCGGAATCGGCATACCTGGCTCCATGCCTTGGGTACGGGCGTTGAACGCCTTGCAGAATTCCATGATGTTCAGACCGCGCTGGCCGAGTGCCGGGCCGATCGGAGGGGATGGGTTTGCCTTACCAGCTGCCACTTGCAGCTTGATAAAACCGACGATTTTCTTTGCCATGATAGGCTCCTATGTCGATTGAGTGGTAGCGCTCCAACCGACCGATACCACTGTCGGCGGAGCTCCTCTTATCGGATTCCGCCTTGCTGCTGCGACGCTCCGATTGGGCGTTTTAGACTTTCTCTACCTGCCCGAACTCCAGTTCCACCGGAGTTGCGCGGCCGAAGATGGTGACAGTGACACGCACCTTCGATTTTTCGTAGTTGACTTCTTCGACGTTGCCGTTGAAGTCGGTGAACGGGCCTTCCTTGATACGTACCTGCTCGCCCACTTCGTACAGCACTTTCGGGCGCGGCTTTTCGACGCCTTCCTGCACCTGCTGCATGATCTTGTCGATCTCGCGGGCTGGAATCGGGGTCGGCTTGTTGCTCTTGCCGCCGATGAAGCCGGTGACTTTCGGCGTATTCTTGACCAGGTGCCACGACTCGTCGGTCATGTCCATCTCGACCAGCACATAGCCCGGGAAGAAACGGCGCTCGGTGACCGATTTGGTGCCGTTCTTGACTTCGACCACTTCTTCGGTCGGCACCAAAATGCGGCCGAATTGTTCCTGCATGCCGCCGCGCTCGATACGTTCGGTCAGGCCGCGCATCACGCTCTTTTCCATGCCCGAGTAGACATGCACGACGTACCAGCGCTTGGTGCTGACCGGAACACTCAGGGGCGTACCAGCGTCTTGTGCTGGATCGCCGGCCGCCGGATCGCCGGCCGCCGGATCGCCGGCCGCCGGATCATTACCCGGCACGTTATCAGCGTTTTCGCTCATTATTGTTTCCACCCCAGAACAACGTCGTACATCAGGAATTCGAGAATCTTATCCGTGCCCCACAGGAAAATCGCCATCACGAGGACAAAGCCGAACACCACCAGGGTGATCTGCGTTGCTTCCTTGCGGGTGGGCCAGACAACCTTCTTCGTCTCGCGTACGGACTCTTTGGCAAAGCCCAAGAAATCACGACCGGTAGCGGAAGTCCACAACAGCAGGACGGCAACGACAAGACCAGCCACGAGTGCGCCTGCGCACATCAGAGCTGGTTTGTTCTGGCCTTTCAGGATGAAGAAGCCAACCACGCCTGCAATCGTAGCAACCACTGCCAGTGCGACCTTGAACTTGTCATTCGAGGTGCTGACGGTTTGCACGGATTGATTAGACATACTTATTTTACTTTCGGGTGCCTGGCACCGAATTCGGTGGCAGGGGAGGAGGGAATCGAACCCGCGACCTTCGGTTTTGGAGACCGACG
>Ga0308170_10003764_pt1 | contig 12268 bp, 9 predicted proteins | sample PhyBR2_2_FD_202136 | JGI IMG/M metagenome (GOLD analysis project Ga0308170, IMG submission 202136) | Phyllosphere microbial communities from UC Gill Tract Community Farm, Albany, California, United States - DLSLSB.R2 | ecosystem: Host-associated > Plants > Phyllosphere > Unclassified | place... | reverse complement strand
CGATCGCATCGCGCAGTGCCCGGATACCGCGCGGATCGCCGCCCAGGTCGCGAACCGAGGTGAAGCCTGCCGCCAGCGTCGTGCGGGCGTTGGCGACCGCGGTCATCTCGTCGTCGAACCGGTCGCGGTTGAGCGCTTCCAGCCGCGCGCGCATCGGATCGCCGCCGATGCCCCAGAGATGGACGTGCATGTCGACCATCCCGGGCAGTACGAACGCGGTACGCAGGTCGATCAGCTTTGCCCCTTGTTCCGGCGCGACGAAGCCATCGCGCAGTTCGACGATCTTCCCGTCGCGGACGATGATCGTGGTGTTGCCGCGTGGCGCCTGGCCGGGCCGGTCGAGCACCGTGCCCGCCTGGATATAGGTCGTGGTCGATGGCTTGCCCTGCGCCAGTACCGGTGCCGCGACGATTGCCGTCAGCCCGATCATCCATGCCTTGATCATCACATACTCCCCCTTTGATACGTGATGCCGCCGATGCGCGCCGCGGCGGCAAGAGGGCATCGATCTATCTGCACGATCGCACCGCCAGACGCTTGGCAGACCCCGTCAGGCGCGACTATACCGCTCGGTACTGAAATAAGGATTCGGCGGTCGCAACGACACCGTCGGCTCAACAGGAGAGTGGCGATGTCGATACTTGTCAACGGGTCAGCGGTGGCGCTGCCCGACGATCCCCGTGTCTCGTTGCTCGATCTGTTGCGCGAAGGGCTGCATCTGGCCGGCACCAAGAAGGGGTGTAACCAGGGCGCGTGCGGCGCCTGCACGGTGCTCGTCGATGGGGAGCGGATTGTCTCCTGCCTCGCGCTCGCGGTGCAGTATGACGGGCGCCAGGTAACGACGATCGAGGGGCTGGCCGAAGGCGATGCGCTGCATCCGTTGCAGCAGGCGTTCATCGATCATGACGGGTTCCAGTGCGGCTATTGCACGCCGGGCCAGATCTGTTCAGCGATCGGCATGGCGGCGGAGGCGAAGCGCGGCGTGCCAAGCCATGTCAGCGCCGATCTCACCGCCGACGTGACGCTCACCCGCGAGGAGTTGCAGGAGCGGATGAGCGGCAATTTGTGCCGTTGCGGCGCGCATAACGGGATCATCGACGCGATCCGCGAAACCGTGGCAGCGGAGATGGCGGCATGACCCCGTTCACCTACGCACGCGCTGAGAACGCCGCAGACGCTCTCCGGCTCGGGCAGGCGAATGCGACGGCATACCTTGGCGGGGGTACCAACCTGGTCGACCTGATCCGCGAGACGGTCGCACGACCGAGCGCGCTGGTCGACGTGACCGGGCTGTCGACCGAGATCGAGGAGACCGAGGGCGGCGGGCTGATGATCGGTGCGGCGGTCCGCAACACCGCGCTTGCCGAGCATCTGGCGGTGCGGACGCGCTATCCGGTCTTGTCGCGGGCGATCCTGGCGGGGGCGTCGGCGCAGATCCGGAACATGGCGACGGTCGGCGGCAACCTGCTCCAGCGGACCCGGTGCACCTATTTCTACGACACCGACGGATCGCGCTGCAACAAGCGCGCACCGGGGTCAGGCTGCGACGCGATCGAGGGCTTCACGCGGGGGCACGCCATTCTCGGCGCGTCGTCGGCGTGCGTCGCGACGCATCCTTCCGACATGTGCGTCGCGCTCGCCGCACTCGATGCGGTCGTGCATCTGGACGGGCGGGGCGGGGCGCGGACGCTACCGTTCACCGAGCTTCATCGCCTGCCGGGCGATCATCCCGAGTTCGATACGGTGCTCGAGCCGGGCGAACTCATCACCGCGATCGAACTGCCGCCGCTGAACTTCGCGGCCAACTCGACCTATCGCAAAGTGCGCGACCGGGCGAGTTACGCCTTCGCGCTGGTCTCGATCGCAGCTGCGCTTGAGATCGAGGACGGCGTCATCAAGGACGTGCGGATCGCGCTCGGCGGGGTCGCGCACAAGCCGTGGCGCGCGTCGAAGGCGGAGGCGGTCTTGCGGGGCGGCCCCGTGACCGAGGAGGCGTTCCTCGCCGCCGCCGTCGCCGAGATGGCGGACGCAGCGCCGCTTCGCGACAACGGTTTCAAGATCGCACTGACCAAGCGCACCCTCGTCGCCGTCCTTGGCGACCTTGCCGGAGCAGCAGCATGAGCATCGTCGATACGGTCAAGGAAACCGCACAGGGCCTGGTCCAGGGCGCGATGAGCAAGCTGGTGCCGCTCGCCCCCGATAGCTGGATCCCGGGCGGCGTCCCCGATCCGCTGATCCGCCAGCAGCACGGGCTGATCGGCAAGTCGGTGTCGCGGCTCGACGGTCCGCTCAAGGTGCGCGGCGCGGCCCCGTTCGCGGCGGAGTTCCCGCTGGAGGGCATGGTCTACGCAGCGCTCGCTTATGCGACGATCCCGCGCGGGCGGATCGCGGCGATCGATACCGCGGCTGCGGAGGCTGCGCCGGGCGTCGTGGTAGTGATGACGCACCTGAACGCGCCCCGGATGAACCCGCCTGCGGTGTTCGGCTCTTCGCCCACCGCGGCGGGGCCTGCCGACCTGCCGATCATGCAGGACGACCGCGTCCACTGGAACGGCCAGCCGATCGCGGTAGTGCTCGCCGAGACGCAGGAGCAGGCCGACCACGCCAAGTCGCTGATCGTCGCGACCTACGCCGCTGAGCCTTCGACGACGTCGCTCGCCGCGGCCAAGGCTGAAGGACCCAAGCAGGGTCTGTTCATGGGCCAGCCGCTGCTGAACGAGATCGGCGATGCTGACGCGATGCTGGAGGCGGCGCCGCACAAGGTCGATCATGTCTATCGGACGCCGCGCCACAACCACAACGCGATCGAGCCGCATGCCGCGACGATCGCGTGGGTCGGCGACGAATTGGTCGTCCATGACGCGACGCAGCTCGTCACCGCGGAGGCGCAGACGATCGCCGACGTGTTCGACCTCAAGGCGGCACAGGTGCGCGTCACATCGCCGTTCGTCGGCGGCGGGTTTGGCGGGAAGTGCCTGTGGGATCACCAGATTCTCGGTGCCGCCGCGGCCAAGCTTGCCGGGCGTCCGGTCCGGATCGCGCTGTCGCGCGAGGGCGTGTACCGTGTCGTCGGTGGCCGTACGCTGACCGAGCAGCGCGTCGCGATCGGCGCGGACGCGGATGGCCGCTTCAAGGCGCTGGTCCACACCGGCATCGCCGCCATGACGCCGCACAACAACATGCCCGAGCCATTCATCCTCGGCACGCGCGGCGGCTATGCGGCGGACAGCTTCAAACTGTCGGTCGAGACGGTCACGATGAACATGCTCGCCAACACCTTCATGCGCGCACCCGGCGAGGCGGTCGGCACGTTCGCGCTGGAATCGGCGATCGACGAGCTGGCGGTCGAACTCGACATGGATCCGATCGCGCTGCGTATCCGGAACGAGCCGGACAAGGATCCGACCACGGGCTTGCCATTCTCGTCACGCCACATCGTCGAGGCGTGGCGTAGCGGGGCGGAGCAGTTCGGCTGGGATAAGCGGAGCGCCGAGCCGGGAACGCGTCGCGAAGGCGAGTGGCTGATCGGCATGGGCTGCGCGACTGGGACCTATCCTTATTACCGGATGCCGGGCGCCGCCGCACGGATCACGCTGCGCCGTGACGGGCATGCCCTTGTCGAGATCGCCGCGCATGAGATGGGGATGGGGACCTCGACGACGACCGCAATGGTCGCCGCCGATCGTCTCGGACTCCCGCTCGAACGCGTCTCGGTCGGCTATGGCGATTCAATCATTCCCGGCGCGATCCTGGCGGGCGGCTCTCAGCAGACCGCGGCGATCGGCGCCGCGGTGATCGCCGCGCATCATGCGCTGGTCGCCGAACTGCTGAAGCTCGCGGGCAATGATTCGCCACTCGCAGGCCTGTCGCCCGACGAGGTCGGCAGCGAGGACGGCGGACTCGCCAAGCTCGACGATCCGTCGCGACGTGAAAGTTATGTCTCGATCCTCGATCGAGCGCAGCGTGAGAGCGTGGTCGTCAGCGAAGAGGCGTCGCAGCCGCTCGAACTGATGCACTGGTCGATGCATTCGCACAGTGCGCTGTTCTGCGAGGTGCGGGTCAACGCGGTCACGGGCGAGACGCGCGTCAGTCGGTTCCTCGGCGCATTCGATTGCGGTCGCATCCTCAACCCAAAGACCGCGCGCAGCCAGTTCCGCGGCGGGATTGTCATGGGCCTCGGCATGGCGCTGATGGAGGAGACGCAGTTCGACGAGCGCAATGGCCGCATCATGAACCCGAGCCTTGCCGAATATCACGTCCCCGTGCACCTCGACGTGCCCGAGATCGACGTGATCTGGACCGACATCGCCGACCCGCACACGCCGATGGGCGCGCACGGCGTGGGCGAGATTGGGATCACCGGCGTTGCCGCGGCGGTGGCGAACGCGATCTACAACGCCACCGGCAAGCGCGTGCGCGACCTGCCGATCACGCTGGACAAGGTGCTGATCTGATCGGAGAGCGTATTGTCAGTCCTGCCGGAGAGCGCCTGCATGGACTGGCATGAATGGCGGACCGATCTGGCAGGGAAGAGTTGCGCGATGGCCTTTCGTTTCGTCTCGGTGGGCTGTGTCCTCGCGCTGCTTTCTCTCGCAACGCCCGTCGCGGTCTCAGCACGGGACGCGACGGCCAGGCGGCTCGTCCTGATCGATGACGACGTCGTCGGCCTGAACGGCGCGCCCGCGCTGCTGCTTCAGGCACCGGGCGTCGAGGTGCTGGGGATCACCACGACCAGTGGTTCGGTCTGGCGCGATACCGCCACGGCCTATGCGCTGCGGACCGTCGAGATCCTAGGGCGGACCGACGTGCCGGTGGTGCCGGGCGCGATCTATCCGCTGGTGAACAGCGGGACGGCGACCAAGCGGTGGGAAGGGCTGTACGGTCGGCTCGAGTTCAAGGGGCCGTGGACGGAGCCCGCGTCCGCCGGCGCGGGCCAGTCCACCCCCGGTACGCCGTCGCCTTCGGTCGTGCCCAGCCTGCTGATCGGCGATCCCGTCACCAAGCCGTCCGGCGAGATCGCCGCCGCGTTCCTCGTCCGGATGGTCCGTGCGCATCCGCACCAGATCACGCTGTTCGCCACCGGCCCAATGACCAACATCGCGCTCGCGCAAAGCCTCGACCCGAGCTTCGCCGCGAACGTGAAAGAGCTCGTCTACATGGGCGGCAGCCTCAATCCACAGCGTATTCTCGACACGCCCGCCGCCGCGGAGTTCGCACGCGAGTTCGTCAATACGCCGCGCCGCGAGTTCAACATCCGGTGGGATCCGGAAGCCGCGCGGATCATGGTGCACGGCGCGTGGCCGAAGGTGACGATGGTCCCGATCGACCCGTCGACGGGCACGGAGTGGACGCGGGGTTTCCTCGACAGCCTCAAGCCAGCCCACACGGCGCTCACCGACACACTCCAGACCGGGCTCGAACCGGGGTTTCCGATGTGGGACGAGATTGCGGCGATGGCTTGGCTGGAGCCGGCCATCGTCACGCGCGCCGAGGCGCTCTACATCGATTTCGACACGAGCGAGACCGCGGGATACGGCGATACCCTGTCGTGGCACGACGCATACCGCCCGCATCTCGGCGAACGCGCGCAGACCGTCGTGCTTCGCGTCGACCGCGAGAAGATGGAGGCGGCAATGCGCGCGCTCTACACAAGACCTCTGAAGCGTAGGCCGTTATCGCGGTAAAGCCGTCCACCCGATAAGGACATTCGCTCCCCCAGGCGACTCCCGTACGGAACATACGTAACCATCGACGCCCTGAGCCAGAAATCCGCGTGCAGTACTCACTCTTGGGACGCCCGCCACCGACGCACGGCTTCCTCATACGCCTGCTTTTGCCCGCGCAGCGCGTCTTCCGCAGCCTCGATGCTGGAGGAGCGAGCCTGCTCCAAAGCGCGACGATCCCGCGCAAGCGCAGCCTCCCGTTCGGCGAGATCCTTCTTCTTCCGGTCAAAGTCTGCTCGTAACGACGTCAAAGCATCCTCAGCCGCATCAAGCTCGTCGCGTTTCGGCCGCGGCTTGGGTTTGGGTTTAGCCTGAGGTTTCGCTCGCGGTTTCGCGGTAGGTTTCGGATCGGCATCGGGATCGGCATCGCGCGGCGCGGCAGGCGCCCGCTGTTCGGGCAGCGCCGCAATCTGTTCCGCGGTCGTCCCACGCGAATGCTTCACGACCGTGCCGGGGGAGGCCAGCGGTTCCGCCATCAACGCCGGATCCGTGACCTGTTCGGCAATGCCCCGCGCGAACAGGTCGCGGTCGCTGCCCCACGCCGCCAGTGCCGCCTTCTGACTCGGCGCAGCGACATACGCATCGTAGAAACCCGCTACGGTCCGGTACACCTTCAACTTTTGGACACGCGCCATGCCAACCGATAGCGCGAGGCGCAACGAGGCGAAAGTTGCCTGATGCAGGTCATTCGCCTATGCGGCCAACCGGTGCCGGTATCTAGCGCTATAAGAAAATGGTGGACGCACTTGGGCTCGAACCAAGGACCCGCTGATTAAGAGTCAGCTGCTCTACCAACTGAGCTATGCGTCCATTCCGGGGCGGTTTTGAGTGGCGCCCTGGTGTGGCGCCCCGCTGCTGGAGGCGCGCTGTTAGCAGACTCATCGGGGGCCGCAACCCCCTTTTCGTCGATCCGAGTCCGTTTTCGTCGAACGCGCCGCTTTTTTGCGAATTAAACCGGTTTTCGCCTCACCAGCCGACCGTCTTGCGGTTCTGGCGGTCGATCGACATCAGGATGCCGAGGCACAGCAACACGGTCATCTGCGCCGAGCTGCCGAAGCTCACCAGCGGCAACGGGATGCCGACCACGGGGGCGAGGCCCATCACCATCATCAGGTTGATCGCGACGTAGAAGAAGATCGTCGTCGACAGGCCGGCGGCGGTCAGCCGGCCGAAGCGGGTCTGCGCGCGCTGGCCGACCTCGATGCCCCAGCGGATCACCAGCAGGAAGGCGAGGATCAGCAGGCAGCCGCCGACCAGGCCCCATTCCTCCGCCATCGTCGCGAAGACGAAGTCGGTATGCCCCTCGGGGAGATAGTCGAGATGGCTCTGCGTGCCCTGAAGGAAGCCCTTGCCCCAGATTCCGCCCGAGCCGATCGCGATCTTCGACTGGCTGATGTGATAGCCGGTGCCGAGCGGGTCGCTCTCGGGATCGAGGAAGATCAGGATGCGATTGCGCTGGTAATCGTGCAACGCGAAGTTGATCGCGAGCGGGATCGCCACCGCGGCGGTGATCGCGCCGCCGACGAACAGGCGAAGCGGTATGCCTGCGAGGAACATCACCGTCGCGCCGCCCGCGCAGATCATCAGCGCGGTGCCGAGATCGGGCTGCTTCATCACGATCGCGGCGGGGACGCCGATCAGTAGCGCCGCGGGCCAGACCGCGCTGAACCGTCGCGTCTCGCCGGGCGGAAGCATGTCGTAGAATTTCGCGCAGGCGAGCACGATCGCGGGCTTCATGAATTCGGACGGTTGCAGGCGGATGAAACCGAGGTCGAGCCAGCGCTGCGACCCGCCCGAGACCTTGCCGAGGATCTCGACCGCGACCAGCGATACGACGATCAGCGCATAGGTCGGCAGCGAGCCCGCCTTCCACATCCGCTCGGGGACATAGGACAAGGCGATCGCGCCGGCGAGCAGGACGAAGAAGCGGATGCCCTGGGACAGCGCCCAAGGCTTGAGCGAGCCGCCGGCCGCGGAATACAGCACGACCTGGCCGAAACAGCCGATCGCGACCACCAACAGGAGGACGCGCCACGGCAGCTTGGCGAGCGGTTCGGGGACGATACGGTTCATCGCTGACGCTCGGTACGGTTCACGGCTGGCGGTCCCTTGAATCATCTTCGGCGACCGTAGCGCCCGGCGCGGTGAGCGCTTCCTGCGTGGCGTTGGCCATGTCGGTCGCGTTCTCGACTGCGGGGGCGTCGCTGGGCACGATCGCGTCGGTCTTGGTGGCGATAGCGGCGGGCGGCGCGGACTGCGCCTTGCGGTACGTCTCCGCGGTCGCCGCCATGCGCGTGCGGATATCGCCGCCCCAGGTCGGTTCGACTTCGGCAAGCGACTTCAGCGCACGCTCGCGGTCGAGCATGTAGGTCATGATATCGCGGCCGATCATCGGCGTGTCGAGATTGCGCACGGTATGGCCGTTATGCTCGAGCACCACGGCGAGCGCATAGCGTGGGTTGTCGGCGGGCGCGAAGCCGATGAACAGCGCGTGGTCGCGCATCTTGAACGGCAGCTGGCCATTCTTGAGCACGCCCGAACGGCGCTCGGCCATCGTGATGCGGCGGACCTGCGCGGTGCCGGTCTTGCCCGCGATCGCGACGCCGGGGATCAGCAGTTTCGCCGCGCCGCCGGTGCCGCCCTGGTTGATCACCCCGAACATCGCGTCGCGGACGCGCGCGAGATGCTCGGAATCGATCGCGAGGGCAGGGGAGTCGCGGTGGACGTGGCTAGCCAAAATGCTCGGCTGCAACGCGCGGCCGGACGCTAGTCGCGCCGCCATCACCGCGAGCTGCAACGGGTTGGCGAGCACATAACCTTGGCCGATCGACGCGTTGAGCGAATCCGCGACGGTCCAGTCATGCTTGTATTTCTTCAGCTTCCACGCCGGATCGGGCACCGTGCCATAACGCTGCGTCGAGAACGGCAGGTCGAACTTCTGCCCCATGCCGAGCGTCCGCGCGATCGGCGCGATCGCGTTGTAGCCGACCCGCCGCGCCATCTCGTAGAAATAGATGTCGCAGCTCTGCATGATCGCGTTCTTGAGATCGAGCGGACCGTGGCCGCTCTTCTTGTGGCAATGGAACACGCTGGTCCCGAGCCGCATCGCCCCCGAGCAATTGACGCGCGTCGACGGATCGACGCCCGCGTTCATCAGCGCGAGACCGTTCATCGGTTTCACGGTCGAACCCGGCGGATACAGCCCCTGCGTCACCTTGTTCATCAGCGGCACGTGATCGTCGTCGCTCAGCATCTGCCATTCGAGATGGCTGATCCCGTCCGAAAAGCTGTTCGGATCATAGGCCGGCATCGACACCATCGCGAGCATCTCGCCGGTGCGGGTGTCGAGCACGACGACCGATCCGGAGTTCGTGCCGAGCCGCCGTGCCGCGTATTCCTGAAGCCCCACGTCGATCGTCAGCCGTGCGGTCTTGCCGGGGACGTCGGGCTTGGTCGCTAGTTCGGCGACCAGTTTGCCGCGCGCGGTGACCTCCACGCGCTTGGCACCGGCGACGCCGCGGAGCTCGGCCTCCAGCATCTTCTCAAGCCCGTCCTTGCCGAGCTTGAATCCGGGGGTGACGAGCAGCGGGTCGTGCGTCTTCTTATATTGTTCGGCGTTGGGCACGCCGACATAGCCGGTTAGATGCGCGACCGCGGCGCCCGCCGGATAGCTCCGCGCGAACCCCCGCGTGGGCGCGACGCCCGGCAGTTCGGGCAGCCGCACACTGACTGCGGCGAACCGCTCCCAATCGAGATTCTCGGCAACCTGGACGGGCTGGAACCCGGCGGCGTGTTCGAGGTCGATCGCGATCCGCTCGACTTCCTCGGGCGGCAGTTGGAGGATGCGGCCGAGCAGCGGCAGTACGCGCTCCTTGTCGCGGAGGCGGTCGGGGATGATGTCGACGCGGAAATCGGTGCGGTTGTTGGCGATCGGCACGCCGTGGCGGTCGACGATCCAGCCGCGGCGGGGCGGCAGCAGCGTCATGTTGACGCGGTTGCTCTCCGACATTTGCGTGTAGCGTTCGTTCTGCGCGATCGACAGCCACGCCATCCGCCCGGCGAGCAGCAGCCCGACGCCGCCTTGCGCCGCGCCCAGCATCCAGGCGCGGCGCGAGAAGCTGTACGCCTGCGACATCTCGGTGACGATCCGCGGGGTATTCCTCACTCGGCACCGCGCTTGTTCTGGATCGCCGCGACGATGCGGGCGGCCAGCGGGAACATCAGGATCGTGACCGCGATCTGCGCGATCAGGATGGTGTCGACATGCGCCCCGACGGGCACCGCGATGAAGCGCCCGACCAGGATGCACGCGGCGATCAGCCCGCCGGCGATCAGCCAGTCCTGCCAATAGTCGCGAAACGCTAACCGCTGCTCGATCATGTCGATCGCGACGAACGCGAGCGACCACATCAGCACCGCGCTACCGAGCGGCTGGCCGCTGACGAGGTCGTCAAAGAAGCCGAGCGGCGCCGCGGCCCAAGGCTTGAACGCGAACCGCGCGAGCAGCCGCCACGCGAGCAGCATGACGAACCCGAACGGCGGCAGCAGCGGGATCGTCGCGACCACCGGGATGATCGTGATCAGCGATCCGGCCATGACGGTCGCCCAGGGGATCGCGCGCGACCGGCCCGCCGGGATCTTGGTCTCGAACGGCTTGTAGTCGACGCTGTCGACGACGCGAGCGCGACTCATTGCTCGGTCACCGGGCGAGGGGGCGGGACCGGCATGAACATCCGCTCGACCAGCGCGAAGTCGAGCGTGTCGGGATCGGCGAACGCGCGCGCCATCACCGAGTCCGAGCCCGCCTTGGTCACGCGCGCAACAGGCACGCCGGGTGCGTAGATCCCGCCGGTGCCCGTCGTCACGAACAGGTCGCCCGCATTGAAGCGCACGTTGGTGGCGTTGACCGAGCGGATGTCGATCATCCCGTCGCCGCGTCCTGCCGCGATCGCGGGCATCCCGTCGCGCGTGCGGCGGACGGGCACGATGCTGTCCCCGTCGCTGAGCAACAGGATGCGCGCCGCGTTGGGGCCAGTCTCGACGACGCGACCGATCAGACCGTCGGGGCCACGCACCGGCATGCCGGGCAATACGCCGTTCCAACGACCCGCATTGAGCAACGCGTAGCGCCGCCCACTCGACGCGCTCGAACTAACCAGCCGCGCGGTCACGACGGGCGCGGTCGAGCGTTCGCGGATTGCGAGCAGGCTGCGCAACCGGCGATTGTCATACGCGATCGTCCGCGCGCGCATCAGCAGCGCCCGTGTCCGCTCGCGATCGGCCCGCAACGCGACGTTCTCCTGCTTCACGAAGAAATAGTTGCCGATCGCATCGGGAATGCCCGAGATCGACGATCCGACTGTCGCAAGCCCCGTCGAAACCGGCGTCGTCACCCCCGCCACGCCCATCCGCAGCGCCGAAAACGCCGGCGGATTGAAGGTCGACGCGACGAGCAGCACCAGGCCCACCACCGCACCAGCGACGGCGAGCACATAGCCCATGAACACACCATATTGCCGACGCCGGGAAAACCCCGTGCGCCGGTCGCGGGCTGGCGCCATGCGCCTGTCCCCCTGTCTCGGGCGCCGCCAAAGCGCAGGGGGACCTACCCCCGCGACTCGGACGACGCGATTTCGTGTCCGCGTGTCTTAAAGCAAAAACAAACCCTTAGCCGCTCATCAGCACGCCGCGGAACAGCGGGTCCTCGAGCGCGCGACCGGTGCCGAGCGCGACGCAGGTCAGCGGGTCCTCGGCGACCGTCACCGGCAGCCCGGTCTCGTCGCGCAATACTTCGTCCAGACCCTGGAGCAGCGCGCCGCCACCGGTCAGCACGATGCCCTGGTCGACGATGTCCGCGGCCAGTTCCGGCGCGGTGTTCTCGAGCGCGACGCGGACGCCCTCGACGATCGTCGCGACAGGCTCGCTGAGCGCTTCGGCGATCTGACCCTGGTTGATCTGGATCTCCTTGGGCACGCCGTTGACGAGATCGCGGCCCTTGATCTGGATGATCATGCCGATGCCGTCGACCGGCGGCTTAGCGATCCCGACTTCCTTCTTGATCCGCTCCGCCGTTGCTTCGCCGATCAGGAGGTTATGGTTGCGGCGGACATAGGAGACGATCGCCTCGTCCATCTTGTCGCCGCCGACGCGTACCGACGTCGTGTAGGCGAGACCACGCAGCGACAGCACCGCGACTTCGGTCGTGCCGCCGCCGATGTCGACGACCATCGAACCGATCGGCTCGGTGACCGGCATGTCCGCGCCGATCGCCGCCGCCATCGGCTCCTCGATCAGCCAGACCTGCGACGCACCCGCGTTCGACGCGGCATCGCGGATCGCGCGGCGCTCCACCTTGGTCGAACCCGACGGCACGCAGATCACGATCTCGGGCCAGCGCGCGAACTTGCGCGGGCCGTGGACCTTCTGGATGAAATACTTGATCATCTGCTCGGCGACGTCGATGTCCGCGATCACGCCGTCGCGCAAAGGCCGGATCGCCTCGATGTTGCCCGGCGTCTTGCCCATCATCATCTTGGCGTCGTCAC
>Ga0308170_10003763_pt1 | contig 12269 bp, 13 predicted proteins | sample PhyBR2_2_FD_202136 | JGI IMG/M metagenome (GOLD analysis project Ga0308170, IMG submission 202136) | Phyllosphere microbial communities from UC Gill Tract Community Farm, Albany, California, United States - DLSLSB.R2 | ecosystem: Host-associated > Plants > Phyllosphere > Unclassified | place... | reverse complement strand
TAATCCCTCATCTCCCTCTCCCGAGTTCTCGCCAGTCTCGAAAAAACCTGGTTCAACCGTCTCTTCCCTCGGAGTAACGCTCTCCATCTCCCTGATCATTCTCCATTCCTCTCCGTCCTCCCCTTCCCCTTCTCCCTCTCCCTCAAAACTATCCATTCCCATACTTTCCTCTCCTCCCAATCCCTCCTCACTCTCCTCGGGCAACGCACCCAGTTCAACCCCTTCTTCCTCCTTCATCTCATCCTTGACATACCCCGAATCTCCTCGATTCAACCAACCCTTGATCCCCTTCCTCTCATTATCCCTCCCATCAGCTCTCCACAGAGCTTCTTCCCTCCCTTCCACCACTCGTTCCCTAACCAAATCGGCACAAGCACTAATCACCAATTCTTGAGCTGGGAAACAATACGACGGAGAAAGGTAAGTCGTATCTAAATAAATCGAGTCCAATTTCTTTGGGGTTCTTGAACGAAGTGCTGCTGGGAGTAGGGGAGAGAGGGATGGTGGAGATGGGGTAGGGAATGACATTGATGGATGAAGGATATGGGCTGGGGAAGCACGAAAATCTCCGCAGTGAAGGTGACGGAAGATTCGGGAGGGAGTTTTCGAATAAGGGGATTTGGGATCCGTGTGGGGTCCTTCGAAGAGGAAGAGTACGGATCCTGGACAGTGATTTGCGTCGATGAGGGTTACGTCGATTCCTTGTACTTTGACCGTTACGTCGAGTGGTAAAGGGATCACCCATTTATCTTCGACCTTGAGTTTCAGCTTGATTAGATTCGCCGTGCTGTTACATTCCACGCACTTTCCTTCAGCACAATCCGGGTTCGAGGGCTGTAGAGAGAGAGTGAGGAACGTACGTGAGTGAACAATAAATCGGACCATGTTGCCAACTACTACTCAAATTCTGATAATGATCCGAATGAGCATGACTCAAGAAATAACCTTTACATCCCTCAATCTTGCCATACCTGAAAGCATCGACCGTTACTTGCATCCCATCGATCCATTTGTAGAATGGAACTTTTCGATCCTCTCCTTTTGGCATACGACCTTTTTGTTTTGATGCGACATCGGCTTCTTTCCATTGAGAGGACTCGGCGTGACCGGCCATGAGTGCAGTGAATGCGTTCGGGAGAGCGGAAGTGAGAGGTTTCGAGGATTGAAGAGCGGGAGCGGGTGTAGGAGAAGGTTTGGACGAGGTAGAAGAGGAGGTCGAGGGTTGCTGGCGGGAGAAGAGGCGGGAGATGGGTGCGAGAAGTCCTCGTTGGAGCAAAGAAGCGGGTCTAGAGGAGGAGGTTGAAGCAATAGGTTCATCGGGAGGAGATGAGACTGGAGCGGTATCGATGCAGGTTCCAACGTGGGAATTGCGTTTCTGTGATGTCCCAACTCCTTCGAGTCAAAACACCGAGGCAGAAGACTAGAAGATCGAGGAACGCACCTTGATGGGAAGAGTTTCGAGATCCATTTTGCACATTGGACAAGTCAACCCTCCTTCGACTTGCATGTCATCTTCTGAATCGTCCGAGAGTTCGATCGTTTCTCCTACTCCTGTCCCTGTCGTTGTCGAGTCCTTCGCTTGATTCAAATCCTTCGTGATTGAGCCTGTCCCTTTCGCATTCTGATCTTTACTTCCTCCTCTGACCATCTCCTTCGACTGTACGCTCTCACTCGGCTCCCCATTCTTCTCCTCGACCCATGTCGGTTTGAACTCTGGCCATCGTTTCTTCTCTCCCTCTTTCCCAAGTTGAATGAGTTGATTCTCCTCTTTCATCCAATCTTCCTCTTCCAATACCATTTTCCCCTTTCCTTTCACATCCTTCTTGTCTAACAGTTCATCATTCTCACTCCCACTAGTATCCAACAAGTCGAGAGTTCCCAAATTTCTATTATCCTCTTTCAACGGTACTCTCTTCTTTGTAGCCACCTTCTTCTTAGTGATAGCTGAGGAGGTGGATTTTGATTTCTTTGTAGCTGCTAGAGTAGTTGTAGAGGAAGGGAGAGTTCGTTTCAAGTTTGATGATGATGAAGAACTTGAAGGCGATGGAGAAGGTTTCAAGAATCCGTCTAACGTCGAAGTGGATACTTTGCGTGGTGTTGCAGTCTTTGGCATATGAGTCAGATTTAGTGGAGTGGAGTGGCGGAATCAAAAGAGGTCAACTTGAAGGGATCAGTCTCATCTTTCCCACCTTTCACTCTCGCTTCAAAGGGGTCACACCCACTACTCAAGGATGCATATCAAAGTAAGTCCTTAACCTCGCTCCTCCATCCCCCATACTCTAGCTAACCTCTCCCTCGTTCCTCAGAGTTTAAAAGTCAGTCGCGTTCCCTCACTACTCACTCCACAACGCGTTTCCTACCTCCCTATACCTCATATAACTCTCTACTGATGCTCCAAGTACGATTGCATAGATTCAAGGGTTCAAATCTTATCGAGATGAAACCCTAGTCGATCCATTCTCGTCTGTCCCTCTCTCCCTCTCTCTCCCTCTCTCCCCTTTCACTAACCTTTCTCTCTTTTGATACAGTCCGGCACTCAATCTACTAGTAGGTCGTAATGGTTCAGGGAAATCAAACTTCTTCAGTGCGATTCGATTCGTACTCTCCGACGCATACACATCTTTATCGAGGGAAGAACGACAAGCTCTATTACATGATGGGAGTACTGGAGGGGGAGGGGGTGGGTTGGGAGGAGCAACGATGAGTGCGTATGTAGAGATTGAATTTGATAATCATGATGGACGATTCCCTACCAGTGCGTTCCTCTTTTTCCCTCTCTCTCGCTCGGACGATTGAGGAGATCGGACTGATAAGGGAGTGAGTGAGTAGATAAACCCACGATGATTTTGAGGAGAACTATTGGGTTGAAAAAGGACGAGTATCAGATGGATAGGAAGAGTACGAGTAAAGGTGAAGTCATGAGTATGTTGGAGAGTGCAGGGTTCTCGAGATCGAATCCTTATTATATCGTTCCACAAGGACGTGTACGTTCTCCCACTTCTTCTATCAGCGAGTATCCGTGGAGAACAGATAGCTGAAGATACGAGAATAGTACAGATTAATCATTTGACGAATCAAAAGGATGCCGATCGATTATTGTTGTTGAAGGAAGTGGCAGGTACTAAAGTGTATGAAGAACGAAGAGCAGAGTCGACTAAAATCATGGATGAAACCAGTAAGCTCACGAAAATCCACTCACCTTTCGTTCGTTTCGACGATGTTACTACGAAGATCTCTGACTGAGCGTTTATTTCGCTTACACTCTCACCCAGACGCCAAGAGGGAGAAGATCAAAGATTTGTTGACTTTTATTCAGGAACGATTGGATGAATTGGAAGAAGAGAAAGAGGAATTGAAACAATACCAAGTGAGCATTCTCGACCTGGCATTTCTAGGAGAACGCTACTCACTCGTGATCTCCTGCCATGCTTCGATCTGTCACAGACTCATGATCGAGCGAGAAGATCTCTCGAGTATTGCATCTACCAGAGGGAACTCAAAGATTGTTCAGAAGCACTAGAATCCGTTCGTCCTTTTTCTCCCCCTCCTCCCTTCCCTCGCTCACACTGTCTCTGCATAGATCGAGGAGGAACGTAGAAGGGATATCGATCAATCGAACACGAGACGGGAAGAGTTCAATACACGAGAGAAAGAGATGAGTGGATTAACAGAGAGATTGAAAGTGATCAGGGAGAAGGTCGAGGAATTGAAAGTGGAGAGAAGGGAGGGTGCGTTAGAGAGACGAGAGAAGGTGAAAGCGAGGAGTGGTGCAGAATTACAAGTGAGGGAAATGGAGGAGAGTGGCAGTAAGTCCTCGCTTCTCTCGAATCTCTTGAAGTGCGAGGCTGATTCGAGAGTTTTGGGATGTCTTGCAGAGAAAGGTCAAGATCGATTAGCTAGTCTCGAGACAGAGTTGGAAAAAATCGAAACTGATATCACTTCGACCGAAGCATCCCTCATGGAATCTACCCCTGCATACGAAGATACCCTCTCGCGCCAAACCTCTCTCACGCAATCTCTCGAAACGGCACAAACGACTCTCAACGCACTCTTCGCGAAACAAGGTCGATCTTCCCAATTCTCTACTCAAGAGGAACGTGATGAACACTTGGAAGGATTGATTCGTCGTAATGAAGAGACTCTCACTCTGCGTCGAAACCGAGAAGAAGGATTGAGGAGGGAAGGGGAGGAAGCTAGGAAGGAGTTGGAGGGGGTTGGAGAGAGAAGAAGGGAATTGAGGAAAGAAATGGAGAGGAGGAAAGAAGGATTAGGGGAATTGAGAGAGGAAATGAAAGGGTTGGAGGAAGAGAAGAATGAGAAGAGTGAACAGAGGAAGGAACTTTGGAGGGGTGAGACCAAGTTGAGCGTTCAGGCGGGTCATGCGAATGATGCGTTGAAACAGGCAGAGAGGACCATCTCGAGTACGATGGATCGTGTGAGTCATACTTCCTCTTGTCCAGCTATTTCTGACAATTGGCTGAATGCATTGAGAGGATCTCACAGGATACGGCGAATGGATTGAGAGCAGCTAGGAATATCGCTGAACAATTGGGTCTTGATGGATACTATGGAGCTCTGTACGAGTTGTTCGAGGTCGAAGATCGATACAAGACTGCAGTTGAGGTGACCGCTGGAACGAGGTGAGCGACTCGTTCACTACCTCTCTCTGTCGTTCGCTCATTTTCTCGAACGTTCGAACAGTCTCTTCCAAATCGTTGTCGATAATGATGAGACGGCTACTATCATCCTCGATCGAATGGTTCAAGACAAGAGTGGTCGAGTTACTTTCATGCCTCTTAATCGACTCGACGTCAAAGATTACCAGTACCCTCAAACGAACGAAGCTATTCCTATGTGAGTCATGCCGGGAGACTAGCTCTCGTCCTTCAGATGCTGATCTAATCCATGTTCTCATTTGCAGGATCAACAAGCTCAAATTCAACCAAGAATACCTTCCCGCATTCAAGCAGATCTTTGGTTCAACAATCATCTGTCAAACGCTCGAAATCGCTGGATCCTACACTCGCAGTCACAACCTCAACGCGATCACTCTCGACGGAGACAAATACGATCGAAAAGGATCCCTCACCGGAGGTTACCACGACATTCGACGTTCCCGATTGGACGCTGTTCGATCCCTCAAATCCGCTCAAAAGAAGGACGAAGAACTTTCTTCCTCTCGTCAAGAAATCAAATCTACGATCGCTCGAATCGATCAAGAGATTACTGGAATCGTTGGGAAACTCACGGTACTCCATGCGAAAGCTGAGCGGTTACAAGCTGAAGGAGGACCCTTATCGGAGGAGTTGTTGAGAACGCAGGAAGAGGAAGATCGGTTGAAAACGAGAGTTGCGAAATTGGAGAAACAATTGGTTGAACATCAAACTAATATCAAAGGGTTGGAGAAGGAGGTAGAGATGATGAGGAATGAATTGGGGACTGAGATGGTTGGTGGATTGACCGCGGAGGAGAAGAGACAAATGAAGACGCTGACGGAGGAATGCGAAAAGACAAAGAAGGAATTGGTTCAGGTATCGCAGAAGGTTAACGAGGTGAGTTGAAGGCGATACATTCAAGCAGTCACAGCTACTTACCTTGTTGTCCGGATTCTTCTGACAGCTCGCCTCACGGAAAGATGTCCTCGAAATTGAGTTGAACGAGAACCTTCGACGACGACGAGACGACCTACGAGCCAAGATTGAACAGGCTGAAGCTGCCAGAGGAGGTGTTGCTCAAGAGGATGATGGTGAAGCGGGAGAAGATCTTGATCAGCGAAAGAGGGAGTTGAAGAAGCTTGATCAGCGAATCACTGAACTCAGTAAACGTCTCGAAGGTAAGCCTTATCCTCTCCTTAATCTCTCTCTCCCTTGCAGTCGCTGACAGACTCTTTCGATCGTCAACAGAGATCGACAAAGAGTCCGAAAAGCTCACGAAAGAATCTGGAGAACTCGAGAAGGAACGCGAAAAGCGAGAGACTCAGCAAGCCGACGATCAACGCAACATTGCTCGACAACAGAAGAGTGTTGAACGATACCTCGCGAAACGACAGATCCTTATGCAACGAAAGGACGATTGCAACAAGAACATTCGAGATTTGGGAGTTCTACCCGAGGAGGCATTCATCGAAACTACAGCATCATCCGAGAAGGTAAGTGGCTCGAAGTCGCTCATTCTCCGGTGACTATCACTGACTGAGCCCTTCATCTCCATTTACAGCTTCTGAAAAAGCTTCGCAAAGTGAATGAAGCTTTGAAAGGTTTCGCCCACGTCAACAAGAAAGCCTACGAACAATATCAGTCCTTCACGAAACAACGGGACGAGCTCATCGCTCGACAAGAAGAACTCGACGAATCGCAAAACTCGATCTTGGAACTCATTGATGTGCTCGACGCGAGGAAGGACGAAGCGATTGAGAGGACTTTCAAACAGGTCGCGAAGAACTTTGAGGAGGTGTTTGACAAGTTGGTTCCGACTGGTCGAGGAAGGTTGATTATGCTCAAGAGACAGCAAGATCGGGTGAGTGATGCAGAGTGAAGCGAATCTCTTACCACAATACTGATTCACTCTCGACATCGTCACAGGATGAGAACGATATGGATGTTGATGAACCTGAGCAAGATGAAGGAGGTGTCGAGAACTATACGGGTGTCTCGATTCGAGTATCGTTCAAATCGAAATCCAACGAAGGACTCAAGTTGCAACAACTCTCTGGAGGACAGAAAGCTCTCGTCGCTCTCGCTATGAGTAGGGCTCGTCTTCACTCGATCTGTCCCGATCAGGATACTGATTGAGCGTAGTAACTTTCCCTACAGTCTTCGCCATTCAGAAATGCGATCCCGCTCCTTTCTACCTCTTCGATGAGATTGATGCTCAACTAGATGCAGATCGACGTACTGCTGTAGCAGGTTCGTTTTTCTTTCCTGTCGTTTCGTCTCCCCTCCGAATCGCAAGCTGACCTCTATCTACCCCGCTCGCCCTTCTCTAGCGATGATCGAAGAACTCTCCGAAAACGCTCAATACATCTGCACGACTTTCCGAGCAGAACTGATCCCTCACGCATCAGCTTACTTTGGTGTCGTTTTCAATCAATCGAAAATCTCGAATGTCAAGACTCGTAAGCCTAATCCCTGCCTTCCCTAGTTTGACTCCTCGTACACAGCATCTGACTAGTTTGTATGTCTACAGTCACGGCTGACGAGTGTAGCACTTTCATCGAAGCTGCTGAACAAGTTCGAGCTTGAGCGAGCAGTTGAAACAGCTGAGGAGGGAGTCTGCGGAACATCAGGAGTACGTACACGCAGGGTTTACGGCGAGTGTCGATCAATACAATGTAGGAATGGGTTTGCTTTGGGTCAACTTTGTGGTTAGTTGTGTCGTTTCGTACTTTGATTCTCGGTTTCGAAATGTTGTAAATGGATAAACTGCTTCACTCGATGCGCCCGTGTTCGCCGCCTGACGAGATCGTACGATCTGATCCTGTACGGAGCTTTCGAAATCTGTATGCGAGAACGAGTCGAAAACGAGAAGCGAAATCAAGGTTCTTGTCTGCCATCAACGACGACTGCTCTCTCCCTACTCCAGCATCTCATACAAACCCTAGTACGGCTACAAGAGCGACCAGACGATCCTACAAGCCTTTCCGCGCCGTCTACCTCCTTGCTGAAACCTTCATCAATTATTGCTATTTCTACTCCGCCGCCGCCTCAAGTAACAGTTCTGAGGGTGACCGAGTGATATGATAGCGATATGCAGGCTTTCTGGCTAGCAGAGTCCTCGGCAGGTGTGAGTTTCGCTTCTCTCCTCCCTTCCTTTCGAATCTTGGATCCGACTCTGGACCGACTCCGGGAGTTTCGCTGACTCCGTTCTAGAGAGCGATACAGGGTTTCTATCAGTCTATTCCCTCCCCTCTTCAGCTCGATGTACTCTCGAATTTCGGTCCGCTTCTCTCGTTCACTTCACTTCGCACCTCGCCGCCCTCGTATCGACCACGCTCCTGCTTCACGTAACATGAACTGGATCGGTTCCTAGGACCTAGTTGATGCAGCGTCGAAGATGTACGCAATAATGACTTCTCGACTCTCGAGGGAAGAGTTTCTCTTGTTCTCCATCGTGCAGCTTCGTATCGACGCTTCGTACCGACGCCGAGGCTCTCTACAAAGCTTCATATTGATCAATAATTCGGACCGGTTCAATTGTTCCAGCTCTACAACTGACCGATATTCAAACTTCATTTCCCTCGACCCCTTCGCCTCTCAAACGGATTTCCGGTTCATCGCACAACTCACCTTCGATCTGGAATTCCCGCCGTGGGGTCGCTCAGGGTGATGGAATACCTTCACTCGTTTCTGCTCTCTCGCTCTTGATTTCCTTCTTCTCACCGCTTCGAACTCGGAATTCTCGCTCACAATGCGATCGACTCACAAGCTCTCGCTTTTGACTAGCTTCCTCGTTCTCTCTCTCGCAATCAACAACGTTCAAGCAAATTATGGAAACTATCCCTGCACCGACGGTGGTTCCTCTCCCTTCGGAAGTGAGTCCTCCAGTCTCCGCCCGATTCTCAGTGAAGCCCTTCTCTCGCCCATGTCGCTGACTTCCTATTCACCGGTGCCTGCAGACAACGCTCTTTGTCAAGGCAAGCCCAAGTCTGGTTCGAGCTCGCAGTGCATCTACGTGGGAAACGGCGAATTCGCTTGCGGTGCCCAAGGTTCGTCTCGATCTCGCTAATTTCACTCTACGAAGGCTGGGGTATGACTGTGACTGACCGAAGAGATCATCGACGAGCGAAGGCGCCTTCTGTCTTTTTGACGATGATTGCGACGGCGGACAGTGCGATTCCAACTCGAGAGAATGGCAAGCTTCTCTTCTGTCCACAACATTCTCCTCTCAGCTGTGAGCTGAGTACAACTTCTTCCCTCCAGTACGGGTGGGCCTGGATTCAGTCCCACGTCTAGTCAAGCTTGCCTCGGTCGTCTGCAAAGAAGTCAGTCGCTGTTCTGTTGTACTTTGATCCTGTCTTATCGGAAATCTGACTTATCTCGAGCGATACAGTGGGATATGACGGCTCGTTTGCAGAGATGCAAGCTTGCGGCGGAATAGGTGAGCTTGACCTGCGTCCTCCAATCATCTCTCACAGAGCTTCTCTCCTTGCTTCGAAATGCGCCGCGCGTAAGGAGGAGTTGCTGATACCCCTGTGATATCTAGGTGCTATGTGTGCGACTCGACAAGCTGCGCCACCTGGTGGAGCCGTAGTGTTCGTGAATGCGGACGATTCTCTTTGCGAGAGCCGGTGAGCAGCTCTATTCGAGCCTTTCTCCTATGCTCGCACAGTGACTGAGACTCGTTCTTTGACCAATAGCTACTGTAGTCGCGCTACTGGTCTCTGTGCGACAGTCGGATCTCCAGGTTACCCTTGTTTCTATAGGGTGACCGGAGAAGGCGATTTCGATTGTCAGGCGCCTTCAACATGCGGTGCGTTTCATATCGTCACTTACAATTTCCAGGTACTGACAATCTCTAGCATGAGTCAAGGTGTGGATCAGAATGGGAATGGCATCTGCGGAGCAGATGGTTGGTCCCGACTTTCTTCCCTCTCCTTTCCCTCCCCAACTTGGCTCACATCGTACGCTGATATAGGTACAAATTGCTATTACACTACTGAAGGATCAGGCGGTGCCGAAATTTTCGTTCCCGTGGATTCCGCTTGCGCATCTGGGTGAGTTTGATAACTTCGCTCTTTCAGACAGCAGCCTCCGCCGAGATTCCTCGAGGCTGAGGAAGACTTGCTTGCGCCTATCCTGTGTAGCTACTGCGACCCTACCAACTACATCTGCGGTCAAGCACCCTCTGTTCCCTCGGGAAGAGCTCGTCAACGTCGCAATCAAGTCGCTTTCGCCAAATCGCAGTGCCCTTCTCGACAAACGGCATGTAGTCTCGTTGGCTCTTCCGGTTACGAGTGCGTTGATACGATGGTACGTCTTCATCTGACTTGTGCTGTCGACCGAGTTCAAGCTGACTCTCTCATTCTCTTGTTCTCTCGTTCTCTCGTTCTTTCGTCTTGTCGTTCTCTGTCTCTCGCAGTCGAATATCGAAAGATGTGGAAGCTGTGATGGAACGGATTGTACTGAGCTACCTGGAGTCGATCGAGTCAATTGCTCGGAGGGTTCATGCATCATTCTGTGAGTCTCTCTCTGTCTCTCGTTTCGCTCATTCCTCGGAAAACGATCACTGATGCGAATTTCTCTCGTTGTCAGGTCTTGCGCAGATGGACATCGATATGACAAGATCAGCAAGAGATGTATTGTGGCGCAGCGAGAGTGAACGATAGAAGGGCTTGAGGGTTGTAGTTTCGAAGATTAGATTCTCGTTTCATTGGGTTTGTTTCGTAGGGAGTTTTCGCGGTTGCTTTCGGGGTTTGTAGTTCGTATTCTTTATCATCTTTGTATCATATTGGAGTGTGCTTCTAGTCTATCAATGGGTAAATACGACGTCTGATTCATTCGATCTCTGTCTTGCGAAATCGTCGTATAGGGCATCCTCTGACGAATTGACGTGAGAAAGCTGTCGGACAGCGTGATTATGCTATTGCCTCGACCTCATCGCTGCCAGCAAGCAAGGAGAGTATTCGAGTTCTCGAGGTGACCAGATCGCGAACTTGCGAAATGAAATCTCACTTCTCTACCTTTCACGTCATCAACTCGAAACTGACTCAACTTCATAGCCCAAATTCAAGACTTCTCTAATCAGACCTCACGCCACTCGCAGGGTCCCTCAAGCCTCTCCTTGTCAACTTGAATAGCTTCCCTCCTTCATCGAACATCGCTTTCTCCTCTCTCGACTCGAACACTCCCAGGCAGTAGCAGCATCTACTAGTACTCAACGATCAGTGAATATCAGCTAGGTGCTTTACAGACTCTTCTCGAGTGAGTTTTCTACTCCTATTTCCTCCTTCATCTCAATCTCCCTTTCATGCCCTCTACAACCACACAGCTGACTCAGACTCTATTGCTGCAGATCGACTACGATCCTATCTCTCTCCTTTCACCGTTTCAGCTTCCCCCTCACCTCACCTTCGACAATGTCCTTCTCTTCACTTCCGACTGAACTCGTTCACCAAATCATCGAATCTTATGCACCAACTCTCTACCTACCCGGAACGTACAGGGAACGACAGAGATCTCTTTCATGTCTCTGCCTTGTCTCTCGCCGATTCCTGCTGATCGCTCGACCTTTGCTCTTTCGAATAATTCGGATCGATACATCTACAGAGTTGAACACTCTACTCGACGTCATCGAAAGGAACAAATGGAGCGAACTATTGCATCAGGTCGTCATCAGCGTTGATGGGACAACAGACTACGAACAAGATTTCGCACGAGTCGCTCGACTCGGAGGTCAGTCCCTTCGTTCGATGGCTGTGCAAGTCTTGTACTCTGCAGCGGTCGATCTATCGTTCCTGCACTCCTTCCCTCGTATGGCATCTTCTTCCGTTGTCATGCGAAAGCTGCTAATACGACGTTCTGCATCTTCAGGTCTGACGTCGCTTCAACTCTCGGATGACGAGAACGAAGGAGGAACCTTCAGTCTCCACGCTCGAATTCTCTTACCAGATCTCCACAGCCTGATCGCTACCTACAGTACACTTCTGAAATCGCCAGCTCTACTCGATCCCGATATTGTCCCCTCGCTCACAGCATTAGTGATCACGGACCTTTACGGGGCGCCTGACCTGAGCAAGCTCGAAGGCAGCAAGATCAGCAAACTTACAACTCAACTCGAACATCTGCAGCTCCCTTGGAACCTAGCTCAACGCGCTCCACCCTTCCTCCAGAAACGCCTCGATAGTGTGCTTCTCGAGGCTTACCGATACGAGCTAATTCACTTGATCCCCGCTCAACCTTCTATTGAGCATCTGCGCGTCATTGAGGGAGAATGGGGCCGCAAGATCGACCCTCTGCACCAGATCCACGAGTTCACGAGCTGGATCAAAAGTCCCGCTCAAACCACTTTACGCTCGCTCTACTTGGATGTCTCGCTCAACAATCCCTCGAAACAGAAGCGCAAGCTCCTGGAGTTGGTCAACTCCCTTTTGCAGGCGTGCGAGGCGAAAAAGGTTGAAGTTATTTTCGAGGTTCAACCGAGCGATGAGGGATATGGAGCAGTCTTTTCGGAAGAGTTCTGTAGGAGGCAGCGTGAATCTAGGAGACTCGAGGCAGATCAGACAGCGTCGGGAGCGCAAGAGACAAGCTACTGAGGTAAGAAGGTGAAAGGGG
>Ga0308170_10003760_pt1 | contig 12275 bp, 8 predicted proteins | sample PhyBR2_2_FD_202136 | JGI IMG/M metagenome (GOLD analysis project Ga0308170, IMG submission 202136) | Phyllosphere microbial communities from UC Gill Tract Community Farm, Albany, California, United States - DLSLSB.R2 | ecosystem: Host-associated > Plants > Phyllosphere > Unclassified | place... | reverse complement strand
AGGCATCGAAATCACTCGTTCCTTGTACCATCTCTTCCGGTATCCAGCTGACCAAGTGTTTCCACCTCAATTGATCTCGCTCTTCTTTAACCCTGACCACCGATAAGAATCCAGCAATGTTGTCTTTTTGATAGGGTGTAGGATACAAGTAGACTGCTGATTTGCTCCATAATAGTTCTGCTAGGTCTCCTTGTTCAGTTTCTGAAGGAGTTGAGGCAGTGTAGGGAGATGACGAGTTTGAAAGAGGATCTAGGGAGAGTTGAGCGAGGTGTTGAGCAGCTGAAGATGATTCTGAGTGTACTGGTTCATCGTTGTACACTTCCACGAGATCCTCAGACTGTGACAGAGAGCATGAGTCGCGAAACAAGATCAAGGAGGAGAGACCTCAAGAGGTGGGGAAACGAGAGGGAGGACTTACAGAGCGGCTAGTGATGTTCTTCCATACATTATCTGGTGGAGTACTTGGACCGCCGCCCATCCTGCAATGTCGAACTGAGGCTTGAAAGTCAAAAAAACTGCGAGCAACTTCCGCTCCTTTCACTGTCGCAACTTCGCCATGGGAAATTTCTCGCTTCATCTCGTGTGACTAGGGAGCAAGGTTTGTGACAGATGCAAGATCGATGAGCTCTCTTCGTCGGACGTACTCCCTCGTTTTCGAGTTTTATCGCAAAGCCAGAGCGATGAGTTGCAAAGGATCGCTAATCGAGCTATTCAAGCTACATCAGTCTTCTTCCTTCCCTCCTCCTGGTTCCAAGGGAAATCAAATGCAACTGCTCCTCCACTACCGACTTCTTTCCATTCTCGAATCGCTTTCAAAGCTGCTTGTCCCCAATCGAATCCAGCTTCGTCGTTCTTGATACCGTTGGCCGAAGCGGGGGAAGGGAGGTGGGAGAACGAGGGATCGTCGACGAAGATGAGAAAGTTGCGGTGGGTCGCAGAAATGAATCCATGTTGGATTGCCCTGCGAGAAAGATAGGATCTTGAGTGAGTTGGTTTGGGAACCCGGCGGAGACCATGCGACTCACCCCTCGATGAATACCTTGAGAGGCGAGTAGAAGTCCTTGACGTTGAGGAGCACGACCGGCTTCTTCTGTACGCCAATTTGACTCCAGGTAGTCATTTCCATCACTTCCTCGAGCGTTCCGAATCCACCTGGCAATCCCACGCTACCCAGAAGCGGTATAACGATATCAGCTACCATGTGGAGGTTGTCAGAAATGGAGAGGGCACAGTGACTCACAAGGCTTCGCAATTGTCAGCCATCATCTTCTTGCGCTCATGCATCGATGTACAAATGGTCTCAGTCTGACGAGGGTGAAGTCGAGATGGGCGGTCAGGAGCTTCCTTGTGAAGAAACTAGAGACGAGAACGACGGGAACTTCAGCGGTGAATGGTCAGTGAGACGAAAACGAGCTTGAACTTACGGCGCTAGGCGTGATACCGTGAACGTATCCTCCGGCCTCGAGAGCTGAAGTAGCAACTTTACCCATCAAACCCTTCGTACCCCCGCCACTGTCGCAGGCAAGCAATGTCACCAAGGTGAAGACTCTGTGAGAGGCAAGAGGAAATTACTAGACGAGAGTCATTCCAGCTCTTGCTATAGCTCGAGCCAGCGCTGCAGCAGTCTCCTCGTAGATCGGATCATGGCCGGACGAAGAGCCGCAGAAGACCGTAATACCAGTCGAGAAGGCAGGTGAAGGAGGGTTTGGGAGCGCTTTCGACATGTGTTGACCGTTGCTTTGAGAGTTGACCATGGTGTTGCTTGTACGTTCTAAAATATGGAGAGATGAGAGCAAATGTAGGGGAGAGGAGTGACGAGGGAGTTCTGAGGAAGGAGAGGTGGACTCGGGAGAGAAAGAAGAAAAGCTGCTGGGAAGAAATCAGCGAGCGGTTTCCCCGCGACACGAACCTGCCACGGAGAGGAGATGGGTCACGACGGGGAGCTGCCCGATGCCCATCCCCACCTCTGGGCGAAGCATCCTCAGCAGCGTGGACGAAGAAGCTAGTTGAATTGAGCATCTGTAGCCGATGAGGACGAAGCGACGATTCCATGCGACTCCGAAGTGGTTTCGAACGTTCACTTGCGGGCTTCACCTGCTGTGACGGCGCCTCCTCAGCAGTTGTGCCCAGACGAGGAACCGGAATTGACGAGAACCGTGAGTTGAATTGGACGAAGAAGAATTCCTTCCTATACTGAGTGGGTACAACGACTGTCTCCAGCATACTCCCGACGAGTTGCTGGAGTCCGTGAGGAGCGAGCGTGGGAGTGGAGCGGAGTATGAGGTCGCGAAAGGCGTGGAAAGGGCGAGAAATCTTTCGCTGGTTCGGTCGATGCACTATTGAGATACATAAGGGATGTAGAACGTTGTAAGGAGTGCGATGAACTGGACGTAGTCCTGATCTCTGCCTTGCTCCGTTCAGCCCGCAGATTACAACGCCCAATCACAGGAATTCTCCTCATCTCTGCCCGCACTACGTTCGACTTGTGAGCAACGCACTTACAGTCCAAACACATTCATTCCTGTCCCTTCTTCATTTGCCGGTGACTTGCTTCGAGGGAGACTTATCGTGGGAACGCGAATTCGAGGGATTGTTGATTTCTTGGTCGAGTAGTCGCAAATGTATCGAGAGGGTCGGAGAGCAGCTTTAATCTAAACTCCAGAGCTTTCCGAATGAATCAAAGTGAGTGAGAAGAGTGCAAGAGACGATTCCAACTTTTTTCGAACCTTGATCTCTTTCCTTATTCAGAATCTCGGCTTTCGACGTACGCCCTCGAGCATCTCGCAGAACAGCTCATAACCTCCGATATCATATACTTGGATCATCAGGCCGAAGCAGAACCCCTGAACAGTCAATTCGCCTCATCGCCTCATCGCTGATCTCAGCAGCTCCACCTCGAGCTCATGTCGTTATCATCTGGACTCGTACGTTCCTCTTCCACTGTATATGCCCCAGAGTTTTCGAACAGCGAGATCTATGAATACATTGAGGGAAACAAGGGAATTCATGATTATATCATCCGAACAATCTGTAGAGACACACGAAGGGAACGGGGACGTTAGGCTGTCATCCAAGAGTAGACATGCTATTGAGCCACAGTGGAGAAGCTGATCTCATTTGCTCTCTGTTTGACCTAAATCGCAGACTCTCACCGATTTGTCAGACTACCTCGCACCATCTCAAGCTTGTATCAAACCTGTCACTTACGTCCCGGACGAAGATTCGACACCTTCCACTCCGTCCCTTGACAAACCGGCGGCAGCAGCAGCTGTGAGTCCATATCTTGCTATCGGAACTGCTCAGGAATCGCTTCGAATCTGACTCTCCCTCTAACTCCATACTGTACAGACTGAGATCGTGATAGGAGATGATTCGGGTTATTACGAGAAAGGTCAGAATGGGGAACAAGGGAAGAAGCTGAAGAAAGCAGAGATTACTCTCAACGATTGCCTCGCTTGCTCGCAAGTCTCACCTCCGCCTCTCAGGACGTTACTTCTTGCTGATCATGTTGAGCGATATGTAGCGGCTGTATCACCTCGGCGGAATCTGTGCTGGTCACGATGCAATCTCACGAAGAAGTTTATCGTGTTTTGGCCGAGCAGCCCGTGAGTTCTCCTCCTCTCTTCCCTCCCCTTCTCTCCAAATGACTGACTTCATCGCGCAGGAACTAACTCCCATCGTCTCCATATCGCCACAATCTATCGCATCGCTTGCAGCACTCTATGATTTATCCCTCGAATCGACTATGCGAGGTCTACGGCGATTCTTCAAAGAACATCTTGGATTTCGGTAAGTCCCTCATATCATTCTTGACAAGGTCATCTACTCACTTAGCTTGGATGCATAGTCTCGTCTTCGATACAACCTTTCCTCGAGCGTTGTCGCTTCTCGAATCTCGCCTCGAACTATCCGAACGACGTTCGCACGCTGCCTCGTCCTCATCCTCATCTTCCGCCGCACACACTTCACTCGAACCTCCAACAAAGCTCAACCCTGCTTCTTCCTGTACCGCACCTCTCCCTATTCTCTCCTCCGCATGTCCCGGTTGGATTTGCTACGCCGAGAAGACACACGGAGATCTCCTCCCCTTCGTTTCATCGATCAAATCACCTCAGTCCATCGCAGGAGTCCTCGTCAAGAGCCCTCTCGTAGCTGGCAAATTAGGGAAAGAAGGAAAGGAGGTTTACCATGTTGCGGTTATGCCATGTTACGACAAGAAGCTAGAGGCTTCAAGACCTGACTTCACGACGAAGCACTCGGATCAAGATGGGAAGGAAATCGAAGTGAGGGATGTCGATTTGGTGTTGACAACTGGAGAAGTCGCAAGAATGATCTCGGACAAATCCCTCTCTTTCCGATCTCTCGCCAACTCTTCCTCAGATTCGCCCGCTCAATTCGACGGATCAGAAGAACTCGAACACTTCCCTTTCTCACACCTCACGTCCCCTCCCAGCGGTACCTCGAGTGGTTCCTACGTTCAAACTGCCATCTCATCCCTCATCTCTGCTCTTCCACGATCCGACTGGTCTTCACTATCACTCACAACAAAGACGATTCGGAACGAAGATTATATCGAATACACTCTCTACTCGGGACGGTCTGAGGGAGAGAGGGAAGTGGTTGGAAAGGCCGCGAAATGTTACGGATTCAGGAATTTACAGAATGTGGTGAGGAAGATCGGAAAGGAAGCCGGGATCAGTATGACCCGAGGAGCAGCTGGGAAAGCGCCGCCTAGTAAAGCTGCTGCTGCACTCGCGGCCGCGAACGCGAAGAGGGCAGCGAGATTGGGAGGTGGAGCTAGTGCGAAGGGAAAGGAGAAGGAAGTCGAATTCATCGAAGTCATGGCTTGCCCATCTGGGTGCGTCAACGGAGGAGGACAAGTCGCACCGCCGAAAGAGTCACTTCGACAGAGGAAACGACGGAGGAGTTGGGGAGAAGCGAACGGAGATTACGTTGGAAAAGTCGACGATGAACGTATGCCGGATATTATGGAGGCGGAGAAACAGCAGATTATGGAAGGAGAAGTGAAGATGGTGATGGACGAAGAGGAGGATCGAGTGCTGAGTTCGAAGGATTGGGTGAAAGAAGTTGAGAGACGGTATTGGGGCGATGGAATGAGGGAGCAAGATACAGCAAGGGACGACTACGACTTTGACTTGGATGGCCTCGACTCGTCAATCGTTCCTTACCTTCTCGCACAACCAACCCGATCAGAAGAAGCGGCGATGCAAGCTGTTCTCGATCGACTTCTCGCAGGCGTTCAAGATCCAGCGACACAGCGTATGGAGCTGATGAGGACGAGCTATCGGGCTGTAGAAAGCGAGGAGGTGAATGGGTTGGCAGTTAAATGGTAGATTGGCTGCAATCTCTGTTTCGCTAAATGAACTCGGAGGGAGATTGATACAAGTACGGATCCATTTCAATTCATTCAAGTGTACACTGAACTCTATCGCGATATTGGGACAAAGGCAGATCCTCCCGAACTCGCCATTTCCTTTCCCTCGACTTCGCTCTCCGACGAATCGCTGCTTTCAGCTCGACTCGCTCGAGTGCCCTCATCTCGAGAGGAGAGCAAGCTCTGCTGCAGTCGTACCCGGCTTCTTTGATCTCCCTGTAACGTCATCTTTCGCTCCTCGTCTTCGGCGTTGTCGCTACCTGAATTGTCGTGTTCGAAGCTTTCCTTGCTTTGGCGACCTTCGCGCAATTCCGGATAGTATCGCCGCGCTCTCATGTAGACCTCATACAGCGCGATTACACCTGCGAGGTTCGTCACGACGAGGACGGTAATCGTCACTGCTAGGTGCTCCTGCGTTTAACGAAATTCGACGAGGATCGATTCGTCAATTGCGTCGCATCAACGGAAATGGACAGTCGCCGGTGCTCACCTTTTCGTTGTCAGGGCTCGGCTCCCTTCCTATCAGATCTCCCAGCCAGACCGCTGACAGCATCTTCGGCATCGATAAAACGCTTAAATATCGAGAGGATCAGCTACGAACAGGAAAAGAAGGGTCGCCCGGCGGCTTGAGGACTCACACCGAAGCAAAATACTTCCAGAACGGCATACCCGAAATGCTCTGAGTTGCACTGACGACTCGACCGGGAATGAACGAATCTGACAAGCAGGTCAAAGAGTCAATGTCTGCGAATTGTCGAAGAGGTTGCGTATGATGCCTAAGCGATGACGCACAGCGGACAATTGAGAGACTGAGGAGTCGGTGGATTCAGTTAGTAAGGTCGAGGATTGAGAGAAGGCGAAGTGACTGACAAAATGATTCCGCTCTTTCTCTGCATTCGAGCAACGCAAGCGTAAAACAAGTTCTTCTGCTCAATCCTGGACAGCAAATCTGATTCAGCTCCGATGCTCTGTAGCTGCGAGCTCAAGATTGTCGAGAAATGCTTACCTGGCCGCTTTCTCTGCGAAAAGCGTTTTGAAAACCCAAAAGCACAAGCTTTCTCCAACAAGGACGGCTAGCGTACCAGTGAGCAGGCCTATCTTGAGTCCATAGATAGCTCCGATGATAATGAGAACGACGGATCGACCGGTGAAAGGAGGGAACGAGAAGAGCAAGATGAGGAAACTCGGCAAAAGCCAGGAAAAAGGGAAGTTGACGATCGCTTCTCGTTGTGGCGTGATCTATTCGACGTCGAGTGCTGAACGTCAGCGAAATCATGTCATACTCAGGAGCATAGAAAGCCGACGAAATGAGCTGACCTTTTCGACGATTGTGTCCCGAAAGACCGCGAGAACGATAGCTCCCGCGATCGATATTATCGCCAATATCCACCAGGCTGTTCTTTTGAACGTGAGTAACAGATTTGAGTCAGAAAAAGAGGTTTCTCACCGATATATTTCCTCTGCAGCGACTTCTTCACAATGCCTTTCCATCCCGTATCTTTGACCAGGTGATAGAGATCCGATGCCGCTTCCTTATTCTCCCGCCACCAGCTGTTCGAACGTCTTGAGGTCATTTTTGCGAGTTTCGTTCAGTTCAGAGGGATGGGCGAGGTGAAAGACGTCGAGCTTTGAGACTGAGATCGCCGCTCGAGGAGGCTCCTGCTCGGTACTTCTGGTTGCTCGAAGCCTCTATATGTCGATCTGAGGGAAGAGAGGAAAGGAGAGGGAAGAGGCAAGAGACAAGAGTCGAACGAGAAGTCTGTGCTCTTTTTTCTCCGTCAAATTTCCGCGGCATAGGGATAAATTCAGACTTTTGCTTCACGAACAGCAGATTCAGACGTAGCCTGGCATATAGATGAATCGAGGCATCAACGGGACAGCGACAACAACGACGAGAACTGTTTGTAAGCTTCTTCTTCTCCTCTCTCTTCTCTTTGATGGCTTGTCGAAAGCTCACACGGCTATTCTCTCTCATAGGGGTTTCCTCTACTGTCTCTCTGGTGACTTTACTACGACTCCTTCCAACACTTGCGGAGGTAAATCGACTCGAGGTTTTCTATCTCTCTCTGTCTCTCTCTCCTTTGACTTACTCTCCTCTGCTCTCTTCTCTTCTCTCTCAGGTGTTGGCGCTTTCTGTCAAGATTATACGCAAGGAGATCCATCCTTCACCGATGCCGACAACTATGCCATCTTGTGAGTTTTCACAAACTTTCACTTTCTCACTTTTCGATTCGAGCGAGAAAAGTCTCTCTCGCTCTCGAGATCTTCCCTCTTCAAACTCCTTTACTGACTCTCTTCTATTGCGCGCGTCTAAAGTAATCAATTTTGTTCGACGGGATAGTGAGTTTACTCTGAGATTCACAGACTTTTTTCCTCTTCTCTCCTTTCTTCCCTCGATACTGACTCTCCCCACTCCTCACTCTACTACACCCCTCTACGATACAGCTGCAACTTCAATACGGGGAATTGTGATGTTCATGGGACTACTATCGGCGCCGACTGTTCCTCAGACAACCAATTCTTCTGCACTCAAACTTCTGCTCGTCAACCTCTCGCTTGCGACGCCGTCACTCAAACTTGTCAACCCAGTGGTCCAGTTCCTTCAGCTCGAGCTCGTTCCCGTCGTGCCGAAATCGCTCGTCGCAGTCTCTGTTCTCCTGGGCACCACGCCTGCTCAGTCGGTGGTTCTCTCGGATTCGAATGCATGGATTTGAGCGTGAGTTTTCCGATCCCCTTTTCTCTCACTTCTCACTACTCTAACTGACCTCGACAATGACTACTCTCCATAGTCCAACCTCGAGAACTGCGTACGTTAGCTCAGACTCCTTCGCATAACTTCTCTCACTGACCTCGCATCACCTGTCTCTCGCTTTCATAGGGAGCTTGCGGAATGGATTGCACATCACTTCCCGGTGTCAACGCGATCGGTTGCGAAGCGGGAGTCTGCACGACATGGTTAGTCTCCGCCTTTCTCTCGTCATCGTCGTCGTCGTGTCTTGACTGACCTCGATTCCTTTTCTAGGTCTTGCATGGATTCTCACCGATGGGACGCAGATGCCGAAGCTTGCGTAGCAATCTGAAGAAGCCTTCCCTAACGACGATTACGACTGTCTCCTCTCATGTTCTTTACGATTTATTCACCCCCTAGATATTCTTCTCCTCTACTCTCTTCTCTCAATCGATTCGATTCACACCCTACTCCCCATTGTTGACCGCTCCGGTCGGTCGCAACCTGAGTACTGTCTCGAATCGATACCACCCCCTCTTCGCTCTACATCGCATTCTTTTCTCTCTTTTCTTCTTTCGCTCATTCCCCCCCGCTATGTAGTACCCTTCAGAAATTGGATTGCATCGAGTTCCGTAAATCTCCTCGTTCTTCCATTTCCATCGTTCTCGAGGTTCTCGTGAGCTTCAATCAAAGAGAGAGACGCAAAGCTCACAGAGTTCGCAACTTCATGATTTCGAATCTCTTCGAAAACTTCGGGCCTTTGATTAGTTCCCTATGTTCTTCGGAGGTCAAGATCAGTCGAGGTCTGGTCTAAAGCTATTCTCGCATCCTCTCGACGGCGCAACAAAAGCCACGAACAAGACAAGGGATCGAAAACGAAAATCTATACATTTTTGCATTCAACCCGATGAGATCTAACTAATACGTACAGCTCCACTTCGCCACCACCTATTGAGCAGTCTCGACGAGTTTCTTCTTCAAGTTTTCGATCTGTTCCAATACCGCCCTCCTACTCGTTCCACCTTTCGCGTCCCTCCTCTCGACCGACGTCTCAAAGTTGAATACATCCTTGACGTCTTCGCTGAAGTGAGGTGAGACCGATTGGAATTGTTCGAGGGTGAGTTGAGAGAGAGGTACGCCTTGCTCTTCAGAGATTCGGATACAGGATCCTGAAATGTGGTGAGTCTCTCGGAAGGGGATCTGAAAAGAAAAGTGATGAGGTGAGTACGTGAAGGAGGACAATGGTTGAAAGTAGGAGATGGGAGACTTACACCCTTGCGAACGAGGTATTCGGCGAGATCAGTAGCGAGCATATCGGGAGTCAAACTCTTCTTCATGTTCTCGGGGAAGACCTACGAGGTTTCGTTCTCAATCACACGTCAGCCTCAATGAACAGGTCGAAGAGCTTCGAAACGACGTACCTTCAAAGTTGAGATTACACCTTGCAAGATCCTCAAACTCTTTCCAACAGTTTCAGCAGCGTCAAACATGGGTTCTTGACTCTCTTGCAAGTCTTTGTTGTAGGTAGCGGGGAGACCCTTGAGGGTAGTCAAGAAACCAGTCATTTGTCCGATTGTTCGTCCTGATTTGCCTCGGAGGAGTTCGAGAGCGTCGGGATTCTTCTTTTGAGGCATGATCGAGGAACCGGTGCTGAGTGCGCGCGGACAACATCAGTTCGTCATTGACTTGCAGAGAGTAAAGCGAGACAGAGGAACTCACGAGTAAGCATCACCGCAGACAACCCAGCTGAACTCGCTCGAAGAATAGATGATGAGATCTTCTGCTAGTCGAGAGATATGAACCATGAGTAGGGAGCAAGCGAAAAGGTATTCCGCAACGAAATCTCGGTCGGCGACAGACTGTGAATCCAGATGCGAGAGATCAGCCCGAGTCGAGGAACAAAGCTGAGATCTAGACAAGCGACTCACTTGCATAGAGTTTCCACCGATGTGTTGCATTCCGAGTTCGGTTCGGAGGAGTTCTCGGTCTACGCAGAATGGATTTCCTGCGAGAGCTCCGGATCCGAGAGGAAGGGTAGAAACACGGCTGTTGCGAGGGGACGAAGAGGTTGAGTTGTTCTGCTACCGCATTAAGTGAGAAATGGTTGAAACGTACGGGAGGAGGTCACGGAATCGATCGAGATCACCGGAGAACGAATGAGCGTGAGCGAGGAGGAAGTGAGAGAATCGAATAGGTTGAGCTCGCTGCAACAGTACAATAACGGTAGCGAGTCAGTCATATATCTGTGACGAACCAGAGAGGAAATGAGGGATGCTCACCTGAAGATGAGTGAATCCAGCAGCGAGATGATCGATCCATTCCTCCGCTTTCACGGCCAAGATTCCAACGACACCCTGAATCCATTCGATATCTTTCGACAACTCCTCCAACAACCACAACCTCATATCCGTCGCAACCTGATCGTTCCTGCTCCTACCAGTATGCAATTTCCCTCCAATGTCGTTGCCAATAATCTCGCTCAATCTCCTCTCGTTCGCAGTGTGGATATCTTCATCATCTTGTTTGATCTCGAATGAACCGGATTCCCATTCCGATTTCACTTGGTCGAGTCCTCGATGAATTTCGGATAATTCGTGCGAAGTGAGAATTGGGGGAGTCGTGCGAGAGAGTGCGAGGGCGTAGGCTTTCGATCCGGCAACGTCGACGGCGTAGAGTGCTTTGTCGTAGGATAGACATTGGTTGAATTCCCACATTCTGCGAGGAACGAAACTCTCGTACAGGGTCAGCTTAGTCTGCGAGAGTGCTTCAGCTTCGTCGACTCACAAAGGATCGGTACCAGTAGTGAATCGTCCTCCCCATAACTTCTTTGCCTGTTGAGATAGAGGAGCCGAGGTTAGCTTCGGCTACAAGCGGGGGTCAAAGAAAGAGGAGAGAAGGAGGGAGACTCACCATTTGTTCAGCCATTATTGTTTAGTCTTGTACTCTGCAACACGGGAAAGTAAAGTCGGTCAGCTAGAGTCCAACGTAGGAATGCGGGAGGTTGATCAGCAGGGAAACGAGTCAACCCAATCTATCTCACTCAATCCAGCTCTCCCAAACTCGAGACCGCCTAGATAGACCTCGAGACCTTCCCTTATCCTATTCCCTCAGTCTCTACCCATTTAGCCTTGTGGTTGTGTCGTATTGACTAGTGGTTGAAATTGTTGAGATCAAGAATTCACTTGAGAGATGTAGCAACGAGGGCTTTGCGGGACAGTCTGAAGAGTCGATAGAGATACTTCGGAAGCTTGTGCGCTGGAGCTTACGAGGTTTGATGTGTTTGTAAGGTGGAAGATAAGGAAAGGAAAACTTTCGCCCGAAAGTGCGGAAAAGTCGAGTCAACGAACCTTTCGTATGGTAAAGACTAAGCGTAGTCAAGAAGCAATCGTCGAATGAAGACAGAGAAATTGTCGAAAGCAAAGTTTCGCAAACTTCTTTCGACTTGCTTTCGACCCTTCGCATTAGATGCTGCAGTCTTATCGCAAGACCGGCTGCTGTCAACAACGAGGATTGTCTTCTCCTTCCCGCCGTGGCTTTCACGATGAGCCCGGTGGTCGTGCAGAGAGTTGAAAGCAGCTCCGACTCGAAAGTGCTCAGCGCTCGATAGCGACTCAAGTTTTCGGCGCTCTCCAGCGGCTCGCTGAAACAACGATCCACCTCTCTCGATTCGCATCCCGCCAACTGATCCTGAGAGTTTGCTCGAATTGAAACGAAGTTGAAATGTCAATTAGCAAATCGTACATTCAGGTATCTTCGGTACTCCATCCGGACCCAACTCCATGCCTACTCATTCACACAAACTTTCATCAGTCTCTCGTCACCCTTGACAACCACAGAGTCAGAGAAAAAAAGAAGTTGTGACTTACCGGGAGGCATTTCACCCATAATATCTTTCGGGGGAGCTCCGCACTCGTTCATCTTTGCTACCAATTCGACGACTTCTTCTGTTCTCGCCTCTGAACGTTCTTTCTCCGAAGGTGATTGTTGTTCTAGAGGTTTGTCGGCACCGGGTTCTTCGAATTTTGAAACGATCGAAGCCACTATCGATTGTTGACGAGTGTATCGATCTAGGTCTTCTGTTGAGAGAGTTGAGCGGGCTGAGGTGAGATAAGCTGGATACTAAAAGTACTCAACGAAAGCGAGTCAATGAAC
>Ga0308170_10003758_pt1 | contig 12279 bp, 9 predicted proteins | sample PhyBR2_2_FD_202136 | JGI IMG/M metagenome (GOLD analysis project Ga0308170, IMG submission 202136) | Phyllosphere microbial communities from UC Gill Tract Community Farm, Albany, California, United States - DLSLSB.R2 | ecosystem: Host-associated > Plants > Phyllosphere > Unclassified | place... | reverse complement strand
ACGCCGGTGCGCACGGTGCTGCGGCTCAAGCCCGCGGACTATGCCGAAGGGCTGCGCGCCGAGCTCGACCGCGCGGTCGCAGTCCGGTTGCGCCGGCACCACGGCGCGGTGGGCGCACATCTGTCCGCCGGGCTCGACAGCGCCAGCGTTGCCGCCACGGCCGCCCGGATGATGGCGTCCGAGCCGCTCCATGCCTTCACCGCGGTGCCGGGGCCCGGCGCCCCCGCCCCCGCCGGCGCGATCGCCGACGAGGGGCCGATCGCCGCGCGCGTCGCCGCGATGCACGCCAATATCGTCCATGTCCGCGTGCAGGGCGACGGACGATCGCCGCTGCCGTTGCTCGACCGGCATTTCGATCTCTACCAGAGGCCGGTCATGAATCCGTGCAACGCGATATGGGCCGAGACGATCAACGATGCCGCGCGCAGCCGCGGCGTGAGCGTCCTGCTGACCGGACAGCTCGGCAATTTCACGCTGAGCCACGACGGTATCCCGCACCTCGCGCAGCTGCTCGGCGCCGGGCGGCTCGTCGCGCTCGCCCGGCTGGCGCGGCAGCTGCGCACGCGCGGCTGGCGCCGGCGACGGATCGGCGCCGCGATGCTGGGCCCGTTCCTGTCGCCCGCCGCCTGGAGCTGGCTGACCGACCGGTTCGGCCGCTCGCTCGCGCTGCACAGCTACAGCGCGCTGCGCCAGGACGCGATTGCCGACCTGGACGCCCGTGCCGCGATGACCGGCACCGATCTGTCCTATCGCCCATGGCGCGACGGGCGGGCGATGCGGCTCTGGGGGCTGGATCGGGTCGACATGGGATCCTACAACAAGGGAACGCTCGCCGGCTGGGGCATCGATCTGCGCGACCCGACCGCCGATCGCCGGCTGATCGAGTGGGCGCTGAGCGTCCCCGACGAGCAATATATCTTGGGCGGCGAACCCCGGTCGCTGGCGCGACGCGCATTTGCGGACCGGCTGCCGCCCGAACTCGTCGGTGAGCAGCGGCGCGGCTATCAGGCGGCCGACTGGCACGTCGGCGTGTCCGGCGCGCTGGGCGAGATGGTCGCCGAACTCGACGGGATCGAACGCTGCCGACCGGGCGAGGCGCTGGTCGATGTCGCGCAGTTGCGTGCGCTGGTCCGCGACTGGCCGGACTTTGCCGTGGACGACCCGCGCTGGAACCAGCCGGCGATCGTCGACCGTTACCGCTCCATGCTGCTGCGCGGCGTCGCGGCCGGGCATTTCCTGCGCCGGGCGGCGCGCACCAACTGATCCGCCGACTGCCCTTGCTGATCGAGGCGCTGGCGATGCTGGCGCTGGCGTCGTTGCTGATCGCGATCCTGTCGTTCCGGCGGATCGCCGCCATAGCCGCGGTACGACGCTCGCGCACCGCGGCGACGCCGGCGCAGGCGCGCGCGATCGAACGCGCGGTTGCCGCCTGGGGCCGGCGCGTACCGTGGCGCGCGGTATGCTTCCAGCAAGGGCTTGCCGCGCAGTTGATGCTGCGGCGGCGCGGACTGGTCGCAGCGCTATATTACGGCGCCGCGCGCGACGAGACGGGGCAGTTGATCGCGCATGTCTGGGTCCGCTCGGGCGCGGTCGACGTGATCGGGTGCGAGGGCGCGGAGCGTTACGGCCTGCTGGCGGTGTTCCCGCCCGCCTGACGGCACTCCTGGCGCAGGCGGATCGGGCGCAGCAGCAACCTGCCCGGGAGCGCACCCAGGATGGCGAAGGGCAGCGCCCAGTGCGGCACGCGCAGATGCGCGGCGATATAGGGCCGGGTCACGAACCGTCGCGCCGCGTACCAGCGATGCGCCGCGCCGCGCATGAGCCAGCCTTGCGCGCGAGCATAAGCGAGGTGTTCACCGAACGGCCGCATCAGACGCCCCTCTGCATCCTGCGCCGCGACGATCGCGGCATGCGAATAGGCGATGAGCCGCTGCGTCACGCGGTCGGCGCGGATCGTGGCAAGCAACACAGGCGGCACGTCGAGGCCGAGGATCTCGTGTGCGAGGACGATCGCGACACCCGGCGTCCGCCCCGCGCCCAGCGCCACGGCATGCGCATGCAGCGCCGCCACATCCTCGTCGCGCAACACCGCGGCGACATCGGTGAGCCATTTCAGCCGCGACCATAAATGCGCGGTGCCGTGATAGGCGAGATAGGCAAAGAGCGGCACGGTCGCGAGCGTCGACAGCGCCTGCCCGGGCATCAACGCCACGGCCTGGCGTGGCGAGCCCAGACCGACCGCGGGCAGCGCGACGGGGTTGTCGGTAAGCGCGGTATGCAACTCGACCGTGGTGCCGCGGCCCGCATGGTGCCACTCGGTCTCCTTGTTCCCGGCGAGAAAGCGGCGGACCTGGACAGGATCGTCGATCCCCCCGAAGATCGACAGGCGATAGCCGAGATCGCGCAGCACCCGGCCCGCATCGTCAAGGTGCGCGCGCGCGATCAGCACGTCGATGTCCCAGGACGATTTGAGCGTCAGCATCCCATGCGCGCGCATCCCCAGCGTCGCGCCCTTGACGAACACCGTGTCGATCCCCGCCGCGGCGAGCGCGCGCCCGACGCGGAGTTCCTCGCCGGCGTTGCGCAACGCCTGCAGCCGAGCCGCGCCCGCGCCCGCCGTCAGCCGCGCTGCGGCCGCCCCGGCAAGCACGATGCCCGCGGCGGCCAGGCCCTGCTCGACGAACCCCTCGACGCGGTGGCGATGCGCGAGCGTGGCGACCGCGTCCGCGTCGAGCGGCGAAGCCGCGGCGCGGGTGATCGCCGCGACCCGGCCGGGATCAACCAGCGGCCGCGCGCAGGCGGCGACGAGCGCCAGCGCGCGATCGGCGAGCATGGATCGATCGGGATGGGCAGGCGCCGATCGGTCGATCGCCGCGTCGTCCAGCGCGACGCCCCCACCAGACGCGACCAGCCCGACTGAGGACGTGATGGCTATGCGCCCTTCGCTGCGCCGGGCGCTGGCGTGCCCGGGTCGGCGATCATCGGCGTCGGCGCATCGGTCGTCGGGGCATCGGTCGTCGGGGCACCACCAGGGCGGGCCGCCACGACATCGGCATATCCGCCACAATACTGACCCGCGGACGTGCCTTCGCGCGGGCCGCCCATCACGGGCATGCCGCAATATTTCCTCGCGCGCAGGACCACGTCGCGAAGCACCACCACATGCCCGCCGCGCAGTTCCACCGTCAGATGCCCGTCGGGGCCGATCCGGACAAAGGCCGTGGACAGGGTTTTCCGTCCCCGCGCCTCTGCCGGCGAGTCCGTCGGCGGGGCGGCGGAGGGCACAGCGGGCGGGTCAGCGGGCATGGGCACGGCAAGGTTCTCGGCGACGGATACCGCTGCTGGAACCGGTGCCTGGGCGGCTTGCGCAGGGCCCCGGGCATCGGGCGCCGTCAGATTCGGGGCAACAAGATCCTGGCTGTTGCGGCTTGCCTCCCCCGAACCTCGGACGGTGGTTCCTGGAACGAGGCTGGAACTGCGCATGGCGGCATCCTGAGGTGAAGGCGTGCAAGCTGCAAGCGCCGCGGAGAAGGGTAGCAGGATGCGGGGCATCGCGTTCTCCGTCGGCTTGTACACAACTCTCGATACGCGAACCGCGCGCTTGAGTCACGCAGGGGAGGGGCTGGATGCGGCGCGCAGGGGAAAACACGGGGAAGCGGGCGTATACAGCGGCAAAAGTTTGATATTTTCAATGGCTCCAATCGCTCTGATCCTCCGACGGCTGACGAAGCGAAGGTGCGTGGGAATGACTATCTGTATGCCTACAGGCTAGCGAAAGGGTGGACCCGACCACGTTTAACGACCTTCAACCTTTGTTGAAATGATCGGAGTCTGCGTTATGCCCTTGACGATTCAGCGTCAGAAACAGCGCGTTGAGGATGCTGAGACGTCGTTTCTCGAATGGACTGTCATAAAGAACATTGGCCGTATGCCATCGGACCTCGGCCGCCTTGGCTCGCTGTTTTTCAGCCTGGGCAAGCAACATCCGGATCGCCGGATGCGGAAGCGTGATCTTCGCCGCAGAGGCAGGCCAGCCGTTTGCCTCCAATGTCTGGGCGCGCAGATCCTCCGGAACCTTGGCGGATGCAAAGGGACCGGCCGACGATGGCAAGGCCTCGGGCAGACGGGCGAGCCAGGGATCGACATGGATGTAGGGTCATTTTCCGGGTCCCCAGGCGGGTGCCGCGGGTGGTTTCGACACCGCCCGTCCCGCATGCACCGAGTTCCAATGGCCCTGTGGCGGTCCCAATACCCTGTGCGATTTCAGCAATTTCTTGAGGCCTACGTCGGACAGGCCGATTTGGGCTGCCAGCTCCCGCATGGGCGCCGACCAGGCAAACCCGATCAGGTCATCAAGCGTGACACGGTGATGGCCCCAGCGGTACATTCGCCATGGATGCCAGACCGCCCTGGACCAGGAAAGCGGTTAGCTGCTCAGGCGATCAGCCACGTCCCGTCGCGCTCCTTGTGAACGATGCCGGTCTCACACGCGCCGACATTGCCGGTGTGCCCTCAATCGGGCATTGGTGAAGATGGAGATCCGTAGAGGGTGGGTTATGGATCGCATCTATGTCCGCGAAGGTGATCGCCTGTTTCTGGGTGCCATCAAGCTTGTTTTCTTTGCCCCGCTGCTCGCGGTTCCGATTAACGCGGCAGTGAAGGGATGCAACGCACTCACAGCGTTGCATTGGCACCCGGCGCTGATCGTACTGGCGGCATTTGTCGCAATTGGCGTCATAACCGCAATCCTGACTGCATGAGCGAGCGCCCTGCCCCGCACGACAACCGCGATCGGCGTTCTCCACTGCACGGCCATGTATGGCCTTGCCGCTTATGCCATCACCCATGACCCGATTTGGACCACGGTAATCGCACTTTTGACGGCAGTCATATCGTGGGAACCTGTTACCGCCTTTATCTCACGTCGAGCAGCCCGCTAATCTACTCAGGCCTATAACTTTCTAGTTCGGCCGTATGCCAAGCCCCTGCTGTACCGCGACCTTTTCAGCTCAACGGTTCCTTGTCGGCGGTCCGGGTATTCGGAAGGGTTCCAGTCCCTGTCGCTCAATCTCGGCCTTAATCATCTGCAGCGTCTGCGTCCCTGTCATGGCGCGCAGCAATAGCAGCGTTTCGATCTGGACCGCGCTGGGCTCTCCAATGGCCTGCTTGTCCTGGGCGGATGCAACGGGCTGTTTCTCTGCCTGATCGCGCAGCTCGTCCAGCGTCTCGCCCATGTCGATCATGGCCGCACGGATACTCGCCAGCTCTTCCTCAACCCGATCTATCTGATCAAGGCGGTCACGTATGAAGGCCGCGATACCGACCCCCCGTTGTTCGGCCTGGGCGGCATAAACAAGCGCCTGTCCCTCTCTCAACCGGACCTTGATGGAATCTGACAGCGCCATATTGCCTCCATCCACAGGGTGGACCCTATTATAGACGATAAACTATAACGTTTATAGTCAGTTGTGCCGCAACCGGGTCCGCGCAGGGTCCAGCCTAAACGCAAACGGTGATTAACTATCATTGTTTATCAATGACTTATCCGCACCGGAAGGTGCGTATGGTGTACGACCCGAAATTACGAATTTAAGGGCCGGAATTGAAGCTCTGACAGGCTAGAAACGGGCTGGCCGAGCTTAAGGGGGTCCAAATTACCCTGATGAGCGCAGCTCAGCAGGCTTTGCGCTGACAATAGATACAAAGTGGTGTAGATGGTACAGATTTAGTACTTCCACGGTACGGTTGTGGTACAAATTTAGTACAGGAAATATGCTAATATTTGGCATGATACGATTATGGTACAATAATCGTACAATGATGGTACGGCGATGGTACAAAAGCGTCGACGGGTTTGATATGCCCTCGCAAGGGTCATCAATCGCCAAGGAAGGGACCAAAACACGATGACAGACCTGCCAGCCCTCAAGGATCAGATCGCCAGCTTCACGGGCAAAACCCTGGCATCACAACTCCGCATCCTTATGCCAGACATCGACAGCCGGGTTCGTGAAGGAGTGGACCATGAGACGATCGTGGAAGGGCTTACCAAAGCTGGCCTCCCAATCAGCCTCAACACCTTCCGGGTTTATCTGTATCGCTACAGGTTAAAAGCTCGCGCTTCTAAGGTTGAACCGCTGGTTGAAATCGTGCGCTCCGAACCTGAACCAAATACGGATCGCAATACCGTTACTGATCCCAAGCCAATGGCGGACGATAATCCCCCATCGGACTTACCAGAGACGGAACCTAATACCGTTGCGGTTGATAGCCTGTCGCTCGCTGACCTTCTCGACGCGAAAAAAAGTGACGCCTATATCGATCAGTACATGAACCGCCGGCCTCGTTTGTTGGGTCGCAACCGCGGCCAGCCGTGACGCTAGGTTACGGCTTGCGCTTGGCGGCTTTTCGCTTGGCAGCGCGGGCAGCCAACTCAGCCGTGTAGCGATCGGACTCCTCCTCCTGCTCCTTCCACATCTGCGCCATGGCAGGATGGATATTGGGTCCGTCGGTCAATTCCTCACCGTTGAGTACATAATCAATTGCCTCGTCCTCGATAGCGGTCCGGATCGTGTTGTTAGGGTAGCCGGGGCCATATCTGGACCCTGTCCAGGTGCCGTCATCCTGCGGCGTCAATGTGCCCATGGGACCAGCTTTGGAAAAGACGATCTGCGCCCGGATCGGATTCTCACGAATGAACCGCCCTGCAGCCTCAAGCTTTTCGGCAGCAGTCTTTCGGGGTTTGCGGACTTTGGACATGTCGTCGGGTGTCTGAGCCATTACTTGCCTCCATAGCGTTATTGGAGGCACGACCCGGCTGAAGAGCCGGGCGTTGGAAACCCTGCGCTAGGACAAGGCGCTGCCACCTTTGGGCAAGCCTTGGACATGCGTGACAGCCGCCCGGCCGAGAAGCTCTCGACCGGACCTAGCGATGAAGGGGTTTCCACGCCCCACGGTCGGGATTTACCGAACCGCGGGTCCATGTTGCAGAACGGAGCACTCTGGACAAGCTGCCGCGGCAGAGACGAACATCGACGTTCATCACCCCATCGAGACAGGACGATCCTGCCATGAGCGATGCCCTTCCAAGTTTCCGCACACCCGCCGAGGAAGCTGCTTATGCGGCCGTGCTGGATGACCTCGTCGGTCGTGATCGGGGAGACGAAGCGGTCATGGTTTTTCACGAGCCGACCGATCCGGACGCGGCGGTGGTCGCCGATGCCATGATCCGCGCCGGCAATGTCAGCGACGCGCTGTACGCCCGCCTCCTCGCCGCTGCTGATCGCCTCTATGCTCCACCGCCTATCACCCGTGCAGTTGCATTCGATGCGTTCGGTACGCTGGTCCATATCGGTAGCAAGCGGCATCCGTTCGAGCGGCTGATCCGGCAGGCCCGTGACCGAGCAGAGGCCCTGCCCTCGCCGATGGTCCAGCCGGCCGGGCTCGCCGACTATGCTGCTGCGCTGGGGTTGCCGCACCCGGACAATGAGCTGGCGATGCTGGATGAGGAACTGGCGACGATCGCGCTGTACCCTGACACGCTGGATGCGTTGCGGCGGGTCCGGGAGCAGGGTGTGAGGATCGCCGTCGCCTCCAATCTGGCACTTCCCTATGCGGCCCCGCTGAAGGCCCTCCTGGGCAATCTGGTGGACATCTGGCACTTCTCCTTCGATGCAGGTGCAATCAAGCCTGACAGGGCGTTCTACGCCGGTTTGACGACCCGCCTAGAATGTGAGGCCAGTGAACTGCTGATGGTGGGCGACACCTGGCGCGACGATATCGTCGGCGCCGTTGAGGCCGGATCGCGTGCCCGGTGGGTCAATCGCGAGGGTCATACGTCCCATGCCCGCCGGTTTATCGCTATTCGCGAGCTGGGTGACGCCTATCCCGATCGGCGGAGAGCCTCTCAAATGACGGAGCTCGAGCTTTTCCGCAGCGGCATCGATGCGAACCTCGATTACCTTCACACCCAGCGATGGGCGCTTGAGGCGGTACGATTACGGCAGACCTTTACGAATGCGCCGGATGCGGAAAAGATAGCTGCGACGCGAGCGCTGAACGATCATTACGATACTCGCGATCAACCCGAAGCCAGCCGCGCTACTCTGATGCGGGATGCGATTGCGACTATCGCTTTACGCAAGCATGCATAACGGCCAAGCGCTTCTCAAATCGGAATAACTTTCAGTTAGCAAACTATGCGTGACGAAGACGAAAAAGGACGGGTGCGTAGGCGCGTACACGCCTCTCAATCTATTAATTCGTCGAAAATTAAGCTCTCGTGTGCCGCCTCACTTTGAACATCGTCAATTGATGATCGATGCGCTGTCACGCACCCAGCCGATGCCTTGGCCTACATGAGACGTTTTGGAATCATGCCATGCTATTTCGATGCGGTTCGGGTTCGAACTGCGTGTCTTTATTAGATTCAGGCGAGTTCGGCTCTGTTCTGCGCTGACGGTTTTACGGGACATTGCCCAGCCTCCCAGGAGCAGCGTTTTGTACCGATCTTCAGTTACAGCCAAACCCAACACGCTTGCCCTTGACCGGCGTGAACATATGATGAAACATATGTAATAATTAGTGCGGGTTGGGCGCGAATCTGGCTGGGATGATGCGCCTGCCACCGCACGACTATGTGATCGTGTCATTCAGGGGGACCATTGATGAATACTTCCGACCTCGACAACAGCGTGCCTGTCGACAATGTAATCATCGGCTCCTGGGACCCGCAGGCGGAAAACGAGCATGGGACCGACGCCGGCTTCTACACCACGGCCACACCGATGGGCGAGACGCGCGGCGCGTTCGATGGCGGCGCATTCGATGGCGATATGGGGCCCGGCACGCTCGACATGCTGTCGGACATCGACCATCCGACGATCGCGGACGATTCGCACGACGACGACAACCCGAAATACGCCAAGGCGAACGCCCCCAGCCCGACCGATGCCAATCCCGAAGGCAATAATATCGGCACGTTGCTGCCGCTCGGCACCAATTCCGACGGAAGCCACTTCTTCACGGGCAACCGCAACGTCGACGCGACGCTGATCGGCTCCAAATGGGGCACGCTGAACCTGACCTACAGCTTCCCCACCTCGGGCTCGAACTATAACGGCAGCGGCTACGATACCAACGGCGTCAGCCTCTATCACATCGACCTGGGTGCCCAGCAGCAGGCCGCGGCGCGCGCCTCGTTCGCGCAGCTCTCGGCCGCGACGGGGCTGACCTTCACCGAGATCACCGACACCGACACCGTCCACGCCAACATCCGCATCTCGCAGAGCGCCGACCAGGACGTGGCATCCGCCTATGGCAACTTCCCGTCCGACACGCGCGGGCTCTCGGGTGACATCTGGTTCGGGCGCACCAGCCAGCCTTATTACGATCTCGCCTTCAAGGGCACATGGGGGTACGCCACCATGATGCACGAGATCGGCCACACCATGGGGCTGAAGCACGGGCATCAGGACTATACCAACAGCGATCTGTCCTTCTATTTCGGGGGCGCGCCGCGTTACGGCACGCAGTCGCTGACTCCGGATCGCGACGGCCAGGCCTGGTCGCTGATGACCTATACGCCGGCGCCGTTCACCAACAGCAACTTCGCTGGCGAAAAGATCAACCAGCCGCAGACCTACATGCAATATGATCTGGCCGCGCTCCAGTACATGTACGGCGCCAACTACACCACCAATGCCGGCGACAGCGTCTACACCTTCAGCCAGACAACCGGCGAGATGTTCATCAACGGCGTGGGCCAGGGCGCACCGTCGGGCAACAAGATCTTCCTCACCGTCTGGGACGGCGGCGGCAACGACACGATCGACGCCAGCAACTATTCGAACGGCGTCACCATCGACCTGCGGCCGGGTGAATTCTCCACGGTCGACCAGTCGCAGCTCGCCAACAGCCTGGCCTATCAGGGGCTGACGTCGCTGGCGCCGGGCAACATCGCGATGTCGCTGCTCTACAACAACGACGCGCGGTCGCTGATCGAGAACGCGAAGGGCGGCGAGGGCAACGACGTATTCGTCGGCAACATCGCCAACAACATCCTCGACGGCGGCGCGGGCAGCGACACGGTGATCTTCACCGGCGTCACGGGCGTCAACGTCACGCTGAACGACACCGGCGCTGACGTCATCGTCAGCCACGACGGCGAAACCGACACGCTGCGCAGCATCGAGAACATCCAGGGCACGATCGGCAACGACGTCCTGATCGGCAACAGCCAGAACAACACGCTGAGCGGTGGCGCCAGCGGCGCGGACATGCTGTCGGGTGGTGGCGGCGACGACCGGCTGATCGGCGGCGGTTTCACGACCACCACGACCTATTCGGCACCATCGCAGGCCGACATCACCAAGCCGCAGTCGACCAACAACGGCAGCATCGCCACGGCCGTAGCGACCGCGGGTGCGTATGACGTCGACGCGAATGCCGACATCACGAGCGCGACCAGCCTCCCGCACGCGACGATCAATGCCACCGCAGCAGGCGGCGCGCTGGAATATTACCGGATCGACGTGACGGTCGCGGGATCGCAGGCGATCTTCGACATCGACGGCCCCGGCACGCTCGATGACAGCTTCATCGAGCTGGTCAACGCCGCAGGGACCGTGCTGGCGAGCAACGACACCGGGTCTGGCGACGCGAGCTATCCCGGTCACGACGACGCCTATCTGACCTACACCTTCGCCGCAGCGGGTACCTATTACATCCGCGTCGGGCTTTGGAATGGTGCAGCCACCGCCCAGCCGCTGACCGCCGGGCAGACCTATCAGCTCAACGTCTCGTTGCAGAACGCAGCAGTGGTGACGACCACGGTCACCGCCACCAACACCAGCAGCCTCGTGGCGGACGGCGGCGAGGGCAACGACTTCCTGCAGGGCACCATCGCCAACGACATACTGAACGGCGGCGCGGGCAACGACACCGCGTCGTTCGCAACCGCGTTCAGCGGCGGCTCCACCACGGGTGTGACGGTCGACCTGAACGCACAGGGCAGCATGCAAAACACGGTGGCGGCGGGGCTAGATACGCTGTCCGGCATCGAGAACCTGATCGGGTCGCAGTATAACGACACGCTGATCGGCGACGGCAACGCCAACGTCATCGAAGGCGGCCTGGGCAACGACACGTTGAGCGGCGGAGCGGGCGACGACACCGCCTCTTATGCCGGGTCCGCGGCCGGCGTGACGGTCAGCCTCGCCCTACAGGGCGTGGCACAGGACACGGGCAGCGCCGGCACGGACACGCTCACGGGGTTCCAGGGCCTGCTGGGCTCCGCGTTCAACGACAGCCTCACCGGCGATGCCAGTGAGAACATCCTCACCGGCGGCGCGGGCGACGACACGCTCAATCCAGGCGCGAACGCGGGTGGCACGGTGGATCTGCTCGACGGTGGACCCGGGTCGGACACCGCGTCCTTTGCGGGGTATGTCGCGGGCGTCACGGCAAGTCTGAACGGCACGGCAGACGGGGCCGCCAGCATCGGCGGAGCGGCAATTGCATCGCTGCGCAGCATCGAGAACCTGACCGGCGGCGCGGGTAACGACATCCTGACTGGCGACGCCAACGCCAACGTCATCGAAGGCGGCCTCGGCGATGACGTTCTCGTCGGTGGGGCGGGCATCGATACTCTGGCGTTCAGCGGGGCGACCGGGGTAACGGTCAACCTTGCCACGCTGACCGCTCAGAACACGGGCGTCGGCAACGACACCATCAGCGGCTTCGAGAATATACGCACCGGCTCGGGCAACGACACGATCACGGGCGATGCCATCAGCAACGTCTTCTACGATGGCGGCGGCAACGACAGTTATGACGGCGCCGGCGGTTTCGACACCGTCGACTATTCCGCGTCGACCTCGAGCGTCTCGGTCAACCTCAACATCACCGCCGCGCAGACGATCGGCACCTCTGGCGGCAGCGACTCGCTGCGTGACATCGAAGTCGTCATCGGCGCGTCGACCTTCACTAACACCCTTATCGGCGGCAACACCTCAGCCAACCGCCTGGTTGGCGGCGCGGTCGCTGACTTCATGGTCGGCGGCGGTCTCTCGGACGTCCTGATCGGCGGTGCCGGCAACGACGTGCTGTTCGGCGACTATGTCAACACGTTCAACACCGGGGCGACCGCGGCGGACGGCAACGACGTGCTCGAAGGCGGTGCCGGCAACGACGTCCTCGTCGGCGGCATGGGCAACGACATCCTGCGCGGCGGCGATGGCGACGATACGCTGGTCGGCGGCATCGGCAATGGCAGCAGCG
>Ga0308170_10003756_pt1 | contig 12286 bp, 18 predicted proteins | sample PhyBR2_2_FD_202136 | JGI IMG/M metagenome (GOLD analysis project Ga0308170, IMG submission 202136) | Phyllosphere microbial communities from UC Gill Tract Community Farm, Albany, California, United States - DLSLSB.R2 | ecosystem: Host-associated > Plants > Phyllosphere > Unclassified | place... | reverse complement strand
TTGAGCGATGTCGAGGAGCGTTTTCGAGACTAGACAACAAGAAGCGAGCGTTTTCTTGTCGTCAACCGTGTCGAGGATCATTTGAAGAACGTCGAAGGGCAGTGACAGAGACATGATGAAGTGGGGCTGATGGAGAGGATGGGAATAAGCGAGAAGGATCGGGAGTCGAGGCTGCAGAAACGAAGAGAATCCTCGATCGACGAAAGGGTAGACGTGATTTCGAGAGATGGGGCTTACAGTATGATAAGAGTAGTCTATATGATCCGTCTACGGGTTTTCTCTGTCTCGTCTTGCGTTCCTTTGTGGAGAGAGAGGATTCAAGGATGAGAAGCGGTATTTAGGGTGGAAAACGCGGGAGACGTTTCGGCTGACTTGAGAGAGAGTGAAAGAGCTCTAGAAGTGTAATGTGCTGCTCTTGAGGTCGTTCTGCGAGATCGAGGTGAAGTGTCTGAACGATCTGAACTGCACGCTTCGAAGTTGACTTCCTCCACTTCACTCGACTCGACTCGAATCGCTTACTAGCTAGTTCAGAAGTACAAGATACACCTACTCGACCATTGGCAAGTGTCAGCTTCAAATCACAACTCCTCGAGATCTCTTGTTTCCTCTTCATCTCTCCGTCGTTTCAACTCCCTTAACTCGCTTCCAGGTAGGCTTGAGTCAGCTCGAAACTCAAGTCACACTCCTCAAAAACTAAAGTAAGTCATCTCCGGTGGGTTTCATTGCGTTTGGGCACAAGCTGACTCACTCTTTCGAGTCCTCAGTTCTTTCCCCCTCTCTACCCCTTCACAATGATCCCTACCCTTCCCACTGAAATCCTCCTCGCCGTACTCGAATCAAGCGACTTCCTGCATCGCGACCTCACTCGAATCGCTCTCACTTGTCGATCTTTCCTCCCCTTCGCTCGCACTCGACTTTACCAGTTCATCCAGCTCGAATACAGTGCTCGAATAAACGGCTACGCACTCACTCCCATTCCCGGTACGAATGAGAAGTCGCGTGGAGCTCTCGCAATTCTTCGCTCGAATCGACTTCTCCGACCTCTCGTCAAGAAGATTTTGATCAGAGGTGACACAGAGATCATGCCGTCGACGGACTGGAGCGTCGACCTCATCACTCAACTACTACCTCTTTGTCCTAGCGTCAGTATCTTTATTCTCAAGTCCTGGAAGTACTATCCGTACAAGCTCGAATCTGTTTTCGCAAATCACGAAAGGTGTGGGATAGCTGCAGGCAATCACCTCAAGCTCTCAGTACATTTCGACATGACCTATGTAGATTTCGACATGGATCAAGGATGGAGTCCCGAGGTACCTGTTCCCCTCGCTTTACACAGTGTCGACATCGTTAGCATGGAGCCACCTTTCATCAAATGGATCCTCATCAACTCCGAAACGTCCTTGCGTGCACTAAGGGTTCGACTCTCAGACGCTCCTTCATTCAAACGGTTCTCGAACATCGCTACCCTACACCTCGTCAACACCTCTCTTCCGAGCGAACAAGAGCTTTACGACGCCATTCATCAGTTCAAGCATCTCACGACTCTCGCTTACGACGCTCCTCTAACTATGTCAACAATGGAAGCGATCGGGAACGTTCTCAAACAGCCGCTTCCTCCTGCCCTCCGTTTCCTTTCCATCGACCATGCGCTCAATCTCGAAGACGCTGCTAGGCCCCCTGACACTCTCGAACATGTGCCGCCGCTCGCTACCTCGATATCTGGCCAAAAAAAAGGCACTTTTTGGTCATTTTGTTAGGGAAACGACCGAAAAACACCCAAAATCCGCCCATAAAACAGGATTTCGAGCGGCGGCACATGCTTGAGAGTGTCAGGGGGCCTACGCTGCTCAACTTGTTACCGCTTTACCCAACAAAACTCAGCTCGAGATACTCAACTTCCGTGTAATGGTCCAAGACGTCGATCAAAGTACGTTGAGATCTTTGTGTCAAGAAAAGGGAATCAGGTTGACTTTCGGAGGAATTTGGAATCTCTGGGATCTGCTTTGTACGTTTCGCTCTTTATCCTCCCATGGTCTAGCTGCTAATAGATGCATCTGATGAGTAGGAGGAGGAAGAGAGGGAAAGAAGATCAAATAAGTAGGGGAAGAGATCGCTTAGATTGGATAGCTTAACGAAATCGCTTGCAACAGAGGAATGAAAAGGTGGACTCGTACCTCAGATTGTACGTCTCAAATCACATCGTCTCCAGGTGAATCGCTTCGAGATAACGGAGAGAGGCCAGGAAGAATGGGTCGATTCCGAGGATCCGAACCTTCGACAACTTTTGCGTTTCGCATCGGCGGACATCTCGTCCTTTCTCCTGCTTCGATAATTATTCTCGCTCGACAAGTATCCGCGCTTCGTTGATGTCTGTCGCTGCCATACACCCGCTTTTGACAGATGCTATCTTTACTTGTTTGACCCGTTCTTTTTCTTCTCGCATACTCATCGTTGGGGCTTCGGTCGCTCTCCATTTTGCTGCTATTGACATTCTCCACTCCCGAAAGATCCCTCCCGACTGGCGTCTCCGCTTCTCTCGCTTTCATGTTATTGGCAGCTATTCGCCGACATTAGTTTGATTTTGTGCAGGAAATAGCTCAAGGCTTGAAATAGGCTAAGGATCGCTCCCCCACGACTCTCGTGACTGAATAAAGGTTCGGCTCTCGTCTAGCGAGCTACGCCATGTTGCTATTGCTTCTTCCGATTGTTCCGCTTCCCTCGCTCTATCTTTCTATTTTCCCCGCTTCCCCCCCCTTCCTATCTTCCGAAGATACCTCCAGGTTCTTCCTCCCGATCACCTTCAGCCTGAATCATGCCTTCCTTCAAGAAACATAACGACGTCGAAAAGAACGCGGTTGCTCGCGACAGCTCAAGCAGCGATTACGTACCTCAAGCGGGTGCACCTGAGGGAGGAGCGACTTTTCATGATCAGCGCAATATCACGCCTGGAGGTCATCCTCTTGATCGCTCTCAACCAGCGTTTCCAACTTGTGAGCTGAACGTTGGAGTTCGCTTTGGATTTCGAAGCTGACTTGACGTTTCCGCAAAACAGATCATCGACGTTTCGCCAATCCTGCTCCTCTCGGTTTGAGTGCTTTTGGTTTGACGACGTTCATGCTGTGAGTTCAGTCTCTCGGCGCTTCGAGGCGAAGAGTCTAGAAATTTGATCGGCTACAGAATCGCTTGAGCTGACTGCCGCTTCTGGCTAGACCTACAGCTCTCTGATCAATCGTAAGCTCATTGAACTGCCCTCATGCTTGCATCGTACCGGCTTGGTTCGACTCGCTCGCGGACATGAACGACGAAAAAAGGCGCGAATTCGTTTCGAAAGATAAGTCACTGATGTACCGCATGATCTTCGACAGTTTCGACTCGAGGTGTTGTCGTGCCGAATGTTGTTGTCGGTCCAGCTATGTGGTACGGAGGGTTAGCTCAACTTTTGGCTGGAAGTGAGTCCTCTTCGTTCATCAGCTCTCTCGTTCTTCGCTATTTTGGCGAGAACTATCGCAGGATCAGCTACTCACACTCCTCCTTCACAGTGTGGGAGTTTGCTGTAGGGTGAGCCTCCGAGCTGCGTCATACTCTCGAGCTTAATCATCGGCTATTGACGATTACAACCTCTCCTCATTCTTTCGCTTTTCGCCTTTTCGCCTTTGCGTCTTTTTGTTACCTCAACCGTTTGCATTCGACGCACACAGTAATACCTTCGGAGCTACAGCCTTCTGTAAGCCCCTTTCAACGCTCTTTGCGAAATGGAAAAAACGAGGTTCGTCTGGACTAGACGACCAGCGTCACTGAAACTCTCCAATTCACTCAGCGTCCTACGGAGCATTCTGGCTATCATATGCGTTCATCGTTTCGCCGTGGAGTCAAATTGCTGGCTCTTACGAAGTCGAGGCAGACTTCGCGAGCGGGGTCGCTTTCTTCCTCTTCGGATTCGTGAGTCGCTCGCTCTCAATGTCCGATTCAACGAGAACTAATGATTCTCTCACCCTAGTTCATTTTCACGACGATTATGACAATCGCTTCGATCCGATCTTCTGTCGCTCTGTTCATGGTGTTCTTGACAGTCGACCTGTGAGTGAAGGTCTAGCTCGCTCTGTTCAACGCAAACTGATCAGCAACCTTGAGCAGAACATTTTTGATGCTTGGGATTTCTGAATTGGGGATCTCTTCAGCGGCTCACTTCAAGACTGCAGGTGGCTCCCTGGGAATCGTGGCGGCGTTCTTGGCTTGGTGTGAGTCTTGAGGGTATCTGACGACAGGCTACTCGAGTATACTTGTTACACGAGTCGAAACGAGTTTTCTCCAGTCTTTACCCGGAATTCCTCTTTTCTCCGCTCCTTAACAACCTGTACTGACGCTTCCTTCTCTTCTCAATTCTAGATGTCGCTGCAGCATCGCTGATTGTAAGTGATGTTTTCAAATCTGCTTGCAAGCTGGGAATGACTGACCCCAAAATTCGAAATTTTGACAGACTCCCGACACCGCCTACATCAGCCTCCCGGTCATCGACCTCTCGAAGAAAGACTAAGCTCAAGTCAGCGTCGACTCCGAAAGCAGGATAACTCCTCGAAAAGGAAGTGCTATCGAAACGGATCCTCCGCGAAAAAGTACTTGTGCAATTAGTCGCGCTCAGAGCCTTCTCCTTCCTTTCTATCTGTATCTGTTGTAGAAGTGCATTGTTTATCATCCATGTTGCAAACACTCGCATTGAGTATTCACCAACTTCGACTCGGCTCTCGAGCAGCTTTCGTCGAAGAAAGCTAGAGTCTCGCTTCTCGTTGGCGATACGTCCAGTCCCTCCTATCGAGCTTTGATACATCCAGCGTATATTGACGCGAGCTAGACTTCAATTCCGAAACGTCGTGGCGACAGTGCTGGTACGTCTGCACTCAAACTCCGGTCGAGAACCATTTCTGCGACAAGCTTCCCGGATCCCGGAGCTAGAGTGATACCCTATTCGTACGCTGGTGGTGAGTACACGTCTCGAATGACGTGAGTGGAACAGTAGGCTCACCCAAGGTCCCATCCCAGTTGCAACGAGAACGTCTTTCTCGAGGAAACCGATCAAGGGTTCTCGATCACTCGATATCGGTCGATAGCAAAGCTGTGCGCGGAGACCACAACAATGCGAGTTAGTCACAGCAGTACGACGAGTTCCGACGGATGACGGTCAAGACTTACCTGTGTCTTCTCGATCTTCGCTCCATTTTCCTCCTTCAGAAACGGACTGATTGCTCCGGCAGCTCTCTTCAGTCGCCCGACACACTCTCCATCAAGCATATACTTCACTTCATCTACTGTCCGAGGCAGCTTGTTGGGTAGCCCAGCTTCACTCGCTTTCGCTGATTCTGGAATCGAATTTTCTCCTGCGACGTAGACAAGACCATTTTTCCGAACGAAGAACTCGGGACATTGAGTGTAGCTATAAGAGAACATATCAACGCATAGTCGTACAGGGCTGGAGAGATTTGAACTCACCCTCGTGCTTTCTCTTCCTGCGAGAGTCCTCGAGCCAATCCAAACGAATCGCCATGAACTCCTCCAACTCCTCCGTCGATTCCAGCAAAGACTGCCCCAGCAGGTATTTCCTTCGTTTCGCTCGAGGTAGCGTGTGCAGGGACGTAGGAATCGAGTGAAGGTCGGATGAGAAGCGAGTGACCAGGCAGGTTCGAAATTGGAATCATCGGTAGGCTAAGTGTTTCGCAAACTTGAGCAGACCAAGGACCGGCTGCGATGACTAATTTGTCGAAGGGAATGTCGATACAGGGAGAATCCTCAATGAGAGCGCTGTGAGGGGAAGAATGAGGTCGAAACGAGAGTGTCGAGCGAGACGGCGAAGAAGCCGGTAGAACGGATTGTGCTGCAGTCTGAAGGATTGAAGGGCGAGAGATGGACAATGCTTGACCGAATTTGACCGAGAACCGGTCGGTATAGGTTGAAGAGAGTTGTCGAAAGAGCGTTTCGCAGAATTCCGAAGGATTGCTGTCGGGATACGAGAAGTCAATACGCGAAGTTCGGAGCGCACAAGCAGCGCTTACACTTGTCCTACACCACCTTCAGTGCTCAACTCTTCTTTCTCTCCCTCAACCCATTCACCTTCTGGTAATTTCCCTTCTTCGCTTTCGACCGCTTCTCTCCCCTTTCCTCCTGGTAAAGTTCTATACGCGCTTCTACTGACGGGTCCGCCTACACTCAGTCCAATCGCTCCACACTCTCTCCAACCGTAGTTCTCGGCTCCGTTTAGCACTTTCGCCATTTCCGAATGACATTTCCAACTTTCCTTTGCCAGATCCCTCGAAGGTTCGTTGTGCCAACTCTCACCACCCGCGATGAAACCTCCTGCATATCTTGATGCCCCTCCAGCGATTTGGCGTTCTGCTGAGGACTCGAGGATCTTGACTCGAATCGAATTGTCGAGTGTAAGCAGCGAGTAAGCAGTACAGAGTCCGACGATCCCAGAGCCGATAATAACGACCTCTTGAGCTTCTTTTGACATGGTGAACGAAGCAAGCGATGAGAAAAGAGAGAGAGAAGAGAGAGCGGCGAAAGGGGACTGTAAAGAGGGAGAAGAGAAGCCGAGGTCACCCCTGTCATTTGATGCTCTTTCTCTGAAAATACCGTCGTTCTAACGTCGTCAAACGAGTGATAGTCGACGAAGAAAGCTCGAAGGTGAGCGACGACGACGAATCGACTCTCACGAATAAAGTCGACTTTTTCTTCCTGAACATTTCCTCCCCTCCCGCTCGCTCGCTTTCTCGAGCCAATCGCTGACCGGATGAATGGTTTTTGATTCTTCGGAAGCCGTAGAACAAGCTGCCGAAGGGATCTGCCGAAGTGACTTTTTGACGGGTAAAACTGATTTTGCGAAGAACTCTCTTCATCTTCGATCAACTTCCGCTCGCTCTGCTTTGCTTCTCTATATCATATACGACACTTGACGAAATGGTTGCCGCTCCATTATCAGCCGACACACTCGCTCAACACAGCGCTAGCAATCCTTCACTTCGGATCAAAATAGTTGGAGGGGGAATCGGGGGACTCGCTTGTGCACTAGCTTGCGCAAGATTAGGCTTCACGGATGTGGTAGTCTATGAGAACGCTCCTCAGATCGCAGAGGTACGCCCTCGTCTCTCCTCTCCTTTCTCTCGACTTTTCCTCATTCAACTCTTCGAGGTTCCGAACAGGTTGGAGCAGGGATTCAAGTAGCACCGAATCAAGCCAGGATCTTACGGAGACTGGGTGTATTGGAGGACCTCGAACCATCAGCTGTTCGGTTAGACAAGATCTCTCTTCGCCGTTCGTTCAGTTTTCCTCCTATTCCTTCGCTCCCTTCCCCACCTCAGACCCAATCTCGACTGTGACTTACACCATTTCGCTATACAGGGTACAAGGACAATTCGATTCTCGGCACAGCACCCCTTTCATCAGTTCCCGAGAACTACGGCGCACCAATTTGGGTTGTCCATCGAGCCGATTTACAACGAGTGCTTCGAGTCGGAGCTGAACGCGAAGGAGTCAAAATCCTCTGTGGTCACCACTGCGCCGATGTCGATTTCGAGCAGTCGAAATTATTGGTCAGGAACTCGGAGGGAGAGGAATGGGTCGAAGGAGATGTGATTATTGCTGCTGATGGGATCAAGAGTGTTATGAGGGAGAAGATGCTCTCTCTCAGTGGTCTCAAGGATGAAGGTGAGTGCGAAGCTTTACCGAAGGACGAGAAGCTGAATCGTCGTTTGAGTAATCAGGTCGAGCAACTGGAGATGCTGCCTACCGAATCATCATTCCTCGAGAAAAGCTTGAAGACGATCCTGAATTGTTACAACTGGTCGACGAGAAGGTTGGGATCAGATGGATGGGTCCTGGGTGAGCTCTCTTTCTGTTTTTCGCAACCTTTTCGGCCGTTGCTGACCGAGTTCATCGTTCGATCTCACAGAGGGCACATCATGGCGTATCCCATCAAAGATCATCAAGTCTACAACATGGTTCTGCTTCATCCCGATGTCAACAACACTTCGGAAAGTTGGACAAGTAAGGGAAGCAAGAAACAGATGCTCGATTTCTATGGTGAATGGTGCCCTAGTACGCTTCTTCCTCGATTGACAGCGCGACTCAAGGCTGACGTTCAGGATGATGAGTACAGCTGTTCAGAAACTCTTGAACTTTGTTGACGAAGATTCGGTTATGGAGTGGAAAGTGAGTGAAGATACCGCTCACAGTACTTTCAGAACAGTACTGACGAGAAATCTTGTGCTTACAGCTAATGGACCACGAGAAGCTGCCCTCGTGGGTCGAGGAATGCACCGCTTTGATGGGAGACGCTTGTCATCCGATGTTGCCCTACGTTGCGCAAGGAGCGGCACAAGCGATTGAGGATGGTGCGGTACTCGGTGTCGTCTTGAGTGGAGTTCAGTCTTCATCCCGACAGCAGATCAAGAATGCTCTCCTACTTTACCAAGTTCGTCTCCCTTTCTCATGTCTCCGTTCCTTCTACCTTGCTGATCGTCAATTTTCATTTCATCAGGAAGTGAGAAAGTCACGAGCGGAGGCGATTCAAGCTTCAGCTGCCGATACTCGAATCTCGCTTCATCTTCCCGATGGAAAGAAACAGCAAGAACGAGATGAGAACATTCGATTAGCTTCGAAGGGACAAGGTCCTAATCCTGATAAAGTGAGCTTCTCATTACGACTGTTTCGATCAAAGCCAGAGCTAACGATGAGACGAAACGTCAACAGTGGTCGGACAAGAGCTGGCAAGAATTCATGTGGAAGACGGATTGCGTTCTTCAAGCGAACGAGCGACTAGCCGACGTTGGAGAAGGATCAGCAGTTCAACAACGAGGCGCTCAACTACCAGTCGGAGCAGTTGCTGCTGCTGCCTAGATCTGCTTCGCATGAGGAAGCAGAATGTAGTTGTTCTCGTCTGTACATTCATTCGTTCTTACGTGGGTTGCTCTGTTAATTTTTGGGGTCTCAACGCCGTACCTTTGTCTCTATTATATCTTGCTTTATTCGCTGCTGTCATTTCAACATTGTCGTCGTTTACCATCCCAACTTTCGAAATCTCTAAACTTCTGACTTGGGCGAGAGACGGTATTCGCTTCCGGAAGTGATGCGAATACATTCTCGCTATCGATTCTACAGAGGAGACAGAGCAGCGCTCTCCTTCGAATCAAAGAATGTAATCGACTTGTGAAGATTCTGTGTGAAAGAGCGAAGTTGCGAACAAGAGGAAGACGTTTCCCTCAACTTGTTATTTACCTCGACATCTCGCTCCTTTAAAGCCTTGATGGTAAAGCTGGACCTTCCGACAGGTCCTCCACCACCTACCTCTCCTCCTCTCTCCCCTCCTCCTCTCTCAAGAAACGCGACGATCCGACCTTCATCAACTCAGTTGACAGCTTCACCGAGACGTTCACCTGGATTAGTAGGATCTGGATGGAGTAGTCCAATTATGGCGGGTTCACCACAGATGGGAATAGGGAGACCTCAATCTATTGTTGAGTTACCTCCAACTCCAAATCAACTCGACCTAGCACTCTTACCCTTGTCCCCGTGAGCGCATACTCTTCCTATATCTGTTACTGAGAGTATGCTGACGAATCAAGCCCTTCTTACCCTTCAATCTCACTGCACGATCCTACTTTCGCACAACTCTCCTTTCAGACTTCCCTCTCACCTCGCTCCCTTCCTACACCCAATATCCCCTTTATCGTCGACCGAGAAACGCAAACTATTCACTTCCGTCTACCTTCGTTCCGCTTCAGCTGGCAATTCCGATACTCTCGAATGGCTTCTCTCGATTCCTCCAGATCCTCAATTAACAAGTCAACAAAATGCAGCAGCAGCTAGAAGGTTCTCATTGACAGCGGCACAACTCAATAACATGATGGATGGATTGGCGTTTGGATCTCCACCATTGGGAGCGGAAGAGGTCAAGAAACAATCGGAATTGTCAGATCAAGCACCGAGGAAATGGGTCGATTTGGAAGCGATCGATGAAGAAGGGAACACGGCGTTGGGACTCTGTGTTGCTTTGGGTCACGCGGAAGCTGTGAGGGTACTCGTTGAGGGAGGAGTGAGAGTGACTCAACCGGATCAAGGTGAGTTTCTCGGTGCTGTTTCTGCTCTCCCCTCATTGAGATCCCGCTAATGCGTTCTTTTACAGCTGGATGGACTCCTCTACATTGGGCTGTGCAGAATAACGATATTCCGATCGCATCTTACCTCTTGAATCATCGCGCTTCACCTCTCATCGCTTCTCACAAAGGTCTCACTCCTCGGGATCTGGTCAAGATTGGTAACGAAGGGATAGCTATGCGGGAAGTCCTCAAGAGTGCGTGGGAAGCTGCGGTAGAAAGGGAACGGGCGAGACTGAGAGAGATGGACGGCGAGGAAGAAGGGAATGAGAAAGGGAAAGGAAGAGAAGAAGGGACGAGTAATGGCGGAGCGTCGAGACCTAGCTCGAGGTTGAGTATCGCTAGCTCAGTAGCCGGATCGACTTGGATGGAACAGACACAGAAAAGTGAGGATCAGGAGCGGGAGAAGGACATGAGGAAACGGTTGATCCTGGCGATGGACAGTGCGAGGAACTTGGAGATCGATGTTGAAGTGTTGGGATTAGGTGAAACGAGGAACTCGCTCGAGGACGACGATGAAGACGAGGAATCCGAGGGAATTCAGAATCCGTTCGTTTGGGATCGATGTCTTCCGGATCAAATGATCGTCTTCACTTTGGACGACCTACCGACCTTGTTCGACATCGTCATCACTACGATCAAGCCAACACGGAAGAGGAAGTATCGAGTGATACCGGCGAACGTGCTCTTTCTCTGCGCAAGATTCGCTCATCATTGGGGAACGCCGGAACTACTGGAAGAGCTTGTGATAGGAGCGATGGAACGGATAGAAGCTGCTGTACATGTGAGTATCCTCTCTGTATGCGATTGATTGGACTCAGGCTAATCTCTCGAATCGTTTCGTAGCATCGGCCGGACGACATGACGAATTGCGCTTTCTGGCTCTCGAATACTCTCCTCCTCCTCTACTACCTCCGAAAAGAACCTTCCCTCGCTCGCTCAACTTCGACCTACCAACTTCACCTTTGCGACCTCATCAACGAAATCTTCGTCTTTGTCATTCGAGATGCTGAAAGACGGATAGATCGAGTACTCGAAGCCGCCATGCTCGAGCATGAACCTCTCGCTGGATTCGAGGATGTCATGTTCGAAGGAGAATGGGGAACGAGTCGGTTCGTCAAGAAGTTGACGGGGAGAGGGAGAAAGACTAGCAACATTCGATCAAGCACGAGCGCGATGAGTCTGTTCTCAGTGGCGAATAGTGGAGATGGTGGGAGCTCAGTGGGAGACACAAGCTTCGACTCGATAGGAACCGCAAGTCCTCCTCCGAATCGCACTTCTCGACTCGTTTCCGCCAGCCACGTCCCCCCTTCCGAAGCTACCCCCGCCAGCATTACAGCCCTCCTCTCTTCTACACTCTTCGTCCTACAAATCTATCAGATCCCGCCAAGTATCGTCGTTCAAGCCTTCTCCCAATTATTTTACTGGATTTCGTGCGAGATCTTCAATCGTTTGTTGAGTCAAGTGAGCAAACCTCCCTCTTGACCTCCGTCTTCAACTTCAAATTGACCTGTTGTTTTCCAGCGTAAATACTTGTGCCGGTCACGAGCAATGCAGATTCGACTCAACGCATCAAATCTCGAAGATTGGGCTCGAGCGAATCGACTACCGACAAAAATGGTTTCCGTTCACTTCGCACCCCTTAACCACCTCCTTCAATGGCTTCAATGCCTATCCTCCGAATCCTCGATCGACGGTCTCATCGGTACGATTCAATCATTACGATCTCTCAATCCTCTCCAACTTCGACGAGCGGTTCGGGATTATCGATACGAAGTCGACGAAACGAAGATGGATGAAGAATGTTCGCAGTACCTCGTACAGATTCAGAAGCAGTGGGAAAGACAGAGAATGCAGAAGACTGTCGATGGATTGTCGAGTCCTCCAACTCAGAGTCAGAGGGAAGCAATGGAGCGGGATGCAGCGGCGGACGAAGCAGCTTCGGCGACGAGTCTACAAGAAGATGCGGCGAGGATGATCGACGAAGTGTTCAGTGACCCTAGCGAGTTCGGATCGTATTCTCCTCCAGGAGCTACCGAAGCTTTGGGAGAATTGCTCAACTCTCGATACATGGTACGTCTTCACTTCCCTCCCCCATGTGATCTCAGCCTAATCTTTTCCTCGAATCTGTAGCTACCCTTCGC
>Ga0308170_10003755_pt1 | contig 12287 bp, 3 predicted proteins | sample PhyBR2_2_FD_202136 | JGI IMG/M metagenome (GOLD analysis project Ga0308170, IMG submission 202136) | Phyllosphere microbial communities from UC Gill Tract Community Farm, Albany, California, United States - DLSLSB.R2 | ecosystem: Host-associated > Plants > Phyllosphere > Unclassified | place... | reverse complement strand
GATAAACAAGTTAAAGAGAAAAGTAGAGTTAAAATTAGTGCTACTAAACCTAAAAAAGTTCCTATCAGATCAAAAGGTAACATTGATTTACCAATAGGACCTTTGTTTAATTTTAAACAGAGTGATCATAAACAGAAAGAATTGGAATCCAATAAATCAAAAAACTTTGAAAAACTTCGACAGTCGTATCGATCTTAGTTTTTTTTAAGTAAGGTTAATAAAAATGAAGTTCATAATTTTTGATGAATTATGGACTTCATGGTAAATAGTGAAAAGAGCCCTGATGGGCTCTGTTAGTTTTATATCGGGTATTAATGGGGTAATTTGTTTTTTAAAATGTAATAGAATTTAGAAGTATAGATGTTGAGTTATTCTGCCACCATCTCTACCTAATCTTGATAAAATAGTTCAGTGAATTTTTGGGTCTAATAGAAAATAAAATAGAAAAAATCTTAGAAGTTGAAAAATTAGGTAGGAGCTTTTTAGTTAAACTTTATACCCTTATGTGACTTTTTGAATAAAAAATAAAATTAATTTAGATATTTACATAAGTTAAGTAGTTTGAAAAAATACCACATAATTTGTTTCACAATATTATAATTTTTATGCAAATTTTAAGACTTAATAAAATTACTTTCGCTATTTGTTTTGCAATTTGGGGTACAGCAACGGGTGCAGCAGAATTGACAAATTTTGATGCAAACCAACAGATCAGACAACAACAGCGTACTGAAGTGCTTGATAAGCAATTGCAACCCGAACCATCAGTACAGACTGGTTTAGAAAAACAATTACAGGTTCAGCCACAATTACACTATTTACAATCAAATAGTGAAGAAGTTTGTTTCAATATTAAAAAATTTATATTGTTTGGGGACGATGCTCGTCAATTTACCTTTGCAATGCGTCCTGTTATTCAAGGTGAGCATAACCTGATTGGTCGATGTATTGGTGTTCAAGGATTAAATCAGGCACTTGATCTCATTCAAAATAGCATCATTAGTCATGGTTACGTGACTACTCGAATCCTGTTACCACAGCAGAACATTGCTTCTGGTACAATTCAATTAAAAGTCATTGTAGGTAAAGTTGATCAAATTCAATTTGCAGCAGGCACCTCCAAGCGCGCACATAAATTCAATGCGTTGCCAGTGAAGTCAGGCGATATTTTAAATGTACGCGATATTGAACAAGGCTTAGAAAACTTTAAGCGTGTGCCGACCGTAGAAGCGGATTTTAAAATTCAGCCCGCTGCACAGCGCAGTAAACCGGGCTACAGCGACTTGGAACTGGCATGGCAGCAGTCAAAGCCCTACCGCATTCATTTAGGCATTGATGATGCCGGTTCAGAATCGACAGGTAAATATCAGGGCACGGTAACCCTGTCTTTAGACCATCTTTTAACAGCGAATGATTTATTCTTTGCCAGCTATAACCATGATTTGGGCGGCGGGGATTCTGGTAAGCGCGGCACAGAGGGCTATTACCTCAGTTACAGCATACCGCTGAATTATTGGTTGCTCAGCACCAGCTTAAGTCAGTCGGATTATCATCAAACTGTGGCCGGCGCCAATCAAAGCTATGAATACAGCGGCGAAAGCAGGCTGGTCAGCGCAGACTTATCCCGTGTGATTTACCGTGATGCACACCGTAAAATCACGGCCTCTGTTGGCGGCTGGGCGCGTGAATCAAAAAACTTTATTGAAGATGTCGAAGTGGAAGTGCAGCGCCGCCAAACAGCTGGCTGGCAGGCCAGCTTGGCGCATACCGAATATCTCTCCAATGCAACGCTGAATGGTTCAGTAACCTATAAACGCGGCACGGGCGCATTTTCAGCGATGGCAGCGCCAGAAGAACAGTTTGGTGAAGCCTATACGCATGTCGGCATTTGGCAAGGGAACGCCAGCTTGCAATTACCGTTTAAAGCAGGCAATCAAAACCTGCAGTATTTAGCGGAATGGCGCATGCAGCACAGCCAAAAACCGCTGACCCCGCAAGACCGTTTTTCAATTGGCAACCGCTATACCGTGCGCGGTTTTGACGGCGAGCAAACCTTAATGGCAGACAACGGATTTTTAGTGCGCAATGAATTGAGCGGCTCAATGTTCAAACTGCCGATGCAGTGGTATGCCGGCGTGGACTATGGCGAAGTTGGCGGGCAAACCGCACATGAACCGAATCCTTTAGCTGGCACCAGTCTGATTGGCGCTGTCGTGGGCTTGCGCGGTCAAGTGCTGCAATCTGTGAGCTATGACGTTTTTGCCGGCGCACCGCTGAAAAAACCGGATGGCTTTAAAACCGATGATTACACCACGGGCTTTAGCCTGAACTGGATGTATTGATTCAATAAATGACTGAATTAGAAATTGGTTTATTCAGATGAAATTTGAAAATATAGATGTCATTTCGCCAGCGCTTTTTCCAGCGGAGCAGTGGAATGAGGCTGAAGTTTTAGGCGCGATGACTTGGCTATGGTTTGTCTCTGAAAATTGTAAACATTTATCCGTTTCAGATCTTGCCTTACAGGTGCTGCCAACAATTAAAAGCCGTCAATTTGCACTTCTAAGTCAAAACTCTCAGCCATTAGGCTATATCTCATGGGCAAATCTTGATGCAAATCAAGAGGCTGAATACGTTCATTCTGAGCGTTGGATCTATACACATCCAAATTGGAATAGCGGGGATCGAATGTGGCTGATTCATTGGTTCGCGCCTCATGGGCAAAGCAAATTAATTAAACGGATCGTTGAAAACGACTTATTCCCAGAACAATGTTTTAGAGCGCTATATCACAAAGGTGATATTTATGGACTTAAAATAATGAATTTTCATGGGAAATTAGTTGAAAAAACGGCAGCCAATGCTTGGATTAAGCAACATCCTATTTTAGCTAAAACGCATTGACTCAATGAGTTTCTACAAAATTTAATATTAAAAAATAAGGTACACCATCATGAATAAGAATCGCTATCGCATTATTTTTAGCCAAGCTCGCGGCATGTTTATCGCAGTTGCAGAAATTGTAAAAAGTAAAACCAAAGCAGCCGGACAAACCGCTGCTGCAGGTGATGGTGATTCAGAACAAACAGCGCCCTTGATGGTAAATACTTATAAAAAATTAAACCCATTGAATTTTGCAGTGGTCAGTTTGCTGGGTGCAGTGATTTATACCTTACCGCTAAGCAGTATGGCGAATACGCAAATTATTGCCGATAAATCAGCGCCTAGCTCACAGCAGGCGACGGTTCTGAACAGCAGCAATGGCCTAACTCAAGTCAATATTCAAACGCCAAGCGCTGGCGGAGTTTCACGCAATACCTATAGCCAATTCGATGTCGGGCAAGAAGGCGCGATATTAAACAACTCGCGTAATAATGTGCAGACCCAGCTTGGCGGATGGGTGCAGGGCAATCCATGGCTTGGAAAAGGCGAAGCCAAAGTCATCCTGAATGAAGTGAATAGCAGCAATTCGAGCCAGCTGAAAGGCTATTTAGAGGTTGCAGGAAAATCTGCACAAGTAGTGATTGCCAATCCATCGGGTTTAGTTTGTGACGGCTGCGGAGTGATTAATGCTGACCGCTTCAGCTTGGCAGCGGGCCAAGCAGTGGTGAATCAGGGTTATTTGGAATCATTCCGTGTACGTGATGGACAAGTGACCATTGAAGGCAAAGGCCTCAATGGCAGCTTAACGCCTTATACTGACATTTACGCACGTGCCTTGAATGTCAACGCAGGACTGTATGCCAATGAGCTGACCACAATGCTGGGGCAAAATGATATTCATGTCAAAGACCAAACTGCGCTTAAAGTTGACACAATGAATGGCCAATCTTCTACACAGACTGCAAAACCTGATTTCGCGCTGGATGTTGCACAGCTAGGCGGCATGTATGCAGGCAAGATTTTCTTGGTGGGCACAGAGGCGGGTTTGGGTGTGCGTAATGCAGGCTCGATCAATGCCGCTGAAAATCAGCTGACTTTGAATGCCAATGGTGATTTGGTCAATACAGGCAACATCATTGCGAATAAAGATCAAATTGCCATTCAAGCACACAATGTGGCTAACAGCGGCAACATCAGCAGCACAAAAAGCAAAATTCAAGTGGATGCGATAGACATTCAGAATAGTGGATTAATTGCGACCAGTGATGAACTCAAGCTCAATGCTCAGGTAAATATCAATAACGATACTGGGGTAATGAATGCGGGGAGAATTAATCTTAGTGCACAGAATTTAAGTAATGCCAAAGGTCAAATACAGCAAACGGGACAGCAAGAGCTGAATATCACAGCTAAAACTTTGGATAATCGCCAAGGTGTGATTGGGCAAGCGACGAAAGACAATACATCAGGCAATCAAACAGGCACAACGGCACCGCCTTTCACAAACCCAGAACAAAATTCATCTGCACAAGACAGCAGTTCGATTACGGTTGCTGAGCCTGTTGATTTAACGCCAAAAACATTTGATGCAGGTCAAATTCAAATTGCCCAAGGCATTCATAATGTGTCAGGACAAATTTTAAATAATGCGGATATTGGCCTGAACATACAGGACAGCATTATAAATAATGGCGGTGCAATCCAGCTGCCTGAATTGCAGTTCAATGGTCAAAACTTTGAAAACCAAGACGGACAACTCATTGCTCAAGTGGTGAATATCACTGCACATAATGTTGATAACCAAAAAGGTTCCGTTATTGCAGGCGAAAGCTTTAATCTCAATGCGGCGCAAGTGAACAATACATTAGGAAGATTGCAAAGCAGTAAGAATCTCAGCTTAAAAACAACGGGGCTTGAAAATAGCCAAGGTCAAATTGTCGCTGGGCAACAATTAAATATCGATGCTTCACAGCTCAAGAATAGTAAAGGCATCATTGCCTCTGCCGATAGCGATGCAGTCCTGAATGCGGACTATTTAAATAACGCTGAAGGTGAAATTTTAGCGCAGAATCTTGAGCTTACAGCACAGCAGCTCATGAACCAGCAGGGCAATATCTATGCAGCACAAAATACACAAATTGAGATCGCTGATGCAGACAATAGCAATGGGCAAATCGCAGCCGATCAAGCGCTCAAGATCAATACGCAGTTACATGCACTGAACAACCAAAGCGGAAAAATTATCGCCAACGCGGTTGAATTAAACACAGGCAAATTAAATAACCAAGCTGGACTCATCCAAGGGAAACAGTCGGTTAAAATTGATACCAACAACAATGCTTTAATTAACAAGGATTCGGGCAGTACCGCAGGCATACTCAGCCAAGGCAGCTTAGACCTAGCCCATGTGAGCCAGCTCGATAACAGCAAGGGTTATATGGCCTCAGCTGGTTCAGCGCAAATAAGTGCACAGAACCTAAATAACAATGCGGGTCAAATCAGCAGCCAAACTGATTTAAACATCCAGCAGCAAACAGCGGGCGGACGAATTGACAACACCGCTGGACAAATCCAAGCCCAGCAAAATGTTCATTTGAATGCAGACACGATTAATAACAGTGGAGCAGGAAGCCATATTGCTGCAGGCGAAAAACTGACTGCATCAGCTAATCAAGTGCTCAATGCGCAAACCAAAGATGCAGCTGCCATTGGCGGTTTTGATGCAAAAAATATTGAGATCACTGCCGCCGAATTGGATAACCAATCTGGCGTGATACGTGCGACGGATCAAGCCAATTTAAACCTAAGCAAGCAGCTGAATAATCAATCAGGCACGCTGAGCAGCCTCAATGCTTTAAATATTGGCACATCAAATAAAACACTCAGCGTCAATAATGCAGGCGGAGAACTGTTGGCGAAAAACCAATTGAATCTCAAAGCGAATGAACTGATGAATCAGGGAGAGATCATCAGTGAAGGCAATATTGATATTGATCTGAAACAAAGCTACACCCATACCAAAGCTGACCAAATTTTAGCGAATGGGACATTGAAGCTGAATACTGAAAATGATGTCGTGAATCAGTCTAATCTGAGCGCGGGTCAAAAATTAGAAGTAAGCGCGAAAAATATCCGCAATGAAACAGGCGCGAGTCTTTCAGCGAATGAAACACATTTAACTGCACAAGATATGGTACATAACCAAGGTTTAGTGAATGGTGAACTCACCCATATTCAAGCCAATAAAATGTGGAATGATGGAGCCCGTATTTATGGCAGCCATGTGGCGATTCAAGCAGATACCTTAGACAACAAATCAAATGCTGCCGGTATAGGGGCTGTGATTGCCTCGCGCGGAGACATGGATTTAGGGGTGAAAGCGCTCAATAACCAGTCAGGCGGGGCTGTAAAAGAGAAGGCGCAGGACAATGCTTGGATCTTTAGTGCAGGCGATTTAAATATCGGCGGCAGTTTAGATGTAAATCTGAAAGCCCAAGGCAGTGCGGATCAAATTTATAATGGCAGTGCACGAATTGAATCACTTGGAGATATGTATTTAGGTGCCAAAGAGATTCAAAATACCAATGAAAATTTGGTGATTGAACTGATTGAAAAGTCCCGAGAAAAAATAACTGAATATGAAAAAAATGGGCAGCGTTGGGATTCGAAAGTCATTAAGCTTACAGATAGCGGCGATGCTGATGATGCGGTACTGTGGGTACCAGCGGTTGAAGGCGGTGAAGCTACAAAAGAAATAGGTGAGGATTGGACACACTATATTTATACCAATATCCATAGTGAAGAAGAGGTTCAGACGACGAGTCCAGCTCAAATCATTGCAGGGGGGAATCTTGGCTTTGATGCTGATACTTCATTTAATAATAAAGATAGCCAAGTGCTAGTTGGTTTAGCGATTACCGGCGGATTGGATAAAATTAATAATAACAACACAGATCTGCATCGTGTAGATACGGTTGCACCAGGCGGATTTAGTCAATCACATACAGTGGGCTGGAATTCAAAAGGGACAGAACATCGCAATAAATGGGGGAATAAAGTTGCTTATCAGCCAGCCCCAGTTGCTGCAGTTTTACCAGTTAAACTGGGAGAGGTTAAAGAATATACGCAAAGTCAGGGCAATATTGATCCGACGGAACAGCTGAATACCCAAACGGTACAACGCAATATTGATGCGGCCAATACAGTGGTGACGGGGCCATTGACCAGCCAGCAGCCTGAAAGCCAAAATGTGAGCATTCGAACAGTCGCACAAGATCATTTGACCCTGCCAAGCAATGCGTTATATATCACTGCAAAAGGTAGCCAAGCGCAATATATAGTTGAGACTGATCCAGCATTTGCCAATTATAAAAACTGGTTATCATCAGACTATATGTTGGATGCGCTCGGGCTAGATCCAGCGATGCAACAAAAACGAATGGGTGATGGTTTTTATGAACAGCGTTTAGTACAAGATCAAGTTGCTCAGCTCACAGGTTTCCGTTTCTTAGAAGGCTATGGTTCCGATGAAGAACAATACAAAGCTTTGATGAACAATGGATTATCATTTGCTAAACATTATGGGTTACGTGTAGGGATTGCACTGTCAGAAGCGCAGATTGCTCAGCTGACTAGTGATATCGTTTGGTTGGAAGAGAAAACGGTAAAACTTGCAGATGGAACCACAGCTAAAACACTAGTGCCACAAGTCTATGTCAAAGCTCGAGTGGGGGATTTAAAAGGTGATGGAACACTAATATCTGCAAACTCAATTGATTTAAAAGTACAAGGAAACGTGTTCAATTCAGGTACGATTGCAGGTCGTCAAGCAGTTGTCTTAAATGCAAATAATGTTGAATTAATGAATGGGCGAATTCAGGCAAACCAAGTCGGGATTACAACTAAAAAAGATTTAAATATTGTCGGTGGTCAGATCCAAGCAGAAAAAACGGTAGATTTAAATGTTGGTGGAAACTTTAACTTAAGCAGTTCAATTCAAAATAGTAAAAACATAGTAGGTGAGAGTACCTTTACATATACAGGCATAGATCGTTTAGCTGGAATTTATACTAAAACCCCATTGAATCAAGTTTCTACAGATTCTGCAAACTTAACTCAAACTATTACAATTCGCGTGGGTGGAGATGCCAAATTAATTGGTTCGGAAATTCGAAATACTAATGGTCAAACGTCTATCCAAAGCCAAGGCGATTTAACGATCGGGGCAATTCAGACAAGTACGATCAACAAAGGTTATGCAAACGAAAAGAATTATAACTATTCCACTACCCAAGCTGATCAAGGTACTTCTATTCACAGTCAAGGCACGGTTGAGTTAAAGGCAAATCAAATTGCTGGTAAAGCTGTCGATCTTGCAAGTAAACAAGGTGATATTGTACTGAATGCACAGCACGGTATAAAACTTGAGAATGGCGAGGATTTGAAAGCAACTGATGTCGCTATGTCTGCTAAATCAGGAGGCATATTGGCACGGAGTACAGAGCGCAATGACATTTCGAAATCTAGTCAGTCAATTGCGAACCAACTCAATGCAGGTGGAAATATTGTACTCAATACTGAGCAAGGTGATATCACAGCAACACATTTGAAAGCAGATGCTGGTGAAACAATTCAAATCCAAGCTAAAAATGGTGACGTGACTTTAAACTCTGCACTAAATGAAACAAGCCAAAGTAGTACATCTTCAAATACAAACTTCGCAACCTATAAAAACCGTCAAACAGGTTATATCGACCAAGAAGTTGCGCAAACTCAACTCACCGCTGGTAAAAATGTTGATATCAATGCAGGGAAAAATATAGAACTACAAGCTAATGATGTTAAAGCAGGACAAAGTATCTATGTTGGGAATACATTGATGCAACGCCAAGCCGATGGCACATTAAAAGCAGCAGATGGCTCATTGATGCCTGAAAATGTGACACTTAGTACCTTAGAAACCCATGACCAACAATGGGATGAACAGCAAAAAGGCTACCGTGGAATTGCGAAGGAGCTCATAAAAACAGTAGCGATTGGCATGAAAGGGCTGGAAGGTCTTGCGCCTGGTTTGAAGATTGACAGTAAGTTGACCGTCGGAGAGTCATCCGGCAAGCGGACAGAACAGGTCAATCAAACAGGGTCAAGTTTAACTGGATCAAATGTATCGATTGGCTCATCTGGCCAGACGATATTAACCAGTGCTGACATTGCTGCACAGAACACGGTAATTTCAGGTCAAAAAGTTACGCTGAATGCAGCAGAAGAGCAAAATATTACAGCCGAGTTTCAGAGCAAAGAAACTATTGAGGGCTTGGGTGTTAAGCTGAATAAAGACAATATCCGTTTAGGTGGATTTGTCAGTGCAGATGTGACGACAAGTAGTAAAAGCATAGAAACAACGCATAAGGCAGGTTCGATCCAAACAGAAAATCTTAAAATTCAAGGTGCTGATGGCGTAGATATTTTAGGTCAGGAAATTACTGCGACAGGTGATACAGTTATTGATCATGGCCGCGGTGCACTAAATATTGGCGGTTATGAAAATAAAACAGAAATAGAAGAGAAGAGTCATACCGAAACCATCAGTACTGAAGTTGGGGTACGCAATGCCTACCTCGATGCTGCTTTAGCCGTTGTTGCGGTTAAAGATGCAGCTAAGGCATTGTCAGATGCCAAGGATGCTTATAGCCAGGCACAGCGTGACCATGCCGCAGGAAAAATTACCAAAGAAGCTTTGGATGACAGCAAAGCCAATGTTGCAATGGCCACAGCAAATTTAGCCAGTGCACAAATAGCGGTGGGTGCAGCAGCGGCTGCGGCAGCTGCAAGCACAGCAACCTATGGATTTACCATTGGTGCTAATGGCGAACGTATTGAAACAACCACAACAACCAATACGTTACAGGGCGAGTGGCAAGGCAGTAATCTTGATTTAAATAATCTGACATTGAAATCAGAAAATCAGGATGTGAATATTCAAGGCAGCCGTGTATCTGCAACAGGTACAACCACTTTTGATGGAACAAAAGATCTGAATGTTACTGCTGGGACTGAGCATGGTCAACAAGATACGAGCAGCAAGACCAATAGCCAAAGCATAAGTTATACCTATGGTGGCGGTGGCAGTGCTTCGGTTGGAAAGCAAACATCAAAAGCGCATGATGAAAGCTTAATGCATGTCAACAGTAAAGTTGATTTGAACAGAGTTTCAGGTTCAATCAATAAACTGAATATTCAAGGTGGCGAGGTCAGTATTGCTGATCGTGGTGATCTCAAAGTCAATGAAATTCATGTAGAAAGTTTACAAGACACAGCCTCTGGAATGAGTAGCAGTAAAGGCGGTTCAGTGGGCGCTGGCTTTGGTTCAAGTGGTTTGAGCAATGTCACTGCAAGCTATAACCAAGCCAAAGGGCAAAATGATAAAGCATGGGTAAATGAAACCAGTAAATTGCTGATTGGCAATGCACAAAATGATGCAGACCTAGATAAGATGGGTGTAAAAAATGTCAGCAATATTGGCGGTGTTATTGCCAATGCCACCAAGAATTCAGATGGTACATTAACCGATCGTGGAAAATTGAATTATTCAAGCGAACTCGAGCTGAAAGATATTCAAGATCACAATTACAGCAGTGGTAGGGGATTCAATGTCTCAACGAGCATTGGTATTCCACAGAAGGGCACAAAAGAAGCCTCTACCCATCCGAAAGGTTCAACTACAATAGGTTTAAATAGTAGTGGGCAAGAAACCGAGCAGCTGACCAAAGCAACAATGGGTCAAGGTACTGTTAACACAACAGCCGATACTAATCGAGATATTAATAACACGCAGGAAATTACCCGTGACCAAACGACAGGAATGTTAGATGGTTCAGTCACGATTGATCACCGGTTATTAACAGAGAGTGGTCGGGCGGAGATTATTCAGCAGCAGAAGGATTTGCCTGAAAACTTCCGTCAAAGTGCAGAAAATTTAGCACAAGCCTTACCAGCGGGTGAGTACAAAGATAAGGCTTTACAAACACTAAATAATATTCAGGCAAGGCTTTATAATTTACCAAGTGAATATAAAGAAACGGGCGTAGTTGGTGACAAAGTTGCAAGTGAATTGCTCAAACGAGGGATAGAGCCAAAAGAAGTTGAAGCTTTATTTTCTAAATTAGATTTTTTCTATGCAGCAAAAGAGTTTAGTGAAATTCAGAGTCAACTAGATACATTAGCTCAATCTGGCGTTGATTTAGAAACGATTTTTAAACAACCTAAAATAGGCGTAAATGAACAAGAAGCAATTTATGCAAAAGGAACTGACTTTGAGACAAAAGTTACGACCCAAACCACAGTTGGTATGACGATATTAAGCAATATTGCTGATTTAGGAAATAATATAAAGCAGATTAGTGAAGATACTGGAGTTGATTTAGGTACTGTTCAACTTGCGGTAGGTCTAATGATTTCAGGTCCAGTCCGTTTAGCAATTGAGACAGGAAAATCTTTAGCTTTAGATAATGTGGTAGGAGCTGAAATAGCTCAAGGATTTAATACTCTAGCGACATCATTAACTGCTGCCGCTCATGTTACCAATTCAAATACGATTAATAATTGGACTAATTCAGAGAAAGTTAAAGAAATTGAAAACTCTACGTCTGAAAATAAATTAGATGAATTGAAATTTGCAAATGAAATTGAAAAGAATAAACAAGGTGCAGAATATTTAATTAATGCTGTGGCTGGAGTTGTAGGTGCTGGAGTAGGTAAAGGTGTTGGTAAGGGTAAAGATTCAGAACTGGAAGTTTCTAAATCTGGATTTGAGTTAGAGAGTAATAAAAAACAATCTCTGGAAGTGGGTTGGGTTGATGAATATGGAACTCAAAAGAAAATAACTGGTGACGGAACTGTAGCAAGAGACCATCAGCCATCTAAAGCTGCATTATTAAAACGAGCAGAAGAGATAAAAGGGGAACCTTTAACTCAGGCTGAAAAAACTCGAATTATTAATGAAGCAACTAGTGTAACTGTTCCTAAAGAAGTACATGTGGCAGGGCCAACAAATGCTGGAAAAAATACTAAAGAGCTTATCGAAAAAGATGCTAGGGATTTACAAGCTGCTCAATTAAGAGATTCTAATGCAATGATAGAAAATGCTAAAGTATTAACACCTCAACATGTTAAAAAATTAGAGGAAGCATGTACGACGATAAGCTGTAAAACAAATGTAGACTATGATAAATTTCTGAAAAATATTATGGATCAAGAGGCTAAAAAGAATGACAAGTAATTTTTTAAACCACTTACTTAGTTTACTTGGAAAATCTAATAAAGATGAAAGTTTAATTGATTTCTTTAAGTCTTATGACTTTATAAAAAGCAGAGATGATCTAAAACTACCTATCTATGATGAAGAT
>Ga0308170_10003752_pt1 | contig 12294 bp, 17 predicted proteins | sample PhyBR2_2_FD_202136 | JGI IMG/M metagenome (GOLD analysis project Ga0308170, IMG submission 202136) | Phyllosphere microbial communities from UC Gill Tract Community Farm, Albany, California, United States - DLSLSB.R2 | ecosystem: Host-associated > Plants > Phyllosphere > Unclassified | place... | reverse complement strand
AATCCAACTCCAAGTTCAGAAGTGATAGCCTCGACAATCGAGTCTGAACCGCATCCTCCCAGCATGCAAGGTGTAGTGGTACAGATTTGAATGAAGTGATCTCCTACTGGTTCACTGCAGAGACGAATGGAGAGAAACGAGTTAGAAGCGGAATCAAAGTCGAAGAAAGGGAAGAAGCGAACCGGTTGAACCTGTACTCGCGAGAGAAAGTCAGCTCATAGTGAAGTAGAGAGGTAGAGCAGGGAAGAGAGCGTACATGGTGTAGAAACTTGCGACTTCATAAACCCTCATTGGAGGCATCTCCAAAATCTCTGCAACATGGTTCATAACACTGATAGACGTCCAGTTCTTGTTCTGTTTCTGTGCGACTTCGAGTAGAGGAATGACTGCAGCTTTCTTGTATTGAGGAGGGTATTTAGCGATGATGGATTTAGCGATCTTTTGATTCTCGGCGTTCAAGGCAAAGGGGATAGAAGGGTTGTTGTGAGATGAGTTGCGGTGCTATACATCATGTGAGGAGAGCTGATCAGTATAGCTTCGATTTCCGGAGGAGAGATGAGGCAAACTGAAGGAAGGAGGAGGAGGTGAAGACTTACCACCATGAGAGCATCGGAACTCGCACGAGCAGAAGTCGTGAAGGTTCTGGCTTGTCTGGCTACTAATCGGGAGAACATGGTCGAGTAGAGTCGTTGAAGTGAGAAAGCTGAAATCCAATCGCTGATTCGCAAAATCGTTTCATCGCAACTCTTGCGAATTTTGGGTGTAGAACCTTCGAGGACGCCTCTGAGCTACCAACGAGACTAGATTGTCGATGCGCGCCATGAGAATCAAAATTCGCAGAGGTGTTCTTGATTTCGCTCGCGCGAGAGCCGCTTTTGAGAATCGTCGAGCTTGCAAGTCTCATGAGCGTGACCAACGAACATCGAGCAGCATTGTTGGAGAATGCGGAACGTCGAGGTGAAGTTTGAACAGCCCGAGCGCCTTCTCGACGACTCTTCACAAACCTTTTCATGATTGAAAAGGTCAAATTCTCCTCTCTCGCGCTTCTTCAGACCGGTCTGTCCATGAAGAGGCCACTGCACTTTCTTCCAAGAACATTGAGAGAAGCACGACAATACCCCGCCTAACCGTAGACGACTCCTCCTGAAGATCCTTTTGTCGATTCCTCGTAAAGCGTCACTGCACAATGCCGATGAAGCATCAGCTTCTCAATCACACTAGTCGTATTGATCAGAATGCGAAAGATAAGACGCACTCGTAAGACTAGCCATGAATCCCGACAAAGATTTCCTCTCATCCAACCAAAACGCAATACTCGATCGAACCTGATCATTCTTCATAACGCTCTCGTCCGGTGCGCTGACCAACTTGAACGGCATAGGTCCCTCTGGCCAAGGGTCGAAAGCGAGTGATCGATCTTTCGATGGAGCGTGAACTGAGGTGACTCGAATTCGACCTGAATCGAGGAATGAAAGTTGATAGCCTAGGAGTTTCGAGATGGCGATTCGCATAGCTTCTGTCTTCTCTTTCACCGCCTGTGAGGGATTCAAACGAGGAACCGTCAGTCCGATGAGACGAGATTCAGTCAAATGAATGAATTGCTCACCTGACTGATTCGCTGTAGCATCTTGTCCTTTTGAGAAACGGCAGTCTTCAATCGTTCGATCTCTGCTTGTAAAGTCGCCAGAGATTCCTTCGGTACTAGATCTTGATCACTTGTTGCCGAAGATCTCACTCCACTAGTTTCGAGATTCCCAATCCTCCTCAACAACGCTTCGTTCTCACTTCGCAATCGATCCAAAGTCCCCGTTCGGATAGCGTGTTCGACTCGATCTGGACTGTCTCGGAACTCGAGGATTTTGGTCGTTTCTGGGTTGTACGCTCCTCGAATCCCTTGGTTTTCTTCGAGTTGTTCGACTTGACTAGCGAGAGAATCAATCTCTTGCTCCATCAACGTCAACTCGTTTCTCGCTTCGTCGAGTTCTGCGATCGATCAATATGTTCAGGGACGTTCAAAGACGAGAAGCGAGGCAGTGAACTCACCTTGTCGAAGCTCCTCGTTCAACCTCAATTGCTCTTCCAGACTCTTACTCACTTTCTCGTCCACTTCCGATCGTCCAGCTCCTCCTCTCTCCTTCTCCTCCAAATCCATAATCTCAGTCGTGTTTCCCCCGTACCGTTCTACCAATCCTCTCCAGTGTGAAACCTGTTCCGACAAGTTCGGGATCTCCTTTTGATGCGCTTCGAGCAGTGTTTCCAGCTCGGCAATTCGAGAAGTCTTCTGTGAGTCGTAGTTGCCAGCGGGATTGAGTGATTCTTCCGTAGTGTAGCTTTCCTGTTTTCGAAACATCATTTCCCGTCAGAAGACATTTCTCGAGCAGAACACAGTGACAGCGAGGAGGAAATCACGAGATGTCGCTTCAACATGGCAACTTCCTGCTTCAACAGTCCAACTTGTTGACAATCGACTCTTCCCTTCTCTTCTTGGCCCTTCAGATTCTTCCTCGTCTCGTCCAGCTTGATTTCCAACTCCCGCGCTCGCTCTTCTAATTGTCCAATCATGTGGTCCCTCCTTCTTACTTCGAGATCATGAGTGTTGAGTCGATCTCGCAGCGAAGCGTTCTCGATTCGGGTTGCGGCGAGGTTCTTGGTGATCTTGCGAGGAGACGAGAATGAATCGATATCTTCGGGCTTGACAAATGCGGACCTGACGCGTTGGGAAAAGGATGAGATCAGGACAGGCTGAGCACGATAACGATGAACGAGAGGGATGGAGACGTACCACTCGTTCTTCTCCCTTTTCAGCGAATCCATCTCTAATGCTTGCGCAGCAAGTTTCTGCCGTAGCTCATCAAGTCCCTTCACTTTGTTCTCGAGAGATCGATTCGCCTCCTTGAGCACTTCAACATTGGCGTATTGTCTCTCGTAAGTTTCGAGTTTTCGTTTCAACTTGTTGTTGTCCTTTTCCAATGCCTTGAGATGCGATACTTGACCTGCACTCGGGAGGAAGAGTGATACTGTGAGCATTCGATCAGTCAAGGAAAGGGTCGAACGGGAGACTTACGATGTAGTTCTTCTCGAATCAATTCCGACCCGGCAGATTCTCTTCCTTTCAGCTTTTCCTGCTCGAGTTCTGCCTCGATCGCCAACCTCTTCCTCTTCTCGTTCAACGCTTCTTGTGTCTTCTCGTCCACCTCACGCCTCGTCGTTTCCAACTCTCCCCTCAAAGCAGTACTCGCTTCTTTCTCTACATTCGCCTCGTTCATAGCCTGCCTCGCAGCGTGTTCGAGATCCTTGAACCCTTCTTCGAGATCGATATGTTGCTCTTGTAGAGTCGATAATTGTTGCTTGACTGTTCTCAATTCCCTCTCGAGCGCAGACTTCCCGTCATCGATTTCTCCAATTCTCGATTGTTCCCGTTCACTCGCTTCCCGCTCCTTCGCCATCAACACTGCTCGATGTCGTTCAAGCTTCTCTATCCGTGCGGCAGACTCGGTGAGCTGAGATTGAGCCTTTTCTGCAGCGAGATTGGTTTCGAGTTTGTGTCGTTCTGAAGTATGCTTGAGTTCTTCGACTTCTCGCAAAGCACGCGCTAACTGTCGCTTGAGCGATGATGTTTCCGATTCTACGAGGTGGGTCACCAATGATCAGCTGACTAGGAGCGAACACTTTAGAGCAAACGAACGAACCTTGATGCAATTCAGCGACACTACTCCTCCGTTTGAGCCCCACCGTACTTCGACCAATAGATGAAGCTGACATATAATCCATCGTTAGCTACTCGTGCGCAAGAAAAGGTATAGAATGAGAGGACTTACGAGCAATTTCGGAAACAGAGGGACGACGAGTGGGTAATCGAGAAGCGGAAGCAGGAACAGCTGTATCGATGATGGCTCAGCTCTCAAGGACACTCTGAGATGATCAAGGTGGACTCACTGAAACCAGAAGGACCAATCTCGCTGTTTGAAGGACGGCGAAGGAGTGTTGAAGGACGAGGAGCAGTCATTGACTCAGAAGGAGCTTCTCCTGTTTGAAGAGATACGAGTCAGTAGCTGATTCTCTCTGATTACCCCCAGCTGACCACTCACGTCTCAGAGGAAGTCTCGATGAACCAACAGTTGCAGAAGTTGCTCTTTGAAGCGTTCGAGACGAGACTAGCGGAGTCGAGAGGTCGTAGGTCGAGCCTAGTGGCCTTCTGTCAGCCATATTGGCTGTGCTCGAGTAGCTCTAGTGTTCGTTGGGAGAAGTGTGGGGCTGGAGTTGGTGGGAAACGATTCTCCCTTCTTGACTTCCTACCATTCACTCAGAAACTCGTACTACTCTTGCTTGGTATACAGATGGACTCTCTCACGGCTTCAGTAGGCTGGCTCGCTTTCTCGAGAGGCTCTCCTCTGGTTTTCTCTCGGATTTACTTCTTTTCTCCTTTCGTCGCTCTCTTCCCCCTTCTCTCTGCTGCTGATCAATGTATAGGAACGAGTGCGCGATGGTCGTATGAAGACACAACTCGCGGATAGGGGTCTTCGGTGATCATAGTGGGTCAAGGTGAGTTTCTATACTCTCCTTTCTAGTTTCTACCTCCTATCTCCTCGAGCTTACGCTACCCGTTCGTCCTACTCAGCTTAGTTTCTGCCTCTCTATGCTTGGTCTAGATCTGATGAACACCAACGTGAACAAGCTGGGTTTCGCAATATCGATTTCGAACGTCGTCTCTTACCGTCGTCGTGATTCCGGCAGTTCGGCACAACAGTACAACCTCCTGCTGTCGGTCGCGGATTCGTGGGACGAGATGGAGATACTGTCTCTCCTTCCCCTCTTGCTCCTCCTTCTGTTCTTTCCTCTCATTCTCTCTCTTAGGCTCAACACTTGCTTATTGCCCTTTCCTTTCCATGGTTAGACCCTGCAAGTCCAGAGAATCCGCCGCCGAGGAGTATAAGGATATACAGGACACTGACAACGGAAGATTCAAGTGTGGTTACGCTCAATGCTGTGAATCAACAAAAACGTACAGAACACGACGCGATGTGAGTCGCCCTTGTCTGGTCTTGTCGCCGCGCTCTGGCCCATGTACTTTTTGCGCAAGGAGACAGGTGGCGCAGCACATATTTAACAATCATTCGAAGACTCCCGAGAACTCGATCTGGTGTTACTCCTGCGACTTGAACGTACATCAACGCGCTCACAATTTGAAGGCACGCATGAAGGAACATTTTCGAGTCCACTTGATTAAGCATGGCAAATTATGTTGCAGCGACTGTGAAGTAGCTTGGTATCGAAGACAGTCAGTACATCTTCCAATCTGCTCTGTCGTGCCATTCTGACGTTATCTCTGCACGCAGATACAACCTCGATACAGAGCACGTCAGCAGACAGTATTGTCCGGCTCGCGACGGAACTGCAGGCGAACGGCTGCCGGGACGAATCTGGAATCGAGAAACTCATAAATTCGAATACGAGGTGAGTTCAGCTCCGAAAGCTCCAAGCCCAACGAGAACTGAATCCATGGGAGTTCTTCAGAACGGAATTGTGCCAGACAAGGTCTGGTTCCCGCCACCACCATCGCCAGATTCTTCCTTAGCAGGTCAAGAGACGAGTTCAAACCGCGAAGCTCAACATAGCCCGCATCCCCCCGATCCTCCTTCCCCTCGACCACTCCCCTTCGATCCGATCACCGACCGACCTGCAGAGACTCCCCACAGCTCCCCGCGACAGACCTCTACCAATGAACGCTCTCTCGGGAGACTTCCGCGGCGTCTCTCTTCGCGTCAAAGTCTCGTCTATGGTCAGTCTTTGGTCGGATGATGCTCTTCCTTAGCAATCTTCCCGTCTAAGACTCTATTCAATCATTTCTTCGTCAACCTCTTTCATTTCTTCGCTTCCTTTGTTCTGCAAGTTATCTACTCCGTCGTTCGTTCCCAAGTCGTAGCGAGAAAGTCAAGCGAGAGGCAGGTAGCTGACAATGCAGAGCGTTGCAAGGTCATGATGCATCCCTCTGCTTTGAGCTACAGCATCTACCGAATCAGTCCTCGATCCCTCTCACATCTCTACCTTCCCACCTCATCACTCGTATTCTCGAGCTCCCTTCCTCTTTGCGTAACAGGTATCTCTCGAGCGTGTAGCTCTCATAGCTTCGCTGGAATATCGCAGGAGTAACTTCATCAACGCTCAAACTCCGAAGGAATAGTAGAATCGGACGTACAGAAGCTAGCTGAGCCGCTACTTTGTGTTTCTCACCCCTCATTGCGAGCAGCGCTGATGCCCGAGACTCCCAAATACAGGTCGCTAGATTTCTTCCGACGATGTCTTCATGTTGAAGGCTGGTATCGAGAGGTGATCCGAACCAATAGCAGAGGAGACCTAAATTCAAGACAACTCTCAAGCCGATTCCGCTCGATAGAAGAGTTTCGAGTAAGGCAACGTACCTCCAGCCTTTCGAAAAGCAAATGAGACGAATTCGAAGATGTCAACGCCTGAACAAGTCGATGGAGAGAACAGTCGACTAGCTGTCTCGACTCACCTGTATCGCTTCGGCATGTGCCTCTCGATCGGCAGTGTACAGTTCCTCCCTCTCTTCCTCGCTAAACCCTTTCCTCCTCTTGCTTCGAAATGCGACGATGTACCATTCCCTCTCCTTCGCTAGCTGCTCTTCTGTCAGATTCTCCAGCTTCAAATCCGACCAGTTGAATGAGTCGGCGTAAGGTGCAATGGCGTAGTTTGGCGTGATGGGTCGAAAGCGATGCAACGCTTGATGAAGAGAAAGCGAAAGAGGAGTGATGGTCGGAAGCGAGGAAGACGTGTAAGCGACGTCGATGGTGGAAAGATTAGGTGAAGAAAGGTGTGCTGGGAGAAGGGAGAGGAGAGGAGGCAGATGAAGGATTTCGAGGGGTTCTGTCGATTTCGTTGGGTTGAGATTTCGCAATCGCTTGCTCACTTCTTCCGCGCAGACTGTTCGCTCGGCCTCCGGTGGTGTGGAAGAGAGTGATATGCTGGGAGAATCGGGAAGGAGGAGGGAAGGGCGTCGAGAAGGAGGTGCGAAAGCAGGATCGAAGGAGTTTGAAGGAGAGACGGTTCCTGGTCGACCTTGTCGTGAAGGGGAGCGCTGGCGGGATGGGACAGAAATGGACAGAGAGCTGCTCATGATGATGGGGTCTACTTGAGCTGCGGTGCGAGGTTCGAGAAAGAGAAGTGATGTTAATGAAGACTTGTGAAGCTGATGTGTCGAATCTGGCTCGAAGCGGAGTAGATTAGAAGTAGATAGTCGTATAAGCGAGCCAGTAGCGGAAGCAACAAGCAGCCGAGTCGAAAGGTGAAGGAGTTAGGTGACGGAATCTTGCGACACATTTCGCAAGAATGGCGAAATCTCGACGAAGCGAATCCAGAGACTTTCGCCCATTTCTTGACTCGGAGCAGTCGAAAGGCCTTCAAGTACGACTGGAGCGCGCTTGACCCGCTTGGAACGATCCTCGATCGGAGTGCTACAGATTCAGAAGCGATGGAATCCGACCTGTTTCGAGACGAAGTGAATGGCCTGAGTCGTATTGACCTGCTCCCGCTTAGCCCACACCCACGACGATTACCTCCTACTTCCTACTGCTGCTCCTGCGTCGAATTTGCGTCTGGTGCTTCCGATCTTGATCTCTTGATGCGAGTTCGCGGCGAACGGTCGTCGCTCGTACTGGAACGCTGCTCGGTCAGGTAGCCAGCACTGAGCTGTATTGCTGTCGAGCTGATCAGAGTGTCGGAGGAAGAGGAGAGAACTCGCTGTTGCATCATCGATTTTCAAAAAAGTTGACCGAGACCTCTCTCTCCTCCACCTCACTCCGAATCTCAGCTTCTCACGCCAGACTCTCCAATAGCCTAACCGTCTCAAGACCAGCTCCAGCCGATAGAATCCCGCTCCTCCTTCGACCCCACTCGTCTCTCAACAGAAATGCCGAATCAAGACGTTCAACTCGCTGTCAATTGCGGCTCATCCTCTATCAAGTTCACCCTATTCACTTCAGATCGCAAAGTGATCCTCACTGGTCAAGCGAAGGACGTACAAGGCGACACTCCCGCTTCATATTCTTACAATTTCGCTCCTTCCTTCGCTTCTTCCTCTTCCAGTCAATCCTTCGACCTCAGTGAGAGTAGGGACAAGGAGTTGGATGCGAAGACGACGTATGAAGACGTGTTCGAAGAGATCTTGCAGGACGTTACTTCATCTGAAGTGCTCGGAGAGAAGGGAAAGGAAAGGATCAAGTTGATCGCACATCGTATCGTTCATGGAGGAGCGGCAGATGGACCGATCGTGATCAAGCATGGAGACAAGGAAGAAAAGGAAGTGTTGGATCGAATGGAACAAGTCTCGAGTTTCGCTCCTTTACATGTGCGTCTTCCCTTTCTCCAGTCCGTTCGCTCTTGAATCCTCGTTTCCGGCCTCGGCTGACCATATTTTCGAATCGCTATAGAACCACCATGCCATGCTGATCGTCAAGACTTGTCTCCACTCTTTACCCAATTCGCTCTCAATCCTCTGTTTCGATACGCTCTTCCACCGCACAATCCCCAACTATCGACGAACCTACGCCATTTCTCAGCCTGAGCACCCAACACCGGTACCTCTCCTCAAGTTCGGATTCCATGGATTGTCGTACGGCTCGATCTTGCGACAAGTCGCAACTCACCTCGACAAACCTACTTCCGAAGTCAACATTGTCGTCGCTCATCTCGGAAGTGGAGGATCCGTTTGCTTGATTCAAGGCGGAGAGAGTAAGGATACTACGATGGGAGTCACTCCTCTTGAGGGTTTACCTGGAGGAACGAGGTCGGGAACGATCGATCCTAGTTTGATCTTTCATCACACTCCGGACTGCTCGGAGACGGTCAAATGGAGTGGAAGGGATATCACGAAAGCTGAATACGTATTGAACAAGGAGAGTGGTTTCAAGGGTTAGTCTCTTCTTCTCTGCAGCGTTTCGATCTGGTCACTGATTCTGAATCCGCGACTGTATAGCTCTCTGCGGTACGAACAACTTTGGAACAATCACTTCTCGAGCGTTCCCCTCGACTTCGGATGACACGAAAGACGTATCAGATTCCGACTTGCAATCCGCTCGTCTAACCTATTCCCTCTTCCTTTCCCACGTCACTTCTTGCCTCTCTTCCTACCTCAACTCGATTCTTTCCTCTCCTTCACCTCTCAACAAACTCGACGGAATCGTTTTCTCTGGAGGAATCGGAGAGAAGAGTGCTAAATTGAGGGCAGACGCTCTCGCACAGTTTCAATGGATTGAGGAATTGGCAGGAACAAGTGGAGGGATCGATGAGGAGAAGAACGGGGGAGATGGAGAAGGTACGAGGGAGATTACGAAGCAAGGAAGTAAAGTGAGAGCTTTCGTGGTTGAGACGGACGAGGAAGAGGAGATGATCAGGATTTGCGAAGAAGAATTGAGCAAGTCCTCTTAATAGACTTCTGGCATTGTTTGTACATGAGTCAGTTTACGTAAAGCAATAGAATAGACTAGAATCGGAATGCTATCGAGGTTGCGAGAAGCCCTGCGAAGCGATCAGCGAACTCCGCATTTCGGTCTCCAAAGTTGACTGACGTTGCCCTCAAAAAAGTTTCGGGCTCTTCGGGCTCGCTCTTCCTCTCTTCCACCTTCACTTCTACTTTTCGACCATTCAACCATGTCCAAGTCTACAGATGAAGCACCTCCTCCAGATATCACTCCTTCACTCCTATCGAAGAATCTAGACGCACCTCTCTCGTCTCTTCCAATTTCCATCAACGTTCAAGATTACACCTCGAAGTACCCTCAAAATCACTTGGATGCTATCGTGAAGAATTGGAGGTTGTCCAACTACCTCGCAGTAGCTCAGACGTTCTTGCAGAAGAACGCTACTCTTGACCGAAAATTGACTGCAGATGATATCAAACCTCGGTTCGCCTTTACTTCGCTCCCTCCAGTCTTCCAACACTCTCTGACGCCTTCTACACAGTCTTTTAGGTCATGTTGGTACCACGGGCGGGCTTTCGATGAGTTACGTTCATGGTCAGGCGCTCATTCGTCGTCGAGGAGAAGTTGAGGGAGTCGAACCCAAAGTTTTATTCGTTACGGGACCCGGACACGGCGGTAAGCTGTAGCTCATCTACTAGAGTATACAGGGAAAACCCACGCGAGACCGAGCTGACTCTGTTTGTTCCTACAGCTCCCGCTATCTTGTCGAACCTTTACATCGAAGGAGCTATCACGAAATTCTACCCCAAGTACTCGCTCGATCGTGACGGTCTCGAGAAGTTCGTCAAGTACTTCAGTTGGCCAGGAGGATTCCCTTCGCACGTCAATGTAAGCTGCGTTCTCGCTGAATCGAAGAGCATCTGTTTCGAAGATTGACAAATCCGCATCTCTAGGCTGAGACTCCTGGATGTATCCACGAAGGAGGAGAGTTGGGTTACGCCCTCGCTGTCGCTTACGGATCAGTGATGGATCGACCTGATCAAATCAGCATCGTCGTTGTCGGAGACGGAGAATCCGAGACTGGTCCTACCGCTACCGCCTGGCATTCGCACAAGTACCTCGACCCCAAAGAATCTGGTGCTGTCATCCCTATCCTTCACGTCAACGGTTTCAAGATCTCTGAACGCACTATCCCCGGTACTATGGACAACACTGAACTCTCCCTCCTCTACTCCGGTTACGGTTATCAAGTTCGATTCGTCGAATACGAAGGTGATGGACAAGTTTCGACCGGAGGAGGAGACCCCGCCGATCGCAAGTGTCACGAGAACATGGCTGCTTCGATGGATTGGGCTTACGGAGAGATCCGAAAGATTCAGGAGGCCGCTCGCTCGGGCAAGCCCATCGACAAACCTAGGTTCCCCATGATCATCCTTCGAACTCCCAAAGGATGGACCGGTCCTGCTTCGGAACACGGAAAGCAGTTGCTCAACTCGTAAGTCTCTCCTTGCATATCTCGAATATTGAAAGAGATTGATTTCAAAGTCGCAACCGTTTCACAGCTTTGCTTCTCATCAAGTTCCTCTCCCCGATGCTAAAACAAACGAAGAAGGTCTCCAACAACTCGAATCGTGGCTCAAATCTTACGAAGCTGATCAATACTTCGATTTCTCGGAAGAGAACATCAAGAAAGGTACCATCTTCAAAGAAGAACTTTACGATGCGATCCCCAAGGATGTTGAGAGGAGGATGGGTAACTTGAAGGAGACTTACGATGCTTTCGAACCTCTCGAGTTGGGAGATTGGCAAAAGTTCGGTTACGAAAAGGGTGGTGACGATGTTTCGTACGGTGGAGCTTCCTCTCACTCTCGCGTCATATGAATCTGATCAGATTCTCGATCGACAGCTGCATGAAGGCTATCGGAAAGTACCTCGTCGATGTCATCAAGCGTAACCCCAAAACTTTCCGCATCTTCTCTCCCGATGAACTCGCGTAAGTCCAGCTATTTCTTCACTTCCGACGCAGAGTCGACTTGTGCTCACACTCGTCCTCTGCGTAGATCGAACAAGCTCGACGGTGTCTTCGAAGTTACCGATCGCGATTTCCAATGGGACCCTCTCACGGCTCACAACGGTGGACGAGTCACTGAGATGCTCTCTGAACACACTCTTCAAGGCTGGATGCAAGGTTACACCCTCACTGGACGTCACGGTCTCTTCCCTTCCTACGAAGCATTCCTTGGTATTGTGGCCACGATGATGGTTCAGTATTCGAAATTCTTACGCATGGGTCTCGAGACCTCTTGGAGATCGGACGTCGCCGCTTTGACCTACATCGAAACGAGTACTTGGACTCGTCAAGAGCACAACGGTTACTCGCATCAAAACGTGAGTCTCTCTACCTTACTAATACTGGGTAGCAAGGGAGCTAATCTGATCGTTCTCGACAGCCTGGTTTCATCGGAACTGTTCTCTCCCTTCCTACCAACCTCGCTCGTGTCTACTTCCCCGCCGATGCCAACACTTCAGTTTCGGTCATCAAACACTGCCTTGGTTCAAAGAACTAGTATGTCCTAATCCCCCTCATCCCCCAAGACCGAACTTGCGAATTTTGCTGACACTTCTCTTGCTGTTTCCCCAAAACAGCGTCAACTTGATCGTCGGAACCAAAGCACCTACTCCCGTCTTCCTCACCGTCGAAGAGGCTGACGCTCACTGCGTTGCCGGTATCTCAATCTGGGAATCATACTCGATCGATAAGGGTGTCGATCCCGATGTCGTTCTTGTCGGAGTCGGATTCGAACTTCAATCCGAAGTCATTTCTGCCGCCGCTCAACTCAAGACGGACTTTGGATCC
>Ga0308170_10003750_pt1 | contig 12297 bp, 13 predicted proteins | sample PhyBR2_2_FD_202136 | JGI IMG/M metagenome (GOLD analysis project Ga0308170, IMG submission 202136) | Phyllosphere microbial communities from UC Gill Tract Community Farm, Albany, California, United States - DLSLSB.R2 | ecosystem: Host-associated > Plants > Phyllosphere > Unclassified | place... | reverse complement strand
CGGTTCGGTCATCATCGGCATGCACCACGACCAGGACATGCGCAACATGGGCGGCCTGCGCAAGTACATGCCGATCACCTGGATCACTTCGCTGCTCGGCTCGCTGGCCCTGATCGGCACCCCGTTCTTCTCGGGCTTCTACTCGAAGGACTCGATCATCGAAGCGGTGCACGCGTCGAACCTGCCGGGTGCGGGCTTCGCCTACTTCGCCGTCATCGCCGGCGTGTTCGTGACCGCGTTCTACTCCTTCCGCATGTACTTCCTGGTGTTCCACGGGGAAGAGCGCTTCGGTAAGGCGCATGCGCACGATCATCACCATGACGACCATGCGCACCACGCCGATAACCACGGTGCCGAAGGCAAGGATCCGACCGCGCTGCACGAGGCGACTGCCCATCACGAAGAAGACGAGGACGACGATCACGGCCACCACGGCCTGGCCCCGGGCCAGAAGCCGCACGAGTCGCCCTGGGTCGTGACCCTGCCGCTGGTGTTGCTGGCGATCCCGTCGGTCATCGTCGGTTTCTTCACCATCAAGCCGATGCTGTATGGCGACTTCTTCAAGAACGTGATCACCATCGACCTGGAGAAGCACCCGGCAATGGAAGAGCTGGCCCACGAATTCGGCGGCGCCGGCGCCATGGGCATCCACGCCTTCACCTCGCTGCCTTTCATCCTGGCCCTGCTGGGTGTGATCGCGGCCTGGTACTGCTACATGGTGAACCCGCGCGTCCCGGCTGCCTTCTACAAGGCGCTGCGTCCGCTGCACACCCTGCTGGACAACAAGTACTACATGGACAAGTTCAACGAAGTGGTCTTCGCCGGCGGCGCACGCGCGCTGGGCAAGGGCCTGTGGCAAGTCGGCGACCGTGCCTTGATCGAAGGCATCGTCAACGGCAGCGCCAAGCTCGTCGGCTGGTTCTCGACCATCGTCCGCACGTTCCAGACTGGTTACATCTACCATTATGCGTTCGTGATGATCCTGGGCGTGCTGGGTACGCTGCTGTACTTCTTCCCGTTCTGGCACGCTTAAAAGAGAGAAAAACAAGATGCAGTCTATTTCTACCTTTCCTCCGTACCTGAGCCTGTCGGTCTGGTTGCCGATCGTGTTCGGCGTGCTGATCCTTGCGGTCGGCCGCGACAGCCGCGCAGGCTTCACCCGCCTGCTGGCGCTGGTCGGTTCCGTGGTCAGCTTCCTGCCGACCATCCCGCTGTTCACGCAGTTCAGCAACACCGCCCACGGTCCGCAGTTCGTCGAACGCGCGGCGTGGATCTCGCGCTTCAACATCGAGTACTACCTGGGCATCGACGGCCTGTCGCTGTGGTTCGTGCCGCTGACCGCCTTCATCACGATCATCGTGGTGATCTCGGCCTGGGAAGTGATCCAGGAACGCGTGGCCCAGTACATGGGTTCGTTCCTGCTGCTGTCGGGCCTGATGATCGGCGTGTTCGTCGCACTGGACGGCCTGCTGTTCTACTTCTTCTTTGAAGCGACCCTGATCCCGATGTTCATCATCATCGGCGTGTTCGGCGGCCCGAACCGTGTGTACGCGGCATTCAAGTTCTTCCTGTACACCTTCATGGGCTCGCTGCTGACCCTGGTTGCGATCGTCTACCTGTACAACAAGTCGGGCGGTTCCTTCGACATCCTGGCATGGCAGAAGCTGCCGCTGAACATGACCGAACAGGTCCTGATCTTCCTGGCCTTCCTGATGGCCTTCGCCGTCAAGGTCCCGATGTGGCCGGTGCACACCTGGCTGCCGGACGCCCACGTGGAAGCGCCGACCGGCGGTTCCGTCGTGCTGGCCGCGATCATGCTGAAGCTGGGCGGCTACGGCTTCCTGCGTTTCTCGCTGCCGATCGCACCGGACGCGTCGCACTACCTGGCGCCGTTCATCATCACGCTCTCCTTGATTGCGGTGATCTACATCGGCTTCGTGGCGATGGTCCAGACCGACATGAAGAAACTGGTGGCTTACTCGTCGGTGGCGCACATGGGCTTCGTGACCCTGGGCTTCTTCATCTTCAACGCCATCGGCGTGCAGGGTGGTATCGTCCAGATGATCTCGCACGGCTTCGTGTCGGGCGCGATGTTCCTGTGCATCGGCGTGCTGTATGACCGCATGCACTCGCGCCAGATCGCCGACTACGGCGGCGTCGTGAACACCATGCCGAAATTCGCCGCGTTCTCGATCCTGTTCGCCATGGCCAACTGCGGCCTGCCGGCCACCTCGGGCTTCGTCGGTGAATTCATGGTGATCCTGGGCGGCGTCCAGTACAACTTCTGGATCGGCCTGCTGGCCGCCACCGCGCTGATCCTGGGCGCAGCCTACTCGCTGTGGATGGTCAAGCGCGTCGTGCTCGGCAAGATCGGCAACAGCCACGTGCGCGAACTGCTGGACCTGAACGGCCGCGAGTTCTTCATGCTGGGCGTGCTCGCCATCCTGACCCTCTACATGGGCCTGTATCCGGCGCCGTTCACCGACTCGCTGCAGACTTCGGTGGCCGACCTGCTGCAGCATGTGTCGGTCAGCAAGCTGCCGGCCACCGCCGTTGCGACGCTGGCCCACTAAGCGAGTCCATAAAACGATATGAATCCGATGATTAACACAACTTCGACGGTTGCCATGAACATGGCGCCGCTGTCCGCCGAGATCTTCCTGACGGTGGCGTCCTGCGCCATCCTGTTGATCGACATGTTCCTGAAAGAGGGCAAGCGGAACCTCACCTACGTCCTGTCGCTGCTGACCCTGGTCGGCTGCGCGGTGATCACCTATGGCGACTTCCACGCCGGCACCACGAGCTACACGTTCTACAACATGTTCGTGTCGGACCCGATGGCCAACCTGCTCAAGCTGTTCACCTACCTCGCGGTGGGCGTGACCCTGGTGTATTCGCGCCAGTATTCGGGCGAGCGCGGCATGATGTCGGGTAACATGGGCGGCGAGTTCTACGTGCTGGCCCTGTTCACCACCCTGGGCCAGATGATCATGATCAGCGGTAACAACATGCTGCCGATCTACCTGGGCCTGGAACTGATGTCGCTGTCGCTGTACGCGCTGGTGGCGATGCGCCGCGACCACGCGATCTCGACCGAAGCCTCGATGAAATACTTCATCCTGGGTTCGCTGGCATCGGGCTTCATGCTGTACGGTATCTCGATGATCTACGGCGCCACCGGCTCGCTGGACATCACCACCATCGCCAAGCTGGTCTCGGCCAACGCCGCCAACCACACCATCCTGGTGTTCGGCCTGGTCTTCGTGGTGGCCGGCATGGCCTTCAAGCTGGGCGCCGTGCCGTTCCACATGTGGGTGCCGGACGTCTACCAGGGTGCGCCGACCGGCGTGACCCTGCTGCTGGGCGCCGCCCCCAAGCTCGCCTCGTTCGCGATGATGATCCGCATCCTGGTCGAAGGCCTGCTGCCGATGGCCTTTGACTGGCAGCAGATGCTGCTGGCGCTGGCCGTGCTGTCGCTGGCCGTCGGTAACCTGACCGCGATCGCCCAGACCAACCTGAAGCGTATGCTGGCCTACTCGACCATCGCCCAGCTCGGCTTCGTCCTGCTCGGCATGATGGCCGGCGTGGTCGGCTCGCGCGACGCGGCCAACGCCGCCAACACCGCGACCGCCTACAGCGCCTCGATGTACTACGTCATCACCTACGTGCTGACCACGCTGGGCAGCTTCGGCCTGATCATGATGCTGGCGCGTTCCGGCTTCGAAGCCGAAGAAGTCTCGGACTTCAAGGGCCTGGCCAAGCGCAGCCCGTGGTACGCGATCGTCATGACCGCCCTGATGTTCTCGCTGGCCGGCGTGCCGCCGATGATGGGCTTCATGGCCAAGTGGGCCGTGCTGAACGCCGTGATGGCCACCGGCCAGGTCTGGCTGACGATCGTCGCCGTGCTGTTCTCGCTGATCGGCGCCTTCTACTACCTGCGCGTCGTGAAGGTGATGTGGTTCGACGACGTGGCCGACGCGTCGCCGATCTCCGCGCCGATCGACATGCGCGTGGTGCTGTCGCTGAACGGCATCCTGGTCGTCGTTCTGGGTGTGCTGCCGGGCTCGCTGCTGGCCAGCTGCCTGAACGCCATGAAGCTGACCCTGGGTTCGTAAGCGCCCGTGGACGTTTCCCTCGCCAGCTGGTTGGTGATCGCCGTTGCACTGGCGCTCGCCAACCTGCCGTTCCTGAACGAGAGCGTGCTCGGCTTCCTTCCCCTGAAGCCAGCGCGGAACGGGGCGCACGCGAAATACTTCGTCGTGCGCCTTCTCGAGTTGTTTGTTTTATACTTCGTCGTCGGCGGACTCGCCTATCTGCTGGAATCCCGGATCGGTAACGTGTTTACCCAGACCTGGGAGTTCTACGCGATTTCGGCCTGTACCTTCGTCGTCCTCGCTTTTCCTGGTTTCGTAATGCGATACCTCCATAAACGGAAAACCGAGCACCGAAGCTGAGCACCCGCGTCCATGGCGCCGGTGCTCGTTTTCTTAACGAAGCATGACCGGAGCAAGAATGGATGATTCCCACCTGAGAGAAACCCGCATCGATGGCGAGGTCGCCTACGATGGCCACTTCCTCAAAGTGTCGCGCGACCGCGTGCGCCTGCCCGACGGCAAGGAAACCCGGCGCGAATTCATCCGCCACCCCGGCGCCGTCGTGATCCTGCCCCTGCTCGACGACGGCCGCGTGCTGCTCGAGCGCCAGTTCCGCTATCCGAACGACCGCGTCTTCATCGAATTCCCCGCCGGCAAAATCGACCCGGGCGAGGAATCGCTGGCCTGCGCCAAGCGCGAATTGCTGGAAGAAACGGGCTACACGGCGACCGACTGGATTTTTGTGTGCACCATCCACAACGCGATCGCCTATTCGGACGAGCACCTCGACCTGTTCCTGGCGCGCGGCCTGACGGCCGGCGAAGCCCGACTGGACGACGGCGAATTCCTCGAGACCTTCACCGCGACCGTGCCCGAGCTGCTCGAGATGATCAGGCGCGGCGAGATCACCGATGTGAAGACCGTGATCGGCAGCTTCTGGCTCGACAAGTTCGCGTCCGGCGCCTGGACGCCTGCATAAGGATGCTGCCTTCGCCGATCGCGCCCGGGCTCGTCCTTGTCCCGGCTCTGGCTTTGCTGCTGGCGGCCCCGCATGCATGCGCGCGTTCGGTCTTCCAGGCGCGCTGCGAAGACGCGGCCGCCCGCGCCGAGCCCGGCTTCAGCTCGCGCGACAACGGCTGGCGCATCGACAACAGCCTCTCTTACCGTACGCTCACCGAGATGAAGCGCCCGCGCGTCAGCCGCGGCTATGTGCTGGGCCTGACCCGCACCGAGTCGCACGTGACGGTCAGGGTCGACGGCAGCATGCTCCAGGACCCCCTCAGCGGCAACGAGTGCGTCGTACCGCACATCGACGTCACGCTGTACTACCAGCCGATCGTGGTCTACGTCGGCCGCGAGTTCGCCCCCGGCAGCTGCGCGTACGAGGAGATCCTTGCGCACGAGACACGTCATCTCAAGTCTTACCTGGACTACTTGCCGATCGTCGAGGACAGGGTGCGGGTGAAGCTCGGCGGCCGCTACCGGGGCCGGCCGATCTATGCGCAGGCCGGGCAGGCGCGCGAGCTGCTGCAGCGTGAGATCGACGTCAACTGGCTGCCCTATATCCGCAGCGAAATGGCGCGCATCGAAGGCATGCAGGCCGCGATCGACAGTCCGCAAGAGTACGCGCGTCTGAGCAAAGTTTGCCAAGGTGAGGTACAGTCTCTTATTGGATCGACAAGACATACAAGATCGTAGAACACATGAACCAGGCTCCACGTTATTTCGCATTGATCCCCGCCGCCGGCGTCGGCGCGCGCATGGGCGCAAGCAGCCCCAAGCAATACCTCAAGATCGGCGGCAAGCCCATGCTGCGCCATACGCTCGACGCCTTCCAGTCGAGCGACCTGATCGCCCATACCTTCGTCGTCGTGAGCCCGGACGATCCCTTCATCGACGCGGTCGCGCCGCATCACGGCGTGACCGTGCTGCGCTGCGGCGGCGCGAGCCGCATGGAGTCGGTGCGTAACGGCCTGGCCGTGCTCGCCAACACCCTGGGTCGCCAGGATTGGGTGCTGGTGCACGACGCCGCGCGTCCCGGCCTGACCGCCGAGCTGATCGAAAAACTCATCACCGCAACGGCCGACCATGAGGTAGGGGGCCTGCTGGCCCTGCCGGTGGTCGACACCGTCAAGCGCTGCATCGACGGCGAGGCCAGCGGCACCGTGCCGCGCAACGGCCTGTGGCTGGCCCAGACCCCGCAGATGTTCCGCTTCCAGTTGCTGCGCGACGCCCTGCAGGCGGCAAGCGACCCGAATACCATTACCGACGACGCCAGTGCGGTTGAAGCGCTCGGATTGAGCCCTAAATTAGTGGAAGGACATCCGCGCAACCTCAAGGTGACCTTGCCGGAAGATATACGCATTGCCGAGATGTACCTGGCAGTGTCCCAACCCGAACTCGTGTGAAACACTATGGCTCTTGCATCGTATAACCCGACTCCGCCGTTCCGTATCGGTACCGGCTATGACTGCCATGCCCTGGTCGAAGGGCGCAAACTGATCGTCGGCGGCGTGACCATTCCGCACCGCCTGGGCCTGCAGGGCCACTCCGATGCCGACGTGCTGCTGCACGCCATCATCGACGCCATGCTGGGCGCGGCCGGACTGGGCGACATCGGCAAGCACTTCCCGGACACCGACCCGATGTTCGCCGGCGCCGATTCGCGCACGCTGCTGCGCGAGGTCGCGCACCGCGTGCTGAACACCGGCTATACCATCGGCAATATCGATGCGACCATCATCGCCCAGCAGCCCAAGATGGCGCCGCACATCCCGCAGATGGTGTCGCGCATCGCCGAAGATATCGGCGTCTCGCCGCAGCAGGTGAACATCAAGGCCAAGACCAACGAGAAGCTCGGCTGGCTCGGGCGCGAAGAGGGCATGGCGGCGCAGGCGACCGCGCTGCTGATCCGCGCCGCGCAATAAGCCCCGCTGTCATCCGCATGGCGCGCGATCCCTGGGCCTATCGCGAGGTCGCGGTCGAGTCCTTCCTCGATCCGCGCAGCGGCGGCTTGCGCATCAGGCCGATGGCCGGGCAGGCCTACGCGACCAGCATGCGCGTGCAATGCGCGCGCGCGCTGGCCGACCCGTCCGTGTACCCGCCGGGGACGCGCTTCCTGATCCGCGCCAAGCTCACCGACCGCAACGGCGGCGCGCCTTTCCTGTACGCGTACCACGGCGATCCGGTGCGCGTGCTCTCGAACCGCGACGCCGAATTCTTCCTGGACGAGTACCGGCGCCGGCGCATCTGAGGCGGTGACAATTGTTGAGGTTTGCGGCCACGTCCGGCTGCTATGCTTGCGGGCGTCATCTCATCAACATCGAAAGGCCCGCCATGATCGTCGTGTACAAGTTTGGCTTCCCACCCGGCACGAACACGCCCGACATGAGCCCCTTCGTCGTCAAGCTGGAAACCTGGCTGCGCATGTCGGGCATTCCCTACGAGGGGCGCACCGGCACAAGGCGCGACATGCCCAAGGGGAAGCTGCCGGCGGCCCTCATCGACGGCAAGCTGATCGCCGATTCTTCCGTGATCATCGCCCACCTCCAGCAGAACGACCCGCGCGCGCTGCGCGACAGCCACCTCGGCGCGCTGCAGCTTGCGCAGTCGGAGGCGATCAAGGCGCTGGCCGAAAGCCAGCTGTACTTTGTCGGCGTCTACCTGCGCTGGTGCGTCGACGAGGGCTTCGCGCGCTACCGCCCGCTGCTGCGCGACTACGCCCTGCGCAGCGTACCGTCCTGGCAGCGCCCGCTGGTGCCGCTGATGAGCCCGCTGCTGCTGCCGCGCATCCGGGGCACCATGATTGGCCAGGCGCGCCAGCAAGGCATCGGCCGCCATGGCGTCGACGAGGTGGTCGAGATCGGCAAGCGCGGCGTCCAGGCCCTGGCCACGCTGCTCGGGAAGCAGGATTACCTGTTCGGCGACCAACCAAGCACCGTCGACGCCAGCGTGTTCGGGCAGCTGCACACCCTGATTCGCCACCCGTTTCCCGGACCGCTGCAAGACTATGCGCTGGCCCAGCCGGCGCTGGTGGCCTACCACGACCGCATCTGGGACCGCTACTGGCGCTGAAAGCGGCCGCGGCAGCAAGTCCCGCGCCTGCTTCGTTGAAAAATCGTTACCATCTGGACTCCGACCACTGATGCAAAAGGGAAGCCATGGCAACGAGGAAGATCGCAGTACTGGTAGGCAGCCTGCGCAAGGAATCGTTCACCCGCAAGCTGGCGAAGAGCCTGATGCTGGCCGCACCGCCGACGCTGGAGCTCGAGATCGTCGAGATCGGCAAGCTGGCGATGTACAACCAGGACGATGACACCGACAACCCGCCGCCGCACTGGACCGAGTTCCGCGACCGCATCCGCGCCGTCGATGGCGTCCTGTTCTGCACGCCCGAGTACAACCGCTCGCTGCCCGGCGTGCTGAAGAACGCGATCGACGTCGGCTCGCGGCCCTACGGCAAGGCGGTCTGGACCGGCAAGCCCTGCGCGGTGGTCAGCAATTCGCCCGGCGCCCTGGGCGGCTTCGGCGCCAACCTCGCGGTGCGCCAGTGCCTGGTGTTCCTGAACATGCCCTGCATGCAGGCGCCGGAAGCCTACATCGGCGGGGTCGCCAACAAATTCGACGGCGACACCCTGACCGACGACTCGCTCAAGAGCTTCCTCGGGCAGTTCATGGAATGCTTCGCGACCTGGGTGGAGCGCCACGCGGATTGAGGCCGGCGTGAGTCCCTACGTGTCGCAGGTGCCGGACTCCTACGGCAAGCCGGCGGGAGGGCTGAGGCGGCGCATGTTCGACGTCATCTTCGAGGCCGACACCCCGGCCGGACGGCGCTTCGACATCCTGCTGGTGGCCGCGATCCTGCTCAGCATCCTGGTCGTGGTGCTCGACAGCGTGCCTTCGCTCCAGGCCAACTGGAACGACGCGCTGAACGCGGCCGAGTGGGGCTTCACGCTCCTGTTCACGCTCGAATACCTGGCGCGCCTTTCCTGCATCGACCGGCCCTGGCGCTACGCCGGCGGCTTCTATGGCGTGGTCGACCTGCTGGCGGTGCTGCCGAGCTATGCCTCGCTGCTGGTGCCGGGCGGCGCGCTGCTGCTCGACATCCGCATCCTGCGCCTGCTGCGGGTGTTCCGTATTTTTAAACTGACCCTGTACATCGAGGAATATACGCGCCTGGGCGAGGCCCTGGCCGCCAGCCGGCGCAAGATCCTGGTGTTCCTGTCGGTGGTGCTGATGGTGATCGTCATCATGGGCACGCTGATGTACGTGATCGAAGGGCCGGCCAACGGTTTCACGAGCATCCCCACCGCGATGTACTGGGCCACGGTGACCCTGACCACGGTCGGCTACGGCGACATCGCGCCCAAGACCAGTGTCGGCAAGGCGATCGCCTCGTTCATGATGCTGCTCGGCTGGGGCATCCTGGCGGTCCCCACCGGCATCGTGACGGCCGAGATGACGATCCGCCGGCATGACCGGCGCGGCGCCACGCGCGTGCCCGCGCCGGCGCCCGTGGAGGCTTCCGGGCGGCGCTGCCCAGGCTGCGGAAGCCCCGGCCACGAGCCGGCCGCGCGTTTCTGCAAAGATTGCGGCGCGGCGTTTTAGCACTCAGCCGGCAATCGGCGCAAGCCCGTTACGCTTGGTGCATATCAAGGTTCGATAGTCTCCTGCCCTTAGTCTCTTAGCTTCGTGCTGCCGATTGCCCGTCGCGCCGCCCGACATCGAGGCGGCGTGCGGGCAACCGGCACCGTGCGCGGCGGCACACCGCCGCGCCATTCTTTTTACCAACCATGACCATAGCGAGGCAATGCATGTATCCGTTTCCACAGTTCCCACAATCGATCGCACCCGCCGTTCGCACTCACGTCGACGCCCAGACCGCCTTCCTGAACGACATGACGAAGTCGATGTTCAAATCCTTCCAGCAGATGTGCGACCTGAACATCCAGCTGGTCCAGACCATGCTCGAGGAATCGACGCTGGCCAGCAAGCAGGTGCTGAGCGCCGACCGCCAGTCCGAGCTGCTGAGCGCCGCCACCTCGCGCACCCAGCCGGCCACCGAAAAGCTGCGCGCCTACCACCAGCACATCGCCCGCATCGCGACCGATTCGCAGGCCGAGCTGGCCCGCGTCACCGAGCAGCACGTGCAGAACACCAGCCGCACCGCACGCGCGCTGGCCGATGAAGTGGCGCGCGACGCTTCCGAACAGACCGAACGCGGCCTGCGCGCCCAGCAGGAAACCGCCCGCCAGTTCGCCGACCCGTTTGCCCGTTCCGGCAACGGCGCCGCTTCGCCGTCGCAAAGCGGCATGGGCGACGGTTCGCAGGGCAGTGGTACGACGGCCGGCCAGCCGCACCAGCCGGGCCAGGCCCAGCGCAGCACGGCCACCCACTGAGCTGACCAGGCGTGGCGGACGCGGCCGGTCCCGCCGGTGTTCAGGCGGGATCCGCCGCCAACGCCGGCTGTGCCGGCTTCGGCGGCTCCGCCGCGCCCAGCCCGAACAGCGGGCGCAGCGCGGCGACACGGCGCACCACTTCGTATCCCGCAAAGCACGCCACCGTGGTCAGCACGATCAGCAGCATGCCTTCCAACCCGGGCTGGATGTGCAGGGGCTTGAGCGCGTGGGCCAGCACGACGATCAGCGTCTGGTGCAGGATATAGACCGGAAAGACGGCAGGCGCCAGGTAGCGCCGGGCCGGACCATCTTCGTCCAGGTGGCGCCGGGCGAAGCCGCAGGCAGCCAGGATGGCGCTCCAGGCGAGGAGCGCATACACACTGTGGATCCCCAGGCACAGCAACTTGAACGTTCCATCGTGCGGGATCGCTTTCGCCACCGCGTACCCGGTCATCAGCAGCGCCCAGCCGGCCGCGGCCAGCGCCAGGCAGGGCCAGCGCAGGGCCTGCACGCGCGGCCAGAACGCCGGCACGCGCGACATCAGTGCGCCCAGCAGGAAGGGCAGCAGGTAGTTGACGTGGCTGTACCAGTCGTCGACGAGGGCGTGGGTTTGCGGGAAGCGCTCCTCCATCAGGATGCGCGCCAGGCCCAGCGCCGCGGCCGGCAGCAGCACGATGCGCCACCCGGTCAGCCGGCGCCCCAGCCCGTGCGCGAGCCGGTCGAAGCGCGCACCGAGCGCCAGCGTCAAGAGGCCGAGCACGACGGTGTAAGCCCATAGGTAGGCCACGAACCACAGATGGTTCCAGGTCGGCAGGATCAGGCAGCCGTCCTGGCAGAAGCCGTGGTAGGCGCTCAGGTAGAGGCGCATGAAGTCCAGGTAGCTGCCGCCGTAGCGGACTTTTTCCACGACTTCGCAATACGACTGCGGCGGTACGATCACCAGCATGCCGAACAGCAGCGGGACCAGGAGCCGCCGGCTGCGCTGGCGCACGAAGCGCAGCGGCTCGAGGCGCGCGAGCATGCTGCCGGATGCCACGCCGGACACCAGGAACAGCAGGCTCAGGCGCCAGGGCGAGGACAGCATCATGACGGGCTCCAGCGCATCGCTGGCGGCGAGGCTTTTCACGTGCCAGCCCCAGCTGACGTAAACCATCCCCACGTGGTACAGGATCAGGACGAAGAAGGCGATGATGCGCACCCAGTCGAGGAAGAACAGGCGCGTGGCGTGAGTCGTGGACATGGCGGATCGATGTGGTTGACGACTGCGCCATCCTAGGCAGCCGGGCCGCCGCGCGCGAGCGGAATGTGGCGAAGCGGGAGCGGAGTGGGGCGAACCGGCGCGCGAAGCGGCGCCGGTCCCCAGCTTCAGAGCCGCGCCAGCAGGTCCGCCCGGTACTGGCGGCTGCAGGGCACGCGCTCGCCGCCCTGCAGCAGCAGTTCGCAGTCGCCCTTGTCGAGCGGCAGCACGCGCTCGACGCAGGACAAGCGCACGGCCGCGCGCCGATGGCAGCGCATGAAACCGGGCCCCAGGCGTTCGAGCAGGCCGGCCAGCGTCTGGCGCAGCAGCGGGCTGGCGCCAGCCGTGTGCAGGACCACGTAGTTGTCGGCCGTCTCGAGCCAGCGGATGTCGTCGATGCGCACCACGCGCGTGCCGCCGCGCTCCGGCACCAGCAGTTGCCGGAGCGGGCCAAGCGGGGGCAGCCTGGGTTGCGGTGCGCGTGCATCCACGCGTGCGCGCAGGCGCTGCAGCGCGCGCTGCAGGCGAGCGCCATCGTAGGGCTTGAGCAGGTAGTCGATGGCGTTGG
>Ga0308170_10003745_pt1 | contig 12304 bp, 12 predicted proteins | sample PhyBR2_2_FD_202136 | JGI IMG/M metagenome (GOLD analysis project Ga0308170, IMG submission 202136) | Phyllosphere microbial communities from UC Gill Tract Community Farm, Albany, California, United States - DLSLSB.R2 | ecosystem: Host-associated > Plants > Phyllosphere > Unclassified | place... | reverse complement strand
CGCCGGGCGACAGTCGACGCCGGGCGTACTGGCTCCAGGCGCCCGGCGTCGACCCCAGGTCGACCACCAGATCGCCGGGCCGGATCAGCCCGAGGGTCTCGTCGATCTCCTTGAGCTTGTAGGCGGCGCGCGCGCGATAGCCCTCGCGGGCGGCCAGCTTCACGTACGTGTCGTTGACGTGATCGTTGAGCCACGCCTTGTTGACTTTCTTGCTCTGCGTCTTGACTTTCATTCGCCCGGATAATACGGGGATGCCAGCCATTCAACTCTCCCCCGCGCAACGCAAGGTGCATCGCGCCGAAGCCCATCACCTCGATCCGCTCGTCATGATCGGTGGCGACGGGCTCACTCCGGCTGTCACGAAGGAAGCCGACGCCGCCCTCAAGGCCCATGGCCTGATCAAGGTCCGCGTGTTCTCCGACGATCGTGCCGCACGCGAGACCATGCTCGCCACCCTGGCCGACGAACTCGATGCCGCTCCGATCCAGCACATCGGCAAGCTGCTGGTGCTGTGGCGCCCCATCCCCGAGAAGGAACGCGTCGTCGACGAGGACCGCATGCCCGGTCCGCGCGACGTCAAGATCCTCAAGTACAGCAAGCGCGGCGGCCAACGCCCCGAGATCAAGACGCTGCGGGTGCTGGGCAACCAGCGCCTCACGCCCGGCGGCACGATCAAGCGCGCCAAGCCCAAGCGGCCCCTGTCGGCCAAGAAGCGCAACCAGAGCGACTGACGATGCCGCGCCCGCACGCTGACGGAGCGCAGCGGCACGTCCTGTGCATGAAGTGGGGCACCAAGTACGGCCCCGAATACGTCAACCGGCTCTATGCCATGGTGCGCCGCCATCTGGGCGGCGACTTCGATTTCGTCTGCCTGACCGACGACGACCGGGGCATCCGGCAGGAGGTGCGCTGCCTGCCCATCCCGCCGCTCGAACTGGACATGAAACCGGGCCAGCCCGACCGGGCCTGGAAGAAGCTCACGACCTTCGAGGCCGACCTGCATGGCCTGCGCGGCACGGCGCTGTTCATCGATCTCGACGTCGTGGTGGTCGGCTCGCTCGATGCCTTCTTCGAGCTGCCGGGCGAGTTCCTGATCATCCACGACTACGCCCGGCCCTGGCGTCCCAGGCGCATCACGGGCAACTCGTCGGTCTACCGGTTCGAGCTGGGAATGCACGCGGACGTGCTGGCGTACTTCCGCGCCCACGCGGACGAGGTGCAGGCGCGATTCCGCAACGAGCAGGCCTACCTGTCGGACTTCCTGCATCGGCAGGGCCGGCTGGGCTACTGGCCCGCCGCCTGGTGTCCCAGCTTCAAGTACCACGGCATCCCGGCCTGGCCGACCAACTACTGGCGCGAGCCCTTCGTGCCGGAGGGCGCGCGCATCATGGTGTTCCATGGCGAATGCAATCCGCCGGACGCGCTCGCCGGGCGCCGCAACCGGGCCTTCCGGTTCATCCGGCCGGCGCGCTGGATCGCGCGCCACTGGTCGACCTGATCAGTGATCAGCTCGCGCCCGGGGTGGGCGCGAGCGTCGCGCGCCGCGCCATGCGCCACAGCAGGACGAGCGTGCACAGCCATTGCGCGAGGTACATGCCGCTGCCCAGGGCATGCCAGAACTTCAGGTTGTCGCGCGCCAGGATGCGCGGCGCGACGGCGTACTGCTGCAGCAGCGCCAGCAGGAGCGCGGCGAGCACCAGGAACAGGCCGGCCAGCACGGCGCCGCCGAAGCCGCCATCGCCCAGCGTCCTGAAATGGATCAGCAGGACCAGACCGCAACCGATCGCGATCCAGGTCTGCGCCGCGAACAACTGGCCGGCGAAGTTGCCGGCCACCGCCGGATTGCCCAGCCGCGCGAACAGCAGCGGCACGACCAGGAAGCCGATCGTCGTCAGGCTGCCCCACCAGAGCGCGGCGAGCATCAGCGCCACGCGATCCTTGACCGATGCCATGGCGCGTGCCGTCCTCAGCCGACGTAGCGGACCGCGACGATCTCGTAGCGCCGCACGCCGCCGGGCGCCTGCACCTCGGCGGTGTCGCCCTCCTCCTTGCCGATCAGCGCGCGGGCGATCGGACTGGAGATGTTGACGCGGCCGAGCTTGAGGTCGGCCTCGTCCTCGCCGACGATCTGATAGGTCACGGCCTCGCCGCTGTCCTCGTCCTCCAGGTCCACCGTGGTGCCGAAGACGATCTTGCCGCCGGCATCCAGCGTGGCCGGATCGATGATCTGGGCCGCCGACAGCTTGCCCTCGACCTCCTGGATGCGGCCTTCGATGAAGCCCTGGCGATCCTTGGCGACCTCGTACTCGGCGTTCTCGCTCAGGTCGCCCTGGGCCCGGGCCTCGGAGATGGCGTTGATGACCCAGGGCCGGTCGACGGTCTTCAGGCGATGCAGTTCCTCGCGCAGTTTCTCGGCGCCACGCTTGGTGACGGGAATGGTGTTGGCCATGTTGTGGTGCTCCATAAAACGAAACCGCCGAACGCTGCCGTTCGGCGGTGCATGGTGTGGTGGCCCTGAGTGCCGTGACCGGATTCGTCGAACGGGTTCAGACGATGGTTCTTCCGGTCAACCGGCTCAGGATGGCGAGCGGACTCGACTCGGGATTGTATTGCCTCGATGCGGCCAGATGAAGGGTCTGCTCGAGCATGTACTGGCCCGACATCACCGCGTGCGGCGTCTGGTCGGAGAAGCAGACCCAGGCCGAGCCCGATGGAAAGGCCATGGTCTGCTGCGGCGCGTGGCGCTGGTAGTCGGCATCGGACTTCATCGCATCGTGCAGCTGCAGCATCAGGTGGTCGTACTCGCTGCGCAGCGACTTGGTGACATGCAGCGCCTGCAGGATCCGCGCCTGCCAGGGCGCATACGACTTGACGCGCGGCAGGAAGCGCCGGGCCACCGCCTCGAAGGGCTCGCCGACGCGCCAGACGCGCGGCAGGCCGTCGGGATTGACGTTGACGAACACGCGCAGGATGCGTTCGCCATAGTTGGGCCGCGAGGGAAAGGCATCGATGTGCAGCCGCTTGTCGTCGGCGCGCCACGATTGCGTGCGCGTCTCGACCTGCACCGGCCGGTAGCTCGTCGGCGCCACGCGCAATGCCTCGGTGTAGTGCGGCAGGAGATCGTCGATGAACCGCAGCGCCTGGCGGCGGAAGCGCTCGATCATGGCCGCGGCGTCGCGCTGCCGGGCGTCGTCACCGACGACGCCCTTGAGCCCGCCCCGGGCGTCGTAGCTGATGTTGCGCACCTGGGGCGCGAGGACGTCGGGCGACAGCAGGCGGCGCTCGCCCGGCTCGACCTCGAAGGCCAGTCGTGGGAAGTACAGCACCTTGCCGGCCTCGAGCGCGGCGATCCAGCCGGCATCGGAGCGCGCCGCATGCCAGTCGGCCAGATCGAGCTCGACGATCTGCGACTCCGATGGCTGCGACGGCTGCGATTGCAGCGGCGCCAGTGCCGGCAACGGCGCCGCGCCGCTCGTCGGTGGCCGGAACCCGAGCGTGCCGTACATCTGCGTCAGCCTGCGGCCTGGACGGCGAGTTGAGCGTGCATCTCCTGCACCGAGATCACGCCCAGCTCGTCCATGTGGCGCATGCCCTCGACGGCCGCCTCGGCGCCAAAGATGGTCGTGAAGGTCGTCACGCGCGCGAGCAGCGCGGAGGTGCGGATCTGCCGCGAATCGGCGATCGCGTTGCGGCGCTCCTCGACCGTGTTGATGACCAGGGCCACTTCCTGGTTCTTGATCATGTCGACGATGTGCGGACGGCCCTCGGTGACCTTGTTGACCACCGTGCAGGGCACGCCGGCGGCGTTGAACGCGGCCGCCGTGCCCTTGGTCGCGAGCAGTTCGAAGCCGAGCTTGACGAGGCCCTGGGCCACCTCGACGGCGCGTGGCTTGTCGTTGTTCTTGACCGAGACGAACACCTTGCCGGACTTCGGCAGGATGGTGCCGGCGCCCAGCTGCGACTTGACGAAGGCCTCGCCGAAGGTGCGGCCCACGCCCATCACCTCGCCGGTCGACTTCATCTCCGGGCCGAGGATGGTGTCGACGCCGGGGAACTTCACGAACGGGAACACCGCCTCCTTGACGCTGAAGTAGGGTGGCGTGACCTCCCGGGTCATGCCCTGCGAGGCCAGCGACTGGCCGGCCATGCAGCGTGCCGCCACCTTGGCCAGCTGGATGCCGGTGGCCTTGCTGACATAGGGCACCGTACGCGAGGCGCGCGGGTTGACCTCGAGCACGTAGATGACGTCCTTGCCATCCTTCTGCTGGATCGCGAACTGCACGTTCATCAGGCCGACCACGTTCAGGGCCTGCGCCATGGCGGCGCTCTGGCGCTTGAGCTCGGCGATGGTCTCGGCCGAGAGCGAATACGGCGGCAGCGAGCACGCCGAGTCGCCCGAATGCACGCCGGCCTGCTCGATGTGCTCCATCACGCCGCCGATGAGCGTCGCGCCCTCGGCATCGCGGATGCAGTCGACGTCGCATTCGACCGCGTCGTTCAGGAAGCGGTCGAGCAGCACCGGCGAGTCGTTGCTGACCTTGACGGCCTCGCGCATGTAGCGCTCGAGGTCGCGCTGCTCGTGGACGATCTCCATGGCGCGCCCACCGAGCACGTAGCTCGGGCGCACGACCAGCGGATAGCCGAGCTCGGCGGCCTTGGCCAGCGCCTCGGGTTCGGCGCGCGCGGTGGCGTTGGGCGGCTGGCGCAGGCCGAGCGTGTGCAGCAGCTGCTGGAAGCGCTCGCGATCCTCGGCCGCGTCGATCATGTCCGGCGAGGTGCCGATGATCGGCACGCCGTTGGCCTCGAGGTCGAGCGCGAGCTTCAGCGGCGTCTGGCCGCCGTACTGCACGATCACGCCCAGCGGCTTCTCCTTGTCGACGATCTCCAGCACGTCCTCGAGCGTCAGCGGCTCGAAGTACAGCCGGTCGGAGGTGTCGTAGTCGGTCGAGACGGTCTCGGGATTGCAGTTGACCATGATGGTCTCGTAGCCGTCCTCGCGCATCGCCAATGCCGCGTGCACGCAGCAGTAGTCGAACTCGATGCCCTGGCCGATGCGGTTGGGACCGCCGCCGAGCACCATGATCTTCTTGTTGTCCGTCGGTGCCGCCTCGCACTCGTCCTCGTAGGTCGAGTACATGTAGGCGGTGTTGGTCGAGAACTCGGCCGCGCAGGTGTCCACGCGCTTGTAGACCGGGCGCACGCCGAGGGCCCGGCGCTTGTCGCGGATCGCGGTGTCGGTGGTCTTGAGGTGGCGGGCCAGGCGGCGGTCGGAGAAGCCCTTCTTCTTGAGCGCCAGCAGCGTGTCGCGATCGATGGCGTCGAGCGATTGGGTCTCCAGTTCGAGCTCGATCTTCACGATCTCCTCGATCTGGACCAGGAACCACGGATCGATCTTGGTCAGCGCGAACACCTCGTCGACCGAGAGGCCCATGGCGAAGGCATCGCCGACGTACCAGATGCGCTCGGGACCGGGCTCGCCCAGTTCCTTCTCCAGCACCTCGCGGTCCTGGGTCTTCTCGTTCAGGCCGTCGACGCCGACCTCGAGGCCGCGCAGCGCCTTCTGGAACGATTCCTGGAAGGTGCGGCCCATCGCCATCACCTCGCCCACCGACTTCATCTGCGTCGTCAGGCGCGAATCGGCGGTCGGGAACTTCTCGAACGCGAAGCGCGGGATCTTGGTGACCACGTAGTCGATGCTCGGCTCGAAGCTCGCCGGCGTGGCTCCGCCGGTGATCTCGTTGCGCAGCTCGTCGAGCGTGTAGCCCACGGCCAGCTTGGCCGCGACCTTGGCGATCGGGAAGCCGGTCGCCTTCGAGGCCAGCGCCGAGGAGCGCGAGACGCGCGGATTCATCTCGATGACGACCATGCGGCCGTCCTTCGGATTGATGGAGAACTGCACGTTCGAGCCACCGGTGTCGACGCCGATCTCGCGCAGCACGGCCAGCGAGGCGTTGCGCAGGATCTGGTACTCCTTGTCGGAGAGCGTCTGCGCCGGCGCCACGGTGATGGAGTCGCCGGTGTGCACGCCCATCGGGTCGAGGTTCTCGATCGAGCAGACGATGATGCAGTTGTCCGCCTTGTCGCGCACCACTTCCATCTCGTATTCCTTCCAGCCGAGCAACGATTCCTCGATCAGCAGCTCGTTGGTCGGCGAGGCCTCCAGGCCGCGCTTGCAGATGGTCTCGAACTCCTCCGGGTTGTAGGCGATGCCGCCGCCGGTGCCACCGAGCGTGAAGCTCGGGCGGATGACGGTCGGGAAACCCATCAGCTTCTGCACCGCCCAGGCTTCCTGCATGGAGTGGGCGATGCCCGAGCGCGCCGAGCCCAGGCCGATCTTGGTCATCGCGTCCTTGAACTTCAGGCGGTCCTCGGCCTTGTCGATGGCCTCGGGCGTGGCGCCGATGAGCTCCACCGGCCGGCCGGTCGCCGCGCCGGTGTACTTGTCCAGCACGCCATTGCGCCACAGGTCGAGCGCGCAGTTCAGCGCGGTCTGGCCGCCCATGGTCGGCAGGATCGCGTCGGGCCGTTCCTTGGCGATGATCTTCTCGACCGTCGGCCAGGTGATCGGCTCGATGTAGGTGACGTCGGCCGTGGCCGGGTCGGTCATGATCGTCGCCGGATTGCTGTTGATCAGGATGACGCGGTAGCCCTCCTCGCGCAGCGCCTTGCAGGCCTGCACGCCGGAGTAGTCGAACTCGCAGGCCTGGCCGATGATGATCGGGCCGGCGCCGATGATGAGGATGCTCTTGAGTTCTGTGCGCTTAGGCATTCTTGGTTCCTGCTTTGTGCTTTTCCATCAGTGCCGTGAAGCGGTCGAACAGATAGCCGATGTCGTGGGGGCCGGGCGAGGCTTCCGGGTGGCCCTGGAAGCAGAAGGCGGGCTTGGAGGTGTGGGCCAGGCCCTGGAGCGTGTTGTCGAACAGGCTGATGTGCGTCGCGCGCAGGGTCGGCGGCAGCGACTTCTCGTCGACCGCGAAACCGTGGTTCTGGCTCGTGATGCTGACGCGGCCGTTGTCGAGGTCCTTCACCGGATGGTTGGCGCCGTGGTGGCCGAACTTCATCTTGTAGGTCTTGGCGCCCATGGCCAGCGCCATGATCTGGTGGCCCAGGCAGATGCCGAAGACCGGGATGCCGGTCTCGATGAGCTCGCGCGTCGCGTCGATGGCGTAGTCGCACGGCTGCGGATCGCCCGGTCCGTTGGCCAGGAAGATGCCGTCGGGCTTGAGCTTGAGCACGTCCGCGACGGGGGTCTGAGCGGGCACCACGGTGATGCGCGCGCCACGCTGCGCCATCATGCGCAGGATGTTCTTCTTGACGCCGTAGTCGAAGGCCACGACGTGGAAGCGTGGCGTGATCTGCATGCCATAGCCCGGCTTGCCGTCGACATGCACGAGCTTCCACTCGGTCTGCGTCCACTCGTAGGTCTGCTTGACCGACACCACCTTGGCGAGGTCGAGGCCGGCCATGTTCGGCGCGGCCTGGGCGGCGGCGATGGTCTGGTCGATCAGGTCCTGCGTCACGGTCTCGCCCGCCGCCAGGCCGCGGATCGCGCCGTTCTGGGCGCCCTTCTCGCGCAGGTGGCGCGTCAGCTTGCGGGTATCGAGATCGGCGATGGCCACGGTCCGGTTGCGCACCAGGTAGTCGCTGAGCGTCTCGGTCTTGCGAAAGTTGGAGGCGACCAGCGGCAGGTCCTTGATGATCAGCCCGGCGGCATGGACCTTGTCGGCTTCGACGTCCTCCTCGTTGACGCCGTAGTTGCCGATGTGCGGATACGTGAGCGTCACGATCTGCTGGCAATAGCTGGGGTCGGTGAGGATTTCCTGGTAGCCGGTCATGGCGGTGTTGAACACCACTTCACCGACGGTGGAGCCGGTGGCTCCGATCGAATGGCCGAGAAAGACCGTGCCGTCTGCGAGCGCCAGGATGGCGGGAGGAAACGCTCCCTTGAGAGACAAAAGCACTGGGTTCTCCGGATGGTTACGGTCGCCCGGAGTCTCCGGAAATGCTCCCGGGAGACTGCTGATTCGAGGATTTTTGCTTTGAAGGCGGCCGGGCGACGCTGTGCGAAAAGCGCTTGATTGTAGCCGTCACGACCACTAATTCATTCGTCAATCGGACATTCCCGAAGCTTCGATCGATCCGCATGCCGGATCACCTGTGGCTCGGGGATTCAGCGCGTCGCGCCGCTCGCATGCAGGCAGATCGCGGCGGCCGCGGCGACGTTGAGCGACTCCTCGCCGCCGGGTTGCGCGATGCGGATGCGCAGGGCCGCGCGCGCTTCGAGCGCCGGCGAGACGCCCTGCCCCTCGTGCCCCAGGACCCAGGCGCAGGGCCAGGGCAAGGCCGCGCGATGCAGGAATTCGCCACCGTGCGAACTCGTGACGAGCAGCGGCACGGCCAGTGCCTCGAGTTCGTCCGGCGTCACCGTCTCGATCAGCCGCAGGCCGAAATGCGCGCCCATGCCGGCGCGCAGCACCTTGGGCGACCAGAGCGCCGCCGTGCCCTTGAGCGCCACCACCTGGGCGAATCCGAAGGCGCCGGCGCTGCGCAGGATGGAGCCGACGTTGCCCGCGTCCTGCAGGCGGTCGAGCACGACGGTGGCCATGTCGGGACGCAGCGCCGGGCGCTCCGGCAGGTCCATGACGAAGCCCATCGGCGCGGGGGATTCCAGTCCGCTGACACCGGCGAGCAGATCGTCGGCGACGACGACGATGCGGTCCGACGCATCCACCCACTCGAAGCGCGAGCGGGCCCAGAAGGTTTCGGAGAACACCGCGACGACCGGCCGCACGCCCCGTTCCCGGGCCGCGCGGCAGAGATGATCGCCCTCCAGCCAGACCCGTCCCAGCTTGCGATAGGCGCCGCCGTCCTGGGCCAGCCTGCGCAGCTCCTTGAGCAGCGGGTTGTCGCGCGAACTGACGTGGGTGGGTTCGACCGGGGTCATGACAGGCCCATCGTCAGCGGCACCGCATCGGCGACGAGCGCCACGCCCGGTGCGCGCGGGTCGACCGGTCCGCGCGCCAGCGCCGCCGCCACCGGACTGAAGGAGCGCCGGTGATGGACGCACGCGCCATGGCGCAGCAATGCATCGAGATGCGCCTTGGTGCCATAGCCCTTGTGGCCGGCGAAGCCATAGTGCGGGAACTCCTCGTGCAATGCCTGGCAGAGCCGGTCGCGATGCACCTTGGCGAGGATCGAGGCGGCGGAGATCGCCCGCACGCGCGCGTCGCCACGCACGATGGCCTCGGCCAGCACGTCGAGCTGCGGCAGCCGGTTGCCGTCCACCAGGACCTTGATCGGCCGCAGCCGCAGGCCTTCGACCGCGCGTCGCATGGCGATCATCGTGGCCTGCAGGATGTTGTGGGTGTCGATCTCCTCGACCGTCGCCGCGGCGATGGAACAGCAGAGCGCGCGCGCCAGGATCTGCTCGCTCAGGCGCTCGCGCTGGGGCGCGGTCAATGTCTTGGAATCGGCCAGCCCGGGAATCGGCCGGCGCTCGTCGAGGATCACCGCCGCGGCCACGACCGGGCCGGCCAGCGGCCCGCGACCGGCCTCGTCGACGCCGGCGACCAGGCCCGGCGCGTCCCAGGCCAGCGAGGCCTGTTCAGCCTGCAAGAACTTTTTCGATCGCATCGGCGCACAGGGTCGGGGTGTCGCGCTGGAGTTCGGCATGCAGCGAGGTGAAGCGCCGCTGCAGGGCGCCGACCTCGTCGGGCGCCTGGAGCCAGCGGAGCGTGGCCTCGGCCAGCGCCTCGGGCGTGGCGGCCTCCTGCAGCAGCTCGGGCACGACGAAGTCGCGGCACAGGATGTTGGGCAGTCCGACCCATGGCTGCAGCTGCTGGCGATGCATCAGGTGCCACGAGACCCGGTTCATGTTGTAGGCGATCACCATCGGCCGCTTGAAGAGCGCGGCCTCGAGCGTCGCGGTTCCACTGGCGATCAGCGTGACGTCGCAGGCGGCCAGCACGTCGTGCGAGCGGCCATCGACCAGCTGCACCCGGTCGGCGACATCGCTCGCGCGCAGCAGCGCCTCGACCTCCTCGCGCAGGCTCGGGATGACGGGCGTGACGAAGCGCAGGTCCGGCATCCGCTGGCGCATCAGCGCCGCCGTGGCGAAGAACCGGGCGGCGAGCGCGCGGATCTCCGAGCGCCGGCTGCCGGGCAGCAGGGCCACCACGGGAGCGTCGTCGGGCAGGCCCAGGACGGCGCGGGCGGCGGCGCGGTCCGGCTCCATCGGGATCACGTTGGCGAGCGGATGGCCGACATAGCTGGCCTCGACGCCCTGCTCCTCCAGCAGCGCCGGCTCGAACGGAAAGATGCACAGCACGTGGTCGGCGGCCGAGCGGATCTTCTCGATGCGGTCCGCGCGCCAGGCCCAGATCGACGGACAGACGAAATGCACCGTCTTCATGCCACGCCCGCGCAGGGCGCTCTCGAGATCGAGGTTGAAATCCGGCGCGTCGATGCCGATGAACAATTCGGGCCATTCGCGCAGCAGGCGCGCCTTCAGCTGCCGCCGGATGCTGGCGATCTCCGCATAGTGACGCAGCACCTCGATGTAGCCGCGCACCGCCAGCTTCTCCTGGGGCCACCAGCTCTCGAACCCGCGCCGCAGCATCTGCGGGCCGCCGATGCCCTGGGCCTGCAGCATCGGCCAGCGTGCCTGGATCCCGTCGAGCAGCAGGCCGGCGAGCAGATCGCCCGAAGGCTCTCCGGCGACCATCGCGAAGCGCTTGTGTTGAGCGTCGGACATGCCGGTGCTAGCGAGCGATGCCGCGCGTGCTGCGGTCCAGGAAATCGCCCATCAGGGCGATGTCCGCCGCGGCCTCGGGCATCTCGAGCGCGAGCGCCTCGATCGCCGAGCGCGCGTCCTCGAGCTTGCGACCCTGGCGATAGAGCAATCGATGCATCTGCTTGATGGCAGCGATGCGCGGCGCCGAGAAATCACGCCGGCGCAGGCCTTCGAGATGGAAGCCACGCACGGCCAGCGGGTTGCCATCGACCAGCATGAACGGCGGCACGTCCTGCGTCACGGCGCTGGCGAAACCGACCATGGCATGCGCGCCGACCTTCACGAACTGGTGGATGCCCGTCAGGCCGCCGATGAGCACCCAGTCGCCGAGCTCGACATGGCCCGCCAGGGTCGTGTTGTTGGCGAGCGTGGTGTGGTCGCCGACGCGGCAATCGTGCGCGATGTGGGTGTAGGCCATGATCCAGTTGTCGCTGCCCACGCGCGTCACGCCGCCGGCTCCCGGCACGCCCAGATTGAAGGTGCAGAACTCGCGGATGGTGTTGCGGTCGCCGATGAGGAGCTCGGTGGGTTCGCCGGCGTACTTCTTGTCCTGAGGCACCGCGCCGAGCGAGGAGAACTGGAAGATCCGGTTGTCGCATCCGATGGTGGTGCGCCCCTCGATCACGCAATGCGCGCCGATCGTGGTGCCCGCGCCCACCGTCACATGCGGGCCGATGACCGCGTAGGGGCCGACGGCGACCGAGGCATCGAGCCGCGCCGATGGATCGACGATGGCCGTCGAATGAACCTGCGTCATGGACGGCGCGGGATCAGCTGAGCTGGCGCATGGCGCACATGAGCGTCGCCTCGCAGGCCAGTTCGCTGCCCACGCGGGCGCGCCCGGTGAACTTGGAGATGCCGGCCTTCATGCGGTCGATCTCGACCTCCAGGGTCAGCTGGTCGCCGGGTTCCACGGGCCGCTTGAAGCGCGCGCCGTCGATGGCAGCGAAGTAGTAGACCGTGTTGTCGTCGGGCACGATGTCGAGCGAATGGAACGACAGCAGGGCCGCCGCCTGCGCCATGGCTTCCAGCATCAGCACGCCGGGCATGACCGGGCGATGCGGGAAATGGCCGTTGAAGAACGGCTCGTTCATCGTCACGTTCTTGAGCGCCGTGATGCGCTTGCCCTTTTCCATCTCGAGCACGCGATCCACCAGCAGGAACGGATAGCGATGGGGAAGGAGTTTGAGGATCTGGTGGATGTCGAGCGTCGTCATGGTGTTCTTCTATCGTGCATCGTCCTTGTTCTCCAGCGCCTTGAGTCGGTCGCGAAGACGATGCAATTGCTTGAGCGTGGCAGCGTTTTTTTCCCAGGTGGCATTGTCGTCGATGGGAAACATGCCCGTGTATTGACCCGGCTTGTGGATCGACCGCGTCACCACCGTGGCGGCCGAGACATGCACGCCGTCGGCCAGGGTGAGATGACCGAGGATGATGGCGCCACCGCCCACGGTGCAGTGCGCGCCGATCACCGCGCTGCCGGCGACGCCGACGCATCCGGCCATGGCCGAA
>Ga0308170_10003743_pt1 | contig 12308 bp, 7 predicted proteins | sample PhyBR2_2_FD_202136 | JGI IMG/M metagenome (GOLD analysis project Ga0308170, IMG submission 202136) | Phyllosphere microbial communities from UC Gill Tract Community Farm, Albany, California, United States - DLSLSB.R2 | ecosystem: Host-associated > Plants > Phyllosphere > Unclassified | place... | reverse complement strand
TGCTCGGTGGCACGACCGAGGCCCGGGCGCTCGCGGCTCTCCTCGTCGAGGCCGGGATCGAGGTGACGTCGTCGCTCGCCGGACGCGTCGCCGACCCGCGGCTGCCGGTCGGGCCGGTCCGGATCGGTGGCTTCGGGGGCGTGGCGGGACTGGTCGCCGCCTTGGCGGACTACGACCTGGTCGTGGATGCGACCCATCCCTTCGCGCAGGGCATGTCGGCCAACGCCGCCGCGGCGTGTGCGCAGACCGGGACGCCGCTGCTCCGGCTCGAGCGGCCGGGCTGGGAGCCCGATCCCTCCTGGGTGTACGCCGACTCCCACGACGACGCCGCAGACGCCGCGGCCGGTCTGGGCGGGCGCCCCTTCATCACCGTCGGTCGTCAGGAGCTGGCCCGCTTCGTCCCCGCCCTCGGTCACCTCGCGGCCGTGGCACGCGTCGTCGACCGACCCGACATCGACCTGCCGCGTCCGTGGACCCTGCTGACCAGCCGCGGCCCGTACCCGGTCGACAGCGAGCTGGCGCTGATGCGCGAGCACCGGATCGACGTCCTGATCACCAAGGACTCCGGCGGCGCCTACACCTGGGGCAAGATACAGGCCGCCGCCGAGCTGGGGCTCCCCGTCGTCGTCGTCCGTCGCCCGGCCGACGACGCCGGTGTATCGACGGTCAACGACATCCAGGCGGCCTACGACTGGGTCATGGGGCTCGACAGCTGACAGGGCGGCGAACCGCGCGCCTGTTCGGCGCCCACGGCGAGGGTCACCCAGTCGCTCACTCGGCCGGCGACCAGCGCTCCTCGACGCGGGCGAGCTTCCAGTAAGCCACCGCGACGACCCACACGGCGACGAAGAGTCCGACCACGAGGAAGCCGACGTTGTTGAGGTCGATCGCGCTGATCGGGTCGGTGAACCAGTTGTCCCAGCCCGCGCGGTCGTGCAGCACCGCGACCAGCTCGATCAGGCCGATCAGCAGCGCGACGGCGACCGACAGCCCCGTGATGGTGAGGTTGTAGTAGACCTTGCGCGCCGGGCGCAGGAAGGCCCAGTCGTACGCGACGCTCATGAAGAGCCCATCGAGGCAGTCGAGCAGGCTCATTCCCGCGGCGAACAGCAACGGCAGGACCACGATCGCGTACCAGGGCACACCGGTCGCGGCGCCGGATCCGGCGAGCACGAGCAGCGAGACCTCGGTAGCGGTGTCGAAGCCGATCCCGAAGAGCAGGCCGACCGCGAACATCTGCCACGGCCGCCGGATCGCGCGGGTCGCGCCACCGAGCAGGCGGGACATGAGCCCGCGGCCGTCGAGGTGGGCTTCGAGCCGCGACTCGTCGTACTCGCCGCGACGCAGCCCACGCCAGACGCGCCAGATGCCGCCGAGCGCGGCAAGGTTGAGCAGCCCGATGAGGACCAGGAAGAGGCCCGAGCTGAGGGTGCCCGCGAGGCTGAGCGTCTCGTGGGTGCGCGAGTCGTCGTCCGACAGCGTGCTGACCGCGTGGGCGCCCACCGCGACCAGGCCGGCGAGGCCGAAGACCGTCGCCGAATGCCCCATCGCGAACCAGAAACCGACCGACTTCGGGCGGTGACCGTCCGCGCGCAGCTTGCGGGTGGTGTTGTCGATCGCGGCGATGTGGTCGGCGTCGAAGGCGTGCCGCATGCCGTACGTGTACGCCGTGACCCCGAGGCCGACGCCGAAGACCTGGCCGCCGAGCGTGTAGTGGTGCGGTCCGACCGCGCCCAGCAGGATGCCGAACCCGATCACGTGCAGGAGGGCGACGAAGCCGAGCAGGGCACCGGCCTGCAGCCAGTCGTGCCGCTTCCAGGACGAGAGCATCATGAGCGGACCCCCGCGAGGCCGGCGCCGGCCGCCGCGAGGACCAGGGCGCTGCCCCAGCCGACGCGCTGGGCGAGCCGGGCGCTGCGCGGGATGTCATCGGAGGCCGGTGGCCTGCCGTCACCCATCACCGCTCTCTCCTCGGTCCGGGCGCCGTAGTAGGTGTTGGTGCCGCCGAGCCGGATGCCGAGGGAGCCGGCGAAGGCCGACTCGACCACGCCCGCATTCGGGCTCGGGTGGCGACGCGCGTCCCGCCGCCAGGCCCGCGACGCCGACCGCGGCTCGCCGCCGAGCGCGACGGTCAGGAGACCGGCGAGCCGCGAGCCGGGCAGGTTGACCAGGTCGTCGAGGCGCGCGCTGGCCCAGCCGAAGTGCTCGTACCGGGCGTTGTGGTGGCCGACCATCGCGTCGAGGGTGTTGGCCGCGCGGTAGCCGAGCAGGCCGGGGATGCCGGCGAGGGCGCCCCAGAACAGGGCCGCCACCACCGCATCGGAGGTGTTCTCCGCGACCGACTCGATCACCGCACGAGCGACCTGCGACTCGTCGAGGTCGGCCGTGTCGCGGCCGACGAGATGGGTGAGGCGCTGCCGGGCCGCCGCGAGGTCGGCGCTGTCGAGGTGGGCGTGCACAGCCTCGGCCTCCCGCTCGAGACTGCGTCCGCCGATGACCGCCCAGGTGGCGAGCGCGGTGAGCGCGACCCGGCCCAGAGCGGATGCGGACGTGCGTTCGGCGAGAGCTCCGAGCGCGATCGCGCCCCCGACGAGCGTAGTGGTGTAGAGGACTCCGCGGGCGCGGCTGTCGGCATAGATCGCACGCTCGTACGCGCCCGCGACGGTGCCGAAGCCGGCGACCGGGTGGAGCCGTCGCGGGTCTCCGAGCCACCGGTCCGCGGCGAAACCGAGCAGCAGGCCGGCGCTCCTCGCGGCGCTCACAGCGCGGCTCCGGCCAGCTCGTCCGCGGCGTGGGCGATGATCGCGTCGAGCGCAGCCACCAGACGCCGGGTGCGATCCGGGGGTCGTACGGCGATCCGCGCCCAGGCGTCGTCCAGTCCCGGGAACGTGTCAGCACGGCGGACTGCGATGCCGTGCTCGCGCAGAGCGTCCCGGGTGCCGGCGCCGAGCCTGGCGAGCACGAAGGAGGCGTGCGAGCGGACGTGCTCGATGCCGCGGCCGTCGAGCTCGCGGCTCAGCTCCCCGCGCCAGCGGGCGATGCTCTCAGCACGGGTGCGGGCCTCCTCGGCCGCCCTGCTGTGCAGACACGCCACCGTCGCTGCGATCGCCGGGGCGGAGACCGACCACGGCGCCTGCTGAGCGCGGAGGTCGGCGTTGACGGCGGCGTCGCCGACGACGTACCCGGCCCGGATGCCCGGGATCGACCAGTGCTTGGTGAGGCTGCGGATGACGACCAGCCCGGGGTGGCGTTCGCGCAGGAAGGACTCGGTCTCACCGGCGACGACGTCCATGAACGCCTCGTCGACGACGACCACCCGCCCGGGTCGCAGCAGGGCCAGGATCGACTGGCGCTGGTGCAGGACGCCGGTCGGGTTGGTCGGGTTGCCCACCACCACGAGGTCGGCGTCCTCGGGCACGGCGGCGGGGTCCAGCGCGAATCCCGTCTCGAGGTGGCAGAACACCTCGGTGACCTTGTGTCCCGCCTGCTCGAGCGCGGCCTGCGGCTCGGTGAACTGCGGATGGACCACCACGGGCAGCCGCCAGTCACGCGCCCGTGCGATCAGGGTGAACGCCTCGGCAGCGCCTGCGGTCGGCAGGACCTCCTCGAGCCGGCGGCCGTACCGCTGTGCGATCGCCCGCGCGGCAGGCCGTGCGTCGGGGTAGGCGTGGGCACCGTCCACCGCGTCGCGCAGGACGCGGTCGAGCCACGCCGGGCGCGGGCCGTCGTAGACGTTGACCGCGAAGTCGAGCATCGCCGTGTCGGTCTCGGTGTCGCCGTGGTGGCGCAGCGGATCGTGGGGCGCGGACGTCCGCTCGCCCGGCGTTGGCACGAACGGCACCCCATGGTGAGGGACGGCAGCATTGACGGCCTCGGCGAAGCGCTGCGCGAGCTGCGGGTGCCCTGCCCAATGGGTGTGGAGGTAGGAGGCGTGCAGGGTCGCCGTGGCGAAGCCGACCGGGGCGCCGTCGACCTCCCAGGCAGGCCCCATCGGTGGATGAGGTGCGAGCGCAGCAGGCCTGGACGTCGTGGCCGTCGAGACCACCTGCGTCTTGTGGAACTCGTGCCCGCTGACCTGCTCCCCCGCCCGGGTGAGCAGGGTGTCGCCCGGCGAGGTGGCCACCGGGTAGCGCAGCGTCAGACTCGCCATCGCGGCAGCGCTCGGCAGGACGCCGGCCATCGGCACACCGTCAAGCGACTCGGCCAGGTAGAGCATGCCGGCGCACTCGGCGACGGTGGGGGTGCCAGCGGCGATCGCCGCTCGCAGGTCAGCGAGCAGCGCGCGGTTGGAGGCCAGCTCGGCGGCATACACCTCGGGGAAGCCACCGCCGAGGTAGATCCCCTGCGTCCCGGCGGGCAGGGCAGCGTCGGCGAGCGGGTCGAAGGCGACGACGTCGCAGCCGGCCGCGGTGAGCAGTTCCTCGGTCTCGGCGTAGCGGAAGGTGAACGCGCGCCCGCCGGCGACGGCTACCATCGGACGGCTCGCGCCGGATGACGCCACCGGGCTCACGTGGTCCGCGGGCTCCCACGGTGCCTCGTCGGTCGCCGGCGCTCGCTGGGCGAGCGCCTTGACCGCGTCGAGGTCGACGTGCCGGGCGACCTGGGCGCCGAGTCGCTCGATCGTGGCCGCGGACTGCTTGCGCTCGGCGGCCGGCACCAGTCCGAGATGGCGCGACGGCGTCGCGAGGTGGGGGTCGCGCGGGATGACGCCGAGGATCGGCAGACCGCGGATGGAGCGGCGTACCTCCTCGACGTTCCGCGCGGAGCCGGCCTGGTTGAGGATCACGCCGACGACGTCGATCGACGGGTCGTAGGCGGCCACGCCGGCGACGATCGCGCCGGCCGAGCGCGAGATCCGGGTGATGTCGAGCACCAGCACCACGGGCGTACGAGTCAGACGGGCGACGTGGGCGGTGGACGAGAACCCGTCGGTGCCGATGCGACCGTCGTGCAGCCCCATCACGCCCTCGATGATCGCCACGTCGGCGCCGCGGGCGCCGTGCAGCAGCAGCGGCGCGACGAGGTGCTCGCCGACGAGGTGCGGGTCGAGGTTGCGGCCGGCGCGGCCGGTCGCGAGCGCGTGGTAGCCGGGATCGATGTAGTCGGGTCCGACCTTGTGACCGCTCACCACCAGCCCGTCGGCGCGCAGCGCGGCCATCAGGCCGGTGGCGACGGTCGTCTTGCCCTGTCCGGTGGACGGCGCGGCGATCACGAGCCGCGGCAGCCGGGTCACCATTCGATGCCTCGCTGACCCTTCTGGCCCGCGTCCATCGGGTGCTTGATCTTCGTCATCTCGGTGACCAGGTCGGCGACCTCGATGATCTCGGGCGCCACGTTGCGCCCGGTGATGACGACGTGCTGATGCCCGGGGCGGTTCGCCAGGAAGTCGGCGACCTCGGCCGCATCGATCCAGCCCCACTTCACCGGGTAGGCGAACTCGTCGAGGATGTAGAGGTCGTGCTCCTCGGCGAGCATGCGGCGCTTGATCTCGGCCCAGCCGTCGCGCGCCACCTGGGCGTGGTCCTCGTCGTCGCCCTTCTTGCGCGACCACGACCACCCGTCGCCCATCTTGTTCCACTGCACCGGGCCGCCCTGGCCGGTCTCCTCGTGGATGCGGTTGAGGGCGACGTACGCGCTCTCCTCCCCCACCTTCCACTTGGCTGACTTCACGAACTGGAAGACCGCCACGTTCCAACCCTGGTTCCAGCCGCGCAGCCCGAGCCCGAAGGCGGCCGTCGACTTCCCCTTGTTCTCGCCGGTGTGGACGATCAGCAGCGGGCGATTGCGACGCTGACGGGTGGTGAGGCCGTCGTCGGGGACGGTGGCCGGGACTCCCTGCGGCATGTCAGGCCACCTTCCGGTTCCGGGCGGTGGCGGTCAGGGCCTCGGCGCTGACGTCACTGATCGGCAGGTGCTCGGCGTCGAGGAGCGCGGCCAGCTCCGCAGCGAGGCCCATCCGCATCGGCCCCGACTCGGAGTCGACCACGACGGTGGTGACCCCGAGGCCGGCGACGTACTGGGCCGCCTGCCGGCTGCGGACGAGCGCATCGCCCCCGGCGGTGGCGCGGCCATCGGTGACGACAATGAGGAGCGGGCGCAGGCGCGGGTCTCGCAGGTGCTCGCGCTGCAGCACGCGGGCGGCCTCGATCAGGCCCTCTGCCAGCGGCGTACGACCCCCTGCGGGGAGCTCCTCGAGCCGCGCGGCGGCGATCTCGACCGAGTGCGTCGGCGGCAGCACCAGCTCGGCGCCCTGGCCGCGGAAGGTGATGAGGCCGACCTTGTCGCGACGGCGGTAGGCGTCCATCAGCAGCGACAGCACCGCGGTCTTGACCTGGCTCATCCGCTTGCGTGCGGCCATCGATCCCGACGCGTCGACGCAGAAGAGGACGAGATTGGCCTCGCGGCCCTCCTTGACGGCGACCCGCAGGTCCTCGACCTGGATCCGTCGCCGGCCGTGCTGAGCCGCGGCCTTGAGCGTCTCGACCAGGTGCAGGCTGCCGGTGGTGGCGTGCCGCGCGCCGACGCGACGCCCGGTGGTGCCGATCGCGCGGCTGCGTCGCCCGGCCTGGCCGCTGCCCAGGCCGTCGACCGTGAGGAGCTTGGGCCGGTACGGCGCGCTGGCACTGGCGTGCTGGGCACCTGAGGCGCCCGCGGGTGCTTGCGATGCGTCGCCCGCAGTCTGATCGGGTGCCTGGGCTGCAGGGTGCGGGGATGCTTCCCCTGACGCGTCGGTGGCGTTCGCCGGCGTGTCGGCCGCGGTCTCCTCCGATGCCTCACCCGCCCCTGACGACGTGGGACTGTCCGGGGCCTCGGACACCCTTTCGTCCGGGGCCCGTTCCTCGGGCTCGGGCGGCAGCTCGTCGTCGCCCAGGATCCGATCGAGTAGCTCCTCGTCGAGGCCCGGGGCGTCGAACGGGTTGCGGCGGCGGCGGTGCGGAAGGGCAAGCAGCGCGGCGCGACGGATATCGGTCTTCGTGACCGCGGTCCGTCCGGCCCATGCGGCGTGCGCGACGGCGGTGCGCGCGGTGACGATGTCGGCGCGCAGCCCGTCGACCTCGAACGCGGCACAGACCTCGGCGATCTTCAGCAGCGCGGCCTCGCCGAGTACGACGTCGGCCGTACGGACCCGCGCCTGGAGGATCCGCTCCCGCAGCTCCTCATCCGTGGCCGCGTACCGCTTGATGAAGGCGGCCGGGTCGGCGTCGAAGGCGATCCGGCGGCGAACCACCTCCACGCGGGTCGCGGGGTCGCGGGGGGCGGCGACTTCGACGGTCAGCCCGAACCGGTCGAGGAGCTGCGGGCGCAGCTCCCCCTCCTCGGGGTTCATGGTGCCGATCAGGACGAAGCGAGCGTCGTGCTCGACCGAGATGCCGTCACGCTCGACCGTGACCCGGCCAGATGTCGCCGCGTCGAGCAGCAGGTCGACCAGGTGGTCGTGCAGGAGGTTGACCTCGTCGACGTAGAGCAGGCCGCCGTGCGCACGGGCCAGCAGGCCCTGCTCGACCTCGACGGTGCCGTGGGCCAGGGCCGACTCGAGCTTGATCGAGCCGATCACCCGATCCTCGGTGGCGCCGATCGGCAGCTCGACGAGCGGCGGCAGCAACGTGCCCAGGGCTCGTACGGCGGTGGTCTTGGCCGTGCCCTTCTCGCCGCGGACGAGGACGCCGCCGATCTCGGGGGCGATCGCCGTGAGCACGAGGGCGAGGCCCATGTCGCCGAGGCTGTGGCTGGGTCCGTCGCCGATCTCGCAGCCGAGGACGGCGGAAAAGGGGAAATGCAGTGGCATAGGTGAGGCTCCCGCTCGGTTCGACCAGCCGACCTGATGTCGGGTGGTTCAGGCGGGAGGCCGGTCTTCGGACTTACTCGGTCTCTGACGGATCAGAGCCGGGCTTACCGCAGCGGGCCTGTGCCGGAGTCTCACCGGCTTCCCAGATTCTCCCCGCCCGCCTTCACCACCGTTTCCGATGGCTGAGCCGTTGGGGCACCTCTCGCCTTGCGCTGGTCACGATAGCGTCTGGCCGCGTGATCATCGTGGTGGGTATCGGCGCAGACGGTTGGGACGGGCTTCCGCAGCGGATGCGCGAGGTCGTCGAGTCGGCGCCGGTCATCGTCGGCGCTCGACGCCAGCTCGATCTGTTGCCGGACGTCGCGGGGCAGCGTCGTGAGCTGTGGCCGACGCCGTTGCGCACGGCGCTGCCCGAGTTCCTGCGGTCGCTGGGCGTACGCCAGCAGGTGGTCGCGCTGGCCTCGGGCGATCCGTACGTCTCCGGTATCGGCACCACGCTGACCGAGCTGCTCGGCCGCGACAACGTCCAGGTCGTCCCGGGCGTGTCGTCGGTGGCCCTGGCCCGCGCCGAGATGGGCTGGTCGGCGGAGTCGAGCGTGGTCGTCTCGCTCGTCGGGCGCCCGGTGGACCTGCTCCGCCGCGAGCTCGCCCCCGGGCGGCGGATCATCGCGCTGTCCTCGGATGAGGAGACCCCGCGGCGGATCGCGGAGATCCTGGACGAGAGCGGGTACGGCGACAGCGCGCTGACAGTGCATGGCGACCTCGGCGGCCCCGACCACGCCACCCAGCACTTCGACCGGGCGAGCAGCGTGGTCAACACCGTGCTGCGCCGGGTGTTCCCGCGGCTGAACATCGTGACCATCTCGTGCGCCGGCCCGGTGCTCGCCGGGTGGGTGGCCGGGCTGCCCGACGACTGCTTCGAGCACGATGGTCAGCTCACCAAGCGCGACCTGCGGGCCTCAGCGCTCGCGCGACTGTCCCCGGTGCCGGGCGAGCATCTGTGGGACGTCGGCGCCGGTGCCGGCTCGGTCGGCATCGAGTGGATGCGCGCACACCCGACCTGCACCGCCGTCGCCATCGAGTCCTCGACCGAGCGCGCTGAGCGCATCGCTCGCAACGCCGCCCGCCTGGGCGTGCCGGGTCTCGCGGTGGTCGAGGGCCGTGCCCCCGCCGCATTGGGTGGGCTGGCGGCGCCCGACGCGATCTTCGTCGGCGGTGGCGCCACCCGCGACGGGGTCATCGACGCGTGCCTGGGCGCCTTGCGCCCCGGCGGGCGGCTCGTGGTCCACGGGGTGACCCTGGAGACCGAGACCCTTCTGGCACGGCTCTACCAGCAGCATGGCGGTGAGCTCACCCGCATCTCGGTCGAGACCACGGCCCCGGTCGGCACGTTCACCGGCTGGACCCCGGCTCGCGCCGTCACGCAGTGGGCGCTGACCCGCTGACGCCGTGCCCGGCCGAGTTTGCGCCATTCGCCTCATAAAGCCTCCCCCGCTTGCGATAGATAGCGGCATGAGCGTGGACCGAGTGGCCTTGATCACTACCGGGCCCACGATCGCAGTGCTGTCGCCGGTCACGGGCGGCTACTACTTCGGCCGCGTACTCAGCGGGATCACCCGCGAGGTCGCGGCCGAAGGCGGTCAGGTCGTGCTGTTGCAGACCCTCGACTCGGGCAGAAGCGGCGATGAGGCACTGGGTGCTCCGGACTTCGCCACGCCGTCAGCGATGGCCCACGCCGACGGCGTCATCGCGCTGGCCGCCTCGGTGCGCCGGCCCTTCCTCGAGCGGCTGCGCGCGATGGGCAAGCCCGTCGTGCTGGCCGGCTATCAGGTCGAGGGCTTCGACACCCGTTCGGCGATGTCCGACAACGCTGGCGGGATCCGCGCCGCGGTGGAGCACCTCGTCCGCGTGCACGGCCACTCCCGGATCGGCTTCGTCGGCTGTCTCGAGCAGACCGACATGATCGAGCGGTTCGACGCCTACGAGGAGACGCTGCGTGCGCACGGGATCGAGCCGCACCCGGACCACGTCTTCCTGACCGGCAACAACGGCGAGTCCGGCGGCGCTGCCGCAGCACGCCAGCTGGTGGAGGCGGGCCTGCCGGTGACGGCCGTCGTCGTCGCCACCGATCGCAACGCGCTCGGCCTTCTCGAGGAGCTGCACGACTCCCCCGATCCATTGGCGCGGACGCTCGCGATCGTCGGATTCGACGACATCGAGCCGGCAGCGACGGCGTACCCCTGCCTCACCACGGTGAACCAGGGTGCCGCGGGCGTCGGCGCGCTCGCCGCACGCATGATCCTGGCCGATGTCCGCGGCGAGCCCACGGCCGGAGGCCGGCAGATCGCGCCGGCCCGCTTGGTCGTGCGGACCTCCTGCGGTTGCCGGCCCACGACGCCGGAGGCCGATCAGGCCCTCAGGACCGTCGACGGTGCAGACGTCCGACCCGCTGCGCATGAGCGCCTCGTGGAGCGGCTGCGGCAGGCTCTCCGGCCCGGCCAGCGCGGGGCGGAGCGCGACACCGGTCCCGAGCTCGAGGTGGAGGCGAGCGCGTACGCCTTCGAGCACGCGGTGGCCGCCGCCCTGGCGGGCGATGACACGATGTCCGCGAAGCTCGACCTGGCGGTGGATCGCCTGCAGGCCCTGAGCCAGACGCCGGAGGCGTTGCACCGCACCGTGATCGCGCTGGGCGAGCACGTGGAGGAGCTGTGTGACCCGGAAGGCGCGCCGCTCGACGTCACCCGACGGGGCCGAGCCGCACAGCTGGTCGTGCTTGCCAGCTCGTCCCTGTGGCTGGCGCACACCGCGGTGCGGATGCAGGAGAGCGCTCAGCTCGAGCACACCATCGTCGGGCAGTACGCCGTCGGGATGAGCCTCCTCGATCGTCGCGGCGAGGATCCGAGATCGCTGTCCTGGATGGCCGCGACGCCCGTGCGCGTCGGCTGCCTGGCTCTCTGGGACGGCGCGCCGGGCGCCAGCCCCCTGCGCATCGCCGACGTCTACGACCCGGCCGGCGCCTTGCACGGTTCGCCGGTCGACGTCGGCGCCACCGTTGGGGCGAGCGCGTTCCCGCACAGCGAGATGCTCACGCTCCCCGACGCGGACGCGGGCGAGGTGGCGTTCGTCATCCCGATCCGCACGGGCGGCACCGACTGGGGCGTCCTGGCGGTCATCGGCTGGATCGACGCGAAGTCGACCGATGCCAGGGGCTCCTACAATCACTGGGCCGCACTGCTCGCGGTCGCCTTCGAGCAGGAGCGCCTGCTGGCGCAGGTACGGGCCAGCGAGGAGCGCTACACCGTGGCCGCCCGCGCCACCGACGACGGGCTGTGGGAGTGGGATCTCCACCAGGGCACGTCGTACTACTCGGCGCGATGCCGGCAGATGCTCGATGCCGGTCCGGGCGCCGACGGTCCCGACCTCCTCTTCGACGCGGTCCACCCCGACGATCGCGACCTGGCGCGTACCGCCCTGGCGCCGGACAGAGCCGGCGAGACGCCGGTCGAGGTCGAGCTCAGGATGCGGTCCTCCGGCGGACGTTACCGCTGGATCAACTGCCGGGCCATCACGGTGTGCACCGCCGGGACGGCCCACCGGATCGTCGGCTCGCTCTCGGACATCGACGACCGGAAGGTGCTCGAGGAGCAGCTGCGCCGCAACGCGCTCCACGACGCGCTGACGGGCCTGCCGAACAGGGCCCTTCTCGTCGAGCGGCTCGGCGCCGCACTCGAGGCGCCGCCGCGCCCGATGAGCTGCGGCAGCGACGGCGGCGTGACCGTGCTGTTCCTCGACCTGGACGGCTTCAAGCAGATCAACGACTCCCGCGGACACGATGCGGGTGACACGGTGCTGGTCGCCGTCGCGGATCGGCTGCGCGGCGCCATCCGGCCGCAGGACACCGCCGCCCGGCTCGGCGGGGACGAGTACGTCGTGCTGCTGCAGACCGGGACCCTGCCGACGGTGCTCGGCATCGTGGAGCGCATCCAGCAGGCGATCGCGCTGCCGGTGTCGCTTCCCGGCGGGCCGGTCGGTGTCACCGCGACCGTCGGAATCGCCACCGCCCTCCGCGGCCAGGCGAGCGGCGCAGCGCTCCTCAGGGACGCCGACAACGCGATGTACCGGGCCAAGGCGGTCCGGCGGGGGTCCTGGGCGATCCACCAGCAGAGCCCGGCCGGCTGACATGTCCCTGCCTCTGATGCCGCGTGGGTCATGGCCGCGGCGTCGCCTGCAGATCTCGACCCGGCAGCGAGCGTGCCGCGAGCGCCCTGCCGTGCCCACGTACTCGCCGGGTCGTCTCGGCGACGGACGCCGTGCTTGCGATGATCATCGGGGTGGTCACCGCACTCTCATACGGCGCGAGCGCGGCCCTGCGCGCTCTCGACCTCGCATCCTGACGGACGAGCGCCCGCTGCGTTAGCCGCATCAACGTTCGCTCGAAGGAGCGCGGCGATGTCCTCAGCCGAGCGCGTGCACAACCGATGACCCAGGAGCAACCCTCTCGTTCTCGGTCGTCCAGCAAGGA
>Ga0308170_10003740_pt1 | contig 12313 bp, 11 predicted proteins | sample PhyBR2_2_FD_202136 | JGI IMG/M metagenome (GOLD analysis project Ga0308170, IMG submission 202136) | Phyllosphere microbial communities from UC Gill Tract Community Farm, Albany, California, United States - DLSLSB.R2 | ecosystem: Host-associated > Plants > Phyllosphere > Unclassified | place... | reverse complement strand
CGTGTTTAGGAAACAGCACTAAATTGCAGCCCGATGTGAAGGGATTTGCTGAACGGACGACGCTTCCTTTGTAATATCCGGAACGATCGTCAATCCCTCACATCGGAGTCCTGCATGTTCGCTCGTCTTCGGCTGTCGCTGCTGGCCGGTGCCCTGGCCGGCGCCCTGGCCACCTTCGCCAGCTTCGCCGCCACCCCGGCACCGGGTAATCCCCATCATTCCGCAGTCTTCGGCGGCGGCCCCTTCTACAGCGGCGGCCAGGCGGTGATGGACGACCTGCGCGCATCCGGTTTCGACACGGTGATCCTGTGGAGCATCCACGTCGACGCCAAGACCGGCAACCTCATCCTCAACGACAAGCTGCTCGTGGCCGACGGCCGCTACGTGGGCGATCCGGACTGGCCGTCCCGGCTTGCCACGCTCAAGCGGCAGCCGACCGGGGTCAAGCGCATCGAGGTGTCGATCGGCTCGGGCGGCACCAATGATTTCGCGGCCATTCGCGAGCTGGTCGCCGCGCAAGGCAGCGGCCCGGGCAGCATCCTGTACCGGAACTTCCAGGCTTTGAGAGCCGCGACCGGCGCCGATGCCGCCAACTTCGACGACGAAAGCACCTACGACCTGGATTCCTCGGCCCGCTTCGGCAATATGCTGTCGGCCCTCGGTTACAGGCTGGCCCTGGTTCCCTACACGAAGCAGTCGTACTGGCGCAGCCTGAAGGATGCGCTCGGCGGCAAGGTCGATACCATCTACCTGCAGGTCTACGACGGCGGCGCGCGCAACAATCCCGCCGCCTGGTCGTCCGCGATGGGCATGAGCGTGAACCCGGGTTTATGGTCGCTGCACGGCAAGGCTTGCCTGCAGGGCGATTCACCGGCCGTCGTGCGGACAAAGATGAGCACATGGAAGGCGACGGCCGGCATTGCCGGCGGTTTCATGTGGCTGTACGACGACATGCAGACCTGCGGCGCCGGGGCCGGCGCCGCGCAGTATGCGCAGGCGATCGAAGCGGCAATCAGGCCGGCAATCAGGCCGGCAATCAGCCCGGCAGTGGGCCCATAAGCGCCGGGTTTCCGTCTTGGCAGAACATCACTAGCACATTCCAATTTGGAAGGCTACTGGACTTTTGCGTCTGTTTGCGCTATCATTAGTGCAATATATTTGTTCAAAAGTATTTCCGCAGCACCGTATTTCCTCTCAACGAGCGGGAAATAATTCTTGGGCCCAGCGCCCGTATCGTCGTCAAAAGTCCTGCAACCCAGCCTCTTTTGACGCGCTTATGACACCCTTGGCACCGGCACGAACGCCGCCGGAAAAGCGTGCCTCGTCCTATTCGCCGCTTGCGCACGCCGATGCGCCGTTGAATCGCCAACGGCCCAGGGTTTCATTGCCTTTGCAAAATCGAAGGAGAACCACTACGTGGCAAAACAAATCATCATCGACCATGTCTTCAAGGTCTACGGCGACCGGCCGGAAGAGGCACTGGCGCTGGTCCGGCAAGGCGCCAGCAAGCAGGACATCCTGGCCAAGACCGAATGCACGATCGGCGTGTTCGACGCCAGCTTTACCATCGAGGCGGGAGAGATCTTCGTCATCATGGGCCTGTCCGGTTCGGGCAAGTCGACCATGGTGCGCATGCTGAACCGCCTGGTCGAGCCGACCGCCGGCCGCATCCTGGTCGACGGCGAGGACATCAATACGCTGCCGGAAGCGCAGCTGCGCGCCTTGCGCCGCAAGGACATCAGCATGGTGTTCCAGTCCTTCGCACTGCTGCCGCATGTGTCCGTGCTCGACAACACGGCCTTCGGCATGGAACTGGCCGGCATTCCCAAAGCCGAGCGCCATGCGCTGGCCCGGCAGGCGCTGGAGCAGGTCGGCCTTGCGGCCTATGAGGCCAGCTATCCCGACGAATTGTCCGGCGGTATGCAGCAACGCGTGGGACTGGCCCGCGCGCTGGCTTGCGATCCTTCGATCCTGCTGATGGACGAGGCATTTTCCGCACTCGATCCCATCATGCGCACGGAAATGCAATCGGAGCTGCTGCGCCTGCAGCAGATCAAGCGCCGCACCATCGTCTTCATTTCGCACGACCTCGATGAAGCCATGCGTATCGGCGACCGGGTCGCCATCATGAAGGACGGGCATGTGGTGCAAGTGGGCACGCCCGAGGAAATCCTGCGCAAGCCCGCCGACGATTACGTGCGCAACTTCGTGCGCGGCGTCGATGCGGCGGCCGTCTTCAAGGCCGGCGACATCGCCCGCAAGAGCCAGATCGTGGTGTCGGAATCGCCGAGCCGCGGTTCGCGTGCGGCGCTGTCGATGCTGGAAGAGCAGGACCGGGCCTACGCCTATGTCGTCAATCCGCGGCGCCAGTTCCTCGGAGTGGTGTCGGCCGATTCGCTGCGCAGCGCGCTCGACGGCCATACCGGTCCGCTGGGCCTGTCGCACGCCTACCTGCCGGATGTGCAGACCATTAACGCGGACGAGCCCGTTGCGGGCCTGTTCGGCCAGGTGGCGCAACTGCCGTACGCGGTGCCGGTGGTCGCCAGCGACGGCAGCTTCCGCGGCGCCATCAGCAAGACCACCTTGCTGAAGTTCCTCGACCGCGATACGCCACCCATTGCCGAGCCACAAACACAGAAAGGACAAGCATGAATCCCAGTACCGTCACCGCCCCGGCCAACCCGTGGCTGCCGACTCCGCCGACCGACACTTCCTGGCTCGACGCGGCGCCGGCCGTCACGCCCGAGCACGCCAGCGGCTTCCAGCTGACGCAACTCTTCGATGGTTCGCTGCCGCTGGAATCCTGGATCAACCAGGGCCTGGGATGGGTCGTTACGCATTGCCGTCCGTTCTTCCAGGCCGTGCGTGCGCCGATCGACGCCACACTGGACGGCGTGGGCGACCTGCTGCTGGCCGCGCCGTCGATGGTGGTGATCGCCATCATCGGCCTGCTGGCCTGGCAATTCACCAGCCGCGCGCTGGCCATCGGCACCGTGCTGGCGCTGCTGGCCTTGTCGATGCTGGGCGTCTGGCCGGAAGCGATGATCACCCTGTCGCTGGTGCTGACCTCGCTGGCTTTTTGCCTGGCGATCGGTTTGCCCCTGGGGATATTCCTGGCCAGCAGTGACCGCGCGCAAAATATCCTGCGCCCGCTGCTGGACGCCATGCAGACCACACCCGCCTTCGTGTACCTGGTACCGGTGGTCATGCTGTTTGGTATCGGCAATGCGCCCGGCGTGATCGTCACCATCATCTTCGCCCTGCCGCCGCTGGTGCGCCTGACGAATCTCGGCATTCGCCAGGTCCGTCCCGACCTGGTCGAAGCGGCGCGCGCCTATGGCGCTTCGCCCTGGCAGCTGCTGACCCGCGTGCAGTTTCCGCTGGCCATGCCGTCGATCATGGCCGGCATCAACCAGTCGCTGATGCTGTCGCTGTCGATGGTGGTGATCGCCTCGATGATCGCGGTCGGCGGCCTGGGCCAGATGGTGCTGCGCGGGATCGGCCGCCTGGACATGGGCCTGGCAACCGTGGGCGGTCTCGGCATCGTGCTGCTGGCCATCACCCTGGACCGCCTGACGCAGGCAATGGGAAAACCGCGCCGCGGCGTGCGCCACTGGTACCAGACGGGCCCGGCCGGTTTCATCCTGCGACGGGTAGCTGGCGGTTCGGCGCGCGGCGAAGCGGCCGCGCCAGCCAGGTCCCTGAGCGCACAATAAAAAGAAAGGAAACGCATGGATCGTATCGAACACTTCAAAATCACGCATAAAGCGCAGCGCAGGTTCCAATGGCTGTCGGCCCTGGCGCTTGCCGCGCTTGCCCTGACCACCTCCCTGGCCATGGCGCAAACGCCGGATGCCGGGCTGCCCGGCAAGGGCATCAAGGTGCAGGCGCTGCAAAGCCCGATCGCCGAAGAAACCTTCCAGACCATGCTGGTCGATCGCGCCCTGGAAAAGCTGGGCTACGAGACGCAGCCGGTCAAGGAAGTCGACTATCCGACCGCGCACGTCGCGATTGCCAACGGCGACGCGACCTTCCTCGCCGTGCATTGGGACCCTTTGCACCAGGACTACTACAACAATGCCGGCGGCGACGCCAAGCTGCTGCGCGTGGGCCAATATGCCGGTCCGGCCGCGCAAGGCTACCTGATCGACAAGGCGACGGCCGAGAAGTACCACATCACGAATATCGGCCAGCTGCGCGACCCGGCGCTGGCGAAACTGTTCGACCATGACGGCGACGGCAAGGCCGACCTGACCGGCTGCAATCCCGGCTGGGGCTGCGAGGCGATGATCGAAAACCACATGGACGCCTACAAGCTGCGCGCGACGGTCAAGCATGTGCAGGGCAGTTATTCCGCCCTGATTGCCGATACCATCGGCCGCTACCAGCGTGGCGAACCCATCCTGTACTACACCTGGACGCCCTACTGGGTGAGCGGGGTGCTGGTGCCGGGCAAGGATGTGGTCTGGCTGCAGGTGCCGTTCTCGTCGAATCCCCAGAACGCGAATACCCGTCTCGACGATGGCAGCGATTATGGATTTGCCGTCAACACCACGCGCATCGTCGTGAATCGCGCCTGGGCCGACAGGAATCCGGCGGCCGTGAAGCTGTTCGAAGTCATGCGCCTGCCGATTGCCGACATCAATGCGCAAAACGAGCGCATGCGGACCGGCGAAAACACCCAGGCCGATATCGCGCGCCATACGGCAGGCTGGATCACATACCACCAGCAGCTGTTCGACGGCTGGATCGCGCAGGCGCTGGCGGCGGCGAAGCCCTGAGTCGAGCGCCGTTTGCGGCTTCCCCTCGTGGTGCGGGATGCCGAACTGACCGTGTCACGGCAAGGCACTCGTCAACGCGATGACCTCTTATGCACGCGGAAGCTTCGTTTGGCGGGCGGCTTCGGCGCCGCGCCAACAGGGGCATGCCCGGCTTGCTTATGCCTGTCTTCGATATAGACGGGGTTGGAGCGCTCCATGATGCCAATGGCCCGAACGGAATCGAGTTCAAGCGCTCCGGTAAGGGTGATGACGTGGCGTCCGGGCAGGAAGGCCGATTCGTCTATTCTCTCAGGTGCATGGTGCCAGGGCCCGAATAGCCGCGCGAGTATCTGCTTGAGCGTTCCCCGGTGGCCCGCGTCGGATACGCGCTTGGTATCGTCAACCTCGGGAGGGCTGACGAGTGAGGTTCCGGAGCGCGGAAACCCGGAGCGGAGCAATTCGTCCAGTACATGCCGGGCGTCGACCGGGTTGTTGAAGACTGCTGTGAGATCGTGGCGCATGACCTGCCTCTTTTCGCTTGCTCGTTCAATCAGGCGGCAGCCTTGTTCCAGACGACTTCCGGAGCGACAGGTGCCGATGCGCTTGGTGTCAGTGAAACAGCTGACGGGTTCAGGCTATCGACCATTGAACTTGGAATCAGGATCGTCGCTCCGCGCTCCTTCGTGGTCTCATAGATGATGTTCATGGCCCGAAGCTGCAGTGCAGCCGGATGGCCCGCGTACATGTCGGCCGCTTCGACGAACTTCCCGGCAATGGCGGCTTCGGCGGAACCAAGGATGACCCGCGCCTGCTTTTCGCGTTCGGCCTGTGCCTGGCGGGACATGGCATCCTGCAGCACGACCGGGATGGCAACATCGCGAATTTCCACGGAACCCACCGACACGCCCCATGGCGCCGTCTTCTTGCCAATCGATTCCTTGAGCTGCTCGTCCGCTACTTTACGATCGGATAAAAGAGCTGCCAGCATCGAGGTGCCGATCATTTCCCGCAAAGATGTCTGAGCAACGCGATCGATCGCCTCGCGATAATTCGTGATCGCTAATGCAGCTTTTTCGGCATCGTGCACGTGCCAGAAAATGATGGCATCAACATTGACCGGGACGGTATCCTTCGTCAACGCCTGCTCGGCGTTGAAAGCGGTGGTCTGGATGCGCCCGTCGATGATGGCAACGACATGATCGATGACGGGAACGATGGCGAACAATCCGGCGCCTTTCACGCTCTGCAGTTTCCCCATCCTTAGTATGACGAATTTTTCCCACGTATTTGCCATTTTCAGCGATAGCGCAATGATCAGCGCAAGGGCGATGAATGGGAGTCCCAGAAGCGGATTGATCCAGTAAACGAGGGCCGCGCCAACGCCGAGGCTGACGAGGACCAGGAACGATGTGACCGGGTTCATGACGATTTCCTTTACAGATAATGGCATCCAGTGGCGGCGCTCCCTTTTCGGGAGTGCGCATCGCGCGAATGCACCCATCAAGACCTTACGCGCTCCCAGCCATGGCGTACCGCCGCCTTCACTTTGGCCCAGGCTGGCGCAGCGCTGCCGGCGTGTTCGGTTTCCCCAGGCACTTCAGGCGTGGCCATGTGCGTCGTTTCAGTGCCGGGCCTTGTTTCGTACGAATGGCCGGCAGGCTCCTTTGTATCCGTGCCCAGCTGGATCCTGTTCCAGCCATGGGTTATGGCATTCTTGAAATTCCCCCATGACGATAGTTGCCCCGCGTGGCGCGCGTTCCAGGCGTCCTCGACATCAGAGGGGGAGCTCCGCCAATCCCGGCTGCGATAATTCTCGCTGCGCTGTGCTTCGCTGTCGGACAGGGAGGCCGGGACGTGGTCCTGGTACTCGCTGCCGCCGGCACCGTCCGCGTATATTGCGTTCCAGTGGGTACGGTAATAACTGTCGTCGTCGATGTCGGGTGAGGTGCTGTTCCAGCCGCGGCGTACGGCATGCCTGCTTTCGACCCAGGTCGCAGCGCCGCTCGCGCCTGCTTCCCAGCCGGTCTTCAAGCTGGTCTCGACCTCGTCCCAGGAACGGTTGCGGTACTTGTCACTGGAACGCATCTCCTTGCCATAGCGGTAGGCCGCCATGTCATCGTCGTGTACGGCGCCGTGCGAATCCGCGAAGGCGGCCGGGGTATGGACGTGCAGCCTGCCGTCGTCGGGATGGACCCATTGGGAGTCCGCGCCCATTATTTCCTGGAAGGTGTTGCCGGTCGGCGGCGCATCGGCACGCTGGGTGCCGAAGTAGCGACTGTCTTCATGGGCGCGGGCCTGCAGGGCGCCTGGCTCGGTACCGGGCGGGTAGGCGCGAGCCATCCGGCCGGCACCTCGTCCAGCGCCGACGCTGCCATGGTCCCACACCTCATCATGCGTTTCGATGCCGAGCGGGCCGAAGCGCTCGATGATGGCGACTGCGCGCGCGATATCCGGTTCGGAATCGGCCGTGAGCGCCACGACGTAGTGTCCGCGCAGGAATGCATCGGAATATGCGGCGCTATGCTCGCGCTGCCCGGTGTGGAACAGCCTCGCGGCGAGTCGCTTGACCGGGCTGCCGGCTTTTGCATCCTCGCCGTCCAATCCGGCGTCGTCGTCTTGCGTAGTTGGGAGCTCGTTCGACAGGGCCGTATCGGCGGGCGAATATCCAGAGGCCAGCAATTCGTCCAGGACGTGCTGGGCATCGCTTCGGTGAGCGAAGACGGCTTTCAATGTGTGGCGCATGACGTACTCCCGATGGGACCGTTGCAAGCAGGGGCGCGGGCGGGGCAGGGATGTGTCATGCCGTCGAGTATGACGACGACCGGTAGAGACCTCGCACGCTCCCCTGAACTACTTGCGTCGTGCCGGGAGTGGCCGTCACTAACGGCCGTGTTCCGTGCATTGCCGTTGAATTACCGCGACCAAGCAGTGTGGGTCACTTCATGCAGTACGGCGCTTGAATCACAAAAGCATACGCCTAATCGGCGTCCCGTGTGCTCTATTTGGCGCGCCGAGATGGTCAACGGCGGTCCGCAATCCGTCGCGCATAAGCTCTCATCGAGGGGCGCATCGACATGCCATGCGCCAGGATGGATGTTGTGACAGTCACTAACACGAAGCTCACCATCTCTCGTGCGAGACTGCCGGATACCCCATGATGCAGGGCCAACATCAGGTAGTACACCGATCCGATGCCACGGATGCCAGCCAGCTGACGAGCAGGCGCTGGGATGACGGCATCATGGACCGCGCCATTCCGGGAAAGACCGATATCGGCCGTACGATCAAGAACAGCGATATGGTGACCGATAGCACTGCTACGGACAGGACTACGGTATGCAGATGGCACCGGTTACCAAGACGATACCAAGCTCTGCCAATCGCTCGAGCTGATCGTTAAACCTTGCCCTGCGCGTGTCATCGCGCCGCTGGCGTGGTGAGAGTGCGTTGCCGCACATTGCTCCCGTCCGCGGCTGCCGGGCCGCCGGCAAGCGAAATCGTGCCCGCGATCGGGTGATCGCGGACCCTTCTTAATGCAAGGCCGGCAAAGAAGACGGACAGGAACCCGGACGTCAGGCAGCTCAGCGCCAGGCCGAAGGAGATCGCGATCACCCCAAGCGAAAGAAACTCATCGAGTCCTATCGCGCTGTGATGCCGGTACGCAGGAAAATCACGAGCTTACCGATCAGTGCACCCACCGCCGCACCGATAAAGCTGCTGCCCACCGTGGACCACAGCAGGTCGACCGCCCACCAGTGCCAGCCGTTTGCGCCGAGATCGTGCAGCCCCATCAGGCCGAGGCCGAGCAGGACGAAGGGAAAGGCCGTGCCGTCGTTCAGGGCGCCTTCGCCGGCCAGGCTGAAGCGGATCGGATCCGGACTGGGCCCGGGTTCGGACCGGATGGCCGATGCCAGCACCGGATCGGTAGGCGCCAGCATTGCTCCAAGCAAGATAGCGACGCCAAGCGGCAAGCCCAAGGCACGTACCCGATCGCGGTCATGAGTCCGACCGTGATGCACATTCACCCGAGCGCCAGCCGGAGCGGTGGTATCCAGCGACGATCGAGCATGGGCACTTCGGGCTTCAGGCCGGAGGAGAACAGCGACTCCGCTGAAGGGATACGTCGAAATACGACGGAAATCCAACGATGTGGTCAGGGAATATGCGACCGGTGACGGCACCTCATGGGTCTCCGTTTTCGAAAAAGATTTGGGCACTGGTCGCTTCGGTTGAGAAGGCGTTCACAGCTACCATTGTCGCAAGCGCTTTGCCTGTGCTACCAGGCATACAGGAAGATTCCTGGCGCCATAAACAAAAACGCCAACCTGCGAAGGTTGGCGTTTTGTTTGCTGCTGAATTCTTGGTGGCCCGGGGCGGAATCGAACCACCGACACAAGGATTTTCAATCCTCTGCTCTACCAACTGAGCTACCAGGCCAAGGCGGCGCATTGTAGCACGAAGTTACGATAAATCCATAATTTCGTGCACAAGGCGCCACGCTCCGCGAACCTCAGCCGATTACCAGCCCAGGTCCTTCAGCAGCGGCAGCGTCAGGTCGTACGGAGGCACCACGACGGTGGTCAGGTCGGGGTTGATGTTCGGCTCCATCAGCAGGTTCGGGAAGGCGGTCACGTCCCAGTGCGATACCGACGAGCCCGACACCAGCGGGTTCGGCGTGTACAGCAGCGGGTTGCCGTTGGCGTCCGCACCGGCGATGCGCACCGGGTCGACGGTCAGGGCGGCGGTGACGGTGCCCGGCTTGCTGCGGCTGCCGTAGGCGACGGCCGCGTTGACGGCGGCCTTCAGCGCATCGCCGTCGGCCTGGGTGATGCCGACCGCCGGAATGACGATGGTGCCATCGCTACCGCCCGGGATCAGGGCGCCCGTCGTGTTGTTCGCCAGGATCGCGCCGACCGCGCCTGCGTTCTGCGCGTTCTTGACCTTCTCGGCGAAGGTGCAGCCGCCGCGGCTGATGACCGGGACCTTGCCCTTCACCGCTGCCGTATTGGCGGCGTTGAAGGCGCTGCAGGCCGGGCCCAGCTCGCCGGCCTGGGTGGCGATGTTGGCCAGGGTGCCCAGGTTGCCGCTGCTCGGGGGCAGCGGGCCGAAGCTGGCCGTGTTGAAGTCGATGTTCATGCTGCCGCCGGGCGCCGGCGAAGCGGTCTGGATGATCGGGATGCGCTTGAGCATGCCGGCGCCTGCCTTCACGTTCGGTCCGATCCAGGCCAGTTGCAGCGGGTTGATGGCCGAGGCGCGGCGCTCCGCGGACGTCATGTTCAGCCAGGTCTTCTTGGCCGTGTTGTCATACATGTACTGTTCCCAGATGCTGGGCGTGCCGCCGGTCGCGACATAGGCGTTGCCCGCAGCGTTCAGGCGGTAGCCGGTCCCGGTCGACACGGTCAGCACCGAGAAGCCCAGGCCGTGGCCCAGTTCGTGCAGCAGGGTCTCGACGAAGTTGACCTTGGAGCCGGCATTGCCGTCCAGGCCCAGGTAGAACGGCGAGTTGTCCAGGCAGCCCGGGTTGCCCAGGTTGATGTTGAACTGGGTCTTGATGTCGACGTTGCCGTAGCCGCTGCCGTCGTCCGGCTGGCCCGCGCTCAGGTCGACGCCGACCAGCTTGTTGGCCAGGGCTTGCGGATACCAGGTGCCAGGCTTGGCGTTCGGGAAGTCGCGCCAGATGTTCCACGCGCCGGCGCTGCCGAGGACGGCCGAGCTGGAGGTGCAGGTCAGGGCTTCCCAGCCTGCGCTGACGTTGATGGTGACGTTGCTCTGCAGGTTCTTTTCCCAGATGCCGGCCACGTAGCGGTAGACGTTCCAGCGCTGCTCGCCCAGGGTGGTGCCCATATTGCCGCCCACCGGCGCCACCGGGGTCGGGTCGTTGAAGCCCTTGCCGGCCGGGTCGCGGCTGGTGATGTTGATCGTGGCGGCCTGGGTGGCCAGGCAGGTCAGGGCGCAGGCGGCGGCGATCAGCGAACGCGAAATGACGGGGGTGAGCATGGATTACTCCGTAACTGGGGTGTTGGCGGCGGAATGGACATGGGCAGCGGCCGGTTGGCTGCCATGCGCGTCGGTGCAGACCATTTCGAGCTTGCCGTCGGCGGTGCGCACGACCGTCGAGGCGGTCAGGAACTCGTCGGTCAGGCGTACGCCGGTGGCGCCGTTGCGGTGGAATTTCTGCAGGGTCGGCTTGGGCGCTTCGCGCGCCATATTGGCCTTGAGCGACTGCAGGGTGGCCTGCTCGGCGGCGGTGGCCGGGCGCAGCTTGCCGGTGTCGGCGTCACGGGTGACGGTTTGCGAATCGGCGGATTGCACGGCTTCCTGCTGCGCCTGCTGGGCGGCGGCGGGCAGGGCGAAGGCGCACAGGGCCAGGCCGGCGGCGCCTGCGCCCAGCAGGCGCTGGATGGAATTCGTTTTGGACATGAGAGTCTCCAGGATTCTTGACGGGGATGATCAGGCGCGCGAACGGCGGCGTGCGGCGCCCAGGCCCAGCAGGCCACCGGCGATCAGCGCCATGGTTGCCGGTTCCGGCACTTCGGAAATCGACAGGCTGTCCACGGCGGCATAGTTGGCGGTGTCGGCGGAACCGGTGTACTGGAAGCCGAAGCGGACCGAGCCCAGCGTGTTCCAGGTGACCGAGGTGGTGTACTTGACCCAGTCGCCGTCGGGCACGACGCTGATCGCGGTCAGGGGCACGCCGGTGAGGGTGCCGTCGGCGTTCACGAAGCCGAAGTTGACCTGGTCGAAATAGCCGTCTGCGTGGTCGGCACGCAGGTAGAAGCTGACGGTGGCGCCATGGCTGGCGTCGAAGATCGGGGTCAGCATCCAGGCGTCGAGGTTGCCGCCGGCGGGAGCGCCGTTGAAATTCGCTGCCGCGTACGAGTAGGGGCTGCCGGACTGGGCGCCGAAGATGTTCTGGTCGCCCTGGTACCAGCCTGGAGTCATGCCGCCCGGCGTGCTTTTGTCGGCGAATACCCACCCCTTGGCGGCCAGGCCTGCCACGTTCTCGAATCCCTCGCTGAGCAGAACACCGGCCTGTGCCGACATCGCCGTTCCTGCAAGTGCCATTGCGGCTAACGCTTTCTTTATCATTTGTAATGCGCTCCTGTATATGAACGATGGTGGGCCTGCCTCGCCCCCGGATTGGCGGTAGCCAACGGCATATGCATTGCACGATACATGCCAGGACTGTAAGCAATTGATTTCGTTTAGGAAAATTTTAAATGAGGAAAAAATGTCATCAAAATGTAAGATTTCTCGACGGAAAAGTACTTTTTAACAAATTTTCATTGTCATCTTATTAAATAAAATGCAATTTTCTGCCTGTGCATATGCAGTGGGACTTCACTGAAACTTAACAAAACGACTGGCCGAAGCGATGCTGCGCCGCGTCAGCGCAGGTGTAAAGATTCCCGACAACTGTGACATCGGGGAGCGGCGGGGAGGCGGGAAGCGAGAACAGGCGCCGGGCGGCGCCTGTTCGCGGTCAGGAGGATGGGATGATCAGGCGCGCGATCTGGTGCGCTCGGCGTGCTGCCGGTCGAGCGCCAGGCGTA